>ENA-ORXF01000196-ORXF01000196.1-marine-metagenome-genome-assembly--contig:-NODE-196-length-46399-cov-7.264388_pt1 | contig 46399 bp, 47 predicted proteins | sample MGYA00237864_ERZ511476 | MGnify/ENA primary metagenome ERZ511476 (study PRJEB26306, sample SAMN06343908) | marine metagenome | isolation source: coastal waters | place: Atlantic Ocean: West Antarctic...
TTGATTATACTACCGTTCCAATCAAAAAATAAACCAGAATCACTTACTTTTAAATCCATTATCACTCTAGTGATATTCTTTGCAGATTCTTCATTGGATTGAATTTTTAAATTATCTTTCTGAAATGGCTTAGAAAGCTTACTGGTTACAGTTCCTGGATGAATAGCAACGCAGATTGCATTTTTATTTTTCATTTTTAATTCAATAGAAGCTGTTTTTATCATTTGATTTAATGCCGCTTTAGATGCGCGGTATGAATACCATCCACCATATCGATTGTCAGAAATAGAGCCAACTTTAGCAGACAGAGTTGCAAAAATAGATTTTTGATCTTTATCTAATAGAGGTAAAAAATGTTTCATAACCAGGGCGGGACCCATAACGTTAATTTCAAAATTTTTTTTCATGAAAGTTAAATCAATATTTTTATATGTTTTTTCTGGCATTTGATTTTGATCCTCGTTATGTAAAATTCCAGTAGCATCAAATAATAAACATAAAGATTTTTGTTGGCTATGGATAAAATCAGCGGCTTTTTCAATGCTAGACTCGTCAAGCAAGTCTAATGGCGGATTGGATGATCTGCTTAAACTTATAATATTAGTAAAGTTTCGATTTTTTAGGTCGTTTATAATTGCAGAACCAATGGATCCTGTTCCGCCAATAACTAGAGCAATATTTTCTTTGTTCATGTGCTCCTATAATACATAAAAAAAATGAGCCGCAAAGCTAATCACGGCTCATTTAATTTTGTTAATTTATTTATGCGTTTAATGCTTGATCAATGTCAGCAATAATATCATCGGCATGTTCAATTCCAATAGATAATCTTACATAACCAGGAGTCACTCCAGCAGCTAGTAAGTCCTTTTCACTTAGCTGAGAGTGTGTAGTGCTTGCTGGATGAATAGCTAAAGATCTAGCATCACCAATATTTGCAACATGGTATAAAAGTTTCAAACTATTGATAAACTTTTTCCCAGCTTCTTTGCCACCTTTAACCTCAATACCCATTAAGGCTCCATTACCACCTTTGAAATATTTTTTAGTTCTTTCTCCAATTTCACCCTCGTGAAGAGTTGAATAAATTACTTTTTCTATTTTTTCGTGTTTTAATAAAAAGTTTTTTACTTTTTCAGCATTTTCACAGTGCTGTTTCATTCTCAAGGTAACAGTTTCCAGTCCTTGAATAATCTGCCAGGCACTGGTTGGACTAATTGCAGAACCTAAATCACGCAATAAAACAACACGAGCTCTTATGATATAAGGAATATTTGCTCCTGTTAGTACTGGTACAGCATCTCCCCATACAGCTCCATGGTAAGAGGCGTCTGGTTGCCAAATGTTGGGTTGTCTTTCTTTATCTACAGACCAATCAAAGTTTCCAGCGTCTACTATAATTCCTCCAATAGTAGTTCCATGCCCGCCAATAAATTTTGTCAAAGAATGCATGACTATTGCAGCACCATGATCTATGGGTTTGCAAATTACAGGACAAGCTGTGTTATCCATCACCAAGGGTATACCTAATTTTCTTCCAATATCTGATACTTCTTTAATTGGAAAAACTCTTAAAGATGGATTGGGTAAAGTTTCCGCGTAATATAATCTTGTTTTACCGTCAGTAGCTTTGGCAAAACTTTCAGGATCTTTTGGGTCTGCATATCTTACTTCTATACCCATTGATTTGAGAGTATTGTTAAAAAGATTTACCGTTCCTCCATAAAGGTCTGTAGACGCAACTATATTATCACCTGTACTACATAAGTTTTGTACTACAAATGCAGAAGCTGCCTGACCTGAACTTACACAAACAGCTGCAACTCCGCCCTCAAGAGCTGCTACTCTTTCTTCCAAAACATTAGTAGTTGGATTTCCTATTCTAGTATAGATATTGCCAAATTCCTTTAATCCAAATAAATTTTCCGCATGCTCCGCTGAATTAAATTGATATGAAGTTGTTTGATATATTGGCACGGCTACAGCAGTTGTGCTTTCATCTCTTCTGTAAGTCCCACCATGCAGAGATATTGTCTCTGGGTGTTTACTTGTGGTTGTCATATTATTCTCCTTTTAGTCGGTTAATCGACTTTAAGAACAGACCTTTTGCTTGGAAGTTCCGCTTAGCTGATAATTAGTCCGCAAGCTGTATCAAATCGACGAGTGTATTATATGCAAATTATTTATTTTTTGCAAGATACAAAGAAATATTCATAACTGGTGCGTCAGATGGTTTATTTTAAATATAGGGTAAAAAAGCTATAAATAACAATGAAAAAAATTATTTTAACATTATTAATAGCTGTTATGGCATTTTCAGCAAATGCCGAGTCTAGACTTAACAAAATACTTAAATCAGGTGAACTGAGAGTTGGCACAACAGGAGACTGGGATCCCATGAGCTTAAAGGATCCAGCTACTAACAAATACAAAGGTTTTGACATTGATGTTAGCACAGAGTTGGCAAAGGATATGGGTGTAAAAGTTAAATATGTACCAACAGATTGGAAAACGATTGTTTCAGGAATTACTTCTGATAGGTACGATATTTCAACAAGTGCTACGAAAACTGCGAAAAGAGCACTGGTTGCTGGATTTACAAATTCTTATTATAAATATGGAACTGTAGCTTTAGTTTTGAAAAAAAATATTAAGAAGTTCCCAACTTGGGACTCTCTAAACAATAAAAATGTCACTATCGCAACAACCTTAGGAACCTCTCAAGAAGAGATGGCGAAAAAAATATTTGTTAAATCAAAATTAAAGTCTATTGAAGCTCCTGCTAGAGACTTTCAGGAAGTCTTATCAGGAAGAGCTGATGGTCATATTACTAGTTCAACTGAGGCTAATAAATTAGTTATTACATATCCTCAGTTAGCAATTGTTCCAGATGGTGGAAAAAATCCTGCGGTTTTGGCTATACTTATCGATCAAAGCGATCAAGTTTGGTTGAATTACGTCAATCATTGGATTGAAATTAAAAAGGCCGTTGGCTTCTTTGATATTTTGCTAAAAAAATATGGAATGAAAAGCTTATAATAGGTTAGAGTTTTTAATTTAAATCTTTATAATTTTAAAAGTGAAAAGATATTTTTTTTTACTTTTGTTCCTACCTTTAGCTAGTTGTACCGATTATGAATGGGGCTGGTTTATTTTGTCCCCATCCAATGCTACTGGACTTACAAATCTAAAGTTTCTGATTAGCGGAATCACAACAACTATTTATATTTCTACAATATCTATAGTGATTGCTATGGCTGTGGGTTTGCTTATCGCAATACCTGCAATAACTAAGAATAAATATCTTAGTTATGTAAATGTATTTTATGTAGAGGTGGTACGATCCGTTCCATTGCTAGTGTTAATATTATGGGTCTACTATGGTCTCCCTATTCTAACAGGGCTTAGCTTTAGCCCTTTTGTTTCAGGAATCATCGCGCTTTCTATTAGTGAGAGTGCTTTTATGGCAGAGATATTTAGGGGTGGAATTAATGCAATTAAAAAAACACAGTGGGAGGCAGCTACTTCTTTAGGGTTAAATTTTTCTAAAAAACTAAAACTTGTGATTTTACCACAGGCATTTAAGGTAATTTTGCCTGCACTAGGAAACCAATTTGTCTATGTTTTAAAAATGTCTTCCTTGGTTTCAATTATCGGAATTTCAGATTTAACAAGAAAGGCAAATGAGCTGGTAGTTAGTACCTATAGGCCATTAGAGATATATACCTTTTTGATCTTAGAGTATCTTGTTCTAATACTAATTGTTTCTTACTTTGTAAGGAGACTAGAAAAAAAATTAAAAAAAAATAATGATTAGCGCACTAGTTTCTTTAAAAAAATGTATTTAACAACAATTAATATAAAAATTCCAAAGATCCAATTGATTACAAGCAAGCCCATAAATAAATCTACAAATCCCCCATTAAAATAATTAAGTATCATCCACATAGTTACAAAAGGTAAAATAACAATTCTAAAAAGATTTATATAAGTAGAATAGATAGGCTTTTTAATTCCTTGAAAAAAAGCATTAGTAATAAAAAAGATAGGATAAACCGGCCCAATTAATGCTGCGATCTTTAAGTATTGAACTCCATAAAGAAGAACCTCTGGATCGTTAGTAAACAATTGAATTAAAAAATTACCACCAAAAAATATAAACAACCCAGCAATTAGCATCATAAATGCACCATAGAAAATTGCCTTAAAATAAACTTCTCCAATTCGTTCATATTCTTTTGCACCAAAATTTTGACCTGTTATGGAAAGTACAGCAGTATTTAAGCCAATCGTGGGAAGTAGTAAAAGTTGTTCAATACGCAACGCTACTCCATATCCTGCAGTTGCAATATCTCCAAACTTAGAAACAAAAAATAAAATATTATAAATACCAAGACCAATGAGCATTAAACTAATAGTTATTGGCATTCCTTGTTTTAACAAGTCTGCAATTAAATTTATTTTTATTAAAAAAAATTTGAAAGTGATTAACTGAGCAAGATCTGACTTTAATACTTTGATTAAAATATATATCAAACTTATGAATTGGGATATGATAGTTGCAATCGCCAATCCTGAAACGCCAAAAGCAGGAATAATTCCAAACCCAAATACAAACAATGGATTCAAAATAATATTTAAAAAAAAGCTAATTATTAATATATTTCGATAAGATTTGGTATCACCCTGAGCATTAAGTACAGAATTTAAAGAAACTTGCAAAAAAAAGAAAATTGATCCTATAAAAATAATTTCAATATATTCTAACGTTAAAAGAATGTTTATTTCTTCAGTTCCCATGAAACGAAGGGTACCGGATGCAAAATTAAGTCCTAAAAAAGTGACTAAGATATAAATCAAAAAAGAGTAAAGAACTGATTGGGCTAAATAAGTAGCTGCCTTGTGTTCATCCTTTTCACCTAAAGTATTGGCAATTAAAGAAGTGGTTCCAGCTAAAATACCAACACCAAATGCTATGATAATAAAAGAAATAGGAAAAGCTTTAGATAAGGCAACTAGAGCATTGGCAGATATTTTTCCTGCATAAAATGTGTCTACCAAAGTATAGAGACTTTGAAACAGGGTGCCCGTAGCAGCGGGTATTGCTATCTTTTTTAAGAGGTAAGGTATTTTATCTTTGGTAAAATTTAGCTTTTGTTCCAATGTAATTGCTTATTCTAAGAAACGTTTTGTTTTAAACTAGTGTAATTGTGATTAGGTTTTATAGAGATCTCAATATCAAATTTGTTATGTTTAGATACCAGTAAATTTTTAGTAATTCTTTCATAGAAACTGATAAAATGTTTTAGCTGACTGTCAGTCATTCTCTTATTTTTTGGAATATCCAGCTCTTGTTTTTTTCTGTATTGAAGTACGTACTTAAAGCTTGGAATTCTCAAGAAAATAGAACAATTTGATTTCTGATAAATAGCCCTGAAGTATTCTTTGCTTTTTTTATTTACATATTTTCTCCATTGCAAATTCTTATCCAGCTTTTTTTCCATGGCATTAATTGGTTTTTTTAAGGAAACAAGAGGTTCTCCTTGGTAGTTAATGCACCAACCTTCTAGTATAAAAATATCATAAGGGAATGTTAGATTATGGTATTTAGATTTTAGAATGTCATCTTCTGCTTTGGAAAATTGAGGTAATAAGTAGTTCTGTTTTTTTTTGCTAAAGAAAACTTTTAAAATTTTTTTTAAGTGTTGTAAGTTGTGAGTTCCCGGAACGCCTCTGGTAACTAGTAAGGGGGAAGCGGTTTTAGATAATTTATTTCGTTCTTTTTTACCAAAATAAAAATCATCGATTGATAATACTAAAACTTTCAATTTTTTTTTAGTAAGTTTTTTTTTTATCTCACTTGTAAAAGTAGTTTTTCCAGATCCTTGAGGTCCAGAAACTAAACAAAATAAATTTTTCTCTCTTTTTTGCCGTAAAGTCAATTGCTGACAAACTTTTTCTACTATATTTCTATATTTCTTATTGAACACTTATTTAATACAATTTTTGCTATTAAATTTTTCTATCAAATCAGTTTTGGGATTAATGAAAAACTCTCTTGTACATTTGATAAGTAGGTTTTTCTTATAATAGATATATGTTTTGTAAGGAATGTTAAAATTAATTAGATCAGGCTCTCCAAGCTTTGTTTTTATAGTAGAGCTTTCTTTTCCTAGAAACTTAGATAACATCTTAGTTTCTTCTTTCATTGTCTCGTCAATTTTTTTATCTATAGTTTCGCAAGCAGTAAATAAAATAATAAAAAATATACAGCTAAATATTTTTATCATTTTTCTTTGCAAGGTAATTTATTAGCTTTCCATCCTGGTTCATTAATAACCATAGAGCCTTCAAAACCGTCGGATATATTCAAAGTTTTATAGCCACATTTTTCTATAATCATTGCGGCTTTTAGAGAGCGAATTCCACTTCTGCACAAAAATAAAATTTTTTTATTTTTTTCAATATTTAAATTTAAAAAATCTTGTTCAAAATTTTCATTGAGAATTCTGTCTGGGCCTTTTTGATAAGAAATAAAGTTAGTAGTCATGCTGATAGAATCTCCGTCTGGTTTTCCAATAGTGTCCCATTCTTCTTGTGTTCGCACATCTATTAGAACAGAATCTGGATGATTTTGTAAAAAATCTTGGACTTGCTTTGATGGTAATTCTTCTACTTCACTCATTTTAAGAAACAGTATAACAGATAAAGGATAGATATATGAAGTATGATTTTATTATTGTTGGTAGCGGTATTATTGGCCTTACCTTAGCCTATAAGTTAAAAAAAAAATTTAATAACAGTAAAATTTTAGTTTTAGAAAAAGAAAAGAATTCCATACAACATGGGTCTGGAAGAAATAGTGGCGTTATACATAGCGGTATTTACTATGAGCCGGGATCTTTAAGGGCCACTCTTGGAGTTCAGGGCGGTCGGGAACTCAAGGAATACATTAAGACAAAGAGACTATGGATAGATGAGTGCGGAAAAATACTCGTTCCTACCTCACAAAACTCCTATGAAAATACAGAGCAGCTCTTTGCGAGAGGAATAGAAAATGGAGTTGTTATAAAAAAACTTAGTGGCGAGCAGATTGCCAATCTGGAACCAAACATAAACAATAAGTATAACATTGGATTGCACGTTCCCTTCACATCGATTGCAGATCCAAAAGAAGTGTCCAAATCCTTAATTGGAGATCTAATAGATTTAGGAGTTGAGATCCAATATCAAGTGGCGGTCACAAAAATAGAAGAGGAAGGCTGTAAAATTCATACTGTTAATTCTACGTACGAATGTGCTCATTCCTTTAATTGTAGTGGACTGCATTCAGACGCTATTGCCAAAAAATCAGGATTAGAATTTAGGTATAGTTTTTTACCATTTAAAGGAAAATATTGGAAAATATTAGACTCTAACTTTTCATTAAAACATTTAGTGTATCCTGTTCCAGATCTTCAATATCCTTTTTTAGGTTTGCACACTTCTCATAAAAAGAACGGAGATTTTTTTATTGGACCTAGCTCCACGCCAGTATTTGGTAGAGAACAATATGACTGGAATACAAATTTCAGTATATCGGAGGCTATTACTATAGGTTTCAGTTTTATAAAAAAAATTATTAGCAATGAAAACAAGCTGAGAACTTTAGCTCTCCAAGAATCTAGATTGCTCACTAAGGGTGGATTTTTAAAAGAAATTAATAAGCTTATCACTGGAATAAACAAAAAAAATATTACTGCTTCCAATGAAAAAGTGGGAATACGATCACAAATTTTTGATCCACAGTCTAAGACCCTGGTAAATGATTTTGTCGTCATTAATCAAAAACATTGTACGCACGTACTCAATGCCATCAGTCCTGCCTGGACAGCGTCCTTTTCATTTGCAGAATATTTAATAAAATTTTCTAAAATTTAATTTAAAATTTATTGAATTGTAATACGGTGCATTACCCGATGGACACCTGTAAAGTCATTGACTGGATTGTGTAACATCACATGGTTAGACCATATGGCAAGACAGTGAGGTTCCCACTCAAACCTGTATACAAAATCAGGTTTGGATTGGTGTTCAAACAAATATTTTAATAATTCTTTACTTTCTTCCTTATCCATACCTACAATTTCAGTTACATGTCCTGGGGACAAATAAAGAGATTTTTTTTTATTATTAGCGTTAGTCTTTACTATAGAGTGTACCGCTGACATTGATTTAGGGTCAATTCCAGTACCTTTTTCTGCAACTCTATTATTTCTAGTTTTGGATATGGGACCATCGGCACTAAATACTGCTTTTAAGCTTTGAATTTTTTCTTTTAATTCACCGGGAAGTTTTTGATAACTCTCATACTGAGATGCAAATAAAGTATTACCCTTACCTTTTGGAGGACTTTTAATAGAGTAGAGCATGGTATATTGAGGAGGCTCAGGGGTATAGGTAGAGTCTGTGTGCCAACCTTCTCCAAACATAATTTGTTCCTCTGGTTTTTTCTCTACCACTGTAATTTCTGGAAACTTATTCAGGCCCTCTAACATAGGATAGTCAGCGGGTGTTCCAAATTGTTTTGCAAAGCCAACATAGGCACTAGAATCTAAGTTTTGCTTTCTAAAAAAAACAACTCCAAATTCATCTAATGCAATCTTAATTTCATTAATACATTCAGGATCTGCTGATTGAATATCAGTATCAATGATAGCACCAACATTATTTTTACATGGTTGAATTTTAATAGATTTAAACATAATCTAATTTTAATTTTTAAATGTTATAAGAGTCAACATCTATTTAGTTTATGAAATTACTTAAAATTATTGTTTTGCTTAGTTTAATAACTTTACCCCAGTTGAGTGCTGCTGTAGAACGATTATCTGCCAAAGATTACGATAAGCTTGTAGGCTTAGGGTACAATAAGCTAGATGCATATTCAGATGACTACTCCAACGTAAAAACCTATTGGTATACTTTAGAAGAACATTTGAAATTAAAACCAAAATTTTTAGGTCTGTTATCACAAGAAATGCAAGTTAATGGAAAACTGCAAATCAATTCACATGTCTATAATAGCAAACACCATGTGTTTGCATCCAGAAATGAGAAATGCGGAAACGATACTAAAAAATTATTTCAAGTGTTAAAAAAATGCAAAGAATTAAAAATGCCTGTTATTGAAGACAATAATATCAGTGTGGATAATTTTGTAAGAACTATTTTAGACCACTGTAATGAAACTAAAGTAAAAAATTTAAAAACACAAAAAGGAGTAGAGTTAAAAATATCAGAAGAAAAAAAATGTAGGATTAAGTACATAAACTTTAAAAGATATGAATTTGCAAAAGTGTTAAAAGAAGTAGGAAGTAAAAATTCAGAGACAACTAATAAACCTAAAAAAACGAATGCCTCCAAGACAGAGATCAACAATCTAGATGTATTTAAAGAACAGTGTGAAGATCTTGGATTTAAACCCAAAACAGAAAAATTTGGAGATTGTGTTTTGCGATTAGTTGAATCTTCTAAAAAATAATTAGAATTGTGCTTTAACTATTTGTTAATATAGTTTTTAAGTTCAGCGTATTCTTCACATTTACAATTTTCTAGCTTTTTTAAAGTTGCATTTGCCAAATCCATTCTTTTGGTATCGACATAAAGCTCTCCAATATATTCAAGAGCTCCTCGGTGGGTAGGTTCAATAGATAATGCTTTTTGATAGACCTTTTCTGCTTTTGTTAGATTGTTAGTTTTTCTTAAAGAAAAAGCATAGTGATTTAAAATGTCAGCATCTTTGTTATATTTTTTATCTTCTAAAATTTTTTCTAAACCTTGTACCGCCTCTACATATTGCTCATTTTTAATTAGCTTTAGCATTTTAGAATAAGACGAAGGTTTAACAACTTCATTGGCAGAATCATTGCCTGCGGCAAAGGAGTTGCTCTGCGTCAATAAAAACAAAGCGATTACAGTAATAAAGTATTTCATAATTTTAAAATTTATTTTACTTAATTTTAACAACTATCTATAACATAACAATAATAATGAAAAGTATATACAAATCAGATGTTGTAGTTGTTGGTTCTGGCATTTCAGGTCTAATGGTTGCTATCTCCCTATTTCCCAGAAAAGTTACTCTGGTGACTAAAAAAAAATTAGGAGAAGTTTCTTCTAGTGCTTGGGCACAAGGAGGAATTGCAGCAGCAGTTGGTGATGATGATCACCCAGACATTCATTTTGCTGACACTATTAAAGCAAGTTCTGGTTTAAACAATGATGAAGCGGTCAAGCTAATCACTTCAGAAGCTTTAGAGATTGTTCAATTTTTAGAAAAAATAAATATTCATTTTGATAGAGATGAAGAAAAAAACTTCTGTTTATCCATTGAGGCTGCCCATTCAAAGAGAAGGGTTCTAAAAATTAATGGAGATCAGTCAGGAAAATTCATTATAGAAAAACTAATTAAACATGCCAAAAAACAAGATCATATTACTTTTGTAGAGGATGTATCAGTTGATCACATTGTTCAAAAAGATAATGCCTGTGAAGGAATTGTTGGTCATATTAATAAGCCTGGTGTAGTAGATAATTTTATATTTCTACAGGCGCCTAACGTAGTTTTAGCAACAGGTGGCATAGGAAGTATTTATGCCTATACGACCAATCCAAGAGATATCTACGGAGAAGGAGTTGCTATGGCAGCGCGTGCGGGAGCAAAACTTAGTGACATGGAATTTGTTCAATTCCATCCTACTGCTTTAGATATTGGGTTAGACCCAGCACCACTGTTAACAGAGGCAATACGTGGAGAAGGAGCTCATATAGTAGATGAAAATTATAATCGATTTATGCAAACGATTCACCCTGATAAAGAGTTGGCTCCCAGAGATGTGGTTGCCAGAGCTATTTTTAGAGAAAGAGAAAATGGTAGATCCACTTTTTTAGATTGCAGGCATTTCAAGCAAAATAGCTTCCAAAGCTTGTTTCCAACCGCATATGAATTCTTAAAAAAAACCAAAATAGATTCTACTAAAGACTTAATACCAATCATCCCAGCAGCTCATTACCACATGGGTGGTGTCAAAGTAGATTTGACTGGGCAAACATCGGTCAAAGGATTGTGGGCGTGTGGAGAAACCAGTTCCACAGGAGCTCATGGAGCAAACCGTTTAGCAAGTAATTCTTTGTTAGAAGCTTTTGTATTTGCTAGAAAAATAGCAGAGGCAATTAATTCTAAAGCAATCGATCAAACCAAATTAGAAAAAATTAATATTGAAAATTATTTTCCTAAAGAAAAAACAATAAGTAAAATTAGAGCTAAAAAATACATATGGCAATTACGATCGAACATGACAAGAAACGTCGGTTTAGAAAGAAACAATCAAAGCTTAAACCAAGCCTTTATAGAATTTAATAGAATAGAAAGAGAATCAAAACATTTGTCGGCAAAATTAAAAGATATGATTTTAATTTCTAGGCTAATAACATATGCTGCCATTATGAGGCAAGAGAGCAGAGGAACTCATTATAGAAATGATTATGCAAAAATTGATAATAAATTTGCTTTTAGCAATGTGTTTACAATTGAGGATATGAATCAATATTTATTAAGTAAAAATTTCGCAGAAGAAAAAAATATAGCTTAAAAAAATATCAAATTATGAGAACAGCATATATAAATGGAGAGTTTGTTACAGAGCAGGATGCAAAAGTTTCAATTTTTGACAGAGCATTTTTATTTGCAGATGCAGTGTATGAAGTAACTTCTGTTTTGAATGGAAAATTAGTTGATTTTGATAATCATATAAAACGACTCAAAAAATCTATGAAAGAATTAGATTTTGGCCCTACAATTAATGAAGAAGAATTTTTAGTATTCCATAGAAAATTAGTTGATCTCAATGAAATCAAAGAGGGAATTGTTTATTTGCAAGTAAGCAGAGGTATTGCAGAAAGAGATTTTGCTTTTCCTGACACTAAAACAGAGTTAACGATTACCGCATTTACTCAAAAAAAAAATTTAATAGACAATCCGAGTGTACAGAATGGAATCTCTATTATTACTATTGATGACTTGAGATGGAAACGTTGCGACATTAAAACTATACAACTTCTTTATCCATCTATGGCAAAAACAGAAGCGATAAAGCAGGGTGCGGATGATGCTTGGATGACACAAAATGGATATGTGATGGAAGGATCTTCTAATAATGCATGGATTATTAAAGGAACAAATATCTACACAAGAGAAGCTGATAATTTAATTTTAAAAGGCATTACAAGAGAGGCGGTTTTTCACGCTGCAAAGCTGCTAAAATATAAAGTAACCTCTAAGCAATTTACGGTCATCGAGGCAGAGAATGCGGACGAGGCATTCATTACGTCTGCCACTACATTCGTTACAGGAGTAGTAAAAATTAATGGAAGCAAAATAAGTTCTGGAAAACCTGGTATTTTTACGAAAGCTTTGAGAGAGGCTTATATAAAACAGGCCTTAAAGCATCTCAAATAAATCAAGAATCGTTTTACGCGATTCCCCTTATGGTTGGTTTTCAAATGCAGCAAATCATATTACCGATTCGTATTAAGTGTGCTTTGGTTTGTTCGTTCAGTGTCCTCTGTTAGTTAAATTAAAGCACACCCCAGTGAAAATTTCATAACTAATATTCCACTTTTAGATATCTACGAATTACATAGTAGTTAAGTATTCTTAACCATCCTTGTTTTTTTTTAGACATACATTTCGAACATATCTCTCCTGCTAAAGAAACAATTATTTAAATTTTTATAAAAGATATTATTCACAGATGGACTGGAAAAAAATTCAAGTTTTTGTCAAAATTTCTAAATATGAAAGTTTTACCAAAGCTTCAGTATCGCTTAAAAAGTCACAATCTACCCTTAGCAGAGATGTCATTAAACTCGAAAAACAATCAGGGTATAGTGTTTTTAAAAGAAATATTCGGGGTATTAAATTAACAGAAAAAGGAAAAAAACTTTTGGCCATTGGTCAAAAGTTTCAAAAAAATTTATTAGACATGTAGAATAGCTACTTTTATTTTGATATTAAAATTATAACAGCACCTACTATGAAAATTGTAATACCAACCACTTCAATCAATTTAATTTTTTCTTTAAAATAATATCTAGAAGCTATATAGCTAAATAATAATTCAATTTGTCCAACAGCTCTTACAATAGCTGCTTGCATTAAAGTAAATATATAAAACCACGATAGCGTTGTAATGAATCCACAAAATCCTGTTGCAATACATTGTTTTTTATTTTGGTAGATTTTTTTAAATTGCTCTTTTTCAAACAAAGAAATGTAAACTGTTAAAATAAAAGTTTGAATTGAAACCCCAAAAAATAAAGTGCTTAAAGCCATTTCAAAGTTAGACTTTAAATCCCCCAAGCTTAGAGCTGCCGCTCTAAAAGCTACTACACTTAAGGCTAATAAAAAACCACAGGCTAACCCAACTAAAGTAGATTTGGATAATAAATTTCTAAAAATAGCATTACGATCTTTAGTCGAGAATATAAATACTCCGATCGTTGAAACAACAATACCCACAATGGTCCAGAAATTAAATTTATCATGTAAAATAATAATTTCTAAGATTGCAATTTGAACAACTTCTGTTTTGCTTAAAGTTGTTCCAACTATAAAATTAGAAAATTGAAAAGAATATAAAAGAAGAAAAGTAAAAAAAATTTGAGAGATGGCTGCTAAAAAAATATAAAATAAAAAATCATCTTGTTGAATCGTAAAAAGTACTATTTCAAAGTTTTGAAAGTAAGAATAATACAAGATAGCAGCAAATGGCAGACAGAAAGCAAACCTCACATAAGTGGATGCAACTAGAGATATGTCTTTATTGAGGTTTTTTTGTAGGCTTGATCTTAAATTTTGAAAAAAAGCCGCAAATATTGTGATTAATATCCAGTTCATCTATTTTACTTAATTAGGTACCATTACTTAAGGTTTTAAAATTATTAAAATATATAATCTTTATTTATGAGCTCGGATATAAAATTTTTTTGAAATAGATAAATTGCAAATTGCAATTGCAGCATTAGATGCCCTTTGTGATCAAGGAAGTTCCTGGTCATCACATGATTAATTTAATTGAAGATGGTGAAACACCCTTGCTTGAAATAAACGAACTAGAAGATCTTGGATTTAAGATTGCAGTTTTCCCTTTAACTTTAATGAGTGCTTCCGTTAAGACAATGCAAGAATCTTTACAAAATATGAAGAACAAAGTTTACAATACCAATGTTTCAAAATTCTCCGATCTAAGAGACATTGTTGGTTTTAATGAATATTACGAAATTGAAGATAAATATAAATAATATTTTTATATATTAGTAAGTTGCTCTTCCACCACTCAAATCAAATACTGCACCAGTAGAAAAAGAATTCTCTTCACTAGCTAACCAAGCAACTAAAGAGGCTAGCTCCTCAACTTTAGCAAATCTATTTCTTGGAATTTTAGAAAGCATATAATTAATATGCTCTTCGGTCATTTGGTCAAAAATTCTTGTTTTTGCAGCCGCAGGGGTAATGCAATTGACTGCAATATTTTTATCAGCCAATTCTTTTCCTAATGATTTAGTCAATCCAATAACTCCAGCCTTTGCAGTACTGTAAGCACTGGCATTCGGATTTCCTTCTTTTCCAGCAATCGAAGATATATTAACAATTCTTCCAAAATTATTTTTAATCATATGTGGAGCGATTGCCTTGCAGCAATAAAAAACTGCATTCAGGTCTAAATCTAAAACTTTCTTCCATTCATCAATAGGATAATCCCAGACTGTTGCATTTTTCCCTGTGATGCCAGCATTGTTTACGAAAATATCAATCTTTGTTTGGTGAGAAATTTTTTCAATTTCAGAAGAAATTTGATCAAAATTAGTCACATCTATTTTTGCAGCAGAAAGTTTAGGGTTATTTTTTCCCTTTAAAACTTTGCCACTAGTATCTTCATCAATATCCCACATGATAACGTTTGCACCAGATTCTAAAAACCGCTCTGTAATTGCAAGCCCAAATCCCTGAGCACCTCCGGTCACAATGGCAGTTCTATCTTTTAAATTAATTTGATTCATGTTTTTTCCTTCCTTAAACAACTGTTTGATTTTGCATTCCTAGCCCTGTTACTTCTAGGGTAATTTTGTCTCCTCTTTTGAGAAAAACTGGCGGCTTCATTCCCATTCCCACTCCAGGCGGTGTTCCCGTGGTAACAACATCTCCTGGCTGCAAAGACATAAAATTACTTAAATAAGATAAAATAAAATTAAAATTAAAAATCATTTTATTTGTACTGCCTATTTGCATTCTTTTTCCGTTTACGTCTAACTGAAGTGATAAATTATTAATATCTTTGATTTCATCTTTGGTTACCAGGTAAGGACCAATGGGACCAAATGTGTCACCAGATTTTCCTTTAGTCCAGTTACCGCCTCTTTCTATTTGCCACTCTCTCTCACTAACATCATTCACAATGCAATATCCCAATATATGGTCAGAGGCCTCTTGCTCTGTGATATTTTTAGTTTCTTTTCCAATAACAAATCCGATTTCTACTTCCCAATCAAGTTTCTTAGAGTCTTTGGGCATAACCACATTATCATTGGGCCCCACAATAGAACTGGTGGCTTTATGAAATATAATAGGCTCTTTGGGAATTGCCATGCCTGATTCTTCTGCATGATCAGAATAATTTAAGCCAATTGCAATAAACTTGCCAGGATTCTTAACACAAGATCCAATTCTTTGATCAGAATCTAAGTCAGGAAGTTTCGATATATCAATTTTTTTTAACTTTTCTAAAGTATCAAAATTTATTGTCGCTGGATCCAAATCTAGAATATGTTCTTCTAAACTTTTTATTTTACCCTCATGCAATAGGGCTGGCTTCTCCTTGCCTGCATTTCCTACTCTTAATAGTTTCATATTTCTCCTTTTAGTTTGTTTTCTTGTTTTTAAAATAGGTATGTTTCTTTTTTTTTAGGTATGGAAAAGTTAGGGCAATTACAGATAGTACAAAGAACACAACTACAATAGGTCTTGTAAAAAATAATAAATAGTTTCCATCAAAAATAACTAAAGATTGTCTCAATGTAAGTTCAACTAGTTGCCCCAAAATTAAACCAATGATTATAGGAACTATTGAAAAACCAAATTTTCTTAAAACAAATCCAATGAATCCAAAAATAATCATAAGCAATACATCGGAAAAAGATTGATTAAGAGAATAGGTGCCACATACAGAAAGTACAAAAATCATGGGCCACAATAATCTACTTGGAATTAGTGTAATTCTTGCAAATAGCTTTGCTCCGAAAAATCCCATAATAAAAAATAAAATATTTGCAAAAAACATTGCTCCGAAAATCCCATATAAAAACTCTGGCTGCTCTTTAAATAGATCTGGACCTGGTCTTAATCCATGAATAATCATTCCTGTTAAAATAACCGCTGTCGTTGCGCTGCCTGGAATTCCTAAGGCAAGAGTAGGGACCATCGCTCCGCCAGTCGCTGCATTATTAGCAGTTTCTGCACCTGCAATTCCATCGATTGCACCTTTGCCGAATTTGCTTGGATTCTTAGACCATCTTTTAGCTTCTGAATATCCAATCAATGAAGCAACTGTTCCACCCTCTGCTGGCAAGATTCCAATAAACGAACCAATTCCAGAAGAACGTAAAATTGTTTTAAAACAATATTTAAAATCTTCTTTAGTAGGAAGTTTTACAGCTTTCATCGCAACTCTTTTAAAAATTTGATTAGTTAATGTTGATTGAACTAACATCTCACTTATTGCAAAAAGACCAACCACGACTGGAATAAAACCAATCCCTTCCGTTAATTGACCAACCCCAAAAGTGAATCTGTCAACGGAGGTCATAATGTCTTTTCCAACAGTTGATAACAAAATACCAAAAGCACCTGCTAGTAAATTTTTAACCTGGCTTCCTTCTCCAATGGAGGCCAGCATAGTTAGACCAAAAATAGCTAAGGCAAAATATTCAGGTTGACCAAATTCATAAGCAATATTTGCTAAAATTGGAGCAAACAATACTAGCACTATCACACTAAAAATTCCTCCAAAGGCACTGCCAAAAGTTGCCATACCCAAAGCTCTTGCAGCCTCTCCCTTTTGTGCCAGTGGATATCCGTCTAAGCATGTTGCAGCAGCAGCAGGAGTGCCGGGAGTATTAATTAATATAGCAGTAATAGCCCCACCATATGTTCCTGCACAATAAATAGAAGTGAGTAAAATAATTGCTGAAAGAGGTTCTAGAGTCATAGTAAAAGGTAATATTAATGCACCACCGGTAGTAGGACCCAGGCCTGGTAAAACTCCTAAAATCAAACCAAATAATGTTCCTAAAAGTAAAATTAAAAATATTTTACCATTCATTATAGGCGCAAGCATGTAAAGAAAGTTTTCAGTCATAAGTAGTTAGTTATAGTACAGGTTAGTTAGTATTCCAGAAGGAAACCTTAGGCCAAGTACCACCTCGAATAAGACAAATACTAATATTGGAAATATAATAGAAAGAGATAAAATTAATAATATATTTTTTTCTCCCCACCAATAGGAAATTAAAAAAGAAAAAATAATTAGAGCAAGAAACAAGTCTATAAAATGAGAGACAAACACAAACACAAATAGACCAAAAATAGTTTTGTAAAATATGCGAGGAAGATCCTTATTAGAAGCTGTCTTTGTTGTAAAATAGAGGTAAGTTAAAATAGAGTTTAGAAAAGCAATCAGTACAATCAATCCCTTTGGGAAAGTAGCTGGTTGAATTCCTCTCATCAAAATAGGAGGAACCTCACTGAAATATAAAGAAGATGTATAAGTAGCAATACAAAATACATATATAAATAATAATAAAAGAAATTCTGGGTTCAAAGAAAAAAGGGCAGAATTAAATCTGCCCTTTTTAAGTACCTTAACTTTATTCATGGGAGAATATAGTTGGGTTTATTTTAAGTAACCTAATGCTTTTAGTTGAGCGGTCATTTCTTTAAGCATATCTTCCATTTGCTTTCCCCACTCGTCTGCACCAACTACACTAGTTTGGTCTAAACCAATTTCTGTTAAGAAATTTTTGTAGTAGTTATGACCCATAGCTTTTAGCATTCCGTTTTCAAGTTCTTTAGCTCGTTCAGCCGAAACACCTTTTTTAGTTACAAATCCACGAACTGTAGATAGTGCAACAGGTATTCCTAGCTCAGTGGCTGTTGGAACTTTTGAAAGCTTAGCCATTCTTTTTTTAGCCAATACAACAGCAACACAAAGTTTACCTTCGTTGATTTCAGTTAATGCTTCTCCTAAATTCAAAACACCCACATCAATATCACCCTTGATTAGGTTTGTTTTAATTGGAGATACACCTTTGTAAGCAACAATTTTAGGATCTTTTAATTTTCCTTTTTTAGTAAAAGCAATTGCACTTACGTCGTCAATTCCACCTGTGTGAGTTGTTCCATAAGAAAAAGACTTGCTCTTTTGCATTTTCACAAAAGTTTTTCCGTCTTTAAATTTAGATTTGCAACTAACAACAAATAACTGAGGATCATCTGTTCCTCTAGCCAAAGGTTGCATATCACTTAGCTTCACTTTAGTTTTTCCTAAAGCCATAGAAACAGCATGACCTGTTGTCCACGTTAAAGTATGCTGACCATCAGCAGGTAATGACATCATGTAGTCCATAGACACAGCACCACCGCCACCCTTTTTATTTACTAATTGCATATCTTGTTTCAGAACTCTTCGAGCTCTTAATAGCATCATTCTAGTAGTTACATCTGTTCCACCACCAAAACCTGCATGAGTTACAGCTTGGATCGCTTTTTTACTATGCGAACCAGCTTGAGCATTCATTTCGGTAATTGGCATGTCAAGAACCATTACTAGAGCTGCTAACGCTACTGTAAGTAGTTTTTTCTTTATCATTATTGACTCCCCTTTTTAGTTTTTAATTGTTTTGATTAAAAACGTTTATACAGGTACAGTCAACAAAAAAACGATATTTTTATGAAGCAAAGTATTATAAAAAAAAATACTAAAATTTTAGATTTGCATCCTGAAGTTGAAGAGAGACCCACCTCTTATATCGCACAAATTTATAACCAAATTAAAAAGTCTTTAATCAATGGTGAATTAAAGCCAGGAGAAAAGTTAAAAATTGATTCATTAAAAGAAATTTATAATGTTGGATCCACACCAATTAGAGAAGCTCTGACTTGGCTAGTTGCAGATAACTTAGTACAAAAAATAGACCAAAAAGGATTTGTTGCAACAGAATCTACTATCCAAGATTTTAAAGAAATTTTAAAAACAAGATTATGGATAGAAGAAATAGCCTTTAGAAAATCCATGCAAAACAAGAAGAGCATTGATTCATGGGAGGAAGAATTGATTGTTTTATGTCATAGAATGGAAAAAAGAGACTGGAAGGAAGAGTATGATCCATCCAATACTAACTCTTGGGAGATGATACATAAAAAATTTCACATGACTTTAGTTAATAGATGTCGGTCAGAGTATTTAGTTAAATTCTGTGAACAGCTTTATGATTTAAATTTAAGATTTAGGTTTATATTAATTAAGCAAAAAAAATCCTATCACAAACGCCAGGTTAATACAGAACATGCGGATATATTAAAACACGTGTTAAAACGAGATGAGAATAAAGCTGTAAATGCGCTAATTGGTCATTATAAAATTACGGATAAGTATTTTGATAAGTAAAAAAATATAATAAACTATTAAATATTAAAAAAAAGAAAGGCCACTTAAACAATGAATAACAAACCAACTATAGGAATTATACTAGGAGATCCTTCGGGAATTGGTCCAGAATTAGTAACAAAATTGCTTACAGACAAGATAACAGACAAGGCAAATTGTGTTTTGATCGGCGAAAGAAGTATTCTGGAAGATGGAGAAAAAACTTCCGGAGTAAAGACTAATTTGATTCCTGCAAAAAATTTTGATGAAGTAGACTTTAGTAAAGGTTCTAAATTTTTTATTGATATTACTAATGGTAAAAATAGAGCATATGAAAAAAAAATAGCTAATGCAGAATCGGGTGCGAGTGTTTTAGAAAGCCTAGATTACGCACTTGACTTAGCTAAAGAAAAAAAAATTCACGCTATTAATTTTGGACCTATGAATAAGACTAGTTTAATTTTAGGTGGATGCAAATACAATGATGAACATGAATTTATGCAAGAAAAACTAGGGATGAAAGAGTTTTGTTGCGAATTCAATGTGGTAGATAATTTTTGGACCGCTCGTGTCACTTCCCACATTCCATTAAAAGATGTTGCACAAAACATCACAACTAAAAACATTTTAAAACCCATAAAATTAATTGATAAAACTTTACGAATGAGTGGCATGAAAAATCCAAGAGTAGCCGTTCAAGCACTAAATCCTCATGGAGAATTTGGAACAGAAGAAAAAGATGAAATTATCCCAGCTATTGAGGAAGCTAAAAAAATGGGAATTAATGCGGGAGGCCCTTTGCCGTGCGATACTTCTTTCATTACTGCCTTTAAGAATAAAGAATATGACTGCATTATTGGCATGTATCACGATGCTTTACAGTGCGGACTTAAAGCTTTTGGCTTTGATAGAGGGGTAACTGTATCTGGAGGATTGTCCGTTCCAGTAACAACCCCTGCACATGGAACTGCATTTGATATTACAGATAAAAATATTGCCAATATGGAGCCTACAATAAATTCTTTTCAAATAGCTTTAGATATGAGTCATGGTTTAATGAATGACAAAAATTAAAGATATTAAAACTACCGTCTACCAGTGGAAGGGGAAAACTGTCCCTCCTCAGAAAAACTTTTGTACTAACGCCTCAGATTTGCTTTATGAGCGTGGTGACAATATGGGGTCATTTAGATTTCATGAATGGCTTGTTTGTGAAATAGAAACAGATGACGGTATCGTAGGAATTGGTAATGCAGCCTTGGCACCTCAGATTGTAAAAAAAACAATCGATCTTTATTTAAAACCATTGTTAATTAATGAAGACCCTTTTGACTATGCTTATCTTTGGGAAAAAATGTATCGAAGAACATTAGCTTGGGGAAGAAAAGGAGTTGGCATGACAGCAATTTCTGCAGTCGATATTGCTATTTGGGATTTGATTGGAAAGATTACTAAGAAACCTGTTTTTAAATTATTAGGCGGTAGAACCAAAGAAAAAATTCCCGTGTATGCTTCTAAGCTGTACAGCCAACCAATTAAAGATCTTCAGCAAGAAGCAGAGAAGTACGTCAAAGAAGGTTTTACCATGTTTAAAATGAGATTCGGATGGGGACCCAAAGATGGAATTTCAGGTATGAAAAAAAACTTAGAACTAGTAGAGGCTGTAAGAGAAGTCGTTGGTTACGATACAGATCTTATGCTTGAATGTTATATGGGATGGAATCTAGATTACACAAAACAAATGATGCCCAAGCTAATGAAATTTAATCCAAGATGGTTAGAAGAACCAGTCATTGCAGATGATATTCATGGGTATGCCGAGTTAAATAATATGAACATGATTCCCATTTCTGGAGGAGAGCATGAGTTTTCATTGTTTGGATTTAAACAACTGTTAGATTTGAAAGCAGTCAGTTATATTCAGTACGATACTAATAGAGTGGGTGGAATAACAGCCGCACAAAAAATAAATGCTTTAGCGGAAGCTTCTCAAGTTCCAGTTGTCCCTCACGCAGGACAGATGCATAACTATCATTTAACTATGGCCAATGTAAATTGTCCTATTTCAGAGTACTTCCCAGTGCACGATGTGGAGATTGGAAATGAACTTTTCTACTATATATTTGAAGGAGACCCTGCTCCTAAAAATGGTTTTATCGATTTAGAGGATGATAAGCCTGGCTTGGGGCTTACAATTTCTGATAAATATTTGGATAGTTTTGATATTATTAATTAAATATCAAATAACTACATCCATCCTTTTTCTTTATAATATTTAATAGCACCAGGATGTAAGGGTGCAGTAATTCCTTGTCTAATCATTTGTTGAATATTTAATTTAGCGAATGCTTCATGTTCTTTTTGAAAGTCAGAAAAGTTTTCAAATACAGCTTTGACCAAATGATAAACGGTATCTTCAGGAACATTAGAGTGAGTAATTAAATTATCGACAAAGCTAACAGAACTAATCTTTTCTTTGTTTTTATAGGTGTCTTTAGAAATTTCTACTAAAGAAAAATAAGTATTATTTTTTATTATATGATCGAGGTTAGAATCTTTTAAATTCAAAACAGAAGCCCCACATCTAGTTATTGCTTTTTCTATTTCTAGGTTAGGAACTACACTTATAAGACCCGCGGCATCTAATTTATTATTACAAATATCGTCTGCTTTAAATACATTGTCGTCTTCTAACGTAATTCCAAAAAAACTTTTATTTACTCGGTTGGCATCCATGAGCAAATCAAAAGTTTTTCTCTCAACAGATCCTTCTTTCCCTATATGTATTTTTTTCCCCTTTAAAGATTTCCAATCTTTAATGTTTGACTTTTTTCTAGTGACAATTTGAAAAATATAAGGACTAGTAGAAAAAACGGATCTAATTTCTTTGAAGGGTTTAATGGTTTCAGACCCTTGCTCTAAAAATACAGCGTTAACCTTGTCAGATCTTACAAAAGAAAATTGAAAATTTTCCTCCTGAACTTGGTCTAAATTAAATGAAGCAGATCCAGTCGACGGTGCCGTGCAACGATAGGATTTAGAATTATTACCTGTGCCATGTTCTGCAGATGGTAACTTTCCCATCATTTTGCAGATAGTATTTCCTAATACAAAGTTAATTTTATTAGAAGCTCCCGACCCAATAGTAAAATATTCAGCAGAGATTGAGTTGGTAGTTAAGCTGAAAAAGCTTACGGCTAAAATAATTAAAATTTTTTTTAAAAATTTGTTCATTTGTTATATTATGTTTTTAATAAACCTTAAAAGAAAACCATAGTAAACATAAATTTGTTTATTTGTAGGCAACTTCAAAAAATTTAAACAGGGAAAATAGTCTCTGAAATTTTGCAAGAATCACAAATCATAAACCCATATAGTAAAAAATTTGCATACACGGTTTCATTTTGGCAACTGCACTTCTCACATTTTTCGATGATTAATTTTGACATGAATAGAGACTAACAAATGATAATATAATTAAAACAAAACTAATCCTTCCTAGAAACATTTATCTTACTGTGCTATTAGCTAAGAAAACATTGAGCGCTCGTAGATCAACTGGATAGATCGTCTGATTACGAATCAGAAGGTTAGGGGTTCGAATCCCTTCGAGCGCACCAACTTTATTTTTTAAATGTTAAGGTTGCCCACAAAGAATGCCAGTCAGCATTTTTAATTTCTGATTTTTTAAAATGTACTGCGCTTATTAAAAAAGCTCCTTTTTTTTCAAGAGAAATAATTACCTTGCCATCATTATTAGTTCTGATTTTGCTAATTGTAGTTTCATTTCCAGTTTTATTAAAAATAGTAATTTGTGAATTGGGAAAAGGTTTGTTTTTATAAAGTAAAAGAACATCAACTTTATTTTTACTTCCATAAGGATTATTTAATGCAATTAATTCAAAGAGAAGACCTGTGTTAAAATCCTCACCTGGCTTAGACCCCACCTGAATAAGAGATTTTGCATACCTTGTGTAGGTTTCGTTAATATCAGAATTAATAAAGTCAGGATTTTTTGCACTCCACTCATTCCAAATTCCCTCATCTTTTAAGAAAGTTTTAAATATTTCGAAATTTTTATAATCAACTTTTTCTGGAGTGGATTCATATGAAAGAACATGCAAACCAGATCCCTCTAATAAAGATTGAATAGCAGGATAATCTCCATCTCTAGGTTGTAGGGTAATTGATTTTTTTTCTAAAAAAAGTTTTAGACTTTTTGTTTCAGAACGAAGGTAAGGAAACTTGTCCCCATTAAATTTTTGGCCAACTTTAATATGTGCATTTAGTTTAGAATTAGGCTGTGTGATAAAAGCCTCAGGTTCTAGCCATAGTTCATGCGCAGAACTGGTTAGAGAGATCGAACTAAATAAAAGGACTACAGTTAATTTAGCTAGAAAATGGTTCATTACTTAATTATATCTTACTTAGATGTTAATACGCTCTTTAATTATTTTTTTCAGTCTCTGTCAATTTGCATTTAGTCATGAATTGAAGCCGGCTATTGCCAATTTAGAATTAACCTCTAAACCATCAGAGATACATTATGAACTTAAGATTCAGCTAAATTTAGAATCGATTATCTCTGAAGTAGATCTTAATCATGACAATACAAATGAATCAAAGAATTCAAAGCGGTATGAACAATTAAGAAGATTTACGCCTGAGCTTTTGCGGCAAGAATATCAAAAAATTAGATCCTCTTTTTTTCAAAATATTCATTTTTTAAATGGAAATGATAAAATTGCATTTAAAAATTACGATATACATATAAGTGAAGTTGGTGATGTTTCTTTGGCCAGAGAAACAGAAATTGTAGTCAGGGGTAGTTTTTCTTCTAGCAACTCTTTGTTGCAATTTCGTTGGGACCCTTTTTATGGCTCTATTGTTCTTAGGGTTAATAAAGATAGAGAGGAGCTATTCACCAAATATTTACAAAATGGAGATACTGCTAATTTTTCAACTTCAACCAATCAACAACAAACTTTTTTAAGTGTAGTTCAAGATTATATAATTATTGGTTTTCAACATATTGTACCCAAAGGCTTAGATCATATTTTATTTGTAGTGGGATTGTTTTTGTTATCTACCAGACTACGACCTTTGATTTGGCAAGTATCAGCTTTTACTCTTGCCCATACCGTAACTATTTTTTTAGGAGTTATGAAGATTGTGGTCATTCCTGCTTTTATAGTAGAGCCCATCATCGCTATCTCAATTGTTTATATTGCTATAGAAAATATATTTCTAAAAGATCTATCTAAATGGAGACCGGCACTAGTATTTATTTTTGGACTACTGCATGGCTTGGGATTTGCCGGAATTTTAAATGAAATAGGTGTGGCAGAAAGCTATTTTATAACGAGCCTAGTCTCTTTTAATATCGGAGTAGAGATTGGACAGTTGCTTATCATTTCTGTTTGTTTTGTATCAATCGGACTTTGGTTTGGTCAAAAGAAATGGTATCGAAATTACTTAACCAATCCATTATCTGCAATAATTGCTATAGTTGGCTTGTTTTGGTTTGTAGAAAGAGTTGGTTTTTTAATTTAGATTTTGTTATGATTATTTATGGACCCAATTGTACACAGAACTTCTAAAAGAATATTTAGGTTCTTAGACCCCGTTTACAGTCTGTTAGACCCATTAGCATATCCTATGATAAGGTTCGTTGCAGGTGCGATGATGATACCTCACGGATATGGAAAAGTGTTTGGAGGAATTGAAGGAACTACTCAATTTTTCGCAAGCGTCGGATTAGAACCTGCTTTAATTCTAGCCTGGTATGTTGGTTTGGTTGAGTTAGTTGGCGGTATTTGTGTGGCTCTGGGATTGTTTACCAGAATTATGTCAGCACAATTAATTGGAGTTCTTGCGGTTGCTACTTTTTATATTCATTTACCAAGTGGTTTTATGTGGGTTAAGGGTGGATATGAATACCCATTGTTTTGGTTAGTAGTCATGGTTGCTATTACCATTAAAGGTGGTTACAGTTTGAGCATAGACAACCTACTCGGAAAAGAATTTTAATGAATTTATCAAGCCTACCTCTTAGTAAAGCTGTTATAGTATTTTTGATTTTAGTTGCAACAGCGATTCTTGGAATTACTTTAATTGTTTAGTTATCATCGAATAAATTTTTTTGCTTATTAATGATTAATTGTGAAATCGATAGATTTAATTTTCTTTTAATTAAGATCTAATTTAATTGAGTTTTTTAATTTTTTTAAATTTAATGTCGCACTAGGTAATTTTTTCTATTTTTTTATGGAAATAATTTTTTTAAAAGCTAGAAGGCGCTTATCTTATGAGTTTAACATTGTTTTATACAATAGCAGGATTTGGACTAGCTGGTTATAGCGTTATAGCAAACGATTCTATTCAAACTCTGGGAACTTTTATAGCTTCTAAGCAAAAATGGTTTAAGTGGTACACTCTTGCAAGTGCAGCATCATTTGTAATGATTTTGGCAATTGTATGGGGTTGGTATAGTAATGACGGAGATATTTCTTACGGCAGATTAACTAGAATACCTTATCAGGAAATTCAATGGTATCATGCAGTAGCTCCTGGAATTCTTTTACTATTAACAAGAGTGGGAATACCAGTTTCTACTACTTTTTTAGTTTTGTCGGCATTTGCCTCAACGGTAGTTCTTGAAAAAGTACTTGTAAAAAGTGTTGTAGGCTATGGCCTTGCAGCAGTCATCGCTTATACTTGCTGGATAGTTATTTCCAAATTTATTAATGAAAAATTGGATGAAGTTAATAACAAATGGGCTGATTTTTGGCGTAATTCTGTTTGGGTAACTTCTGGTTGGTTATGGTGGGTTTGGTTATCTCATGATGTTGCAAATATTGCAGTATATTTACCAAGGCAACTAGACGTTACATTGTTAACAGCTGTTCTTATTTATTTCACTATACTGATATTTTATATTTTTTATATAAATGGAGGTCCTATACAAAAAGTAGTTCTTGATAAAACGGGAACTAGGTATGCAAGATCAGCTACTATTATAAATATTATTTATGCTGCTGTTCTTTATTATTTCAAAGAATTAAACGATTTACCCATGTCTACCACTTGGGTTTTTGTTGGCTTGTTGTGTGGAAGAGAGCTTGCTATTGCAACTATGAACAAAGACTACAAATTTAGTTATGTCTTTCCAATTATAGGCAAAGACTTTTTAAAGATGATTATAGGATTGACCATATCTGTAGCAATTGTCTTATCTATTCATTACATCATTATCCCAAAAAATTTCTTTTAAAGAACATTTTTTAATTTATTTATCTTTATTTAATAATTGTAAAAAATGAAGATGTCTAAATTTAATTAAATTTTAGATTTTAATTTTTATGCCGTCGTAGCAAACATTAATATTTTTAAATTTTTTTAATTTCTTTTTCAAACTATCATAATCCAAATCCTTGCTCATATGAGTTAAAAAAGCCTGCTTGGGATTGATTAGATTAATATAATTCAAGGTTTCTTTTAAATTAATATGCAAGCTATGCTCTTTGGTCCTAAAGCAATCTATTATTAAATATTTAATATTTAATATTTTTTTTATGGTTTTTTTAGGAATAGTTTTTACATCTGGGATATATGCAATATCATTATTAATTTTGTAGCCAATAGTTTTGGTGGATCCATGCTTCACATCCAATCTTTCTATTCTGATTTTATCCTTACCATTACTAATGTTGATATGGCTTTTTATTATATTGCTTTTTAAGACAGCAGGGTAATTTTTATTATTTTTAAAAAGGTAATCAAAATATTTTTTTAAATAAAAAATACATTGCTTAGTTGAAAAAATATCAATTTTTTTTTTATTTTTTATCCAAAATGTTCTTAATTCATTTATTCCAAATATATGATCGGCGTGAGAGTGTGTAAAAAAAACATAATCAATTTCAGTAATATTGTTTGCCAATAACTGGAATCGCAAATCAGGAGAGGTATCAAACAGTATTTTGTAATTATTAAGACTTAAATAAACGGAACTTCTAGTTCTAATATTTTTTTTATTTTTTTTACAATTCCCCCAATCACCATCTGGAGTAGGAACTCCCTGAGAGGCACCACAACCTATGATTTGTAAATAGTTTTTTTTCATTAATAAATTAAGCATTGGTTATAAATTATTTTTTTAATATTTTAGTCTTTTTTGACAAAAAAGAACCTCTTTTGAATAAGAATTTATTTTACTCTTATTTCTCTTTTCTTATTGTACGTAAATTTTAATTAAAGTACGCTTAACATTAAATAAACAAAGGGGACAACATGAAAAAACTATTAGCAATCTTTATTGCTTTATTGTTTGCTTCAAATTCTTTTGCAGCTTCTGGAAAAGTGGTAGTAGTCACTTCCTTTCCAAAAGATCTTTCAGGAAAATTTAAAGCAGCATTTGAGAAAAAATATCCAGGTGTTACGGTTGAAGTTGTAGGAAAAAAAACTACTGCTGGAATTAAATACATTCAGGAAACAAAATCAAATAATGGAACAGATCTTTTTTGGGCTTCCGCACCAGATGCGTTTGAAGTTTTAAAGGGGGACAGTTTATTAGCTAAATACACATCTAAAGTGAAAGGAATTCCATCTAAAGTGGGTTCTTATCCTGTAAATGATCCGGATGGTTTTTATACTGGATTTGCTGCAGCTGGATACGGCATGATGTGGAATACAAGATATTTAAAGGCAAATAAATTACCCGCTCCTAAAGAGTGGATTGATTTAGCAAAACCAATTTATTTTGGCCATACAGGAATGAGTGCTCCTTCAAGATCAGGAACTACGCATTTAACCGTTGAAACTTTATTGCAAGGAAATGGTTTTAATAAAGGTTGGGCTAAAATGAAAAATATTGCTGGAAACTTCAAAACAGTTACTGCAAGAAGCTTCGGTGTTCCTGATGGTGTGAACAGTGGTGACTTTGGTATTGGAATTGTAATTGACTTTTTTGGTCTCTCATCAATCGGAAGTGGTTTTCCTGTAGGATTTGTTTATCCAACAGTAACAACTTTGGTGCCTGCTAATATTGGAGTTATAAAAAATGCTCCTAATAGCGCAAACGCAAAACTGTTTATTGACTTTTTATTAACTCCTCAAGGACAAGAAATTCTTCTGGATCCAAAAATTAGAAGATTGCCAGTAAATCCAAAAACTTATTCAAAAGCTCCGAAAGACTTTCCCAATCCATTTAAGGATAGTTCTATTGGTGCTGCCGTTAAGTTTGATGTTTTGCTATCTAAATCAAGATACAATCTTGTAAATTCTTTATTTGATGTAATGATCACTTATCGTCTTGATGATTTGAGAGCTACTATGTCAGCAATTTATAAAGCAGAAAAAGCTCTTGGAAATAAAAATAATCCAAAAGCTAAAAAGCTAATAGCAGATGCTAGGGCTTTAGTTGCTAAGTTGCCTATATCTGAAGCAAAAGCAAACGATCCTGATTTTAATAAAATCTTTAAGAAGAAAAGAAAAAAAGCTAAAGATATATCAAAATATGCGGGTACTCGTCAGGCTGAAGTAGAAGCTGATTGGGATAAGCAAGTTGTTAGCAATTACAAACAAGCGAAACAAAAGGCTGAACAAGCGTTAAAATCTCTATAATATATCCTTGCGGCCCTAACCTTTATGGTTAGGGCCGTGATTGTCTTTTCCTATGTTTAAAAATCTTTTTTTAAAATCTACTGCTATTTTTATTGGATTATTTTTATTTATTTTTTTAGCCGTTCCTATTGTTCAAGTCTTTTATGTTTCCTTTTTAGATCAGAACGGTCATTTTACTTTTTTAAATTTTTATGATTTTTTTCAAAGTGCTCTTTTTATAGAGTCACTTTATAATTCTTTTTATGTTGCATCCATGTCAGTTATTCTTGCTTCATTTTTTGCTATTCCTTTGGCTTATTTTACAGCACGTTTTAATTTTAAAGGATCCGTTCTTATTCAAAGTTTAGGTTTTATTCCCTTAATTATGCCACCGTTTGTAGGAGCTGTAGCTATGAAGCTCCTCTTCGGTACCAATGGCTCAGTTAATTTGATGCTCGATCAATGGTTTGGTTTTAAAATTCCATTTATGGAAGGGCTGAACGGAGTGATTTTTGTGGAATCTATACATTACTTTCCGTTCATTTTAATTAATTTGATAAGTAGCTTAAATAATATTGATCGAACTATGGAAGAGTCAGCTCAAACTCTTGGTGCTAAGGGCTTCCGTTTATTTCGAAGAATTGTACTTCCTTTATCTATGCCAGGCTATATTGCGGGGGCAAGTTTAGTTTTTTTAAAAGTATTTGATGACCTTGGAACGCCTTTGCTTCTAGATGTAAATAATATGTTAGCTCCACAGGCCTATCTAAGAATTTCCTCTATCGGAATCAACGATCCTATGGGTTATGTGATTGGTGTGATTTTAGTATTAACTTCAGTCGCTGCGGTTTGGGTCGCAAAACTAGCTCTGGGAGGAAAAGATTATTCTATGCTGCAAAAAGGTGGTGGTGGTATGGTCAAAAGAAATTTTTTACCTCATCAAAAGTTTTTTGCTTATTCTGTAGTATTTCTTATTTTGTTTTTAGTTTTATCACCCCATATTGCTTTGGCTCTTTTATCTTTTGGAACTGTTTGGTCATTTAGTATTTTGCCAGACGCATTCACTTTTAGTCACTATAAAGCTGTATTTGAAAATAGTGTCTTTATTAAAAACACCATGCTGTATTGTTCCATTGCAGCATTGATTGATATTGTGCTAGCATTTTTTATTTCTTACATTGTCTTAAGAACGAAGTTTGTAGGAAGGCAGCTTTTAGATTATATTGCTATGAGCGCGCTTGCGATCCCAGGTCTTGTTTTGGGTATTGGTTATTTAAGAACTTTCTATTCAGTTAATTTACCATGGAATGACAAACCATTAGCTTCTTGGTGGTTTATGATTGTCATTATTTTAGCTGTGCGAAGACTTCCTTATGCCTTGAGAGCTTGCAACGCAGTCTTAATGCAAATAAGCAAATATTTAGAAGAGTCCGCTGAAACATTGGGAGCAAAAAAAACCACGATTTTTAGAAAAATATTAATTCCCTTGATGATGGGTGGATTGCTTGCAGGGTTTATTACTAGTTTCTCAACAGCCACTGTCGAGTTATCAGCAACTATTATGTTGGTATCTACAGAAACGGATGCACCTTTAGCTTATGCAATCTATTCTTACATGCAAACAGCCGCAGGAAGAGGTCCTGGTGCTGGTTTTGGTGTGATCGGAGTTTTAATTGTAACTGCAGGAACATATCTTTCTCAATTAATTATAGAAAAAAACTACAAACAAAGAGGAATGGAGGCTAAGATAGACTGATGAGCGATTCAATAATTGAAATAAAAAATATTAATGTTTCTTATGGTTTAAACCATGTTTTAAAAGACGTTAATCTTAGTATCGACAATAAAGATTTTTATACTTTTTTAGGACCTTCTGGATGTGGCAAGACTACTTTGTTGCGATTGATTGCTGGGTTTGAAAAATCTCAATCAGGAGAAGTTTTTATTGGAGGTCAAGAGGTTAGCAGTTTGAATCCATGGGAACGAGATGTGGGAATGGTCTTCCAAAACTATGCTTTGTGGCCCCATATGACTGTTTATAAAAATATTAGTTTTGGTTTAGAAGAAAAAAAAATTAATAGCAAAGAAATAGAAACAAGAGTAGCTGAAGTTTTGGAGCTAGTAGACTTGGATGGATTGAGCAAAAGATACCCTTACCAGCTATCTGGTGGACAGCAGCAAAGAGTTGCACTGGCTAGAACATTAGTTGTGAAACCAAAAGTTTTACTTCTTGATGAGCCACTTTCTAATTTAGATGCCAAACTAAGAGTTCAGATGAGAAAAGAATTGTTAGAACTTCATCATAAGTTAGATATCACAACGATTTTTGTTACCCATGACCAAGAAGAAGCTAATGCTATGTCCACTAACTTAGCTATTTTCAATGAAGGAATAGTCCAGCAAATGGGTAGACCCGTAGATTTGTATAACAATCCAACCAATGCATTCGTAGCTAATTTTCTTGGAACAACCAACGTAATAGAAGGAGAATTTCAAAATTCTGTCTTTACGAGCAAGAATGGAATGGTAATCAAGGGTATTGGTGCAGATGCAAAGGGAACTTCTGTTTTATTAAGACCTCAAAATTTATATTTGGAAAATAAGAACAATTCATTGGGATTAAGAGGATTATCATTGGAAGAGTTTGAGGGTACGGTTGAAAACCAGGAATTTCTTGGAAATATTATAAGGTATGTTGTGAATGTTAAAAATCATTCCTTAGTTATTGATACTTTGCATGAGGTAGATAAAAAAATTTACTATCCAAAGGAAAAAATAACTATGTTCTTAGATTCCAAAAAAATTAAGTTTTTGTAATGGATCTAAAAAAAAAGAAGCTAATTATATTTGATTTGGATGGAACTTTAGTTGATTCTCAAACAGATATTTTAATAGCTAACAATCTTACCCTGCAAAAATTTGGTTATAAAACTATTAGCTACCACAAGGTAAAAAGTATTATTGGTCAGGGAATTATGGGCAATATTATAAAATCATTAGCTATGCAAAAAGTAAAAGCAAGTAACCAGCAAAAACAAGACATGTATGATTATTTTTTTTCTTATTATAAAAAAAACGTCTATGTAAAGTCCAAGCCTTATCCTGGTATTAAAAACTTATTAAATAAATTACAAAAAAATTATAAACTAGCAGTGTGTTCTAATAAGTTGGAAAAGTTAACTAAAATTGTATTACAAAAATCTGATTTAAAAAAATATTTTGATTTTGTAGCGGGCGGAGATACTTTTAAATTTAAAAAACCTCATCCAAGTGTATTAAACAATGTGGTAAAAAAATTTAAGATAAATAAAAAAGATGCCCTGTTCGTAGGAGATAGTGAACATGATTATCATGCAGCTCAAAATTCTAAGATTGATTTTTGCCTTAAGCAAGGAGGCTACACTAACAAAAAAATAAGCTTTTTTAAGGATGCGAATAAAATAAAAGACTATAGAAAAAATAACAAACTCATTTATTAATTTAGAGTTTAGGGTCAGACGTAAAAAATTATACAATTCAGGATATACACACAACCTACAATTAGTAAATTTTTTTCATTTTTGAGCTATTTCTTGCTTTTTATGACAAATGTAAAATTTCTTTTTTTTCGATAGGGGGTATCTTTTTTTAATATTGGTCGAAACTTGAGACTTGTTATGTAATGTTAACCATTAACAAAAAAGGGGAAAATATAATGAATATAATTAAAAAAATTGGAGTTTTGATTTCAATTTGCTTGATTGGTACTAGCGCATATGCCGCTAAGTGTAGCAATCCTAAGCAACTTAGATTTTCAATTATTCCAACAGAAGAATCGTCTTTTGAATTAGACTTATACAAACCGATTCTTTTAAAATTAAAACAAAACACTGGTAAGAAAATTGAATTTTATATGCCAACTTCTTACGCTTCAGTTGCAGAAGCTTTAATAGGTGGTTTTGTTGATATAGCTGTATTGGGACCTTATGGTTACATAACTGCTAAAAAGAAAGAACCTTCAATAACGGTATTTGCTACATATGCTAAGAAAAAAGGATATATGCAAAAAGAAGGACCAGGTTACCAAAGTGTTTTGATTTCTAAAAAGGGGTCAAAATTTACAACTGAAAAATCTTTAAAAGGTACTACGGTGGGTCATGCTGATCCAGGAAGTACTTCTGGAGATTTAATTCCAAGAGTAGTTTGGGCACCTTCTATGAACACTGATGCAGACAAATTCTGGAAACGAATTGTTTACACAGGTGGTCATGACCTTACAACTCTAGCAGTCTATAGTGGAAAAATCGATGCTGGCTTCGTAGCAAGTCACCGATTTGACAACGTAGTTGCAAAAGGAAAAGTAAAATTGAGTGATTTTAATATTTTATGGAGATCACCTTCAGTTCCTCAAGATCCTTTCGTATTCAGCGGTAAGCTTTGTAAGGATATTCAGGATAACATTAGAAAAACTTTTCTAGAGCTTGGAAATGATGCAGGTGCTGCAAAGTTTCTAGCTAATCTTAAATCATCTAAGTTTGTTGCAATGACAGACAAAGATTATGATGTAATCAGAACTTTAGCTAAAGCTAAAGCTGAGTTTAAGAAAAAGAAAAAAGCTAAAAAATAATTAACTCTCCTGTTAATTAGTTGAATAAGTAGTATGCGTGGGTTTAACAATCCACGCATACTCTAGATAGGATTTTATGAACGAAATATTAAAAGTAGAAAATTTAAACCTAACATATCAAAAGGGAGGTCCCCAAGTTTTATTTGATATATCATTTTCAGTTTCCAAAAGTGACTTTTACGCAATCATTGGACCCAGTGGAGCTGGGAAGTCGTCATTAATTAGATGTATTAACAAATTAGCAGATGCTAATAGCGGTAATGTTTTGTTCAAGGGAGAAAACATAACCAAGCTAAGTGGAAAAAAATTAAGATCAGTAAGACGAAAAATTGGAATGATTTTCCAAGAATTTAATCTAATCGATAGAATGTCAGTTATAGACAATATTTTAACAGGTAGACTTGGCTACATGAATACTTTTACCAGTCTTTTTAGAATGTTTGATAAGAAAGACATCAGTAGAGCCATTGCCTTAATAGAAAAGGTGGGTTTAGGAGATTTTGCAAATAAAAGGGTTGATCAATTAAGTGGTGGTCAAAGACAAAGAGTTGGTATTGCTAGGGCCTTAATGCAAGAGCCAGAGATTATGTTGGTAGATGAGCCTACGTCTAGCCTAGATCCAAAAATAGCCATTGAAATGATGGAATTAATTAAAGGGATAGCAGAAGAATTAAAAATTCCCGTATTGTGCAATATTCATAATATTGATTTGGCAAAACAATTTGCCAACAGAATTCTTGGTCTTCAAGATGGAAAGAAAAAATTTGACGACACTACAGACAAGCTAACCCACGAAGTTCTTCAAGATCTTTATAAATATGAGGTCTTATAATGGAATCATTTACACTTGATGTAGATACCTATTCACAACAAAATTCTAAAAAGATAATAAAAAAAATAATTTTTTACATCTCTCTCGTAGTCATTATTTTTTTTAGTGTTTATTTTATTATTGTTTTAGATACTGATTGGCATCGAATTGGCTCAGGCGGAGGAATACTTGAGCAGTTATCTTATTTTGTTGGTCTTGATTTTACAATTATGAAGCACTTAATTGTACCAACTTTTGAAACTTTTTTAATGGCTTGTTTGGGTACAATGCTTGGTTTATTTCTTTCCTTACCTGTCGCATGGCTAGGCGCAAGAAATGTAACTCCTTTGGGTATGGCAAGTTTTGGTTTTGCTAGATTTTTAATGACCATAAGTAGGTCTGTGCATGAAATAATTTGGGCATTAATATTTGTAGGAGCGGTTGGACTCGGAGCATTACCTGGAATTTTAGCTTTGGCTTTTCGATCGGTGGGATTTATTTCAAAAATCATATCTGAGTCTATAGAAGGAGCTGATAAAAAACCGATAGAAGCAATTAGAGCAGCAGGAGGATCAGGTTTTGATATTATGTATTATGGAATTATACCGCAAATACTACCAACGGTAATTGGAACTATTATTTTTGAGTGGGATATTAATATTCGTAGGTCAGCGATTATGGGCTTGGTTGGTGCTGGTGGATTAGGTCTAGCTTTTTTTAGACAGATGCACATGTCTAATTATCCAGGAGTAACAACGGTAATAATGTTTATTTTTTTACTAATTATTATTGGAGAAATTCTGTCACACTTTTTAAGAAAGAAAATAAATTAAATTATGAAAGATATTTATCAAAACAATACTTCAAAAAAATTTGTAGGTGTAGCCCTATTCTTTTTTGTTATTTATTTATGTTTCCTTTACTTAGGAATAGATTTTGAAAGATTTTTTTCTGCTCTTGGTCGATTTGGAAGTCTAATAGCAAATCGTTATTATCCAGTTGATTTAGAATATGCTTTGGACCCTGGTTATTTGCAGTCGATCTTGAACAGCGTTCAAATGGGTTATCTAGGACTGGTGATTGGTGTTATTATAGCATCAGTTTTAGCTTATTTTGCAGCTGGAAACATAACTCCTAGTAAGAGAATTGCATATCCTATCGGAAAATTTTTAATTATTTTTTCGCGATCTATTCATGAAACGATATGGACCATCCTCTTTGTAACAGTAGTTGGCTTTGGAATGTTGGCAGGTGTTATGGCTCTTACTATGTATTGTATAGGTTTTTTTGGAAAGCTTTTTTCTGAAGAGTTGGAAAATGTAAATATGAAACTAGTTGAAACTATTCGCTCCAATGGAGCAAATGAGCTTCAGGTTTTTGCTTATGGGGTTTGGCCACAGGTAAAAACAGCCTTTACAGGAATATTAATTTATACTTGGGATGTATGCTTCAGAGCATCAACAATCATTGGTTTTTTTGGAGCAGGTGGCATGGGTTGGTATTTAAAAAGAAATGTGTTGCAGTTAGAGTATGCAAGAGTTTCGGCTATTATTGTTTCCATTATAGTCTTAGTTGTCTTGTCTGAATCTTTGTCAGCTTTTATGAGAAACAAAATTCAAAAAGAAACTCAATAAGATATGTCTTTTTATAAAAATGATCAGAAAGAACTAATCAATTCTATAAATTTGTTTTTAAATAATATTTTAGAAGTAAACAGCCTTTTTGAGAATCTAATGAAAGAATTTTTTTTAAAAAATTACAAAAAAGTAGAAGATCTGACTTTGAAAATATCTGATTTAGAAAGTGCATGTGATAAACTTCGCAGGACTACCGAAAGAAAAATATATCAAGAAACTCTTATTCCAGAACAGAGAGGGGACGTTTTGGGGATGCTGGAAAACCTTGATAAAATTCCTGGTCAATTACAAGGGAATGCCCATAGAATAAATACTGAAAAGCCAGATATTCACAAAGAGTTACATGATGATTTTAATAATCTTGTTCAAAACAATAGTACCTGCGTAAAGCTTTTGATCAGTGGATCAAAACAGTTTTTTATTGATCCTAAAAAAACTATTGAGGATTGCTTGTTAGTTTCAAAGCATGAAAGTACAGGCGATAAAATTAGCACTAAACTTAAAAATGCAATTTTTAATAACAATAATTTAGATCTTTCTCAAAAAATGCACTTAAGGTACTTCGTTGAAATTGTAGATGAGGTTGCCAACCTTGCCGAAGATGTTGCTGATCGTTTAATAATATCTTCAGTTAAAAACTAATTACATGACATATTTAATTCTAGCTTTGGTACTAGGAATCATTGTTGGTGCGAATGATGCAGTAAATGTTTTTGGATCAGCTATTGGTTCTAAAATGCTTAAGTTTTCTCGAGCAATATTATTTTTTATAATTTTTATAATCCTTGGTGCTATTGTTAATGCTCAATATCCATCCGCCATTTATCAAAATATTATTCCTTCTTATTTTTCAATAGATAAAACTTTTATTATTTTAGTCCCTGTCATAGTCGCTACTTTATTTTCTATAAAATTAAAAATTTCAAGTTCTATTTCACAATCTTTAATTTTTTCGATTATCGGTTTTGCTATAGCAACCGAAGTAAATATTAATTATAATATTTTTGAACAATTGGTTTTTGTTTGGATTTTAACTCCATTTATCTCATTTTTTTTAGTCATTATTTTACACCTCTTAATAAACTCTTGTTTAAATATTTTAAAATTAAATATGTTTTATAAAGATTTTGTCATAAGAGCTTTACTAATCTTATTTGGTTGTTTAGCTGCATTTGCACTGGGTTCTAATTTGACCGCATCAATTGTAGGTATCTTTTCTCCTTTCATAAATTCTTCAATTCATATTAATGAAAATTTATTATTTTTTTTAGGCTCTGGATGTATTGGACTAGGAGCTCTTTTTTTCTCTAAAAAAATTATTCATAATATTGGAACTAAAGTTTCCAAAATTAATCCAGTATCGGCATTGGCAATTTTGGCTACGCAAATAGTCATATTACTTTTTTTCTCTTCGAAGCTAATTATTGACTATGTAAATTTAAAGTTTGGCATTAATCTGTTTGCAATGCCTATCTCTGCCTCACATGTAACCTTGGCTAGCATTTTAGGTATAGCTGCATTTAAAGGATTTAGAGAAACTAATATTAAGAATTCTTTATTCATAATAAGTAGCTGGATCTATTTACCAGTTGTTGTTTTTATTTTTAGTTATTATTTATCTTTAACTTTTAGATAAGTCTTTAAAACTTGGAACAATATCAAAAAAAGCTTTTATGGCATTAAGGTCATATCTTTTAGTAAGACAGCAAACATATTCAGTAGCATAGAAATTTGTATTAGTAAGCTTTACAAAATTTACCTTTGGTAAGTTTATCTTCTCAGTACTATAGACAAAGCCCACACCCATATTATTTTTTACTGCTTCAAAAATTCCCTCCCTACTTCCAATAGTGTATAATTTTTTTTTAATCCCTAAATGCAGCAATTCTCTTTCAACTAGAGCTCTTGTTTGAGATCCTTTTTCCCTTACAATAAATGTTTCGTTTACAATGTCTTTGAAAGAAATGCTTTTTGTTTTTGAAATAGTATTTTTAATAGATGCAAACAATAATAATTTATCACGTACCAAAGGCTTTGAGTACAGTTGACTTTGATCATTTATATCAGCCAAAATTCCAATATCTATTTCTTTTCTTAAAAGCTTTTCTTTAATTTGAACTGAATTACCAAAAACAATATTGCAATTAATCTTGGGAAATTTTTTTGAGAATTTACTCAAGATAGGCATTAAATGTATGGGTGCTACAGTTCCAATATTTAATGTTCCACTTGTGAGTCTGTTAGATGATTTTAAAAGATTTAATGCTTGCTCGTGAATGTCATCTATATCTTTTGTAATATCATAAAGTTTTTTCCCATAGTCGGTTAATGAAATTCCACTACCATTTCTTATAAATAGTTTTATTTTAAATCTGCTTTCAACACTTTTTACCTGTTCTGAAATGGCTGATTGGGAAACATTTAGTATTTTTGCTGCTTTTGTAAAGCTACGATGTTTAGTGACAGCATTAAAACTTCTAATTTGAGTATAGTTCATATGAATTTTCTATAAGCATTATATATAAAAGAGTGAGGACTAAAAATATTATATTTGATATAAGTCTTTTTAAATAATCATGAAAAATCCAGTATCAATAAATAATCGATCTTATAATTGGCCAAAAAAAACCACTGTAGTGATCTGTCTAGATGGCAGTGAGCCTGGTAAAGATGGCTACATTGAAAAAGCAATAGAAATGGGCTTTATGCCTTGCATGAAATCTATTATCAGCCAAGGAACCTATGAGATAGGAAAGTGTGCCATGCCAAGCTTCACTAATGTGAATAATTTATCAATTGTAACTGGTACAACGCCTGATGTGCATGGAATTTGCGCTAACTTTTTTTATAATCCTGAAGATAAAAAAGAAACATTAATGAATGATGACTCTTTTTTACGGGCACCAACTATCTTTGAAGCCTTTGAAAAAGCAGGAGCGAATCTAGCTGTCATTACCGCAAAAGATAAGCTTAAAAAGTTACTTGGTAAAAATTTAAAAAAATCAATTTGTTTTTCTGCCGAAAAAGCAGACCTTGCTAACTTACAAGATAGCAGAATAGAAAATGTTTTGGAACTAGTAGGAAAGCCTATTCCAGAAGTTTATAGTGCAGATTTGTCAGAATTTATTTTTGCTGCTGCAGTTAAAATTTTAGAAAAAGATGAAAAAATTGATTTAATGTATTTATCTACCACAGACTATATTCAGCATAAATGCGCTCCAGGAAGCGACATAGCAAATGCATTTTATAAAATGATTGATGGATATATAGAAAAACTTCTAAGCTTTGGGTGCAAGGTTGCGTTTACAGCTGATCATGGGATGAAGGCAAAAAGCAAACCGGACGGAACCCCAAACGTAATTTATTTGCAAGATTTATTGAATAAAGATTATCCTGAAGATAAATGCAATGTCATATGTACCATTACTGACCCGTACGTTATTCACCATGGGGCGCTAGGTTCTTTCGTTACAATTTATTTAGACAATAGAGATAAAATAAATGAAATCAAAAATTACATTCAAGCCATTGAAGGAATTGACGTTGCTTTGACAAAAGAAGAGGCTGTAAATAAATTAAATCAGCCAGCAGATCGTATTGGTGACTTGGTTGTAACTTGTAAGGCCAGCTTTGCTCTTGGTAAGGGGGAAAAAGACCATGACCTTAGTCAATTAAAAGAGCCTTTGAGATCTCATGGGGGTTTAGATGAAACCTCAATACCAATTTTTATCTCAGATAAATTAGATGATAGCTATAAGAAAAAAGAGAAATTAAATAATTATGATATATTCGATTTAGCTTTGAATTATGATCGATAAGTTATTTCAAATAAAAGGAACTTACGTAAATGGTCAATGGATGAATAATCCAAATACCTACGAGGTTACCAATCCTTCTAATGGGGAAAAACTTTGTGATGTTCCTATCTCTGACAACCAAGAACTAGAATTGGCTGTACAGTCTGCAGCAAAAGCTCAAAAAATTTGGGAAAAAAAATCTTTAAACCAGAGGGTAGACGCCCTTTTAAAGCTTTGTTCTAAAATTGAAGAAAGAGCTGAAGAGTTTGCGCTCATAGACTCGTATGATGCAGGAAATGCATTAACAGGCATGAGAAAAGATGTGACTATGAGTATCGAAAATATTAAATATTTTTGTGGATTGGTTCGTGAAGTTAAGGGTGAAACATTTTCCATGGAACCGAAACACTTAAACTTTACAAGATATCAGCCATATGGAGTTGTTCTTAAAATTAATCCATTTAACCACCCATTTCGATTTTGTGTTGAAAAAATTGCAGCACCTTTGCTAATGGGAAATTCCCTGGTGATAAAAAATTCTGAACAAGCACCAATTTCACCACTTAAGTGGTGTGAGTTATTAAAAGATATTTTTCCAGACGGTTTGATCAATGTTGTTACAGGAGGGCCTGAAGGAGGTTCTTTTCTTGTTAAACACCCTCTAATTAAAAGAATTGGAGTTATCTCATCAGTCAATACAGGTATTGCAGTGAATAAAGATGCAGCACCATATCTAAAAAATGTTTCTCTTGAGCTTGGAGGAAAAAATCCACTAATGGTATTCGATGATGCTGATCCTGAGTTTGCTGCTGATTTGGCAATTAAGGGAATGAATTTAAGTAGACAAGGACAATCTTGCAGTTCCACTTCCAGAGTTTTAGTGCACAAAAGTTTAAAAGAGGATTTTGTAAAACACTTAGTAGAAAAGGCAAAAAAAATACCAGTTGGTTTGCCTTGGATTGAAACAAATGAAATAGGCCCTATCGTTTCCAAAAGACAGTTTGATAAAGTAATGGAATATATTGAGACAGGTAAAAAAGAAGGAGCGAAATTAGTTCTTGGAGGAGATAATCCGCAAGACCCAGAATTAAAAAATGGTTTTTTTATCAATCCTACTATTTTTACAGACGTAAAGCCCGACATGACTATTGCAAAAGAGGAAATATTTGGTCCAGTGATATCTGTTTTAACTTGGGAGAGTTATGAGGAATTAATTGAAATTGCAAATTCAACTCTTTATGGATTAACAGCAATGATAGCTACTAACTCTTTAAGCAATGCAATGAAGACAGCTGAAGATATTCAGGCAGGTTATGTATGGGTCAATACGTTTGGTAGATATTCAGGAGCTCCCTATGGGGGATGGAAATTGAGCGGTTTGGGTGTCGAGGAATGTTTCGACGAAATGAAAAGTTATGCGAAGTTAAAAAATATAAATATGAAATGGTAAATTATGTGGAATTATCACAATCCGTCAAAAATAATTTTTAAAACAGGATTCTTAGACAATCTAAAATCCTTAGCTTTAATTCCAAAAAAAAAGTACTGTATTTTTACCTATCCAGATAAAATTTTTAAAGATCAAGTCAAGAAAATTACCAACGTACTTGGTGAACCCTTGCTAATTGTAGACGAGATATCTCCTAACCCGGATTATAAAAACTTAGAAGTCATTGCTAAAAAATACCAAAATATAAGTTCAGAGAATAGGCAAATTATATGTTTGGGTGGAGGATCGGTGATTGATTCTGCTAAATTTATAGCTTTCGGACTTGGAGATTTTAATTATACAGTTGATTTTTTAGAAAAGAAAAATGAATATATTAAAAAAGATCACCCAGACTTAATTTCAATACCCACAACTGCTGGAACTGGTAGTGAGTTAACTTCTTGGGCAACTATATGGGATAGTGCTAATAAAAAAAAGTATTCATTAGCGCATGAGTGCCTGTATTCAAAAATGTCAATTTTTGATTCTAATTTGATGCTAACGTTACCTAAAAAGATTACATTAGAGCCTGGATTAGATGCAATGTCTCATGCTTTCGAGAGTATATGGAATATTAACTCAAATCCTCTTTCTAATACCTATGCAATAAAAGCAATTAAAATTATTATGGAATTTCTTCCTCAGGTACTAAAGGAGCCAACAAATATAAAATATAGAGAGATGTTAACCATGGGATCTATGTATGCAGGTTTAGCTTTTTCAAATACTAAAACTGCCATTTCTCACAATATATCGTATCCAATCACTCTAAAACACGGTGTACCCCATGGTATCGCATGTTCCTTCACTTTGCCCACAGTCTTAAAATCGGTAATTGGAATAGACAAAGTTTGCGATGATAATTTCAAAACTCTTTTTGGACAGGATTTGGAACAAGGACCAAAAATTCTAAAAGATTTTTTTAAATCAATTGATATTTCTATAGACCCCAAAAGCTATATTGGAAGTTCCAACGAGTGGAATTTAATTGTTTCAGAGGCCTTTGAAGGAGAAAGAGGAAAAAATTTTATTGGAAATTTACAAAGCCTAAATAAAGCTCAAGACTTTATGGGATTGTAACTATTGGATAATTTTTTATTTTTTGCCATCTTATCTGGTGCAATATGTCATGTAACTTGGAATATTCTTTTAAAAAAATCTAAAGATAAAGTTTTGTTTACAAGAGCATTTACTCTTGTTGCTAGTATTTTTTTTATACCCATTTTATTTTTTGTAGACCCGCTTGCTCCTGAAGCATACTCATTTTTTATCATTACTCTGGTTATTCATACACTTTATAAATTCTTTTTGTGCCGTGTTTATGATAATTCGGAACTATCTTATGGTTACCCTCTGGCTAGAGGAACTCCTTCATTATTAGTTTTGTTTGTGACCCCACTAATATTTTCTGATGATTTAACTGTTAATAATATTTTTTCAGTATTGGTGCTATGCCTAGGTATTATTTTGTTAATTTTTGCAGATAGTAGATTTAAAAAAATAAACTTCAAGGGGCTTTCGTACGCATTGCTAGTTGCTCTGATGATAGCTATCTACACAATTGTAGATGCGCTTGGCTCAAGAGCTTCTGATGCCATAATCTATCTTATTTATTACTTTGCATTCGATGGAATTATTTTTAATGTCCTAGCAATTTTCTTTTTAAAAAACAGTAATTTAACATTAAGTTTTTTTAAAAAATACTTGAAAGAAATTTTGGTATCTGCAGTGTTAGCGTCTTATTCCTATTTTCCAGCAGTATATGGATTTACTGTAGCAAAAGTTGCAACTGTAGCCTCCCTAAGAGAGACGAGCATACTATTTGCCTCTTTATACGGAGTTTTTATTCTAAAAGAAAAAATTGGTATTTTGGGAGTTATTTCTTCTTGTTTAATTTTTATAGGTGTTATTTTAATTAAGTTTTATGGATAAACTTTGCTCTAAATGTTTATGTAACACATTATTTTTGTTTAATTATTCTTTTGTTATTTAAAATTTTAAATTATATCTTCATTTATCAATTAGCTTGAAAGAACCTTCAAATGGTTAGATTTTTTCCTTTAATTTTTATTTTTTTATGGTCCTCTGCTTTTATAACCGGAAAGGTTGTTACTGTAGATGCCTCACCTTTTGCAGCTTTATGCTTTCGCTTCACTCTCGTAACACTTGGATTTTTTTTATATTCATTAATTAAAAGGCAGCAAATAATTTATCCAATCTCTGAAACCAGCAAGGCTATGGCAACAGGTATTTTGTTTCACGGTATATATCTTGGCGGATGTTGGTTTGCTCTTTCTAAAGGTATACCAGCAGGAATTGTTGCATTAATAGTTACTCTTCAGCCGATCCTTACCTCTTCGCTTGCAGGACCCATTTTGGGAGAGATTGTTACTTGGAGGCAGTGGGTAGGAATTCTTTTAGGATTTGGTGGAACTTTAGTAGTTTTAGGAATTGATTCTTTTGATACGTTACCCTCTGTAGGACTCCTAGCATCCTTTGTCGCCCTAATTGCTATTACTGCAGGCACTTTATGGCAAAAAAAATTAAGTATGGACATGCCTCTTTCAGTAAATAATATTTATCAGTCTTTAAGTGCAAGTATTTTTCTATTTATTCTTTCTTTTTTTCTAGAAAGCCCTTTTATTAATTTTACCCCCAATTTCCTATTAGCTATGGGTTGGCAAATTATTGCAGTTTCATTTGGCGCTTTTACTATTTTAATGTTTTTAATTAAAATAGGTTCTGCTAGCAAAACCTCCGCATTGTTTTTTTTAGTTCCCCCTGTGGCTGCGGTTATGGCTTGGCTTTTTGTAGAAGAAACCTTAACTATTTTTGATGCAATAGGTTTGACTGTTGCTAGTGTAGGAGTTTATGTCGCTACAAGAAAACAAAGTGCCAATGTCATCCAAAAAATATAATTCTTTTTAATACAGTATGATAAAAAATATGTTCTTATGAGTAAAAAAATTTCAATTTTAGGATCTGGAATTATAGGTCTTTGTTCAGGCTACCATCTTTTAAAAAAGGGATATAAAGTTACCTTTTATGATCGAGACGAGCCAGGCAATGGTGCTTCTTATGGTAACGCTGGTGCTTTTTCAGATTATGCTGCAGTAGCGCTCAATCAGCCATCAATTATTAAAAATTTGCCAAAATATTTATTTAGTTCTTTTTCCCCTCTTTCTATTAAATTTAATTATCTGCTCAAAATACTTCCCTGGGCTTTCCAATTTTTAAAAAACTGTAATCATAAATCTATGCAGGACACCGCCAAAAAAATGAACGATTTGTTAGTTTTTTCTATTACTGAATATGAAAAAATTTTTAAAGATATTGGAGCTGAAGATTTGGTAGAACAAAAAGGATCCTTGTATATTTATGGCAAAGATAGCAAAGAAAAAGTAAATGAATCTAATTTACTGAGACAAGAATTAAAAATAAAACAACATTTATTAAGCAAACATGAGGTTCATGACATTGAGCCTAATTTAAATCCTATTTATGAAGGGGGTATTTATTTCCCCAATGCAATGCATACAAAAAACCCTAAGAAAATATCAGATAAAATATTTTCTAAGTGTTTAGAGATGGGAGCCACTTTTATTAAAGATGAAATAATAACAATCGACTCTCAAAAATTAAAATCAAAAGATAAAGAATATGCCTTTGAAGAATTGCTTATTACAGCAGGAGCTTTCTCAAAACAATTCACCAATCAGTTAGGTGAATCTATCCCTTTAGAAACAGAACGAGGATACCATGTTCACTTTAAAGATTCAGATACAGCTATTACTCGTCCAGTATGCTCGTTGGACAATGGAATTTATTTTACGCCTATGGAGCAAGGATTAAGAGCGGCTGGAACTGTAGAGTTGGGTGGCTTAAGCAATCCGCCAAGCCCAAAACGAATACAGTATGTTACTCAAGAAGCAAAAAAGTTAATTTCTCATCTGCCCGATCCTTATGATAGCTGGATGGGATTTAGACCTTGCCTTCCTGATTTTGTTCCAGTGATTGGAGAATCTAAACATTATACAAATATATTTTATGCATTTGGACATCACCATTTAGGATGGACTTTGGCAGCTATAACAGGAAGTGTAATTTCTAAAATTATTAGCAAAGAGAGTATTAATTTAAATTTTTCTAAATATAGCTCATCACGATTTAGCTAGCTATGTGCATATGTGCAAAGGAGAACCTAAATTTAGATATTTAAATTAAGCGGTTTTAACTTTTTTTTCGATAAAATCTGGAAGTTCTTCATTTTGAGCGCTATTCTCCCTGTCTTCTTTCCAGCCTTTAGGTTGGTAAGCATGCATCACGTGCAATTTGCAATATACTCTGCTTTCCATAGAAGATCTTCCGCAAAAATAAAAATCTACCTCATCAGGATGACCTACGGGCCATCTGCAAACCTTATCTGTTAGTTTTTCTAATGGTATAGGATTTTCTGGTTCAAAATCTTTTTCAATAACAATCGCCCTAAGGCCTCTTGGTCGCCTAATTTTTTTTTCATTAGTCTGTCTATTTTCAAAAGTTTCATTATTAATTTTTGGAGATGAAATCATTCTTGAGTGAGCCCGTCCCTGAAGATTTAGTCTATGAGATTTTCCAATTACTGCGTTTCTTGAAATTCCACCACCTAGTATCTTTGAGATTTGACTGGCAGTGTGTCCTTCAGACCAAAGTTTTTTTAATTTTTCTGTTGTTT
>ENA-ORXF01000198-ORXF01000198.1-marine-metagenome-genome-assembly--contig:-NODE-198-length-46297-cov-16.977715_pt1 | contig 46297 bp, 44 predicted proteins | sample MGYA00237864_ERZ511476 | MGnify/ENA primary metagenome ERZ511476 (study PRJEB26306, sample SAMN06343908) | marine metagenome | isolation source: coastal waters | place: Atlantic Ocean: West Antarctic...
TCAACAAAAATTACAAGTCAATGATGTAAATACAAATAAGAAAGTAGGGAAAACACAAATAAACAATGATGGAAATGAAACAACATTGTTCAGTACAGATGAAAATACATGTACACAAGAAAAAGAGATAATGAATCCAATTGTAGATGAAACAACAAAAACAAATGTAAGTGTAACTGATGAAATTACTTCACCGCATACAACAGATGTAACAATTCCAATTGTAGCAAAAAAAATAAATGTGAAAGGATGTGTGAAAGATCAAAAACTCCACAATCCAGAAAAAATGTCACAAAAAGAGGCAACCTGTTGCAATGAAGAAGTGGAAAAAGAAAAAAAACAAACTGATACAAATATAATTCCAAATATAGAAAAAAAATCAAATGTACTTGTATTTCCAATTGATACAGGTATATCGGATACAGACGACAAAAAAATTGTGAAGATTACGGGTGTATCAGAAAAATCTATATCAAAAACTTATTTTGATGAAAAAAACTTGAAATTTGTATAAGGAGATATGAAAATCACAACATATAAAGTTATGAATTCAAAAATTTTATGTATATATGTAATTTGAATATTACAATAAACATGCGAGTACAAAAACATTTTGTTTGTGCAATCATTTCGACTTATTTAAGTGTAAATTACTTTTATGATAAACATGATAAGTATTCAATGCGTCTTTTGATACAATCTTGTAAGTAGGTTGTATATAAGTAATTATTCAGTAACAACAATACGATATATGTCCCAAGTTTGGATAGAAATTCCTATTTTAATAATATCTCTGGGAATGTATCCATATCTTTTATCAAAAACCTATTTAGAGTACAAAAAAAGAATATTTCTAGAACACCAAAATTCGAAAATTGTTTGCCATGAGACTAAAAAATCCAATGGTAGTACATTTTTTGTAGTGCAGTTGTTTGTGTCTATATTGTGGTGTATTTTTTCTATTATGACAGAGCAATGGTTTATTTTATTGACATCTACAAATAATATCATCACCATCAGTGTAATTTTAAGTTATTTATAAAGTATGTAATATTTATTGCTAACTTTTATGAAATTGAGGATAGAAACAAATCCAAAAACAAAAAAAATAAATACAAAATAGGTAAACATATGACCGTGCAACAGATTAAAGTCAAAATGAAAGATTCTGTATACACACCAGAAAATATAAAGTTGGCGTTGATGTATTGTATTTGCAATAACAAGGACATAAAAATATTTAATACCAACAAACTGCAAAAGCTTTTGCAAGAAATAATATATGAAAAAAGAATATTTTTATTCAAAGAAAATGGTATCTATTTGTCTCATTCACTTTTTATTCCATATGAAATTATGGACTTGAATCTGCTTGTTTCATTAGAAGAAATAATAAACACAACAGAACAGAATAAAGTAGAAAAACTAGCATTTGTGGACAGTAATTATAAGTGCAAGCATTTGGTTGGTGTACATGTAGTGGTGTGTGGTTTTTTGCTGTGTATATTGGAATTGCGAAAACATAATAAGTACGACACTAGTATGTGTATTTTTGATATAATCTTACAGAGTTTAGTTTTGAAGACTCGTGTAAATTATAATATGTTACTAGACGAGTGTAGAAAATATGGATATTTTGAAGTCGGATTGTAGAGTTTGGATTTTCAAAACACAATAGTATGATGAATAAATACAAAATTGTAAGTAAAATTGTATATAAATACAAGTATAAAGAATAGTAGCAAATGTGTGCACCAATGGGAGACAAAAGGATGAGAGATTTGGTGTATGCAATTAATGAAAATGTAGTTGTGAAACAATATATTGACAAAATAACGCTAGTTGTGGAGGAAATATTAGATTTAATTGCATGGCATTTGACATGTAGTCAAAAACACCAAGAATATTTGCAAATCAAACAAAAGATACTGAATATTTGTACGTCTCAGAAGAAAACAGACTCTGGTTCTGTGTTCAGAAAAAGTGTAGAATTTGTGTTTTCTGAAGGTAATATACGTGAAAGATGTACAGTTTTCATGAATTTATTTTTCAAAGATAAACAGTATAGATTGATGTGGAGTATTTTTGAATTAAATCAACAACCATATCATTCAGATATTATTGACGAACAAGAAGCAAATATGCAAAAAGATTTTTATAACAGAGTGTTGGAAAATGGCATGGTAATGTTTAAAATTTCGAAATTTAAACAAAATGATATTTATGGGATTCAAAACGCCAACAACGAACATATGAATAATGAGAATAGCCAAGAAGAAATTGGAAGCGTAGAGAAAATCAAAGATGTGGACGATACTGTTTTAAATAATAGAAACGCATTTAATAAACACATTGATGATGAAATTTGCAATAATTACTGTGTCAAAATAAAACAATGGATATATATAAATCAGCCTATAAAAACAAAAATTAATTTGAGAAAGATTCTTTGTAGATATAAAAATGAGAATATAGAAAATTCACGAAGAGAAAGATATCATGCATCACGTCATAGATATCGATTGAAACAGGCTGATCCAATTCCTCAGCTTTCACATCTTGAACTAGAGTTGTTAGAAACAGAATTTGAAGGACATAAAGAATTACCTTGGGAAACTGGACGTTGTTCTTGGGTAGTGATGTGTGCATTTAGTGACAATGCTCGAAAAAACAACAACGATGTGATTGCTGGACCTTCTGGACACACTAGTGCTATGTTAACATTCATGCGAATGTTCAAAATGTTTGATCTAAAGATTTGGACATTGATTTGTATTGTTTGGTTAGTTGGCGCTGACCATCATAGCGTACACGAGGTAATGTTGAGTGCAAACGAACATGGTTTATTATACTCGAATTCTGAAGACGCAATTGAGTTTGCTTATAAAATACTATTGGAAGTACAATCAAATCATAACCTTGGTTGCAACTTATAGCTTTTTAGCAGATTATGTCGACTGTGCTGTATGATTGCATGCATGAAAATATTGTCCCAATTATCTGTAATGTTAGTAGTAGGGATCATATGTTCCTTTGTTGTTTGCAATTCTATTGTGTATCTACATTGTCTCCAATTCAAAAAAATCGCAGTTCTTGACGAGTCTTGTTTATTAATACACAGACAAGAAATCCCAAAACCACTGTCTGAAAAATCGTCATTTCTGAAAACACCACTGTCAAACAATAAATAATTATAGGAAAAGTCAACAGCAAATAAAAAAAATTCATTTGCAAAACTGTTATCAGAGTAATAGAAATCAAATATACTACTATCGTTCACGTCCAACGTACAACTTGTTGCATATTTCTTGCCATTTACAAATGTTTTTATTTTGCAATAATATACTATATTTGTACATATATTGTGAGGTATTGGTTTGTATACAGAGATAATCTCATTTTTTTTGTTTTTTATTGTAATGTCACCATTCATGATTCCAAATCGCCATTTTATACTTATTATTGCAAGGTGAAGCATTTTGAAGTGTTTTACAGTTATACACTTTTATATGAACTAGCTGTTGGAATTCATTACCAATACACTAGAAAATGCTTCTGTGATTAGCATATTTTGAATATCATTTTTTGTTTTATCAGTTGCGCCAACTTTGAAACTGTCTATGACATCTTGTAGTCTAATGATATCTTCAGTTATTTGACTCAGGATTCTACTAATTTCTTTTTTGCACAACTTGTCTATCATTATTTTATGTTCTTTGTAGTATGCAATCAATAAAATATAAATATCTGGACGCATAAAGTACTCTGACGTAGATGTTATGTTATGATTTAACAAACTTTTCACAAAAGTCGACGTATTCTTCATTTCCAAATTGAATGTTGTTTATATTTTTGGAAGCAACATGCAAGTGTATAACTTAATATATATGTAAAGTTTACCAAGCCTGTTATTATGTGTATATGATACATAATCATTATGACTTCATTTATTTATTGCTTATTATTCATACAAACCTACATTCCATACACAAGCTCCATCTGTTTTCAAAATCTATCTTAATTCAAAGCAGTTAAATCAAATTTAAACAAATTAGAATGTACTGCTTTCGTAGGGAGCGAATTCACTTGCTCTGGTTTTTTTGAGGTGTCGATTTCGTGATATTTTTTTACCTTTTTAGAAACAGGTTTCATTGATTCGTCTAGATATACGTGATAAAGGTTCTCGGGACTTGGTTTATGGCATTTAGAATTTCTTATAGAGAATTTCAAACCATTTTTGACAGCACATTGCGTCAATGACAACAAGACCAATACATCTTGCATACAATATTCCTCTAATTCCTTCCACTTTCTTTCCTTTGCCCAATGTACTGCTTGCAGTCCGGTAGAAGATTTTTCAATTTCAATATTGTTGATGGTACAAATATTTTGTAAACTGATATATTTTCCAGTCAATTCCAACGACATACGACAAAAATCAACATGTTTATCGTTCCATCTTGTGCAATGATCAATTAATTCTGGAGTTGTTGCTGAGTCGCAAACTTCTAAGTTCATCTCTTTCTCTTTTTTGGTTGACAATTTTACGTTTTTAAGCCATTTTACAATAAAAGGTATGTCAAATCCAATTCCATTGAAAGCAACAATATGCGTACATAAATCAAACATTTCAATCAATTCGTTTTTTATTTTTTGCAATTCTACACCAGATTCAGATTCTTCAGCACATACAACATTAAAACACTTTTTAGAAAATATTGTATCTGTATCAACATCATATACAATAGTACCAATTACAGTGATGGTGTCTCTGGCCAATGACAATCCAGTAGTTTCTATATCTAATACACAAATGTACATTTGAAGATATTTTGTTACATTGTTTAATTTACAGGGAATTTACATGGTATTATCTTTTTTAATCCTACTGAAATCCTGAAGTAATACTAACAAAGGCCCTATATAACATGTTTTTGATGTTTATAATATATTGCAAACATTGTAATTATAATCACAAAACTATTCAAGCCACCATAAACCGTGATGATCAAATCATTGCTCAACACACCATATGCCATCAGACACAAATCACTGAAAAATGAAAAGAAAAATGATGGAGGTATTTTGTGTATGGGGAAATACATTTCGTTCTCACCTGATTTATCCAAGAATAATGGATACATCTCGCAAGTTTGCTGTATGTTACCAACCAAGCTCAATATCATTCCAATGATTCCAAACACTTTTATTACAGATGATGTCGTCTCAGTAATAGCATTTTCTTGTATCTGTGAGTGTAAATGATTATGAAATCCCATTATGAGCAGCAGTATTATTAGTATTATTCTGTCTTTATATATGAAAAACAATTATATTGTTGTTTTAGGAATGTATGTATTTTAAAGTGTTTGTAAATTGTGTAGAGGATCATCCAGTACACGTTCTTGATTTAAAAAATGTTCAGCTGTCGTAGATTGGACTGTTGGTTTCATAAATGAAGGATTTGGTATTGCTTGTTGGAAACTTGAAATTTTTGCTGGTAAAAATGTTTGTTCCTCAATTGGAATTTGAGTGTCTCTGAAGGTAGTTGATGATGTTGATGATGTAGTTTTTGGTGTATATGATTGTACTGCTTCATTTGGTGAAATGTTTTGTCCCTGAATTGGAAATTGAGTGATAGGTGTTGGTGTATGTGATTGTACTTCTTTATTTTGTAAAAAATTTGGTCCCTGAATTGGAAATTGAGTGTCTCTGCAGGTAGTTGATGATCTTGATGATGTAGGTGTTGGTGTATCAAGTGGGGATAGTGTATGTGGTGATAATGTTGTATCTGCAAATTGTATTTGGGGAGAGTATCCTTCATATACAGACACAGGTCGTGGTGTATTAACTGCGGATAGTGTATGAGGTAATAATGTTGTAGCTGCAAATTGTATTTGGGGAGAGTATCCTGCATATACAGACACAGGTCGTGGTGTATGTGAGGTATAACTGTTGGGACATTCCTGACTTTGAGTTTCGTCTTGCATATGGTCTTGGAATTTTGGTTGACTTTCATTGTGGAGTAGATGAGGTTCATTGTGTTCATGTTTCTTCATCCCACCATTTTCCAAGGAATGATTTTTCAAATCTTCAATAACTTTTAGCATAGCCACTATGCTTGCATTACAATTTTGCATTTCTTTTTCATAATTCGGGTTTTGATCATGAACCCCGGGAACTTGTTTTGTATTATCATCTTTATCTGCTTGCATTATGTAATTGGCGTTTGTTTCATGTCTTCTCAAATCGTCCAAAAGTGTTTTCATATCACTTTGTATTTGATTTACTGTAGCAAATTTGTCGGTCTTGGTTGTTAACTGTTCTTTTAAATTATTTATAAAATCTTCAGAATAAATAATTCTTTTGCTCAACAATTCTACCACATGATCCTCATTTGAACTTTGCGTATTATCTTGACCAGATTTATTGTTCATTAATTCATCTTTAAGAACTTTATCATTTTGTATTGATGTTTGTTGATTACGGATTAAATTTTCAATCATTTTGATATTGTTTCTCATAGGTTGTTTGTTTGGTCGAATATCCGAAAGAAACTGCAATTCTTTTTTTTTCTTTTCAGATCTTTCTATTTGTTCTTTTTTTGTCTTTGTTTTCGATCTGTTCGTACTATCTTTTTGGTGTTTATCTTTATGTACATGTATTTTTGTTTTAACTCCAGTTTCAACTTGTTTTTGATGTTTTGGTTTTTCAGATTTGTCATGACTTTTCGGACTATTTTTATCGTCATCACTATTTTCAGTATCATTATTGTCATTTTTTTGTTTGTTAATTGCATGAGTTGTATCATTTTTTTTTTCATCCTTGTCTTCACTCTCACTATGACTTATACCAGAATCACTCTCTGTGTCACTAAACATGTCTTCACGCTTCTTTTGTCCTGTCATCCATCTTAGTGTATCAGCTAAACCAAATCTGCTTTCGAGAACCGGAAACCTTTCTTGATCAAGAAATGACTGTAGATTCTTTTTTTCATCTGATGTGGTTGCATTATCAGCTTCACCTATTATCATTTTATTATTGTTCATTCTACTTTCTACTTATATACCATTTTCATTTTATACCAGAAAACCAAAACCACCAGTTCCATATATGAGTTTGTAAACAATATTTGTGCAAAATCTTTATTTCAAAACAAACATTGTTGTTCATAAATTATTAAACAAAATACAGATTCATTATTTTATGACTAATTACAATTGATCATTTTTATCTGTTGATAGTCGAATTCTGTATCTCAGCCTAGTCTTTGTATCTTCTTCACATTTTTCCATTTCAAACAAATCGTATAGTTGGCATCTTGGTATCATAAAAAACGACTGCCAATTGACATCTGGAATACTGCATGCATCTACCTTTGACTTCATGTCGTATTGCTCACAAATCGACTTTAATGGTTCAGAAAAAGTAAATTTCCTTTCATATTTATCTACAATACAAATTTGCACATACATGCCTTTTGTTTGCTGTCTGTTTGCAAGACATACTATTGAAAATCCAATATGTGATGATGTCTGTGTCATTACAACGACAATATTTTTTTCTTTATACTTAATTAATGATTGATTTGTAATCATCTGTTTTTTGTTCACAACACCATAATTCACGTTCATTTGCAACAAACTTCCACTTTTAGTCGAAATATTTTCCAAATTTAATGAAACAAGTTTGTGATCTTGTTCTAGATGTGATAAGATATATTTCTCTTTCATAATTAGCATTTTGGAACATGACGGAATCGGGCAACATGCCGTAGTGCGATATTCGCAAAATTTGAAATGATCTGTTGCTTTTAAATATCCTAACATCTTTTGACATCCATCTTTTTCATAACGACACTTCCATTGGAATTTCGCTGCTAATTTCTCAATAAACAAAGCACGAATGTTTCCAAGTTTTACACGACATGATGGACAGCTTTTACATTTGCTAGAACATTCACAACACAATATATGACCATTCATACATTGTTTGACTGGTGGAAATGCTATTTCTAAACAAATTGGACACTCTAGATTTTCAAGTAAAGCACGATGCTCAAATGTTTGGGAATATTCAACGTCATCACATATATTTTTCCTTTTGTTTTCACTTTTTTCAGGTAATGACAAACTCATAACAAGTGGTGGATTGATTCGAAATTTCATGGATTTCCACGTTTCATCATTTTATGAGATTTTCTATTTGTAGATTTTTTGCAATATTCATATTACTTTCCCGTTACTTTCCCGTTATTCAATACGAATGTATTGAGTATTTTGTTATCAATTTTTGCTCATACAAACACACCACAAAAAAATATTACATGTACAAATATATATATATATATACAGATGTTCGAGAATACAAAGCACTGACAAAACAAAATATGAATATGTTAGAACATATTTCAGCAATTTCCAAAAATGCTTGCTCTATAGTGACAGTGTCCTGGATTTCTATGTTGATAATTGGAAGATTATATGACTTCCACGTATCTTATATTTCTTTCATTGAACAAATAAAAAGCGAGACATGGTTATTAACACATTGTGAAGATGATAAATTTTTCCATAATATGGCATATCATACTGACGTGTGTGCTGCTGTATTAGCAAATAGTAAAGTTTGGCCAGCATTGTATGGTATCAATGCTTCCATGAGTAAAATGAAAATGTGTGGATTCTATGATTGCTTTACATTAATTGGATTGGTATACAATGGTGGATTTCCAGTGATTTTATGTATAATTTTGTTTTATGTTGTAACTCCTTCCTTTATTCTGCCAGTATTGCAAAATTTTTATTTTAAATACAACCAAGAACAGTTGATGTCCAAGTGCTCACCATCAATAGTCACCAGGAAAAAACCAAATAGTTTGTATTACAACGTACAAGATTCATACACGGAACATGAAAAAGGTGTCTGAAATAAAAAAGTAAAATTGTGCAGATAACCTAACAAGTCTCATTTTTGAACGTCAGGACGTGCTATCACCTGTGACCATATGTCTGTAACACCACCGTCTTATAAATCACATTTTCATATTGATAAAAAAATCAAAAAAATACATAATACATCACAAATGTCAAATGTTCTCTGGCAAGAAAATATCATAAGTCCATCAACACAAGAAAATATTGTAATCATTTGCAAATCAGAAATGGAATTGAATACAAAAGAAACATGTCTTTTACCACATGAAAAAGAAAATGTTAATGAACAAGTTGAATTTTGTATTGACACTGAAGATTGCCAAACACTCATGAATATACGATCCAATGAAAAAAATGAACATTATAACAAACATCTATTCAGAAAACGAATTGATTTGTTACGCGAGGTCAATGAATGGATTTACAGTTTCTACACGGAAAAATATATGAGAGCTGAGACATTTTTCCTAGCTGTGGAGTTGTTGAAAAAATATGTAAAGAAAATGGACGAAAACGAAAATTTGGTAAATCCTTATTTATTTGCCATGTGTTGTGTAATAATTGCATGTAAATTGGAAGAAGTAGAGAAATTTCCAAAACCATCCGAGATGATCAAGAAATATAGTGTAGAATTGGGTAGCTTCAGTATTGAAGATTTTATGAGAGCTGAAATTTGCATTCTGAACAAGTTTGAATGGCAACTATACAAAGTCACAAGTAGTTTTTGTCAATTACAACGATTGTTCAAATTATTCAATACATCAGATAATATGATGCAGCAATCTATTTCCAAAGCAATGAAATATAGCATATGTAACCAATTTTGCACATGCACTTCTACGGATATGGCTATTTATTGTCTGTTATCAGTGGAATGTACTTCTTGTACTCAAAACGACACTTTATTGCAAAACATTGCAGGTTTGATGCAAACAACAACAGAATTGTTAATGAGTAGTGTGTTGTCAATGACCATATCAATATGATAAGACAAATTACTTTTTATTATATAATATATAATTCGAGTTGCAATAAATGAGTTCAGCACATCTAGAAATCTAAGTTTTAATAAAATATATTTTATTTTGGTCCAAAAATTTGAATATATATTATGTATGGGCTTGAAACAAGGGACATGCGAGCTATGGCCAGCATCAAAAATCTGTCATTTCTGTTTTTAATGGAAAATTTGAATTTTGTGTTACTTACATGTGTGGACAAGCTCCGTTGATAATATCCAATCCCTTGAAAGGAGCAGCACTAGATAATGCTCTACCCATTTTTCTCTGCTGATCCATAATCGAACATCGCTTTATAATCTCGAATGTTGTTTTGAGTGGTGCAATAATGAAGGTTTTTTTGGAAGGATTGCCAGGTACAGCATCTTGAGTTTTAGGAACAACATTTTGGTTACTGTAACTGGTATACATTTCAAATAATTTTTTCATGTTGATGTAAAATGTGTCTTCTTCTATCAATGATGATTGCAAAATATTTGTAAGAATATTCATATCCAATGTTAATCTTTTACGACGTGAACCATTTACATCAAAGTCACTCAACTCAATTCTGTGAATCCACATCAAATCATCATTGCACACTACAACAAAGGGACCATTGTCCACAGTCATAGCCGAAAAAACATTTATTGTCACAGCTGTATCACCATTTTGTGGATGCATACATGCATCAGTCAATGCAATACCAGCGTATTTATAATGTGGTGGTGTGATAGGAGATGTATTGTTTGATTTTGGTGTTAATATTTTAATACCTTGCCTGGATTGGATGTGTTGGCAAATTATAGATATTTTGAGTTCTAAATCATGTTGTATAACAGCATTTTGGTCACTGTCTGTGCACATGATAGCATAAACAGTGGGCTTGCTGTCACAACCCAAATCTTCATTACCACTGGGAACAAACTTATAAATGCCAATATCAGTACTATTGTTTAATAGACTATATTTTCCTTTGTGCTCAGATTCTGCATCCGCCATATCTTTGACACTCCTCATCAATATAATTGCATTCCGTCTGTGTCTGAGATTGCTGAAATCGCTAAGTTGAGTGTCTTTTGCCCTCTGATAAAATAGTTTGTCTTGTGACCATAACAACATTCTGTTTATCTTGGTGTCCATTGAATGAAGAGAAATTTGATGATATGCTAAAACTAATTCGAAATCTGTACGAGCATCTCCCATATCTTTATAATATGTAGCCATATTCATATCCAATTGACTTTTGTCAGAATACACTTCATTTATTGGTAACTTGATGTAAGCATCTGCATTCAATGTAATTGATGTATCTGTTCCTATGTCAGTAGACATTACTGGCACATAGGCTGCATGAGTTTTATGATTGGAAGTGACACAAATTTCACCTGTTTTGATATCAAATAATCTATTCTTGATCTCTGCATCACTTCTTGCTTGCACGAGGTTTTTCGCATCTGCACGTCCAGTAGTATTTACAGTTGGACCAGTATTGATTCTAGTCCCTGTGGCCGATGCTAGACCATTTGACATTTTACTAAGACAGATATATGTATATTATCAAAACACTTATATATGTATACATATATGAGAGACATATACCCCTGTGACATGCAAAATTTATACGACATGCAAAAACTAGACATTTTGTACATTTAAAAGATCAAATGGTGTCCAAACAAATGGGTTGTTTTTCTGTGTGTACACTGACAGAAACATATATACATAGTCCACAATATACCAAAAATATCTTGAATGCAGACGAATGGAATAGTGTTTTTTGGGGCAATTGTATTGAAAATTATTGCTTTGCATACTGTGATGTGTCTGACTCTGGCATTTGTTACAGAACCATCGGATTCGATCAGTCGTAAGGATTTAGTCATAGCAGATCCAGAATACCTATTTTTCATTGAAACAATATATCACGGAGGACAAGCAATGAACGGATATAATGATATTCATTTGGAAATGTTGGGGGTTTACGAAGAATTTCCGTCTTCCAAAAATAGTATGGATTATGAAGAGTCGCAAAAACAAAAAATGTGGGGTTTGCCTTCACCAATCAGTGTATGGTTACCTGAGTTGCCAAACAACAAAGTGTCGGGAAGTGATGACAATCCCAGCCCTATTTCGTTTTTTTATGAATCATACTTCGAGGATGCGAGAGATATATTACCTAAAACTGGATCACCAATGTGGCTTTATCAGTGGAATTTTCCAGTACTTGGCTTATCAAAGGATCTCAAACTAATTGAAGATCGAGCCTCACAAGCATATTGCACGCTCGGGGACATAGAAAGATCAGTAAAAAAAAAAAAAAATTTAAAACCATCATATACAGACTGTAACACCACCGAGATTGCAGCCATGTCAATTATAGACGAATCTAATTTTGAAAAATTATGCTGGCCTAGTAAAAGAACATCTGTTGATTATAGGTTGTGTTATGAAGATCTATTTCGTCGCAAGGCATTGCTTTCTGGGATTATGTTTCTTTTTGTTTGTATGATGTTATTGGAAATCATTGCATTGAATAAGTATGGCATCCATGACGACGAACAGCAATCAAAATCAATTGAAAATGATTATTTGGATTGTTTAATATTGATCGTCTCGATTTGCTGCACAGTATTGTGCATAATTATTATTACAACAGATTTGGCATTGGGAATACCAATTGGCACGAATTCAGACATGTGTCCAGATAAATTGACGGGTGTAAAACATTTATATGGGCTGCTTACATCATTGGTTGTGTTTTTGTGGGCAGTTTTGGGATTCGACTGTTTGAAAATTATTATGCTTATGTTGGAACCTTTGGGCATTGTGAAAACTTTGTGAAATCTCGAATATGATTACCATTATAAATCAAACAGTAGTCACTTTGTATTGTTTTGTATGATTTACGTCAAAAATGTAAAGATTTTAAAATATTTGTATATATATGTATATATTGTTACAGTATTAATTGTATGCAAAATCAGGAACATTGCGTGACAAAATATTCGAAATGCATCATTTTTTTGTTAGTGATAGTGTATTTTCAAATTAGTTGTATCAATATATATATAAAGCATAGCATAATTAATTCCAAGTAATAATGAGCAAAGCTTCTTGGGTTCAACGATTTATAGGTGGATCAGAAAAACCTCCTGGTGAATTTGATAGAAGTACATATAATGACGTAGATTCGAAGAGAGTTCGGTCAAATTTTTGGCCAGGTGGAGTTTTTGATAATACTGAAGGTGGTCCACTGAATTCACTTCAAAATGCCACATCCAGTGCAGGGGCTATGTCCAAGAATCTTCAATCCAATCAGACTGAAAAGTTACTATATATAAACATACCCAGATTTATTTTGCCATTTTACCTTCCGTCACTTGAGGCAAGTTTGCCTCCTATTTTGATGGATAAATGTGTAGGAGCTGGTGATGTCATATTTCTGTTACGTTTTAATCAGACTTATATTGGTAGTGGGAAGGCAACCAATGCTGGTAGAACATTGGGCCCAGAAAATGTATTTTCTGCAAATATTGCAATGGTAAATTACTTACTCATTGGCATGCAAAAGATTCTTTGTCATTTGTCAACAGTGTGTATACAGGACGAGAACCATGAAAATATACGACAGTTCAAGGAAAAAATTACAAATATAGAATCTTCTGAATTGAAACCCTTTAATGATTTTTTAAATATGATAACAGATGGTGATTTCAAAAATATGCTTGACAACTACTATTTGCATGCTTGGTATGAGTATTCAGCACAATATACATCTCAAACACAAGATCACAAGATGAAATTATACATGCGATTTGTACAGCAACATCTTTGGGATTTTATGAAAAGCCACATCAAACCAGGAGGTGTTTTCATTGGTAGTGACAACCAAGGTGGCCAACATTATGGTGCTCGAAATCCCTCTTCCTTTGCGCCAACAGATTTTGTAGGAGTCATACAAGTAGCTGGCAAGAATATGAAAGTTCGAAACGTGTGGTCGGCGTGTGGAACTGGCACAAGTGGTGGTGACGTGCTTGGATTTGAATTGGAATATACTAAAATAATCTCACATCCAGGAACAACAAATACGACCTTGTCTCCGAGTGGAGTCAGTTTTAGATTGTCTTCTAACGAAACATCACAAAAGGATAGGACAGTACGCTTTGACCAAGACGATTTTGGTTCTACTGGAGGTTTCTGGTTATTGGTTCCCGCTAAACGAGAAGATACAACCAATCTCCCAGTTGATGTGCCATTGAATGAATGGTTCATGAGTTTTGGAATATGTGATCAGATGAGCAAACCATGCAACATTCAAAATAGTAAATCGAGAACAGGAATTGATGCTACATTTTCTATATTACCAGCACCAATTCAATTGTTCATGCGATTTGGGTTTTACAAAAAACAACTGAATACAACACATTTTCGCATTTTACCCAAGCCATATCTTGTTAATAGTATCCAAACACAACCAATTGATTTGGATTCATCTCATTCATCTCAAACAAGATATGGTGTTGTATCGTCAAAGCATGATGTACAAAGACCATTAATATGGGATGGGAATGAAATTGGTGGTCGCGGAAATGTAAACGGAATTGGAACAGCCATGCACAAAAATATTCCAGGTGTTGCACAAAATACAACTGATGAAGTGCCAACTTTTAATGATTTTAGCAACAAACAAGAAGATGATGTGTTTGACCCTGTAACAAACAATGCGGGCGACTTTGAAACAAACAATGCGGGCGATCTGCCAACAAACCACGCGGGCGAATTCGTTAATACTAATCCCAGTGAAAATGTAACAATGAGGAAAAAAAGATTGAAAGTAAATGCAACAACATAGGTATATCAAAGAAAAAAGAACCAAATCTAGTCTAGAGTAGTATGCCAACATATATAGAAACTGTAGAAACTGTGACATACGGTTGGAACAAGATAATCAAAAATATGAATTTTATAGAAAAAGTGAATCATCTGCATACGATTATGTACAATCATACAAAATTGGAAGGAAAACAGAGCTCCAATTATCTTCAATTGTTGCTAATTATACATGAAAAATTGGATGTTCTCGTGCACGAATTTACATTTATTCCATTCACACACGACGTTCAAAAAACATATGTTGTATGTACAGGGTGCATGTGTGGTATTCTTCAAATGATAGAAGATTTCAAACATAAACAGCGAAAATCAGAATATATAGATTTCTTGATCACAATTTCCGAAGAAATAACAGATATGTGTATTGAATTTTTATCAAGTAATAGTAGTATACAAATCAAATGATACTTATATCAGTGGAATTTGTTACTATTCCAATGTGCTCAATACTATGGCTGTGGTGTCTCAAACACACAAAGAAGTTTTTCTAAAAGAAAAATTGTTGTTATTTTTATTTATGTATATATGTATGCAAAAAGTATATTTCCATACATATGACAATTTTTATTAACTTTTACCCAGAATATTTTGTCTATATTTATTTTATGTATACATGTGTTTGTGGCATTGTGACTAACTACATGCTTGAGATGGGTACATACGTTGAAAAATTATACAACACTTCATTTGTTTTAAATTTGTTATTGTGTATTGGTTGCGTGATGATGGACTTTTTTTACAAAAATCAAAACAAACATAAGCAGCATACTTTGGCAGCTTGGTTGCTACTTTTCACATGTATAATTCCAATTGTATTTAGTTGGTTTTTATTAGTGAATGATTACGAAACTATTCGGCATTCATATTTATTTTTTATGTTTTATACTATTGCCCCTTTGATATATTCTATTCAACTGTTGAAAATTGGAATTATTTCTTTGATTGCTGATGAAACTGTAGTAATGCATGATGTTTCTTGAATAATAAAAACTTCAATGAATTCCACAAAACGTTTATTTATGTACTTTTACATGTACAAATCATTTTGCTGATATGTCAAATAATATATGCAACATTACATATATTATATATATAACAAAAACCTTGTTTACAAACATTGATTTGTATGAGTAGTATTTTTGATGATATAGAATCTGCTACTCAAAAACGGAAAACAAAAGTAATTCAACAAAAACCATCTCGTAGTATGTTCAATAATACCACAATACTAAACCCATTGCCAAACGCCAAATTACCAGTACCTACAATACACAAAAATGAATTCATAGCTGATAAATCTATTGCACTACCACTCAAATTTAATCCAGAAAATACAGAATATTCCATGAATGTAGACATTGTATGGTCAATGTGCGTGGTTTGTACAATAATCCCCATACTTTCTAGCGTTTTTAGCATTATAACATCTCCCTCGTTCTCCAATGACATGTTGAAATTACCATATGATTGCAAATTGTTCTATTTTGGCATATTTTCTGCATTGCCTGGTATAACTGTACATATTTTTTGTCTTTCCTTAATTTTTCACAGCATCAGTGCTTCAGGAATATGTATGGCAATACTATCTGTTTTCATATTTGTTGTCACTATTGAACATTCCTGTATGACAATCTCATCAATTGGTGTTGACAAACTATTTTACATGCTTTCCTTTAGTATTTATATGGGCCTTGTTTCGCAGATTTTTTTCGTGTCAACCTTATATCATCAGAGTAGTCAAAAAAATGTGTACATTGCTGTTATTTCTGTTGGTGTTGTATTAGTAACCTTGACAGTTTTATCAATAGTTCTTTCAGCATTAAATTCTGAAATTCCTCACACAAAATCAACCGTCTTAATCAGAGTCGTACCACTATCAATCAGCATATTCATTTATACATTTTCAACATATTGGACCATATTTCCAGTACGAGTCGTTTGCAATAACATATAATAAACACACACTCAATACTCATTGCCAACAAAAGAACCTTTCATTTGATTTATCTGAGCTGTATCATTTTGCAGTTGTTCCAGCAGCTTTTTTCGCTCCTTTTGTCGCTCCTTTTGTTTATTCACTACCTCCATTTTTTGATGCCCTCTTAACCCTTCTTCTTGTTGGTGGGTTGTTCTGTCCCTCATCAAGCGTGGTATTGTTTGTGACAAATCTACAGTAGGTTCCCTTTGCAGTGGCGGTTTCAGGCCGAAACCACCATTTCCTTGTGTGGTGTCCTGGGCTATTATCTGCGGCGGCGGCGACTGCGACCCCTGAGGCTGGGGAAGTAGTGTATGTTTCAGCACCTGAGGTTTTTTCTGTGGTTGAAAGAATGGCAGTTCCTCTCCGTTGTGAGGTGCACTGTCTCCGTCATTTGTCGCTGGTGCTCCACCTCTGTTGTTCATGAACGGAGGCTGTGCACTCTCTCCGTCATATAACTCATATGCTCCACCTCTGTTGTTCATGAACGGAGGCTGTGCACTGTTTCCGTCATATGTCTTTCCGTCATATGTCCGTGGTGCTGAACCTCTGTTGTTCATGAACGGAGGCTGTGCACTGTTTCCGTCATCACTGTCTCCGTCAATTGTCGCTGCTGCTGCACTGTTTCCGTCATCACTGTCTCCGTCATATGTCGCTGCTGCTACACCTCTGTTGCTATTGAACGGAGGCTGTCCATCTCCGTTATATCCCGCTGGTCTTGGATACATACTTTGATAGATTCTTTGGAAAAAATTTGGTTTGTCGGATTTTGATGCCGGTGGTTGTATTCTGGATTCATCTTTTATTGGATATGCATCTTTTATTGGTGGTAATATGGATGCATCATTTACAGCATCATTTATAGCATCCATATGTGTCAATATTTCATAAATAATAGAATGAAGTGTTCCATTGTATTCACTAGTACTATTAAGGAATATTGGAACAACATCATCAATTTTGGCATCAAAAGTATGCTGAAAAAACTCACTTTGCCAGTGTTCATACACAGTTTCGAAAAGCTTGAGAATATGAATGTCACATGTGTCAGAGTTAACAAATATGAAAAAAACAATAGGCTTAACACCATCATTGTGTGCATATCCATCTATTACCATATCCCAATCTAACGAACATGATATTTTTGTTTGTCGTGGTTCAGTGTACAAAATACCATTTTCTTCTACTTTTATTTTTTCAATGTAAACACTTTGTATGAGTTCTTCCAGAAAACATTTTTGAATGTGACTACAATTAGATTTAAAAAGTCCCCGCCCCCCTACAGAGTCAACAAGAAAATTATTTAATTTTTTCTGCATTTTTGTTTTATGAGTGGTGTATAAAAATATATTATACTTATATACGTATTCTACACAATGCATAACACAAATTTTGCTTGGCATTGAAACTAAACACACTGCAAAAAATACATAAATCAGACATATCTACACCAGAACGAATTGCGTATTTTTTTATGTGGTACTTTATTTGTGTTTCTGTAATTTTTTTTGATATATATTATATATTGTCACAAAACAATTTAGATAGACTTAGTTTTTGTACGTAAAAATATGGAAAATGAAGACAATGAAAATGAAAATAGTGTACCATTGTCTGCATCATTTATACAGAAATGTAAAATATGTGACAAATTGTCGTCAGAAAATAGTAAATTGGTGTCAGAATTTGCTGTAAAAATTTGCAAAGTGAATACGCTTGGTAGTAGTGTGAAAGAAGTATTAGAATTTGTAAATGTTGTAGAAAACACAGAAAAACATGGGAATATGCTCAATGTACAAGCAAGTGCAAATTCAACCGATACATTAATCACAGAACGACATGTTATTGACCATTTGATGTTATGTATTGCACCTGGAGAGCCCAGTATTCGTCTTTTATTGTGTAATACAGCTTTGATGGTAGAATTAAATCGTGTTTATACAACGAACGAACGGGCAAATATAATTAAATTGCTATTGCAAACACAGGCGGCAGAGAAGAAAATTGTTTCGGAGAGTACATAATCACGAGAATCATTATACCAACGAATCTACAATTAAATTTTTTATAGAATAAGATGGTTCTATTATACATGGTGACAACAATGCCAAATTTGAAAATTGAACACCATTAGTACAAGCATCTGCTGTAAAAATATTTACTGTGGTATTTGTTATTATTTTGTATTTTTCATAAGATGTAGAAAATATTGACTTGTATTGATTCGCATTGATTGGTATTGTACAAAATAAATCAGTTTTTTGTATACAATGTAACAAAGTGCATGGGTGTAAAAAGGAACCTTGTGCAAATAAACAACGTATAGAATATTTTTCATCACGCTTTTGTTCAAATTTTTTGGAAACCACATACCAAACAACTGCCAATGTAAATTGTGCACACTGACATTCATTTTGTATTAAGAGCAATCTTTCTTCAACTTCAGATTGTGTCAGATTGATTTTACTCCACGAAAAAAGACGACTGCACTTGTAATAAAATCCATCACTTACTATTTTTGAAAATTTAGGATATGGAATGCCAGTATATGGTAATTTTTGCATAGTCATTTTTTGTTGTGTGATTATATCAAATATTTCTTGCCATAAAACTTTTTCTATTGGTATATAATGTACTTCGTTAGCATTGATTTGAAAACACTCTGTATTTTTATTTCGGTCTACATGTGCCATGCTTGAGATTAGGGACGGACCTGAATTTCGTCCATTCCAACAACTGAAATCATTTCCAACTATTGAAATCTGATTTCCCTTTTTGATTCCAAAACTCAAACCCACGTGATTGGAAGAAGTACACTTTGTTATATATTCGTATATCTTTATTATTCTTGACAAGAAATTTTGTTTTTCTAATTCTACTTTATAACCAATTACAAGTAGTACACATTCATCATTGTTGTAAACCTGTTCCTCATACTGCATTTATGTTTTTCCGTGATTTTGATTTTATTTCTTCAATATATATACTAAATTATTCAGAAGAATGGACATTCTGGCATTCAACCTTGAATTTACATTGTTTTTACATTTTTTTGAGTAAGACAGAAACATTAGTTGTATTGGCTATCATCTTGTTGTGTTGGAGACAATCATGATTTTTTATGTCCTTCTTATGTATTAATTGTTTATTCATTTTATTTTATTTTGGATCATTTGTTTCCAATTTTTTTTGATATTTGACATTTTCAAACCCCATTTATATGAGTTATATATAAATTGGGAGTCTTTTTTTGCTTTTCATCTTTTATTTCAATACAAAACTAGGAAAGATTCCACTTTTTATCCATTATATTTACAACTTTCTCAATTGCCTTCTCAATGTTTGATCTTAGTTGTTGGTCTGATGTGATTGCCGTGTCATGAAGAATTTCATTGGTCAATGGGTCATTCACTGGTAGATTGCCTTTTTTCCTTTGCTGTATATGTTGCAATATACTATATTCAAGAAAAGTCAGTAATAATGACACGAAATCGTTTAGACAAACAGCAAATGCAGGAATAATGCAGGAATTTGCATATTTATACCTGTTTCGCTCATAACAATTTCCATTCTTGGTTCGCACTGGATCACGCATGATGATGTGGCTGATTGGACACATGTACTCTACTTTCTTCTGGCAAACGATCTCTTCAGCCAACATATATTTCACAATCAATTTCTTTTTTTTCAATATCAAAATATTTCCAATTGTGTTAATTCGTTTTTTGGTACTTTCATGTTCTGATTCGAAACTACAATCATCATCATCCAACATATGAATGACATCGCAATATTCAAATCTTTTTTCCAATTCCTCTATCTTTAGAATATTATCTCTCAAATTTTTCAAATATTCTTGCAATTCATCACTCGAATAACAACAATATTCTTTTCTTATTTTATCTTCAATCACTTCTGATAATATTTTTTTCATCATGATATTCTCCTCGTTGTCTATTTTTTTCATTTTTATTTCCAAAATATCATTAGACCAACAACATTTATCATTGTCATTTGTCAAATCTAAGTTATTTGGTCTAGCATCCTCTATTTTCCTCATGTGCTTGTATTCTAACTCTTGCTTGTTTTGAGAATCAAGGGATTCACATAAAAACAATAAAGTTTTCATATTTAATTTTGTCTTCATTTTTATCTCCATTTGTGTTATTTTTTCCTGTTCAATATTTTCTGATAACTGGTCATATACATAATTAAATGATGAATCACCCTCTCCACGGAAAAAAGATTGCATTAAAAGTGTTTCTGCATTTGTCCTTTCTCGTACACGTGGACCACTATATACAGTATTGACAAAAAAAAATGTGGCAACGCGCCGTCGAACATTTCTCTGCATGATTGAAGGAATATATGAAAACAGAAAATCTAGAATATAGATGAGAAAATATCTAGAATCAACAAATATTTATCACAACCGTGTGAAATAAGTTGAGAAATTTGATTTACAACCAACAAGAAAAAACTGAACTTAAATGTACAAATCTATTTCTGGAAATATTGTGAAAACAGAAAACCTAGAATATAGATGAGAAAATATCTAGAATCAACAAATATTTATCACAACCGTGTGAAATAAGTTGAGAAATTTAATTTACAACCAACAAGAAAAAACTGAACTTAAATGTACAAATCTATTTCTGGAAGTATTGTACATATATTTTTAAATTAATACACATGCATGTATATATATTTCTTTTAACACAATTGTTTTTGGTTTATTTTGTTTGATTGAAACAATTGTACTAATTATTTGGTTATATATAAATGATTGCCAATTTATCGCTTGGAAAAATAATAATAATGACCCGAAAACCACGACAAAATTTTAATTGAATTATTTTTGAACAGTATTTTTTTTTCAATAAATTTTTTTTTCAATAAATCAATATGCGTAAAAGCAACAAAAATCAACATGTTAACAAGGCTTCGATTTTTTGCACTACACATTGTTTGATGTTTAATTCAGTCTGAAATGTCCATATATAACTATAAAGTTGACATAAATGTATTAATGCGAAAACTGTTTGTGAAAAGAATAAACATATGATATTTGTGCTGGTTGTTTAAAACATATATAAGTTGCAAATAAAAATGAAATCAAGAGTGTGTAAAATAAATTATGACTTCAGTTAATCCAGGAGTTGATTTTTTGAGCACAACAAATGCTCCACATTCATCCACAAACTCATTAGTAAGAAATGATGTTACCAAACCATCAAATGAAGAGTGGGCAAATGTTTTTGGCCCCAATGCATATAATATCGCCCCCGATAATCAGCGGAATAGAAAAATGGGAAGAGTGCATTTGCCAGACGTTCTAAAAGGTCCAAATCAATGGATTACTGACCGTGTGGATGGTCTTATTACGGATGCAACGAATTCTCCCTTTACAACTATTATTTTGCCTTACATGTATATGGAGTATCCTGATAGAAAAATTGAGTGGAATGTATGGACATTTGACCAGGGTCTTGCATCTCGTGTACCATATGAGGCTGCTGCACGCACTTTGACCCAGCGCAAGCAATCATTCTCAGGATACACTGTTCGACAGGGCCTTGCAATTACAATGGAACATAACTTCATGATGAGTAGTGAAGGTATGCAGAATTTCCATAACCAAGTTCAACAAGTGGTTGGTAGTATTCAGAACACTAACGATCTAGATGTACATATGGCACTAATCAATGCACCAAGTTACCTTACACAAGTCCGTGATCGTTATTATCTTGACGATTATTTGTCTAAGTCTATTAGGGATTATATAGATATGTTCGGATTTGTACAAAAAAATATGAATGCATTAGATATTGTCATTGAAGATACCAAATCAATGGTAAAGAATTGGGGTGGTGAGGAGCCTGATTTTATGCTGTGTAGTGGGAAACTGACATTCCAACTTACCATGACACAAGAAAAAACAGCTTACTTCACACAGGGTGCAGATGGTAAAAAATTGCTCAAAGATGGACCTGATATGAATATTTACAGGGGCCTTAAAATAATTAAAAGTAAAGCATTTTCACTGGATGAAGGTTCTGCACCTCGTGACATCTTGAGAAGGAGAGTACGAGTTGCAGAATTTTATGTAGGAAAACTGTATGGACTAACACATATTGAATTATATGATGAAAGTGCTGACAGTATTCATCAAATTGACAAAAACACATTGGTTTCAAAGATGTTATATGTGGGTACTAATGATGGCAATGAATCTGCTGATGATATGAAGACAAGAATACAAGACCCGGAGACTGGTAACATGGAAAATGCTGGTTCAGTTCTTTTGATTCGTCCTAATATTGAACATTACATGTTGGGTGTGATAATTGGAAGAGGTGGTATTGAGCACCTTGGTGCCACGCTTTGGGGACAGACAGAAATGAGTGTTTTTGATGATGGTCAACATGGTGTTTGGGGAATGACTTATAAATATCACGAGAGAGCTATTGTTTTCAATGAGCGAAATCTACACAAAGTATGGGATATCGCATATGATGGATATTGTGGTGGAAAAGATGTAGAAATGCTTGACTTTAACAACGCGGACAGTATATCAGAATACAATGCTTCTGCAAATGATTCAAGTGCAGAATATAACGGTGCATCAATTATTGCTGTGCATATTGATGGCAATTTGACAAATCTTCCGTCTCCATTGTGTTTGACTGATTATAATTCACATAACGAGGAGCGCATGCTGGCTACTGCAGATCTATTTGTAAATGATATAAAAACATTTTCCAATAAGACAATGAAAAAAATTGGAACAGACGACTTAATTAAAAAAGTAGAAAGAGCAATTAGCAGAATATATCAGGATTTGGAAATGTGTAATAGTCATCAGATGGTAAAAGACGCGACATTGGCCTCCACTAGTAATGAATCCACCAACACCAAGTTGATGTACCAAGGTACTGCAACTTGGGTTTATACCAAATTTGAAAATACCCCTGATTACTATAATCGTAGTGTCACTGGTTGTGGTCATCATGGTCATGATTTTGTTGGAGTCGCTGCTGTTCGTAATGGAAAACAACTAATGGCATCTAGTGCTCCCGTGGTAATGATGCAAACCCCACAGTCGCAATCAAGTCGGGTGTAAATATGCAATAAAATCTATATGTCTATCATGTATGTCAAATTTTTGATATAAAATGATTTCAAAAAATGATTTTGTTCACAAAACACTTGTATTATTGACAAAATAATGACCACCACAAAGTGAGAAGATTAAAATCATATAATTCTTGTTTTAGAATTAAAAAAATTACTATTTTCATATTCTACTATTCTAAAATCTACATTTTTTAATGATTTGGTATTCAAGTCTTTCACAAGAATAATGACACTATTTTATAAGCAAAAAAAATGAGAATTGATTTTTATTTTAAAATAAAAAAATTAAGTGACGTTTGGAAATTTTACTGGTGTTGTGATTTTACGAGTACTTAATTTTTGAGGAATCACATGAGACTCCTTTGCATTATGAAATAACTTAGTGCTTGTATGAAATTTTGGCAACACAACATCATTTTTCAAATATGCCTTTGCATATTTAGATACTGGAATTGTTTTCAAAATATTGGCAGGTTGTCTTGTATTTTCAATTTCTTTGTGCTGTTTCAGTAATTTTTGTTCTTTAGCATAAAAATGTTTTTCTTTAGTTCTGTTCACAATGGGTAGGATGTGAGGAATGTCTTTTTCTGTTTTGTTCTGTGATTTGCGTGTGGGAATTGTTATTTTGGGTGTGTTCTCGCCATCAGAAAATTTTTCTGATTCTAATATCAAGTTCTGATTTGTTTCTACATTCTTAGTAGCAACTGTATCTGTGATTGTATCAGTGTTTTTAGACAATTTCAAATTCTGATTTGTTTCTATTTTCTTAGTAGCAACAGTATCAGTGACCTTCTCAGTGTCCTTTAGCAATTTCAAATTCTGATGTGTTTCTACTTTCTTTGTATCAACAGTATCTGTGGTAGTATCCTTGTTTTCAGACATAGTCAGAGGTTCCTGTATGTTTTGTATTTTCTGTACTATACTTTTCATGGCCGTAATAATAGTAGAGTCGCCAGTTTCATCCGCAGTTTTGATATCAGAAGAAGCTATCACAGTTCTTGGAAAATATGCTATTAAAAGACATAGACATAATATTGAATACTTAACTTTTGTAATCTTCATTTGAAGTATATGCGTGCAATGCCTTATATACTATAATGCTTTGAAAAAAAATATTGTACAATTTCGATATATAAATAAATCCATAAAAGCAAAAATTTTTTCACATTTTGTATGTACTTTATATATTATTTCTTTTATCACACATATTATCAAAAACTTGATTCCAGCAAGAACTAGTTGTTTCATCAGTGATCTCATGTGAATATACTGCTTCATGTCCACGTTTTCCGAGTTCACTTGCAGTACTACTCAGCACGTTATCATTTCTCAGTTTATTTCCAATGATGGACATGTTATTATTATTATTATTGCGACTTTCTTTTTCTAGGTGTAGTTTCTGAGACTCGAGGTTTGCATTAGCTGCAAGTACTTCTAATCGCATTTTTTCAGCAGATTCAATTGCAGCACCATGCGCAGTAGCAGCTGCACATGCAATACTAAATGCTGGATTTACTTCAAAATCCACAATTCCTTTTTTATGACCCTGTTCACAAGCTATCTTAATACCTTCAAGGAAAGACTTTTGTTGTTCTTCTGGAATATTCAAAGATTTTACCCAAGGTTCAATTTTTGAACCAACTACATCATTAAATTTTTCCATGTTTTTAGTTTGAATATTTGTGAGTGTTTGAGACATTTCAGAATTGGTTTTTTGTAGACTCGCAATGTGTTCCAGTAGTTGAGCAAGGGATTCTGATTCATTACCAGTACCGGGTTTGATTGTTGAAACAAGTGCAGGCGTTACGAAGGGGTTGGCGGCTATCTTGCTTTCATTATCTGATACAATCGACTGATTTGTATTGATTTGGGCATTATTTATGTTTGTTGGGACTTCTTGTGGGGGGCCTTGTTCAGTTCTGTCACTAGACATATTAATTATCACTACTCTCGAACTTGTTTATATACCAGACGTCATACATAAAACATCAACCATCAAAGCAAAATGAAAAATAAGCATGTGTATAATACTTTAATAACAAACAAAAAAATACTCTTTCCTTAGTCTTTTCATCACCTAAATCTCACCACACACATTTTCTTAAAGTCATACACAATTCAATCACTTTCATCACGTGTCCTTTTCGCCAATTTTTCTTTTCTTTGCTTTTTGATATTTTCTTTTCTTATACTATTATCACTAAAATAACAACTATATTTTTCTTTGGTCATAAACACATGTCTGGCATCACTAAAATCTGCCTTTGATTCTTGTAGTATTTTTTTGATATTTGTTACTTCATCTGATACGATTTTATCTATCCTTTTCTCCCATATTTTGTTGGCAGTGTACACACAAATTCCTTGTTTTTTATTTTCTTCATCCTCTCGCGCCCATTTTGACATTGTTTTTTTGTCTTCTAAAATTTTACTAACTGAATCTTGTGATTTTTTCAGAGCAGCGTCCAAAAAAACCTGCACATGTTCATCTACTATCAAGCTTATGTCAATTGTTTCTGCGAACCATCCTTTTAATTGATTCACTATACATTCATTATTAATATACATTTGTACATCATTGAAAAAAGCTTCTTCTTTCAATAATGTCAATTCTTCATTCATTTCGAAAATTCTATCTGACATTTTACAAATTTGATCTGCCATACAATTTCTATATTTTGTAGATAGTATTTGATTGTCACTATTGTGCACTGGAAAATTTAATCTTGACTTTTTAGTCCCGCCACGCATCTTCGTATTGTGTATTTTGCGAAATAGTATTAATAGACAATCTTCTTGTTTGTATATTGAATATCTATTTGCAGGGTTTCTATTTTTTTTTAAAAATATTTACTTTTGCAAAGTAGTGTGTGAAAATAAATCAAACAAAGTTATATTTGAAATGCAAAAAAATGTTGACTCTTTTCTGAATAGTATAAACAGAATCAACCTTTGCAAAAGTAGAAAGACAGAAACAAATGTTGCAATATTCTTGCATAATACAAATACACATGTTAACAACTTCATTTTTTCCATGCAACAAAATAGACTATACGCTGGAACTACTGACAAGACTCAGATACACACAATGGATACCAGTTTATCTGATAACGATAAGCAATGTTTGAATTGTATTTCAAATTCCCTAGAAGAATTAATTGATTCTTTTATCTGGTTTACACGTTGTTGTGCGAATGCAACGGAAGTGGCTGATACCTTTAATTGTATGCATTTATCTGGTATTGTACTTTGTAAAACAATTTTCATACTCGTAGAAAATGAGATTATTAGTGGAAACGCAAAAAATTTGAGTATAATAGATTTATTTCCCAAGTATAAGACAATACATGTTTGTTCAAAACAGTTCAAAGTCATGAAGTATTCTGATTTAGTTTTTGTATTCACCAACATACAAGATCATTGGCATGTACTGGTAAAAATGGACAAAATTAATTCGTGTAGGTTGCTAATGCTGTGCATGGCAAGATTCGGGGAATTATACTCCAGATACTTGAACAGTGAGGAAATGGACGACATTCAGGAAAGAGAGAAATCATCAACAAATAACAATTTGTATTTAATGTCCAAGCGAGCTGTGAGACACTTTATCACGTCATTTTTGTGCATGAATCGCACATTGCTCATTGATCATCAGAGTAAACGTTCTACATGTATTGAATTTCAAGAAGAAAAATATCAACAAATTGTGAATGACGAAGTTGCCAATTTCGGATCTAAACTACCAAGCAATGTGCACGAAAATATATCGAAATGCCTTACTATGATTCGTGCCTTGAGATCATCAGGTCAAAAAAACGAACCTGAAACAATTCAACCAATTTCCAATACGAATAATATGATATCCGAAAGCAAAAAAACAGATGCAATGGCAGTCGACAAAATATGGGATTTTTTATGTAGACGCATCGGAGTTCACAAAATTGGTACTAGACCACGAAAAATTGAAAACGAAATGAAAAAACTTCTTACTGATACAGTACTTAGTAATTCCAAAAACTTTTCCAACCACAAATGTTTAATAGTGTCAGAATCCTGTCTAAATATAATGCAAACGGCGCTAAGATTTTTTTATGTAGTTCCATCAGCAGAAAAGTTTAGAGAGCTCAGTTTAATACAAGAAGTGTGTCCAGGACAGCGCTTGAATTATGCATTTGATTATATGCATTTTGACACAGGTCAATTATCACAAGTAGTATATCTTCACAATAATGTGTACAAGCAACCAGCACCACCAGATCTTATCACAGATTGGAAAAATGAATCTTGTGCTGGCCCCATTTCTGCCTTTTTACAATTAATTACCGACCTTGAAATATGGTATGAGGACTCTGATGACCCTCTTGGTGTATTGAGTGACAAAATACAAATAAAAAAGCCAACAGAACATACAATACTCACCAAAAACGATGTTGAAAATGACAATAATGTTTTCACAAAAAACAAACAATATAATACGCGATGGGCACTTCTTGTCAACAAAGTAGATGTGTATTTAATTGACAGAGAAAATTGTCTTATCTATAATACTCCAAAGGACAGCGTGTTCAAAGAATATCATCGCGTACTACCATTATTAGTGATTTATGCAAGAAAAAATGATCTGATGGAAAGCATTTCATGTGTTGCAATCAATGCTTTGAAAATTTCAATCGTTGACAATGTTTCAATCTGAATAAAAATTACACAAATTCTGAGTAGTTCACAATTTTAGCATACGAATTATTTTCATGTGCGCAAAATCCACACTTTGATTGATTGTTTGAAAAATTTTCATTTTCTGTCTTTTCGCTGACATTACTTTTCTTGTTCCAATTTATAAATGATAAAATCCAAATCCCGATCATTAGCATCAATATACCAACAAGAAAAAAAACGAATTCAGTTCTCAAGTACGATTTGTCCTCTTCCTCAATTGGATTAAATTGTTTGTTGTGGCTTATTAAATTGTTTGTTGTGGGTGGCTGATTGATCATGAACACTGGTGCACTTATTCCACCTACGATACCAGATGAATTTGCAAGTTTCTGCCATTGTGTGTCATTTATCGCAGAAAGTGAATTGACAATACCACTTGCCATTGATGCACTATCACTTGACTCAATGTTTACATGAAGCTTTACTGTTGTGGCCAATAAACGTCTTCCATTATCTAATGCATTTACGTTTACAAATCTAGAAACATCAACATCAATTATTTTTGCTAACATCACAATAAAATTTTGTATAATATTGTTGCTCAGTGTTTGAGAACCTTTCAATTCAAATGAAATTTCAACAAAATTGTTTTGAGAAGTTTCAGTTGTATTCACTGTGGTGTTAGACGTCTGTATTCCTGCTTTGTCCATGAATTGTATGACACCTACTTTCATACTAGCATGATTTTTGCAAAAATAAAACAATTCCCCATTGTAATCTAATGGCACAATAAAATTTGTTTTGTGTGATGTGAAATTATAATTCGAAAAGAATTTCGTTTGCGAATAAATTACATTACCATCATTTCCCCAGATCACTGTTTGGTTGTTTGTCAAGTACACGGGATGTTCTTCACTTGGCCAATATAATGTAATATCATCACCCCTATGAATCTTTATATCCAAATCAGCAAAATTGTTCAAGGGTACATAAAATACACGCTCGTATGAACTATTCGCTGACGTTGTTTCGTTGATAAATGTAGTAGATGTAGCGATTGAGTCTGATATATTTTCATTCCTCAAATAAGTTGTGGTATTAGTAGGTGTTGGTGTGGTAGTGCTAATTTTTGGTGTTGGTGTGGTGGTGCTAATTTTTGGTGTTGGTGTGGTAGTGCTAATTTTTGGTGTTGGCACATATTTTGTAGTTGTATTAGTCAGTATTTGTGTGGGTATTTGTGTGGTGTAGTTAGTGTTTACATTTCGAAAATTATGATCAGAATTATGGCGTGGTATAACATCACACCAATCTCTGAACATCAGTGCTGTGTTATTTTTGTGTTCTTCACTCATAATTGTTGGAATAAAATTAACGTTTTGTAATTCCTTCATGGTACACTGTACTGGGTAACTGGCAGACATGAGTAAATTTGTCCATTCTTCATGATCAGGATGGTCAATTGAGATAATCTGAGTATCTGGGTTCGTACACATAATATCTCGATACCTAGTGGCAATTTGTTCTGTTACGCCACACGTAGCATTCTGGTGTAACATATGTTCAAATGTAAAGTTAAAGTTGTCTAACATCATGTATTGATCAGTGAGATTCATGTCCTGAAACATATTCTCAAATGTAAAATTGAAATTGTTATCATCTGTAATATGCATGTCAGATAATGAGTACTCTGATGTAAAATCCCAATTATTTGACATGCTATGTTCATCTTCAATCATTATAGAGTTGAAATTGTTATCATCTGTAATTTTATTTGACATGCTATGTTCATCTTCAATCATTATAGAGCCAACCCCCATTGAATCATGATTAGCACAAAAATAGAATAATTTTCCATGATAATTTTGTGGGACTACAAAAGTGGTTTGAAGTAGATTTGTATCATACACGATATTCATAGAAATTAATTGCATATTGTCGAATTTTGTCTGTTTTTGTGGTTTAATGTGCACTGGATGTAATATTGTACTCACTGGCCAAAGCAATGTAATTTTTACACCTCTAACAATACTGATTTCCATTTTATCAAATTCTTGCAGGGGCATTTGAAATTGAAATCGTCTTGGTTTTCCTGGTTCTTCTATTATTGGCAAAGTTGGCATCTCTGGGTTTCTTAAAACTGGAATTGTTTGAAAGTGCATTATAATTTTCATGGACAAGCCATCAGCCAGTAGTGTGGGTAATATTGGTAATATTGATAGTTTTGATAGTTTTGGTGTCAATGTTGGAAATGCACGCAATATGGTGTCTTGGAAAAGGTTCTTTGCAAAATTTTGAGCACTTCCTATTTCTAATGGACTTAAAAGTACAACAATATCCGTGTCGTATATATTAAATTCTACACCACGCCTGTCTTTTTTTGTGATAGTATCTGTTTGTTTAATATCGATACTATCAACTTTGAATCCATAAATTTTAGTTGGAATTTGCTTATTATTAACTGATAGATGATTATAACGCTTGCAATTTTGACGACTAAAATCATTCTGCTCGATATATTTTCCATTAAAAGAATTGTCCCCACATTTGTGACACACAATGTGTTTGTCAGGGTTTGGGCCATTTGACAACGCTTGACTTGCGTAATGATAATTTATGCCACATATGTGTGTTTGCGGTGCTTGAATTTTTGTTGAAAATACGATATCAGAAAACAATAAAATACCAAAAACGTTGAATATATTTTTCATATTCCTCTTAACTAAACACAAAAACTAATTTTATATATATAGTGAAAATATATTTACTAATTGTAATTGTGTGTAATTTTGTTTATTTGATTTTATTTGGCAATTTAGATGGAAATATAACCATTAATACTCAGTGAAGTCAAAAGCAAGTTTACGATGTCTGTCTCATTTTGCATTGGCGACCTTGAGTAAGTGACGATTTTTTGGACTATGTGATGTGTATGTATGGTGTTGTATAATATTGGCAGACTCTTTATGAGATTGGCCATGGTATATAAATGTTTTTTTCTTATATCATCATATAAGAATATATCAAAGTTGATATCCACATTATATATTATTTGGAATATACTGATGCAATTGTTTTTGTGTTGAAGTGGTATATCAACTGTGAATATTTCTAGTAAGTCATATAATGCTTTTATACTTGAAAACGTGTACTCCATGTCCTTGATGCAAAGTGAGAAGCATTCTGTTGCAATGTAATTGATAATATTCGAGTTTTCTATATATTTGTAACCAGTCAAAAAATATGATCTATAGTGAAAAGAAACTAACTCCTTAAGTATGTAAATATAATGTTTAGGTCTAAATGTTGTGAATATTGTGTTGGAGCGCAAACTCCCATATAAGAGATTTTGGATTATGGGGATGTCAATATCTAATTGCGAGTAAATACATGTTTTTCGCGAGATAAAAATATGATTGTAGATCAAAATATACAGTATACTATCATCAAATTGGTTGTTGGATTCGAAGAGATAATTCTGGAGTTTGAACATTTCATTTATGGTATTTACACCTATATTTAGAACAGAAGAAATTGCCATCACAGTTGTCAAGAGGCATTCGATCATAGTGTATGGTATTGAAACAAGAGTACGCATACTCGTGATAATTTTTAATAATATATATTCTATGACAGAAATGTGATGTTTTGCAAAGGTGTTGTAGGTGAGAAATGCTGACATCAATACACGAAAAAAATTCAATAAGATTTTAACATCTCTTTTGTTTTCTATTTGTACTATGTGCAATATATACAAGGTTTGCTCCAACAATTCAATGATAGTTTCTGTTCCCAGAAGATATAGAAGAGTGTTTTTTATTGTCAATGATTTATTTTTTTGTATTGGTATATTAGATAAGGCAAATATATTGAATAAGATATCAAAAAAAGCATGCTTGCTTTCTATAATTGTATGTGTGGGTGTTGCAGCAAACTGATTTAGTGTATGACATAAAAATTTCAAAATGCTAGTAGTATTATTTTTTTCTTTGTTAAAGTTGATGTCCCATTTTTGTAAACATATAACCAAACATTTCATAATTCGTATAGTTGATTTGTTAATACTTATCGTGACTTTATTATGGATGATTCGTTTTTTGATGCATCTGAGGATTGTTTTATATTTTCGTGGTTCTATGCTTCCTGAAATTGCATATAAAATCTTGACAATGGTGCTAGCGTTGATATTCCAATCTCTTGATAAGTCTGCAATTAACAGTTGAAACAATTGTAAATTTCTAGCATAAATTTTTTGCACTATCTGTGATAATTTTGTTGTTTGATTTGGTAGTTTTTTAAGGAGCTGTGTCATCTTATTACCAATATCAAATACATAAAATATATCTATTCCTTGATATGGATGGCATTGATTGGCTATTTCCAGCAAAAATATGAGCTGTGCATGTAAACATTTTGGATCATTAAAATTGATATGTACTTGCATAAGACTTGAAATACAATAAGCAAATTTTCTGTTGATAACATGTTTTATTTTATTGCTTTCATAAGAAACTGGTAATTTTTTCACTTCAATACTTATGTATTTGTACATTTCTTCGTACGTGTGTTGTATTCTTCTAATTTGTAATTCTCCCACGTTGTGTGTATTTATGTTGAGAAAAAAGTAATCTACAACTTTGGAATCAATTGATGGTACACATGCCCTTGTCTTGAAATTTGTATACCTGTAGTATAATACCGCCAGTTCCAAAATATCTCTATTTATGAAAATTTTCTTGATTTTGTCTGTATTCTTTTTCAAATTTCCATACTGAAACAAATTCCGCATGTTTTTGTTATTAATTTTCAAACTATTTTCGCTTCTCGTGCATAGATTCAATATTAATGAGTATCTGGAATAAGTTGCCTTGTCATAACATACGATGTTGTCATTGTAAAATAAAACACACACGTGTCGCAATCCAATTAAATTTACAAGCTCAATTAAGTCTTGTGTGCAAAAATATTGGTTGGCACAAATCAACAAATTTCTTAACATACAATCAATAAATATACAATAATGTCGTTTTTCAAAAAAAAAATCAGATATATAAGCAGTAAGTTCATAAATTACTTTCTTTAGAATGTTTTGATTGACGTGAATTATATTTGCACATAGCAGCTCTACTACTGACAAATGAAAAAAATCATCATATTTCCTGATACATTGGCATAAACCAACAGCATCATACAAAAACATTGTATGGAACATATTGAGTGTACACTGGAATATAGTTTTGTTTGGAATGAGCATCAATGTATGCAAAATCTGAATATCTATTTGCTTGTTACTTATTATTTTATTCATCATAATAGTTTTGACAAATATTTCATTTTCACTGCAAATTGTAAGTACTAGTTCGAATAAATTGCTATCATATACACAACACATTTAACATACATTCAATAGTATAATAATCAAATATCATATATACAAAAATCATAGCAGCCACTCAAATAATGCATGTTATTGTGAAACACTATGTGCGAATAGTATTTTGAATACAATATGATATTACATATATCAAAATCGGTGTTACTATTATGATTCCAACTGCCAAAGCAAACAAAATATAACTATCCCATATGGTGTAGTATCCAATTATGAGAATAATTGCACCAAAAAATATTATGCATGGTGATGTTATATCAGTAGAGTTTAAACTACCTCCAGTGGATGTTTGCGACACATCATTATATCCAAAAGGTGTAACAGACAAATAACAAAATGCACATACAATGAAAAATATGAAAAATAATACCAACAAGAATGTTATTTCTGAATGCCTAATCTTATTACAATTTTTATCCCAGTTCACCCCGTCCAAAAACTCTACATTTATATCTGAGGCAATACAATACTCGGATTTCATTATTTCATCACTACACATATTTTTGTCATAGCAACGTATTCGCATACTGCTACAAATACACGAATCTATGTCCACGTTCCCGCAAAAATCTAGGAAATATGATTGTCGTTTCAAGCACATATGTTCTGTATACGCAATTTGCTCATGTGCATGTACACCAATTAACAATATACAAAAAAATTTCAAACTGTGTTTCTTCACAAACATTTGTGCGTAAATTGGTGTTGTCTTTATATACCATTTGATTTTGAATGTTATGACAATACACTTTTGAGTTGTCATATTTCAATTTTAAGTGTATGTGCTTGGAAAAATGAACAATATACGAAGACACAATTCGTGAGCAGAAATTTATTGATTTGATAATCATGAAGATAATCTAGTTCCATACCAGACCACTTGATTGCATCTATCTTGATACATTATCCCAAAATGATTTCTATGACATGGACTTTTCAAATAACCTCCAATTAATGTTGATTTGAAATTCCCTTTTAAAAATCCTGAATACATCACTTGATCTATTTGACATTTAGAATTTTTACAGACTTTCCCACAATTATAAACAAGCTTCGAAAAGTTTCTGGCCATGTGTTTTGTAATGGCATATGCATGAGAACACAAGCCTCCACATAATATATCGGATTTTTTTTGACATTTGGGATTACAAACACCCAAATAGACAATCCAATCAACACTCGTGATTGTCAATTTTTCTATCAACATATTATCATTTGCCCATTTGTGAATCAACACATCATCTTCCAATATGATAGTCCAATCATCTTCTTTTTTATTATCATCATTTACAATTGATTCCCATACACTACTATGTGACAATATAAGAGCAATTTCTTTGGGATATAATGGAACAAAAAAATCAAGTTTGTCTTTGACATTACATCTCATTGCTTGTGTTAACATAGAATTTTTACTATCATACATATCTGGTGTAATTGATTTTTGGATTGTAGTAGTATATCCCATTTTTCGAAGACGCGAGCAGGTATCTCCATATAATATCATATTATCAACACTTATGATAACAACTGACTTTGAAATGTTTTTATACTCAACTCCCATTCCAATCCAGGTTCCTGGATAATAATCTTCATGTATCGTGTGTGCATTTTTATAATCATCATGTTTCATGTTAAATTCATATTTATAATATATGACTTCTCCTCCTCGTGCATGTGCACCAAGGTAAGCACCCCACCAAGAAAAAGTGCCAACAGACATAATAATATGGTGACATTGTGTTAACATAGTAAAATCGAGCATCACATTTTTTGTGTTCAGGATCGTAATATTGTGGGAGTTGGAAAAAAGAGATTGCTCTTGACACCACTTAACGTCATCTGAAACAATAAAAAAGTGTACATGAATATATTTCTGTCTGAAATAATGAATAGCATTCTCGAAATATTCTATTGGTGGATCTATAATGTAAGAATTACCATGGTGGTCTGTTCTTCTGACGTGGATACCAACTTTCTGTATACTTAAATCCACTTCTGCACTTGACATTGTCAACATATCATTTGCTTGATTTACATATATTTTTTTAATTGTGAACAATTGTTTAATTTCAATGTTTTGAAAATATTTGAATGATTGTAAATATCCTTTGACTCTCAATATATGATTTTTATGTAATTGTTTCGGAATTTCAAATATATTACGCCCTTTTTCTCTGTGTGTTGCATAATACAATGAAAACTTACTGAAAAGTGCACATTTAGGAACAATTTCATTTTGCATCAATTCCACAAATGGAATTTTCTTGTCATGATTATGACAAATTGTTGCATTGTTTAATGCTGCGATACCCAAAGCCGATGCAATAATAAACATATTATTGCCCAAACGCCCACTCAATTCTATCATAACTATTTTTGGTGATGTTTCATGTGCATGAATAAACATGTCAATTGATACGTATATATTATATACGATAAATAGACACAAAACGAGGATGATCCCATATTTTTTTTTACATGAAGTCATGAAGACAAACAAACCGTATTCCAAACATTTATTGTATTCTGTTATTTATATTGTTTTTATTTTTATACATTTGAATGATATAAATTCTTACGAGTATTAGAATATGTATCAGTAATATTATCTATAATAATTAATTGAAATTTTTATTCATAAGCATATTTCTTCCAGATATTACAAATAAATAAGGAATGAAAGCGAATTTTGGACAAACTAACATGTTGAGGCACATTGTTAAAATTAGATTTTAATCACAAAACAAATAAACATACGAAATTTGTCCTTATATTTTAATATTTTATAATTCGGATTGATTCGATCCTGAATCACCAAAAAAAATTGAATTTTTGTATGTATGAACATATTGTATCCACAGGAAAAACACAACACAAATCATAATTGACGTCAACATTTGGAACACTCTAGAAATTAAACCACTTTCGATAATTGTAACACAAACAATAATACCATTCATTTCATCTGTATTCGCACTGGCACTGGAAAATATATCAATGATTAACTGATTTTTTGATATGTAGTGCAATTTTGACGAATCGTTCCATTTCCATTCATCAAGATCTTCCAAAATAATATTTTGATCCGACTGTTTTGTAATCCGAACACCCCGACTACTTAAATATGGCATATGTTTTTTTATTTGACTTTGCAATTCATGGGATGCAGAAGATTTTGTAAACATTCTAAACACCCTCCACACAACAATTCAAAATGATATATTTGTTTTCTTATATATATATTATTCACAAAAATCAAAAATCCATCATATAATTATATTACCTCTCACTTGTTGTTCATACATATTCTTGATTTATTATATTTCAATGAAAAGAACTTTTGCATACTTTTCTGTATACCCTTGCATAAGAGATCTTTTATAATCATAATTAATATCTCTAAGTCTAAACACAAAAACCAACTTTTTGCTCCAAGTCTTTTGTGACATCCCATGACAATTGCAAAAATTTGATCATCTTGCAACTTCCATTGCACGAAACTCCTATTTTCCATCATATGTTTCATGTACATCTTCTCGGTATTTTTCCTTGTATTTGTTGTCATCGTACACGCAGAATAATTTGTAATTAAATTTTTGTCTCTAGTACTCCACAATGTATTTGCCACCTGCACATTATTCGCAATCTTAATTTTCAGTAGTGTTTGCAGGCCTTTGCTATATGACGTCAAGTTTGTATTTCCTTTCCACAGACAACTCACAATTGATCTATCAACATCATTTTTGGTCAAAATCCATTTTTCCCAAGCAATTTTCCTTATTTCTTTTCTTATACAATCACTCCGAGCCCCACTACAAGATATTAATCTTGCAATTATACCAATGTTGTGATTTGATTTTCGAGTTTTTGTCATTTTTGTTATATCATGATACTCATTGAACTTTTCCCAACAAGCAAAAACACCTCCACATTCAAATTGTTTCATAAAAATGACAAATATAGCATATGATTTCATTAATACCTCTTCATTCACCATATTTACATGTCCGTCATAATTGTTGTTACTGTCAGTCCAATTCCTGTTGATTTTTTGTACACTATAAATTCTTAACATACGACGTATTGCCCATGCATGTTCCAAACTAACGAATTCAACTAAAATACTTTTAACAGGTGAGCTTTCTGGAGTCTTAATTCGTAATCTCATATTACAACCAAAAAGATCTGACAATTCTGTTGGGGCCAATATGTGATTATTATCATAATTGTCTATATATACATTATCACATTCATATGAGAACAAATTATCATAATTGTCCAGAAGTAAAGCATGATGAAGCATAAATCATATGTTTTTAAAATGATTCTCGAACTTATTTATAAATACATTGACATGAAAAATGTTCCAAATAGAATTTGTGTTTGGCATAGCATATACAGATAGTTAAACATGTTGACATGCAAAATTATGCAATGAATCATATCATTGCATATACAGTAATAAGTTTGGTATTACTGTCAATTATCAATTCCATCGTATGTTTGTCTATTTCTATATCGCCTAACTTGATTATTTTGTGCCATGTGCTTGCACACACAATGACAAACAGAAATTCCAACAATCTTATGAATAAATCTATTTCCATATTTCATACACAACAACAAAGAACAATTAATACGTCAAGTAATATATCTTTCAATCTGCACATTCAAGACATACAAGGAATCACATATTATTCACCAGGTTTTTTTATTCACCAATGGTTGTTTGTTTTTGGCATTTACATCCCATTTGCTATATGTGGCAGCTTCTTATGCATTTTGGTAATCATGTTGACAATAAACAATGAAAATACGGAAAAAAAAATTTTTGCTCTTATCTTAATATGTATATTTGCCATCTATGTACTATGGATCATAGTTGGATGTTTTTATGTTTTTGGAAACTACATCAAAGAAGAGTGCAAATATAAAAATGGATATATGATTTTTTCATACTGGTGGATGTATTTCATATGTACATTACATATATTTTTGTGTGGTGTTTGTATTTTCTCATGTATATTGATTATAACCAAAGCAAGATTGTCAAAATGTTGTATATCAAATCAAAATTAGTAAATATGAATTAAGTTTTGTTTTGGTTTCATGTTTGTTTGATAAAATGTATATAAGTAAATCACGTAAGTATACTTGCGTAATGTGCAGCACAATGGCCTTACTATCAGTAAACGTAATACTATTTTCAATTTTTTGGATGATTTGTATCTCGTATACTGCTATATACCAGGAAAATTTTGAAGTGGCATTTAGACCATTTGAAGCTACTACTGTTTATGATAAAAATTGTTCATGGTCTCCTTTGAGTGATTTCATGAAAAGTTTCAGTGACTAGATTAATACGACTAGATGAATGATGTTAGTTCATAATTTTCAGCTCCGTATTTTGCATGAAGAGAGTTGATTTATATTTTCTACAAATTAGTGTCTTTCAAATAAACATTATTATCAACAAGAAGAGTTCATGAGTGTTAATTACCTTACACATCAAATATATTGCAATACAAATCAAAACAATTGCAAAAAAGACAAAAACATATAAAAGGCGTTTTTGTATGATGTTGACTTTATAAACTGTATATAAGTGATTGAATTTATATTTTTGCTACATGTGTTCGTTTTTGTTCAAAACGTTCCTAGTCTTAAACATCATACTGATTTCATTTGCATTACTAACATTGATTGTTGTTTGTATCACTGGAAACAATGTGGAATCACGTGCGACTGCAATGAATTTCAAAGTGTATGGAACATGTGTAAACGTGATGATACAACCAACTTTTTTTCTCGGCGTAGTAAAACCAACTATTCCATTAAAAACCCAAAGTATTTTTGAAATTAATCTTATCAGTAGACAGAACGGAGAAAAAATATTGATAGATGATATTTTGCAATATATCTGGATAAAAGTGAAACCAGAGTTTTTGGTAAACTTTACCACTCCTTTCAACTCGAGGGATGACAGAAAGAATGACACTGCTCGCAAGGAGATAGTATCGAAAGATATGAATATATTTGAATGGATATATGATGAGTCACTGGAGTTTTTGGTAAACTTTACCACTCCTTCCAACTTGAGGGATGACAGAAAGAATGACACTGCTCGCAAGGAGATAGTATCGAAAGATATGAATATATTTGAATATATAGAGAAAAATCCCGATTGTTTGAAATGGCAATATTATAACTGGACAAAAGTGAAACCAGAGTCCTATGATGAGTCACTCACTGGATTTTTTGAAAAACTTTACCACTCCTTTAAGAAAGAATGACACTGCTCGCAAGGAGATAGTATCGAAAGATATGAATATATTTGAATGGATAGAGAAAAATCTCGATTTTTTTAAATGTCGGTGATGATTTGAATAAACATTTTAAAACCTTATTTCAGTATTTATTTCACGTGTGTGGAATTCAATTATGTACATATATTCATATGATTTAGAGCAGAGGTATATATAATGATATATTTATTTCGAATTCATTATTCATGCAATTCATTCACCTTAATTCTCATGATGTACAAGTCTCAGATATATCTTCAGTTATAAAAAAAATTCTTTCTGAACAAAATAGTGTTATGGCAGTAGCAAAAGATCCTATTTTCTGTCCGAAAATATTCCAAGTTTCAAATGCATTGATAGCATCTATGCAAGAAAATAAATCTACCAAAACACCAGTGTGTTATGCTCTGTCAGGTGCACATGACATAGTTTTTCATATTGAATTGTCACCTAGTAACAAGAATATTCTCTGTTTATCATATACATATCAATTAAAACATGAAAAAAATATTATAAGTGTAGAAGAAGAAGGAAAAATCACTCACACAACAAAAAGACAAAAACTCAATTTATAATAAGATTGTTTATTATATTGTGTCACAAGAGTAGTTGCTTCCTACAGAAATAAGTACATTCATAACAATGAACGAGAAACTAAAAAAAACTACAATAATTAGTGTCTTGAATATGTCTTGCATTTTGTAACTTGATTTTTAATGATCCATAAAAATATCTTCTTTATATAATATTATCTTACAGACTGTACATTGTTGCTATTACCAATATCACAAAAAAAAATTAATTTATCAATTTTTGATTGTGTATTTATTCAAGAATATTTTCTGATTTGGTCAAATGAATTGTTGATGATTTGACTCTTGAAGGTTTTTTATTGTTTTTCAATACTTTACTTCGTGGTTTTTTTTTCATTGTAATGTCATCCTCATTCTCATTGACTAAAGGGATTGTTTGTGTGTTTTTTTGTTTTATTCTCGCGATTTGTGCAATTTTCTCCTCTATCATAATTAACATGTCTATCCCAGTTTCAAGTTCATTGAATTTTAAAACAAGTATATTTTCAGTAAAAAGTATCTTCATCTCTGGAAAACCAGTAATGATTTTCGTCCATGTACTGTCCGTCTTGTTGACTAAAAAAGAAACGTAACTTTTATCTGGAAGAATACAATTGTACTCATACGAATATTCTTTCTTACACACTTTCGTATTTTTGGTGTTCATAATCTTCAGAATCTTATTTCTTCTAGTTTCTGAGATGTCTGGGACATCAATTTCAATAAACGAAACTAACATAATGCTTTTAATTGCATTTCCATTTGTAGTTGCAAGTTTCAATTCACTAATACCTGTATCCAGTAACCATTGAGAGATCTTTTGGATAATTTGAGAAGGATAAGCAATAAGAAAATTGTGATTGGCTGATGATATGAGTAATTCTATTCCAGACTTCTCAGTCACATTTGTATTTTTTTTAGACAAAATGTATTTTTGAAGCTTTGTTGGAATACATGCTATTATATCTGCAGTTTCATGAGACATAATGTAAAACAACAGAGGAATAGGGTCAAAAAATTGTTTCATTTTAGATTTTTTTTCAATTGTTGTCATTTTATATGTTTTTGTTATACATATGACTATGCTTATATATCAAATACTTTCGCAAATATTTTTTTTAATCATCATATTTTGTTAAGTGTAATTTTATCATATATTTAACAATACATTTGGTGTGTGTACATTTTGTGCTTTTCATTGAATGTTCTACACACAAAAAAATATAATTGTTCTTACTGTGCACAAATACATATATTGATGTGCGACAACAATTATAAATTTTGCAATCAATGTTCACTCGAATTGTACCAATTTTTACACATAGTAGAATGCAATTCATGTCAATAGATAACAGAAATTTGGAGAATGCAATGTATGAATATGACACACCAAAAAAATCCACTTCTAATGGGATCAAATCAAAGATCAAAAATAAAAAAGTTGTTTTACAACAACATGACTTTGAGGATAATGATGAACACGGTTATGAGATAATAGGATTAATACACCAAGACTCATTTCCTGTAACTTTTGTTTCTGAAGTCCTTGACACAAATATACAAGTAAATGAACAAATAAAGAATACCAGCACAAAATTAGTTGATGAAAATTTGATTGTAGTTCACAATGATTGGGAGGATTTTATTTTAATTTGACTTTTATAAGTAGACTAGGGTGAGAATCAGCAACACAATGTCAATCGTTGTTATTTTTTTGGACTGCGGGTGAGCAGTCGTAAGAGAGTGAGCGCAACAATGCCAATCGTTGTGATTTTTTTTGACTGCGGGCGAGCAGACATAAGAGAGTGACCGCAACAATGCCAATCGTTGTGATTTTTTTGGACTGCGGGTGAGAAGACGCAAGAGTGTGAGAGCAACAATGCCAATTGTTGTGATTTTAATCAGAGCTTGGTGAGTGAGATCAGACATGCAAATAGTTTGTGGTTTTGCAATTTATTTCATAGAAATAAAAAGGTAATGGTGTACATTTCATACACAGAGATTCAGTAGGTATTCACAAAAATCCGAAAAGGTAATTGTAAGTCAAATTTATATTTTCACATAATTAAAGTGTTTGTTATGGACAATTATTTTTGGTGACTTCGTTGAAGATAAGGTGTTTAAGTTTTTTTATTTAATAACAAACTTTTATATAAAAGGAGTATTGTTCATTTGACAATTTCATTTTCATGGTACTTTCTGATTCAGAAGAAGATGATAATTTGGCGTACACACGACTGACTAAAAAAAAAAAAGTGGTGCAATCATCACTAGTATTTGATCAAGAGGAGGGGATCAAATTGCCCAATGTTATAGCTATTGTACAAGATAATAATAGCAGTGAACATGAACAGAAATGTCTTGGTGTCTTAGCTTATTTTATGACTATGTCTGTATGCAGTCATTTATGTAATTGTTGTGGTACTTTTTTAAATAACTTCAATGATATTATACATAAACAAGAAAATGTTTATTTGGAAGCTGTGAGTAATATGTATCATTATTGTAAATTGATGCTAGCACCAAATCATGCTGCTAAGTATAAATTACAAGATGTTGAACAAAGAGGAATAAATGCATGTCTAGAAGTTATCAAGATCACTAATAATTTGTAAAAATATGTTTAAGTATTTTTGATGTTTGTTTTTGTATATAAGTATTTTGTACATGAATACATTTTCTGTATATCATGTATTCAGTATTATTTTTTTTCTTATGTATGTTTTGTCTTGTATATGCGTACTCAAGACAGGTGGATAATTTTTCTGATACTCAACAAAGATATAAAACTTCATCATTTGCGTATTTGGCAAAATCAGATGAAATAGAGACAATTTGACACATTTGATTTCATTTTGAGAATGTGAATTGTAAAGATTCTGTACAATACTAACATTCTCAAAACATTTTTAGTATATAAGTACAAACAATGTACATGTTATTTGTATTTGTAAGTAAATTGCATGTATTATGATAAGTTGTTTTATGTTAAATAATCAATAAATATTTACAATTTTATCAAATATACCTTTTGTCAAATTTTGGATGATTCTTCCACTGACTCTGCACATTTGTTTATCAAACTCAATCGTTTCATTTGTTCTTGTATATTTTTAGTCTCCTGTTATTCACATCAAAATCAGAATTGTAACTCTATTTGATACACAACACTTTTAAAATAAAGAATCTGACCTGCATTGATATTTCGTCTTCTACTTCTTGTATGATGAGTAAAATTGCAGGATCATCTTTGCCACCATGATTTGAATTGTCTCCAGAACTAAAGTTCACTTGAGCGTCTTGTAATGTATCCATTGTCGTGTTTGTCTGTTGTGTGTGAAATATATACATATTGTATTGTTTATTTGTATTCAAATCACAGCATTTGTGAAATGTACACAGGTAATTGTTATTGAAATATGTAGGAATTATGCATATATATTTATGTATGAATCATCTTATAACTTACCGCATCGTGTATTGTTTGTGATTTCATTAGCTCGTCTATGAGGGATTGTATGTCTGTATGTGTCAAATGTTAGTAATCATTTTTTCATATGTTTTATGAATCGTATATGTAAATCCGACATTTGTATATATCATCTAATACACTGAAAATATATTAATTGAATAACACTAGTTCGTAAATGTAAGTTATCTACTACATATATGTGTCATTCTCAATACCAAGTTCATGTAACAAAATATTAACTACATATTATCACCTGTACATGATTTAATCAACTACATTTTTTTACTTATTATATAGATGATATATCATATTCAAATGTATATATTTGCACATTACATTATAAGAATTGTAAGATTATGTGCTTTTAATATAAATATCTAATTTTGAATCTACAAGGTATGTAAATATTTGTTAATGTTCACTATCAAAAATGCAATGTACTTCGAACATTTGTTAACTAGTAAATCTTGTAACCATATAGAATGACAATATTCGTAAATATTGTAGTAAGACATATTACATAATACTTAATTTAAATGTAAAATGTATAAATATTGTATTCATGTTGATATTTAAATTAATTATTTTATGAATGTAAAGTATAATTTGATTCAAACTTATAATATGAAAAATATATATTTTAGTGACTTCATATTTGCTATTCATTATTGTTATTTGCATAGCATCATAGTAATATTTTAATTTATGAAACAACTGTACAAATGTATACCTGTATTCTTTTTAACACTTTCGTCATTTTTTATATTTGTCTTCCCAATTTTCAAACTTATGTCATGTAAAGTAGATTGCGTAAAATGAACATTTATAATTGACTGGATGCAATATTGTAGTTTTCTCATTGTTTCTAAACATGTTATTAGATCTTTTTCCCTTATTTTTTCATGTGAGATGTCACCAGCAATTTCTTGTGTTTTGCTTGTGTTTTTGTAGTTATGACATATGTTGGACTTTGTTTTTTTTATCTCATTTTTGAGCCTATTGGTTAATATTCTTGATTTCATATTTGATTGTTGTTGCGAGTGTTTTATTTTTCTTTGTTGTATTTCCAATGTACTGACAATACTTTTCAATTTGCCAATCCTACTTTTTTTGACCGGGGCGAGAACATTTCCCATATTTTAATACTATTTTATGTCACAAGATTATATACATTCATTCAAATCAAATTTGTTTCTTTATGCAATTATGTGTATTGCATGTTTATAAATATAGTAACAATATTTCTTTATAAATTGTATTAGTACATAATTTTGTTTTACAATTGTAGTATTTTTAATTTATTTGTTTGTATACTAGTGAACAATATGTGCTAATCTACATAAAATACATGTATATAAATATAGTAACAAAATAGTAACAATACTTTGTATACATTCTATTATTACATAATTTTGTTTTACAATTGTAGTATTTTTAATTTATTTGTTTGTATACTAGTGAACAATACGTGCTAATCTACATAAAATACATGTATATAAATATAGTAACAATATTTCTTTATAAATTGTATTAGTACATAATTTTGTTTTACAATTGTAGTATTTTTAATTTATTTGTTTGTATACTAGTGAACAATATGTGCTAATCTACATAAAATACATGTATATAAATATAGTAACAAAATAGTAACAATACTTTGTATACATTCTATTATTACATAATTTTGTTTTACAATTGTAGTATTTTTAATTTATTTGTTTGTATACTAGTGAACAATACGTGCTAATCTACATAAAATACATGTATATAAATATAGTAACAAAAATAGTAACAATACTTTGTATACATTCTATTATTACATAATTTTGTTTTACAATTGTAGTATTTTAATTGATTTGTTTGTATACTAGTGAACAATACGTGCTAATCTACATAAAATACATGTATATAAATATAGTAACAAAAATAGTAACAATACTTTGTATACATTCTATTAT
>ENA-ORXF01000199-ORXF01000199.1-marine-metagenome-genome-assembly--contig:-NODE-199-length-46201-cov-8.987469_pt1 | contig 46201 bp, 46 predicted proteins | sample MGYA00237864_ERZ511476 | MGnify/ENA primary metagenome ERZ511476 (study PRJEB26306, sample SAMN06343908) | marine metagenome | isolation source: coastal waters | place: Atlantic Ocean: West Antarctic...
CATGTGCTTCTCCTTATATGCTTTATGTTCTTATTATATACGTCTTTGTCATTGTAGTCAATATGTTAAATTATATTTTATATTAATATTTACTAAAATCTATCTAGTGTTTTACTTTCCCAATTAATGTTAGCGTCTGACATTACTCGGTCCTCCCAATGTTTAGCAAAGTTTCTTGCTTTTTTGCTAACGAAAAAGTTAATACAGTCGAGATATTCTAAATGCTCGATTGGAGTAGGGTGATGGTCAGACCGTTTTAGAAGTTTTATCTCGTCTCTAATTGCTATAAAATTAAATCGCTTATTAATTTCTTCTATTATTTGCAATTCAACATTGTCGAGTTTGTTGTTAAAAAAATTATCAAAGGTCGGCCAATCAATGCCAGCATTGCTTTCATAGTTTTCGTGCAAAGTATCAGCAGAGCCTTTAAGTTCTGCAGCTGGGATCGGTACTAGTTTGTTATCTCTGCTGTGCCAATCATTGTTAAAGACAGTTTCATATATACTAGGTTTAATATGTTTTAAGGATGCTGAATATAGTTTAAGTATTTTACTAGACACATCTGGGTTCAACTTTTGTATTAGTCTTGACACCCAAGGGTAATCATCAATGCCCGTGTCCGTGCTTATATTAAGAGGTAACATGCTTAAGAAATGTTTCTTACAACCAATGGTATCTAATAGATTATAACTACCTTGCATGTATGTTGCCGTCTCTAAGAGATAACCAGTGATATCTACAAACTTATTAATAAAGTCTTCATCGTAATCGCTATTATAAACAGAACCAGGCGTATGCCATTTCTCATTGATATACCGGTCTTCTCTTGCTTGACTTGACCACATAATCATAACAGTATCGTCTGCGGTAATATTGTTGCGTTGATGACATTCAATTAAACTAAAATAGATAAATTTGTTGCCACCACCTATCTTACCCCAATTTTCATAATAATCATAATCTTGTGATACTATATCTGCCCAGGTAGGCCAACGATAATTTGTAAAGCTGCAACCAAATGTAAAAAGTCTTTTTTTCATATGCTTATGTTTTTATTTTATACGTCTTTGTTATTGTAGTCAATATATTAAATTATATTTTATATTAATATTTACAATATGAAAACACTGTGATATTTCATTGTAATAGTCAATGTTTGTTCGTGCTTATAATATATAAGTTAATTCTTCATACGTTTGTTTATAATCTTGTTTTCTTATCTTGTCAGTGATGCTCAAGTAGTCAACCATATTTGTAGTATCTATCGACATACTTGAACTATTCATTGATTTAATAATTGGCTCTATTATCTCTTGAAATTCATCGTCTTGAATATTCAATAGTTTGTCAGATATATACTTCTTTTGCTTGTTGTTAAACAAACAGATGTTTAGTTGTTTAGGTCTAGTTAATAGTTGGAATACTACTGGAAGTTTATGTTCTTTACAGAACTGAAATAATGTATAAGTGTCTAGTATATTAAGTGTTGTTATTGTACTAAACACATTAAAGTTTAGAACTGTCTCTGTTAATTTTTTGTATTTTTCGATTGTATCTACAACTGTTTTCCAACTAACTCCATATCTTTCATACTCAAACTTTTTTCCTGTATTGTCTATGCTAAAACTTAATTCAACTCGTTTAAAACAATTCCACAATGGTATTAAATTTGATGCAAATATTGTAGCATTGGTATTGTAATGAAGTGACATATGAATACTTTTTTGTTTGTTTATAAAGTATTGCAACATACTAGAGTGTGTTTTGTCAAGTAAAGGCTCGCCTCCTAAAAAGGTTATGTATGATAAATCACTGGTAATTTCTTCAAGATCTTTCCAAACTTTTGAACCATTGATTTCTGTCCACTCATTTTTGACTATTGGTATCGACGCAAACTGTGGATAAGATTTTTTGTTATTAGAGACTTCACTTGCCCATTTACTGCTATAACGTGGATTACAAATTCGACAACTTAGATTACATGTTTTGTTAATTTTTATATCTAAACTAATCAAGTTCTTGCTTTTAGTATCGTTATAATCTATATCAAAAATCTTATCTCTATACATATAAGCATCATTCAATCTCTTACTTATTACGTTATTTTTTTCATCATTCCAACACTTGGAACACCCTGTTGGTTTCTTGCCATCTAACAAATCTTGTCTAAGATCAGAGAAGTCTATGTCCGTAACTGACACATCTTTAACGTTTTTATAGTTATCCATTTTATAAAGACAACACGGAGATAAATTTCCCTGTTGCCTAATTTCTAAATTTATCCACGGATTAGCACAGATTGTTTTGGGTATGCTGAAGTTGGTAACTGTTTCAACTGTTTCATTGCCATATTTCTCAATATGTATGAAACAACTATCAATATCCAAGTGTGCAAGTATACGATTTAAATAGTTGTAAAAAGGTTTTGTGTCAACTTCACTTAGTGAATCAACTAAAACAATACGTTGATTGGGTGCATACCAATCTCTTCTAAGTTTAACCAGTTCTCTATAAAGTTGATTTATAGGCAACTCTAAAAAATACTTAACTTTTTGAATATATAATATATCATAGTTTTCTTTAAGATGCTTTGTAACATCGTCAAGAATATTATTACTCAGTTGGTTGTTCATGTACTTCTTCAACTATTACGTCACCGTCAATGCTTTTGGTAATGTCCTTGCGAAATTTGCTTACGTCAAATGGTTTTCCCATATTTCTTGCCTTTCAGTGTTTAGTTTAAAATTAAACTAAAATTTTGGTTAAAGTTTTTATACATTATTTGTCGGTACTTTAGTAAATTTTCAGAGAGATCAATTACATTTCCTAAATTCAAATGCTCTCCTATTGGTTTTTTGTTATTCTTGTTGCACCAGTCTACATACTCTTTGCTAGGAGTTACTGTTTCAAATTTGCGTAAACTAAATGTAACACAGTTGTTTATCTGGTTAAATGTATTTTCATCATCGGCTTCAAAGTTTTCATCAAACATGATAAATTTATTATATAAAGTTCTTCCTTTGTGATGTCCTGCTACTTGAAGATTTGCTTCACTATAACTTAATATTGTTTTGTCAAAAATATTATCTATAAAAGTACGACTACCATTGGAACATTCTTCTCTCCTGCTGAAACTCTTTTCAATTTTGTGTATTTGCTCGTTTATGTCTTCGTATATATTCCATAAGCCTAACCTATGTATTACTGAAGCAAACTTTTGAGTGATAATATCATCGCTATATATATCGCAGATTTTCTTCTCAATAACGTCTTTGTTATCTTTGCTACGTATACTCATTATATCAACAATACATTCTTGAGCATTTGCCCAATGGGCATGATAATCGTTAAGAACTTTTTGGTCTAAATATTGTTCAAGTTCTAAAGTTTCAAGTTTGTAGTTACATAGTTTCTCTAAATTAAAGTACTCATAACACAATAAATTCTCATGTAAACTTTGTAATAAACTTTTTAGTTTATTTGCAGGGTTACTTAAAGCATGAAACTTATTAAAGTTTTGGTAGTCTAACCATTCTACATAGTATTCTAAAAACTTATCATTGCAACTTTTAAAAGGTATACAATCACCAGACGACTTAAATACTAAATTAAAAAACATAATATTTCTCCAGAAGAATGAGGGCAAGGAGAAAGGAAATAAATCTTGCCCTCTTTATATTTTAGTTTGCTTGTCGACTGCGTATCATTGCAAGAATGTCTTCTGCACTCTTATTATTTCCTTCGGGTGCAGGTGTCGCTATCGGAGTAGGAGCAGTTGGTGTTGCTCCCATCTCTTGTGGAGTTGCTACTGGTGCTGGTGCAGTTTCTACTACTGAAGCAGATGTTGCTATTGGAGCCGCTACTGCTACTGGAGCAGGTGCTTTAGTTCCTTCTGGTGCTTGAATACCATATGGTCTATAGTATTGCCCAAACTTCTCAACATCATATGGTTGTCCATCTACACTTGCTTCAAACATCTCTTTTATTACTGCAAGTTCAACTTCTGTTGGTTTCTTAGGAAGAAAGTCTCCTAAGTTATGTAATCCAAAACTCTCAACTGCCGCATTTTGTGCTTCAGTTAATGCAGTTTCTTTCCTAGACCACTTACTAGTACTATAATCAGCATACTGACCTTTTGTAGTTTTAGTAATACGGAAGTCTAATCCTTTGCTAGAATCAGTTGGAAGTTCCTGAATATCTGGATCCATTAATGCATCTTTAATTAAGTTAAAGATACTTGGAGAGATAACAAATCTGCGAATTGGATTCTCAGGTGTATTGTCATCTACTAATGGGTTTTCAGTTACAAACCCTTGGAAGATATAACTTCTCTTCTTCCAATATTTACGACCCATGTCTTCAAGAGATTTGTCAGAGAACCAACCACGTACTTCTGAAAGTACTGGACAAGTTTCGTTCCACATCTCTACGCAAGGTACTTGAACAACAACTGGTTTGCTATTCATGTCTCCTTTAACACCTGGGAATGGAAGTCTAATCATTAGTCTTTCCATCCAAAAGAATGTGTTGCTGGGATCTGCATCCGGAAGGAAACGTAGTACAGTTGTACTGCCTTCTGGTATATTCCAATGTGGGTAAATTGCGTTGTCGCCGCCGCCTGTTCTATTCTCTGAACGAGTTTCTTGGGATTTAAGTTTTGCTCTAATTTCTGCTAAAGATGCCATTGTATTTCTCCTATGTGCCTAGTAGCCTGTTTTGTTTTTGTTTTATGTGCCTATAACGTATACACACTGTTTATATAGTATACGATATTGTATTTAGTATGTCAATAAAAAAATTCATCTTTTTTGACTTAAAAAAAATAGCACCCGAAGATGCTATTTTGTCTATCACTTGGGTAAATGATTTTTTAGAATGAAGCAGCCACTTTCATCTGTATTACTGAACCATCATCGTCTGTTGATGCTTCGCCACCGTTCTTATATTCGTAGTCTGTATAGTTTACAAATAAGTTTAATCCTGGAGCAATATTTCTTTTAACTTCTAGCATGTGTTGCTTTAGGTTTTCTTTTTCAGTTCCAGAAACATCTAATGCATCTTCTGATTCCATTGTTGATACTGCAATAGTTGTTGTAGCAGTAAGTTTATAACTTACTCCTGCACCTATTGTATCAATATCTTCATCAGCACCTTCGACTTTACTCATAGCCGCAATTAATGTAGTTTTACCTAATGACAATTTAGCACCAATGTTCTGTGACTCGTTGTCGATTGCACTAGCAACTTCTTGCATTCCATTAGTATATGCTACTTTTAATGCATCAATTGTATAACTTGCACCAAATGATGTTGAATCAGTTGTACCTGCAGCACCTGAATCCATATAACTTACACCTGCTTGAAAACCACCAACTACTGGAGAAATATAAGATGCTTTAGTTAAATCTGCACCATATGTCTTTTCGCCTGCATTTGTTTGTATAGTAGCACTAGTGTATGTACCGCCTACTTCTTCAGACATTATGTCTGCTTCACCAATACCAAAGTTATCAGTTACTGCGTCATTTCCACCTAGTATGATTTTACCCATACTGCCTGAGATATATAAAGATGATTCGTCAACAGTTGTAGTTGAATCACCGACTGTTGTTAATTCAGCAACATATCCATATTCTAAGCCTGTGTCTGTTTTATTTGAAAAAGTAAATTTAATTTCGTTGTCGGAGTTTCCCATTGAAGTACCGTTGTTAGCAGTAATTTCTGAGTCGACACTCTTGTAGTAGAACTCTGTAGTTCCAGAGATTGATACTTCTGCTAATGCAGAAGTACTTAATAGTGCAGTGGCCACTGCACTGATTGCTAGTTTTTTCATTTTATTTTCCTTAAGGTTGGGGGGTCGGAATAAATATTCCGTGTTAGCATTGCTCATGTTTATTTATTGAAGTGGCAAAGAGTAGCACCTAAAAGTGATGCTACTTGATTGATTTTGCAATTATTAACTTATTTGTTGTTTTCTATGTCTCTTAATTTGTTTATTTCTCTTGCCACTAAACTTCTTGGGGTAATTCTGTATCCTTCTTCGCCTGGATAAATTCCAAAGTTACTTTTTGCTCCTGAACCTATTCCTGCCATCTCTTTAAGTTTTTGAAGTTCTTGGTCAACTGCTTCCTGAGACACATCTTCTTTTTGAACTTTAAATTTTTTGCCATCAACTTCAAATTCATCTTTGCCTTCGTCTCTTGCATCTTCGAGTTCACCAGTGAATTTATTTCCTTCTTCGACGTCTGCTTCTTCGACGTCGGTCTCGTTCATATCTTTTACGCCATTTCCGTTTTTATCTATCCACCAATCGCCACTTTCATCATCAACATTGTGCGGACAGTTTGTAGTAGGACTATGCATTGTATCTCCACAATCTTTACATTTGTAATCCATGTAGTCTTTCATATGTCCTTCTTCGATTGACTCATCGATCTCATAATGGTCTTCAATAATTTCATCAATGATTGCTTCTATATTTTCGCCAATAACACCACCGAATTGATTCTGTGCAACTTCTTCCATTTGTTCTTGTATGTATTTTCCAACTTGGTCGTCGTTGCCAGATGCCTTATATATTACATCGAATGCATTATCTTCTTGTGCCATTTGATGTACAAGTTTTTCTTCTTCACTAACAAAACCTTCTTGTACTACACCTTCTTTTTTAAAAGGTTTATAATTATCAGGGTTAGATTGTTTTACATTTTTATTATCCATTGGAACATCTAATGGTAGTTCCCCTTGTGCTGGACTCATTGCACTATCTTGTCCATATGTTAACTCATCGAATATCATATCTAAATACGTAGCATACTCTGAATCTGCAAAATTATCTATTGAACTTTCTATCCAATTTAATATTATTGGTCTAGCATCAGCAGTTGGATCTTTATCTCCTGCATCTCCTAGTTCATCGAACAACATATCATCACCAAAAGCAAAACCAATTGCATCTGTTGCACCTTCGCCGCCATCACCTAATGGTATAGGTTTTTGCATTAAGTCTATTACTTTTTGTGCGGTGTCTTCGTCACCTGGTAAATTCCAAGTACCTTCAACAAGTCTATCTATCGAACTCTCGTAAACTTTAAAATGGTCCATCGGAACTTCAACTACATGACGTTCACCACTTGTATTTTCTACAGTAGTTAATACGTTATTCTCTAAAGATTCTTTTTTATCTTTCATTTGTTTAATATACATACCTGCAAGTTTTACTGCCTTGCCTTTGTTTGCTTGAAATTCTGGATCTTCTTCTTGTTGTCCAAAAACACTTCCTATGCTTCCAATTTTTTCTGCCATTACTTCAGCAAAAGTTTTTACACCGTCATCTATTGCTCTCTCACCAATATCAACTAATATTAAGTTAAGTAAGTCGTTGCTACTTCTGTATTTTACATTTTTTAGAATGTTTTCACCTTGTGCTAACTCTAGTCTCTCTGGCACATCGAATGGTCTTTCTGGAGTTTCACTCCTGTCTCCCATACCCATGTTAACTTCACCGTACCCAGGTTCCTTAACATCACTACCATATTTTGCTTCTAGGTCTTGTGCATCTTGACTCCAACTACCAATCTCTTCGCCGTCTTTCATTGCAGTTGCACTCTTTACATCACCAATAACTTCTGCTCCAGCACTCTCTGCACTTCTCATCCATTTACCATAGTCGAAGAACTCGCCTTGTTTCTTTTCTGTAATTTTCATTGCTTTCCCCACTACGCCTAAACTATCTGCTAGTTTTTCATCAAATACATTTCTAGTTAATTTTGCTTTAAGATCATTTATATCATCTTCTGAAACTTCAATGTCTGATGGTTTATATGCTTCAAAATAATTAACATATCCTTTTTGTTTACTTACTGCCTCTAGTGTATTCTTAAGTCCGTAATATCTGCCTGTTGCTTTTTCAATTATATCTTGTGCATCTTCGTTTACATAACTTTGACTTTTAACACCTCTAACAAACGTTTTAAGTTGTGCCATCTCAGACATAATTTCACTAATATGTTGTCCGTGTTCGTCTCTAGGATATCCACCATTACTTACATGTCTTGCCATTGCTCTTGCGCCTGGTAAGTAGTTATTCTCAAACTTAAATCGTTCTCCTTGAGAATTTTCAATGTAAATTGTTTTTATGTTTCTGCTTCTAGCACCCATCTTATCTTCATCAACTGTTTTGTTGTGTTGTACAATTAGTTTTGCATCATTAAGATTCTGGTAACTTTTTTGCTTACTTCCGTATAATTTGCTTTCCATGGTAAGTTCTTCCTCTGTTTTATTCTGTTTTGATAGAAACGCAAAATCTTTTTTATCTAGTCTTGCTTTGGAAATATTCTTTGTTTGATAATTAAGCATATTACGAGCAGAGAATTTACTTAGTCCTTTTAAGAAATCATACCATTTGTTTTTAAGTTTTATATTAACATTGTCAGTTATATCGTTAGAGAAGTAAACCTTTAGTATGCCAGTATCAACTATACTAACTACTACACTGCCTAGTCTTTCTCCTTCGGCACTAAAATCAAACTCAAAGAAAACTGCTTCGCCAGGCACTAGTGTCTGCGACCCGTCTTCTCTTCCTAGGGTTAAGTTCTTAAATTGTCCTTTTAACTTACTGAATAAGTCTTGTGATGTTGAGTCTATCATGATACTGTATTTATTACATTTTACATTATTACAAATGGCATTGGTTGCATATCGTAGTCACTTCCGTCGCTCATTTGTGTATCTAATTCAGGGAGATAGTTCTTTAGTTCGTTAGCCATTCTTAAAGAAAGTATAAGACTCATAACTAAGTCGTCTGTTTCTCCTGTTTTGGCTGCATAACTACCTCCACTAGCAACAAAGCATTTAAGTTCGCTAACTAATAACTTACTGTTAACTTTTAATCTACTACTTTCAACTAATGTTTTTAGTTTACTACATGCAGTTATTTTACTTCTTTGTGTAGTGTTAAATCCTTTACGAAACTGTTTACTATTGCCATGTGTTCTAGTTTCACTTAAAAATACTCCAGGAATTGCTTCTTCTCCTATTTCTGCAATAGTTACTAATGCCGCTTCTCCTATACTATTATTCTCAACACTATAGTATACGCTGTTAGCATCTTGCGTATCTTCTACAATAAATGTTATAATTTGTCGCATTATCTGTATTTGTTGAGGTATAGGAGTTTTATTATGTCTCCATTCTGCAACTTGTATCATACTAGGAACCTCTAGTACCTGTATGGCTGCTGGATCCCCACCTGTTCCGAGACTAGGATCTAGTGCTACTAAGTATGTCATTCCTTGTTTAGGATTCGCATACCATCTAACAGTTCCTTGTTTGCTAATAGGATCTTCTCCTCGCATACCTGTCAGAACTAAACTATCAACAAGAGTTTCATCATTAATAATGAATTCACAATCATGTTCACGTCTAAACCGTTCTTCTCCAATACGACCTAGTTCGTCTTTTTTCCATTGTTCGTCTCTATCTGGATGTTCGTGCCAATAACTACGGTATGCTTTAAATCCGTTTACTCCAACTGCACCTGGCAGTTCGTGTCCGTGTTCGTCAAAATTCTTATTTGCATCTCTCCAAATAATAGCAAATTGATCTTCATCACTGTTAGGTGTGCTTGTAATAATAGCACTACCACCTGTTGCTAGAGTAGGAGAAATACTAGTCCAGAATTCTTTAGCAATAGTAGGACGAACAAATGCAAACTCATCACTGTACAACAATGATATACTTAAACCTCTTCCTGTATTCTCAGTAGTTGCTTGTGCTATAATACGACTTCCGTTTTCAAATTCGATACTACCTTTATTATAACTAATAACTCCTGCTCGAATAGAGTTAGGACATAACTCGTATGCATAACGTATACGTTGCATAATCTCTTGTGCACCTGCGTACTTATGTGCCGCAATAAGGATAATACTATCAGGAACAAACATAGCCCTCCATAATAAGTATCCAGCCGCAGTTGTAGTTTTGCCTGTTTGCCTAGGCAACATATTAATGTTAAATCTGTAGTTGTGATAAGTATCTAATAATTTTTGCTGATACTCGTATGGGTCGTATTTTATTTGACCTTGAACTGGATGTTGAATATGAAAGTGATTTTTTAGAAAATATAAAGGACCAGTTGCAGAGTCTACACACTTTGCAAACTCTAGTATCTCATCATTTGTAAATGATTCTTTTTGGTGGGCCTTTTTAATTAATACGCCATCTAAACTTTTGCTCATACTAGTACTTATTGTAGTTGATTCTAGTCTTCTTTCTTATAGATACTAAAGATACCATATGCTAGTCCTGCGATAGCAATCCATTTAATAATTGGACTAGCCATTAATGCTACTGCACTAATTGCAATTATTACTGCTCCATCCCATGAAGTTCGTTCTGTTGTTCTTGCTTTTACCCATTCAATTATAGCCATTTTCTGTTCCTTGCTCTGTTTAAATATAAAACGGTGTCTAAAACATAGACACCGTTTAATAAAGTATTTTTTAAGATTAATGTATCTTATGATTGTGCAAATACTGATGTGCCGTTAACGACAGAAGTACCTGAACTTGTTAATCTTGCTTCTAATCTCCATACTGAGCCGTTAAAAGTACAAATTACATAACTACCAACTCCTGGGCCTGCATTATTTAAACCAACTAAATTAGCAAAGTCATCAGCTGTACCATCAGCAATATCAACTGCATAGTTTAATCCTACTAAACTACTTGTTGCACCAACTGGTTTGTATATTGCTGATTTAGGCATATAAAACTCACCAGCAGTACCAATCTTCATAGTTTGACCATTACTTCCTTTTACATGATACTCAATGATGATAACATCACCTAATGATGAATTAGCCGCTGTTGGCAAAGTCGCTGTTACAGCATTACCATTAGCCGCGGTTAACACATGTGTATTTGCAGTTAGTCCATCATTAAAACCATTTGCTAACTGTACCTTAGCAGTTAAACTTGCACCCATTATTCCAGTTGGACTGTTGATGATGCTAACACCACCGGCTGTTGCTCCGTCTGAAATTTTAAAACTGTTTGTTGAATCATCGAAGAACAAGTCTCCGTCTTTTCCTGTGTGTGATGCGATTGCTTGATTAATAACCTTACCACGAATTTTTCTTAAAGCCATTTTGTTTTCTCCTTTTTAGAGTTTACGACGTCCTAGGTCTACAGAGTTTAGTCTCCATAAGTCTCACACTTTGATGAGCACATAGTATTTAGTCGTCAATCGTAAGAATAGCACCATTAAGGTGCTATTAAGTTATGTTTTGATTATTTGTTTTCTTCGTTAAATTCTTTTACAAATTTGTCGTATTTGCTATAGAAACCTTCGTACACATCATCTGTAACTTTTAATGCTTTAACAGCCATTGGATTGTCTCCACCTGCGGCTGCTGGATAATGTGTCTTGGGACCGTTTAGTCCTCCACTTAATCCAACCATTTGTTCTTGTGCATCTCCGTATTCTTCGTCAGGCTCGTTAGCATATTCTTCAATCTTTTCTGCATAGTTTTCAAATCCTGCTAATTGTAATATGTCCTGTAGTTCTTGTACTGGAACTTCTACACTTGCTTCTTCAACTGCGCCTTCTTCGACTGATGCTTCAGCACCTAAGATTTTAAGACATTTTTTACCTGCTTGATATAATGCATCTGGGTCTGCATTCAGCATGTCTCTCATTGTTTCATAACAACTTAATGTTGCATCGTCGGCCATCAAATGCATATTGGCATAGAAACCGCCCATGTGATCTGCAATGTAATCATTAACCTGGCCTTCACCATCGTCTGGATCCTTAGATTGATCCATCAAATAACCGATATTAGTAAGTAATTCATCTTTAAGTTCTTCTGCACTCGTTGACTTAGCGGCTTTTATTTCTTCATCACTGTAAAGATTAAGCTCTTCTGGGTCTGTAATTCTGTCCGTGCCTTCATCTAATTCTTCTTCGTCCATTGAAGACATTTTTTTCACGGACATTGTTATGTAATCCTCAACATTATCATGATTTATTCCATCACTCATATCGAAGGATGGGTGTTGGTCCATGTTATTAAGAACGTCACCTAATTGGTTATTATCTGCATCAAAATCATCATATGCTCTTGAATTAGAAGAATAATTAGCAGTTACTTCACCATATGGTGTTTTGAATGTTGTGCTATTTGCATCATAGCCAATTTCAACAACACCATCCTGAGCTGCTTCTTCTACACTTGCTTCTTCAATATTTTCTTTAATCATAATGTTGTTACTACTTGAACCCATAACACCACCTAAATAAAGCATACGATCTAATTCTGTTTCATCAGATTCTACATCTTCATGCACTTCTTCAACATTTGCTTCTTTGCTTTCATCCATCTTTTCTTCGATGTCTTTTTTGATAGCATCATAGTCTTGACCTGGATATTTTTTCTCAAATTCTGCTTTAGTCATGCCTTCTTCAACATCCTGCATCATGTCTTTTACTGCGCCTTCTTGAACAGTTTCTTCAGCAACTACACTATGAGTTTTACCTGCGGCAACAATGCCTGCTTGTATATCTTCGTTATCGTAATTCTCTGCTATTTCAGATAGTTTTTTCATTACATCAATCATATGCATTTTATTTTCCTTCTTTTGCAAATTCGTATTTACGAGTTTCGATAGTTTTTAACATGTTCTCGTTATATTTGTCGCCGTAAAGACTGTCGACTTTTATTTCTTTTTGGTCTTTGTATTCTGCGTCATCTAACTTTGCAGAATATATTTCACCTTCTTCTTTGACAGCTTCTTCTCTAGCAATTTCTTCTGGATGATCTTTATTAATTACAACTATCTCATTTGGAGCAATACCGATTGCATGTTTAAGATATTCGTATAATGTGTTTGCAGTAACTGGATAACCCATCTCTGCATCCATCATATAAACTTCTGAATTAGTTAACGTTTGAAAGTCCATTGGGTGTTCTTGAATAGGAGTTTTCTTAGGCTTACTAAGACTTTTTAACTCGAATTTACCAAGTGCATCCTCTAGTTTATCCATAACTTCATCTTCAATCATATTGGCTATTTTGATTCTAAAGTTATAAGTTCTTTCACTTTCTGTTAAGTAATGTTTGAAAGGTTTCATAATTGTCATCCTATATTATAGTGTATTTATACATTTTTGCCTAGAATTTCGTTAAGAAGAGTATTACGATCTACTACCATTCCTTGTCCGTCTGCAGGAGTATCAGGGGCATTTTGTTTATTTTTAAGATCTAGTGTTGCTTTTTTAATTTGTAAATCTACCATTTTAAGTTTTTTATTAACTTTACTAGTTTTAGCAGTCAATGCAGTATCTAACATTCTACTTGCATTATTAAATATCTCTCCTGCAAATCTAGCCTCTACATTCATTCCTAAGTCCATTAAGTCTTGAAAGGTTTGTCTAGCAGTTTCGGCAATGTCATCTAGTTCAGCATCTGTAGTTTCTAAATCTCTTACAGTTGGCAATGCGGCATCAATCTTACTAACACTATCTAATGTAGTGTTAAGTTGAGTTATTGTAAGTGCCTCTTTTGGTTGTTCGTCTACCGGATTGTCTTCATCTTCTAAGTCGAACAATTCTTCTAATTTTTTAGTCATGTGTCTCTCTTAAACAATCTCTACAAATACAATCTTTATATTCATAGTTGATTTTACCTCTAGGTTCTTTATGACACCAACAAACATGCCATCCTGATGTATCAGGGTTACAAGTAAATTCTTTATCACACAATTCACATGTTTTATACATTATTATTACTTATGCTAATTAAAATAGTGAATAATCGTTCAAATGTTCTAACAGTTGTTCTTTACTATTATGCATCATTAAATGTATAATAGATAATTCTTTTCCTTTTTCAACAGATGGTTGCAAAAAGTTTAGTTTTACTTCTTTTTTTGCAAAGTAATCTTTATCATATAACTTATGAGTAAAACCACCTGGTCCGTTAATATAATAATTACTATCTAACATTTTTGTTATTTTTATTAATCTATCACTTGCTGGCTTTATTCCTTGCGTCTCTGGACTTAATGTAGAAGATTTATAAAAGTCTTTTTTAATATCTAAAAAATCAAAAAATTGTGTAATACTGTAAATTGCAAAATCACTAATATGTTGTGAGTGAAAATCAAAAACAGTTGTTACATAGTCCATGCCTTGTGTAAGAAATTTACTTTTTTTATATGCATGTTCTAGTTTTTTGTAAAAGTTTTTTTTAAATTTTTCTATATCTAACACTATCGTATCTTTTATTAGTGTGTTCTGACTTTTATTTTTTATAGGTATAATAAAATTATAAATTTTATCATTAATAATTATTGTGTTTTTGTGCATAAATGCTTTGTTGTTAAAATTTACGTCGTCAAAAAACACAAACTTATCCGCGGCTTGAATTAAGTTTAATTGTCCTATGTATGGAAAGATATAAGGTTGCATGATTGCAACTCTAGTTTCATTTAACATATAATTACTTATCTATGTTTCTTACCTTGGTGAAATATATCTGATTCAGTAACAATTCTAAAATTTAGTCCTTGTCGTTGACACCATTTAGACGCCGCTTCCCATTTAGCATGGTTAATTGCTATTGCTAATCTATCTCTTTGGCTAGTTTTTTCTGTAAGTCTTGTTTGTCCACTTGGCTTTATTTCAATAAGTTCAGCACGTTTTTTGCCAGTCTTGTTTTGATAAACAATAAGAAAATCAGGAACATATATAGTTTGTTTTCCTGTTAATGGGTTTCTGTAAGGTATCTTAACTGATTCACTTGCCCATTGTATTACACTCGGATGATTGTCACAGAAACGCATAAAAGCATGTTCCCAACTACTTCTATAAGTTGGTTTTTTAAGTCCAGCATACTTGTTGGTATTTGCTATTTCGTATAAACCTCTTGCCCACTTGTTAGCCATAATTAAGCCTTAACTTGTTGTGATACTCTAGCAGGTACTTGTTTGTTGTTCGTATAACCTAATAAACTCGATCCTGATCTACTACTGTTTAAAAGTAAAGGTATACTAAGTCTAGGATCAGTACTTTCAAATTTACTAATAACCTCATGAGCATATAGGCCTAATTCATTTATTGAATTTAATATCCCAGCAATAAGTGCCGCTGCTGCTTGTTCGTTGGGTGTTCGGTTGATACAAAACGACTTAACAAGTTCATAATCATTGTCTGTAAATTTTCCTTTAGGACTGAATTGTGTGGAAAAAAATTCATTGACTCTTGCATCTACGTTGTCGTTAATATTTGTTATAGGTAAAGCAGTGTTTTGTGTTGTCATTTGCAGTATTCTTCCCAATATTTTAATCTATCGTTGTACGAAGTTCTTTCTTTATCGTGTTTCTTTAATATTTCCATATAATGTTCATAGTCGATTATCATGTGTAAATGGATCCAGTGCTAGAAGATGGTGTTGAAGCAGAAGTAGTCGCTTCGCTATCAGTTGTTGTACTAGATATTGTTGTTGTACTAGACGTTGTCGTTATTGGCGCGGAACTAGTTTTTCCAAACTCCAAACCCGCTCGCTTAGAGAGATCTGATATTTCTTTTTTAAGCGATGAGTTACTAGGGTCGTTATTAAGTAATTGAGTAAGATTCGTTATTCTATCCCGAATCTCAGTTTCCTTACTGGCTCTTGTATTAGAACTATTAGATAAGTCTCGTTGACCACCGTCACTTAACTTTCTAAAACTACCAGCACTACGAGTTGTGTCAGGTACAACTGTACCGTTACCCATACTGAAAGGGTCAGAGAAAAATGATCCTGCTACGTTAAAGGCAGTACTGAATATGTTGCTTTTGTTACTCGATACTACACCTGATGGTGGTGAACTATTACCAAACGAAGCAGTTCTGTCAACAGGCGAGCCTGTGCCACTTAATCCTTCTCCTGTGTTAACCCTGTTATTTCCGACTAACGCAGTAGGGAGTATTACATCAGTTAAAGGATTCTTACCTCTCAATATACTACCAACTACTCTTTCTAAATCTTTTTCAAATACTCTAGATAAGTCTGCATCTTTTGTATTATTAAATATAACTGAACCTTTAATAATTGCACCTAATAAGTTTCCACTTGCTAGGTCAGAAGTAACAGTATTAATTGCATCAACAAGACCACCTTGATAGAAGATACTGTCAGTAACTCCTCCGCCAAATACACCTAATGGACTTGGACTATTATCATAGTGAACATCAGTAAACCCTTTAGGATTTATGTTGTTTACAAATCCTGTGGCATATTTTACTGTTTCGTATTGAATGTTCATAGTATGTTGCATTAAACTACTGTTAGCATACGAATGAGTATCGTGTCCAAAAGCATTTATTATAGGATTAATTAATGTATATTCTGCAAATCTTTTTTGTAACATTGAATAGATTCTAATATCTTTAAAAAATCTTTGGTTTCCGTCACTAAATCCGAATTCGTTGCCTCTATATCCACTGTATCTATCATTGGTACTATAGGCTCCGTTGCCTATGGCATATTTACTATCGTTATAAAAGAAATTTGCGTAAGTGTGCAATACACTTCTTATAAGATCTCTTTGATCATCATGGAATACAACATTAACAGGGTTATAATTTAGTTTATGCTGACTATGTACTTGCCTGTTATACTGATTGTGTGTCTGTACATCGATATTGAAACTAGGTAAATCAACACTTTTAACTAACATGTTCATTTCTAACTTGTCTATATTATCAAATAGAGATGCAGCCTGAGGCGTAAAATTAAATACAACATGAAAAAGATTACTATATCGTGGTTGCAACTCGTAGTTGTTATCTATAAACAACCGAGATGCATGTTGGAAGTCTTTTATCTGGTCGCCTTGAGATAAGGCATTTAGTAATGAGTTAACACTAGTCATGGATTACCTCCTTAACCGGTTACAGTTTGACCTATTGCTCTCGCAACTGTTGCCCCAACACCGTCACCAATTGGACTCTGAATTGCATTATCAAATCTAATACTTGCAGTAATTGTTACTGCTTCATTTGATGCATAGTTTAAGTCGTTATAGTTTACGTTGGTTAAGAAACAACCATATAATTCCCATGTTTCAAGAACATTAGCAACACTGGCTCCATTGCCACCGTCTAAGATTTCAAATCTTGTTACAAATTTATAGTCGATGCCTGAAGTTGCACTAGCCTGTTCCATGAAGTCAAATTGTTTCTGAACTTGCTCGCCAAGTAATCTACTAACTGATCCGTTAACGTCGTCTCTAAAGTTAACTGATATTGGATCCCAAGTATGTTTTCCTGCAACATATGCTCTACTATTGTAGATTGGAATTTCAATTTCTTCAAATGTTAAGTTTGGTCTTGTTATATCCATAACCTGTTTAGTTAGTTCTGTACGTGGAGTAGACACACCTAAGTTCTCAAACAAAGCACGGAAGCGATATTTAAGTTTTGGCATAAGCAAACCTTGCGAGTTTGCTGATTGATCACTGTCTAATGGTACAGTAAATTTTGTTAGTGATGAAACTGACATATTGTCTGCCTCCTTCTCTGTGTTATTTTATAATAATATTTATCAAATATCTTTCGTAAAAAATGGGTGGTATTTGTAGTACCACCCATTAATTTCGTTATTTTAGGTGTCTAAAACAGTTATACTACTGCACTTGCACTAGCAATGTTGCCTGAAGCAATTTCACCTGTGTTCTTAAGTCTAATTGGGATAAAAATAAACTCTGCAGACTTGACTGGCTCAATCGCTATATCAACATATAGTTCATTACGATCAATTCTAGTATTAGTATTGTTTGTTTCGTCACAAACTACTAAGAAATCAAATATACCACGTTTTGAAACTAGGTCATTCATGATTTGTTCTACTTGTTGTTTTAGTTCGTCTCTTGTAATCTTGTCGTTTGGTTCGAATACAAATCCCAATGCAGTCGCTTGTAATACACCTCTTAAATATCCAACTAGCCTAGAAACATTAATTCTATCTAATGCACTAGTGCTTGCTGCTCTAGTCTTGTTACCATAGTTCAAAAGTCCTACGCCATTAAAGAATGTAATCGGATTAACTCTATTGGAGTAAAGTGTATCTCTTAAACTTTCTCTAATATTGTCTGTAACAAACTCACCAGTTACAGCATTAATATAACCAATTGTGTTTACATTATCAATTAATCCACGTCTTGTACCTGCTGGAGCGAACCACTGGAATGCTTGATCATCGCTTCTACTAATTGTTCTTAGCATCATATGACTTGCCGGAACAACAACACTATTTCCACTTAGGTCAGTTGTTTGTCCTGATGGATAAAACACACCTAAATAAGGATCTGCACTTACTAGTCCATCTTCACTATTATCTGCAGATACATTAGTATTAGTTGCCCAATTTTGAATAGCAGTACTTGTTCCTTCTAATCTCATGCTTGTGTCACCAATTATAAATGCAGTATTTCGTCTATCATTGTTTAACGAAACCATGTTACTTATTAACTCTGGATAACCAGGTGATGCAATAATATTAAAGGTTCTACTATCTTCTCTTAGTGCTTCACTAGTATCAATAGCCGATTTCATTGCCGCTACTACAATTTGTCTAACCGCTTTTCTGCCCAGGAATGGTGATCCATCGTTTCTATTACCACTTACTGTTACCCATGCATCCTTTTCTGATGGAAGTGTTGGATAAAGTGTAGTATCTGAGAAGTTAGTTCTTGAGAAATAGTTACTCCTGTAACGTTTTACACTGAGAGTACTACGTCTTGTATTAAACAATAAAGTACCTCTAGCAAAAAGTGTAGGATCTGGAACATCTAAGTCCACAACACTATTACTTTGTAATGCAACTATTGTAGGAATAACTCCTGTTACCACATCAGTAGTTGTGTCTCCCATAAATCTTGCATCTGCAAAAAGTATACCGTTTTCAGTATTTTGGTCTGTGTTATCAATTAAAACCCATACACTTTCGTTAGCGGCGTTTAGTTGTCTTCTGTAAATCTTAGGATAATTTTCTAAATCACTAGTGTCAATCCATATATCACCAACTATCAATGCTGTAAGATCAGTTTGTAAAGTTGGTGCAGTTGCACTCATAATTGGTCCTAATGGATCTGTGTTTGCTAAGTTAAATCCTCTAGCATCACTAGTTACCGTCTTATAACCTTTCCAAGTACCGCCGTTTTGTATCAGTATGTCTGCTTCTGTTCCACCATGAAACCAGTTTCTTAAATTTACTGGATCTGCATCTGGAGCAGTTATACTTGCAGTATAAGTTGGAGCAACCCAGTTACTTAAAATTAAGTCACTGCTATTACCTGCTCTTACTTGTCCTGTTGTTATTGCCACTACAATACCTGCAGTTGTTAACGGTGTTCCACTTGTATTTTTAAGTACAATTACACCACCTAATGCATGTTTAATTTTTATAGCACCAGTACTAAGTATCTCTGCACTAACACTAGTAACGTTTGCAGCATTAATGTCGCTTGCTAGTGTAGTTAATGTTGTGCCACTTAGTGTAACTGTTACTGCACTAGATAATGTTGTTGAATTTGCTACACTTGCTTGAATAGTAAACGTATTATTTTGAGTTAAACTTGCAGTTGTAACATTACCAGTAACTTCTAAAGCACCCGAACTAAATCTTCTAAACAATTTGTACGTAATAGTGTCGTTTTCAGATACGTCGAATTGTGCATAGTATGTGCCTACTGCAATAGCAAGTCCACCTGTTACATCATAGTTCTTAAGAGCAGTTCGATCGTTCTCATAAAGAGGAACACTTACACTGTCAAATGTTGCAGTTGATGAATTAAAAACACTTACGTCTAGTAATGCACCAGTACCAGTTGCAGTTGTCTTTTGCCAAATACTTCCTGATGGACGAGGTGTTGTGTCTGTTGATTTAAATTCTGGAACACTATATGTTTGACTCTGTTGTATCAAAGGTCTAGCAAAAGTTCCTGCAACTAATCCTGTAGCAGTAAGTATTGCGCCTGTTGCATTTGCAAGTATGATCTTACCATCAGCAACTGAACCGTTTGACTCTGCTAAACTGGTTGCATAAATTTCAATTTTGCCATCTATTGCGGCTGCAGTAACACCATCTATTGAGGCGTTGTTAATGCTTGTTGCTAGGTTAGCAACAGCTGTTCCACTAAGTGTAACAGTTGTACCGTTAATTACTATTGAATTACCATTTGTTAATGAAGGGTTTGCAACTGTACCTGACATTGTTGGATGTGCAATTTGCCATGCACTTGATCCTACTAGTACCCATGCATTACTTCTATTTTTATAGTAAAGCGGATTGGATATGTTAGTTGCAACAATAGCATAAGAGCCGATACTACCAATCGATGTTAAAGGAACACCACTTGAAAGATCAGTTGTTGATGTAATTACTGTTGGTACTTTATTTGTAAAAGTTCCAGCAGTTAAATTCCATTCAAATATACCCCAACGAGTATCAGTGCCTACATCAAACCATACTGTTCCGTTTAACGGATTTCCTGTTGGTCTACTAGCACTAGAAGTTAATGTTGCTAAATCTACATCTGCTCTTGTAACGTATGCTCTGTTACTTGATCCAAGTAAACTGTATGCTGCCAATAAGCCGAATTCGTTAATTTCATGTCCATTGATAGGAGTTCCACTTGCAGTTTGGTAAAATAACGGATTACCAAATGTTGTAGTAAGTTCTCGTTGACTACCAATTAAGTATGTGCTTCCTGCATTTGCGGAAGTTGTTCCTGCCGCAGTTCCTGTTCCGGATCCGCTTGTCTTGTCTTGGGCTGTTGCTACTATTATTGCTGGTATCGTTCCTGTTGCACTTGCAACATAGTTGGATTCATCAATGACTGTAACTTCTACGCCGGGTGATACTAGTGCCATATTATTCCTCATCCTTTAAAGTAAAGATATTATTATAATATATTTATCCAATAGTTAATAAAACCACCTAAAAACTACATACCCTTTAAAGGTTCGTTAAATAAATACATGTATGAGACCGTTATGTTATATATGCAATACCACTCCTGTTGCAGTAAATTATCATCGAGAAGATAAAATTTACTACAGAAAACTATGTGATAAATGTGGAAGAAAGAAAAAGAAAGTTTCTTTACATAAATCGCCTAGATGGAAGTTGGCAGGTTATAGAAAAAAGAAAATGTGTGAATACTGTGACATTAAACTGCCTATGATAGAACAACTAGTAGTATTTCATGTTGATTCTAATCGACAAAATATAAATGTTAGTAACTTAAAGACAGTTTGTTTAAACTGTAATTTTGAGTTGTCTAAGACTGGGTGGGTACAAGGAGATCTTTTAGAAGATCATTAACCACGTTTTGTAACTCACTAACTGTTCCATTATTAGTTATTAGATAGTCAGGAGTGGTCTCTGCCCAACTGTATTCACTAGAGTGTACATCAGGAAACAAAACTGGCATTTGTTCAGGATCAGTGACTGCCAAGTTCCACCATTCAGGATCCTCGTCTCGTTTAACACGAACAATCTTTCCTCCAAGTCTGCGTATCATTTGTACTTCGTTTGGAAACCTTGCGTCTGTTATTACTATATTATGTGTTGCATCTTTAATACGATTTTCCATAGTTAGTATCCAAATGTCTTGGTGCCAATGGTTTCTAAATACTTCTGTTCCTATTAATTGTAGTGCTAGTCTAGGAGTAAAGTTAGGGATACCTAATCTCTCTCCCCACCATTTATCCTCTGCTTCACGCCATATTCTACTTTGGTCAGTAATGCCTTCTACTAGTTCTCTATCCCAATTGAATATCTTAGCAGTAGCATCTTTAAGACTTGAGGCAAAACTTTCGTGCTTAAAGTCTTGTTCGACAAGCATATCGCCGACAGTTCCTTTGCCGCTACCAATTAGTCCACATATCCCTATAATCATATTTTTGATTCCGTATTGTATCAAGTTTATCTGTGAATGTCTTAAACTTTGTGTTATCTCTATAATCTGTGTCTAGTTGTACTATTAACGATTTTAAAACTTGAATTGCATTATAATAATCTTCAGCTCTTTTACTATTACTAAGTTTTACAATACTACGATTTAACTGTTCTGTCAAGTAATTTCTAAATTCTTTTGGAAGTACACATGGATTTAAATGTTGCGGGTAGTTACATATATACATATCTGCCCCATAAGCATCCTGTTCGTTTTTTATGATGTAATCTACTAAACTTTCAATGTAAGGAACACTATATGCACTAAGAACAGTGTTATACATTACACTACATTTTAAAGATAATATCTTTTGAATATTTTGATCTATTGTTTTCCATATCGATCCATGTCTAATATATTCTGCGGATTTGCCTACTGCATCTATACTAAGTGTAATATGTAAGTTATGAAACCTTTTTGCATACTCTAAAAACTTATCGTCTATCATACTTGCATTTGTTGTAATAAGCAGATTTATATTAGTATCACATGTATCTAGTATATCGTAGAACTGTTTAATATATGTAGGTTCTCCGCCGGTAAACATAAGTTTTTTTATTTTAGGAATCATTTCCTTTATGTCATTGGATATTTGTTCGGTGTGTTCAACATAGTTTTTATCTAGAGAATACCCGTAGTAGTCTTTTAAGTTATGTACATTGCTTTCTTTTGAAATTCTACTACTAAAAATAGGCTCGCAACTTCTACATGCAAAATTACACTTATTACTAAGTCTTAAATCTACATATTCAACGTTTGGTGTATCTGGTATTGAATATTCATTTAGACTACGTTGCCTTAAACTTATCTGATTATTTTTCTCTTGATACTTGCAAGAACTGCAACCTTTGGGCCACATACCGTTTTCAAGTTCAGTCCTCACAGTTGCAAGTTCTTTACTATTCCAATATTGTAAAGGTGTAAGGGTACTACTTTCGGTAAAATCACAACAAGGCTTTGTGAAGTTTTGCCCAATAAACTGGTGCATGTAGGGTAGCGGACATTTGATCAATTTATTAACCTATAATGAATGAAAGTGGATCAGATCCGTCAACATAATTCCTCAAGTCTTCCTCTAGTTGTTGCATCTCTGCTTGGGCTTCGGCTTTTAGAGTGTCGCCGTTCATACTTGTACCACCTTGTGGTCCTGCTATAGTACTAAATTTACTTCTTGCTTCACCTAATGTAAATTTAGCCAATGCTAATGAATAATCTTGTATCCAAGGTTGTGTTTGTTTATCTTGTAGTAAGTTACTTTCTGGTCGATCATTATATACCCAAAGAATAACCTTTTCTCCGCTATCATTAAATTTTCTTAATAGTGTTATAGTTTTAGTAGCAGAATTGTATTCAAAATTAACAAACCCACCGAACATTTTAGCACTCATTTCTTGATATTGAAAGTACATTTCGTAAGTTGCTTGTCCACCTACTCTGCCTGCTTGTAACAAATAAGTGTTTACAAATGCCGCTTCAAATGGTTCAAAGTTTGTGCCTGTGTCTGACCCTCCACTACCAACACTTCGTCTAAATACTTGTCTAACGTCATTTACTTCATTGGGTAATACATACTCTTGTTGATTTTCTACAATAGTTAAAAACAAATAACTGCTCTCTACACTACTATTTGCTCGTTGTCTGTACTTACGCAACGCCTGGTCAATACACATATTATAGTGTGCTGGGTCGAGTTCAACATCTACCATATCTCCGCCTAAACGAAAGTATATGTAATCTTGTATTCCTTTTCTTAAAGTGGTTAAATCTGCCATACTTAAAATTCCTTGTTACTGTATTTATTTAGAAACCTTAAGCAATACTGTATCTGCATTTATTCTTCCGTTAAGTTTAGTTTCAACTCCGTTGATATTTGGAATAAATTTTCTCTTTTTTGCTGAACTTGCACTGTTGAATTCTCTTAGTTGGTCTTCTGCTTTACGCAAAGTTTTAGAAACACTTGTAGAAGAATTAAAAAACTGTAATGTAGTTCCTTTTACTTGTAGTGTGCAATTATCTTCAGCAATGTATATTCCTAGTTTTCTAGTTTTAATATTAAAGATCCATAACTCCGTAGATCCTATTATATCTTCAGGCTTTATACTTGCTACCTTATACTTAGGATCTGTTACACAATACTTTAACTTAGAAACAAGTTTTGTAGCAGATTTAAGTACAGGAGTACGAGTTTTTCTACTTGCTTTACTCTCTTGTACAATTAAATCACATGCACTAATAATGCCACGATATAACTCATATCCTTTTTTAATCTCTAACTTAGATAAGTGTGCATATCCTTCTTTGAATTGATCTGCTAAGTCTTTTTCTTGTTCAGTTGCTTTAGCAGACAACTTCACAGGATTTAATAACAAACTAAATTCTGTTAAAGATCCTTGATAAAAATTAATAATGTGTCTAGTATGTGCTTGATTAACATTTAGTTTTTTAAGCATTTTTACCATATCAGGATTCTTAAAAGTAGTTGGATCGTTAATAAAATCATCAACAACTTCTTCTACAGAAGCAATGATATCATCGGCGGCTTCTCTAATACGTTCTTGTATGTTAGGAATGTATATGTTCTTCTTCTCTTCTGCTTTTTTCTTTTCTATTTCAGCAAGGGGACGACCTTTTTCAATCCATCCTTGGAAATGAGTAGTCATCCATTCTGTTGTATCTGCATTTGTTTTTAAGTCTTGTCCTGTCCACCAACAATATGCTGCGATATGTTGTCTATAAAATGTCCACTCGGGTAGTTTAGAGACTGCTTTATAATCTTCTTTAGAAAGAGTTTTCTTTAAATATGCTTTTGTTATAGTGCCACAATTCTTATTGTCTACTTGCCAATGGAAGAATTCTGTACAATTCCTAAAAGAATCTGTAGGAGCCGCCCCAGCACCAGATAATTTTCTACGAGATATAGTTTTCTTCTTAGTAAGTTTTTTACCTTTAAGAGCACTTAACGCCATTTACTTTCCTCCCATTGCTACACGCAAGGCTTCCATACCTTGCTCTGTTCGTTGTACTTCATCTGTTTTCTCATGGATAATAGTACTTAGTATTTCAGTTGCAGTTCTTCTTGTAGTAGACTTCTTCATTAATACTTGAACTTGTTTTAGCATTTCTAAATCTCGTTGCATATCATTTATCATAGTTTATCTTTCTCTGTTTTCCTAACTATGTATATACTATAACACTTCTGTTATATATGTCAACCAGTTAATAAGTTTACGTTTCGGTTGACGTTTTGGTATTCTGTGCTATTATAAAGTATAGTTAGAAACAAGCAATTAAACGGAGAGTCAAATGGCATATGTAAGTCAAGCAAATAAAACAAAGTTAGCACCAGCAATTAAAGCAGTATTAAAAAAGTATGGATGTAAGGCTTCTATTAGCATTAGGAACCACATGGTACTTTGTGTTAAAATAAGCAGTGGTATTTTTGAGTTTGGTAAACATGCAAATGATTTTAGACAAGTTAATGTTTATCATATCGAAACACACTATGATGGTGTAGAAAAGAAGTTCTTGTTAGAGTTATTAGCGGCAATGAAAGGTCCGGATTGGTTTGATAAGTCAGATAGCCAAAGCGATTACTTTCATGTTAGTCACTATACTGATATAGAGTTTGGTAATGGTTTTAGCAAGCCATATGTGCAGGTGGCTGCTTAATTACAAAAATTCCTCCCTAAAGAAAAAGACTGCTTCGGCAGTCTTTTTTTATACCGATAAATAGTATAAAGAATAGGAGTAATATTTTGCCTCGACTCAGCCTCTGGAAAGATGGTGCACATACTAACGATTTTAAGTTTTTTGATAGAAATATTAAAGAACAATTTACAGTAGGAGGCACAGGAGTTCATGTTCATAAGTACTTAGGTGTTTTGGACCAAGGTCCCAGTAAGGATAAAAGTCAGCCACAATCAACAACTGATGATCCTTTAGCAATACAAGATTTCTTATTTTTAGAGAACAGAGATCGTAAATACGAAACTGACATATATAACCTACGAGGTATATATAATGTCGCTGATACGGATTTTGATTTAAGCCAGTTTGGTCTTTTTTTACAGAACGATACACTATTTGTTACTTTTCACATGTCAGATATGGATCGGATATTAGGTCGTAGATTGATGAGTGGTGACGTATTAGAAATGCCTCATTTAAAAGATTATAATAGTTTAGATACTAGTTTAGAAGTAGCACTAAAAAGATATTATGTAGTACAAGAAGGATCGAGACCTGCAGAAGGATACTCTCCAACTTGGTGGCCTCATTTATGGAGAGTAAAATGTACTCCATTAGTAGACAGTCAAGAATATAATGATATACTTAATAAGATACAACTTAACGATAACACAGGTGAAAGCACAGATAAGACACTAAGAGATCTACTTAGCACCTATACTAAAGAACTTGAGATTACTACCAAAGTAGTTGAACAAGCAGAAGTAGAAGTTCCTAAGAGCGGATACGACATAAGTAAGTATTATGTCGTTCCTGTTGATCCAGTAACTGGTGCTCCTGAGGAGCCTAAAGGATTTACTGCTGATAGTGGTGCGGCTAATATAGGAGTTACTACAGATAATAGTTTACTCACTAGTGACAATGGTCCTATTACTGCAGCCGATAGTAACATATCTACTGCTGATAGTTCAGTTACTGCTGATACTGAAATTGCTAGTGTTGCGTTGGTTACTGCTGATGCTTCAAATATTAATGCACCTGGCACAGGAATTAGTATTGACAACACATTAATAACTGCAGATAGTGCAAGAACTACTCCTGAGAACAGTAAGGCTTATAGTGGATATCTTGTTGGAGACGGACTTGCTCCTAATGGTGAAGAAATAACAATGGGTACTAGTTTTCCTTCAGATCCTACCGAAGGAAATTATGTTTTAAGATTAGACTTTTTACCTAATAGACTTTTTAGATATAATGGGAATCGATGGAATAAAGTAGAAGATAATTTGAGAAGTAATCCAACTCCAGGAAAAAGTTCAACTCTAACATCAGGATTTATTAATAATACAGCAACTACAACACAAGATGATAACACGGTTATTAACCAGCGTCAAGCATTAAGCAAAGCACTTGAGATACAGGAAGACATTTAATGGCCCAGCAATTTTTCTATGACAATCAAGTAAGAAGATTCTTATTACAGTTTATCCGTGCTTTTTCAAATTTCCAAGTCGAATATGGAAAAGATAGAGATGGAAATACAACTCTAGTAACGGTTCCTGTAAAGTACGGAGATGCAACCAGGATGGTATCTAGTATTATTAGAGACAACAGTGAGAATAAAATTATTCCTACACCAATGATTAGTTGTTACATTAACGAATTTACATATAATCCAGAAAGAAGACAAGATCCGTCACACGTTGACAAACGTCATATCCGTATGAGAAGATATAACGAAGATACTGGAGAATACACAAACCAACAAGGAAATGCATTTACTATAGAACGGTTAATGCCAGTTCCTTATACTTTAACTATAAACGTCGATGTATGGACTAGTAATACTACACAGAAACTCCAATTACTAGAGCAGATGTTAGTACTTTTTAATCCAAGTTTAGAAATACAAAGCACAGACAATTACTTAGATTGGGGAAGTTTAAGTTATATAGAGTTAATGGGCACCACTTGGAGTAATAGAGCTGTTCCAGTCGGACCAGACGACTCAATTGATGTTTCTACGTTACAGTTTGCCGTTCCTATTTGGTTATCCCCTCCTAGTAAGGTCAAAAAACTTGGAGTTGTTAGCAAAATTGTTGCTAGTATATTCGACGAAAGTGGAAGTATCGATGACGGAATTATAGATAGTGATGTAGTACTAGGTTCTAGATTAAAATTTACTCCAATGAACTATGGTATATTGTTGTTAGGTACTACTTTAACTTTATTAGAAAGACAAGAAAGTGTAACTAATAAAATAGAACCTACTAACATATTATCTGATCCTCCTAAGAAGATTGGCACCGACGATGTTAGTTGGAGAGCAGTGATTAACCAATACGGACAGTTACAGTCAGGCATAAGTCAAGTAAGAATTGACTTTGGAACTGGACAAATTGTAGGAACTATTGCACATCATCCTAGTGATCAAACTAAGTTATTGTTTACTGTTGATGCTGATACTATTCCGACAAACGACTTACCAGCAGTAACAAAAATTATTAATCCATTAAGAGTAGGACCAGGAGCAGGTCTTCCTGCAAATGCAGATGGTCAACGATATTTAATATTAAGAGCAATAGGTTCTAGTACAAATACAGATGGACCAACTGCATGGCAAGATGATGCTGGAAATGATCTTATAGCAGGTGCAAATGATATTATTCAGTTTAACGGATCCACTTGGAATATAGTTTTTGATAGTAGTACTGATGCTGGAATACATTTTGTTACTAATACTCACACAGGCATACAGTATAAATGGACTGGTAGTGCTTGGGTAAAAAGTTACGAAGGCGAATACAAGGCAGGCGATTGGGAAATAGTAATCTAAAACAAAGTGTAGGTGCAGTTTTTTTCTCAAGTTCAACAAAAAGGTTTCTATTTTTATTAAGAAAAGATAGTAGTTTTAACGGCACATGGGCATTTGCTGGTGGAAAAGTTGAAAAAGAAGAAAATTTTATCGACGCACTTTACAGAGAAATTGAAGAAGAAATTGGCGAAACACCTAGTATTCGCAAACTAATACCTATTGATCAATTTACAAATAGTAAAAAAGGTTTCGAATATCACACATATGTTGCCGTTGTTGAAGAAGAGTTTATACCTAAACTAAACAGTGAACATCAAGGATACGCATGGACAAATATACAAGGATGGCCTAAGCCTTTACATCCAGGTGTTTTTTCAACCTTTAAAACTGAAGAAATTATTAATAAGATAAAAACTATTATAGAACTATATTAATCTTGTATTTTAGCAAATCTAGCCTGAAAATCAGCAAAATCAGCACTTGCCGCAATTAATGTTTTTAAAGTAGCAGTACTAGTAAATCCGTAAATTTGTCCACTTACAGTCAAATTATCAAGTGTGGTATGTCCTGCAACATCTACGTTAACTGCAAAAGCATCAGCAGTTGCTCCATTGTCAGCAGTTAATATTCCACTATCTGCATCTGTAGTGTTTACTTTTCCAAGTAAATTTGTTGCTGAAGTTGTTGCTACTAACTGAGTTGCTCTAACACTTCCTGGAGTAACAATACCTAGATTAAAGTAAGCACTTACTAATATCGAACTACTATCCACAGTCGTCGCATGACTAGCCAAAGTAGTATCTAATGATCCAAGTTGTGCTTTACCACTTGAGTTAATAGTACTTGTGCCATTGCTAATATCACCAAATCCTGTTACAATAGTTCCTGCGTTTAATGCACCAGTTGTAGTAAGGTTAACCGCAGTAGTTATCGAGGCTTGTTCGCCTGTTAATACTGTACCTGTTAAGTTACCTGTAACATTACCTGTTACTGCTCCAGTTAAAGCACCTTTTACATTACCCACTAATACAAATGCATCACGGTCTGTAGTTACTATTGCACTATCTGAAAGTAAAACTGTACTATCTGCTAGGTACATTGTGCCAGTATATTGTGTAACTACAGATGCGCCACCTGAAATAGTTGCACTTCCAGAAATAACCGCAGTACCTGTAATACTAACTCCGGTATTGCTTGTTGCTATTTTACTAGAGTTGTTAAAAAAAAGAGTTACGGCTCCATCGTCGATAAATGTTGCCATTGACTCGCCGCCGTCTGTGCCTCCAAGTATATCAACTTGACTACTTTTCATTATTAACTTACCAGTACCTGTATCGTTAATTATAGAATTATCGCCGTCATGTGTGATTGTTAAATCACCTTCACCACCTAAAGAAATAATTGCATCGTCGACTAAAGTAATATTTCCTATAACTTCAACACTACCTGTTCCACTTGGATCTAGTGTAATATTTGCGTTAGACACAGTACTTGAAATTTTGTTTCCTGCAATATTAATACTACCAAAAGTTGTAGATCCTGTTGATAAGGTGTTAACATTCATAGTGTTAAAAAAAGCACCATCCCATCTTAAACTACTGGAACCTAAATCATGTGTATTGTTTGCACTAGGTAAAAAATCACTATCAATTCTGCCTGTAACTGTAATTGTATCTGAGGTTGCATTACCTAAATCAACACTTCCGTTTGCTTTTAATAACCCATCTAGATTAGTTTGCCCAGTAAATGTTTGTGCACCAGTTACGGCTAATGTACCTGCTATTATAGTATCACCAGATGATGCAGTTACCTTAAACTTGTCTGTATTAATGTCGAAGTTGCCATCGATTCCTGTTGTACCACTAACACCCAATGTAGTCATTGTGGTTGCACCGCTAACACCAAGTGTGCTAGAAATCGTTGCAGTTCCTGTTATAGCAGTATTACCAGATAGTGATATAGTTCCTGCACCTTGAGGATCAATTATTATGCCACTATTTGATGTGTCAGTACTAATTGTACTTCCACTCATAGTAATATTACTGAGTGCTGTTCCGCCTAGTTCAGTATAAACTTCTGTAAAGTTGTCATTAATTTTATCAAATGCATCTCTGAGTAAGTCACCCGTTCCATCATCTTGGTTTGTGCCAATGTTAATCGTCTGTAATGTCATTGTTTACCCCTTATCTCATACTGTATTTATTGCACGTCATAAAAAAATAGGACGATCTAATTAAAGGTCGTCCTATTATAATATTTTTTTTAATGCTTGTTAGCAGTTAATTATTAACTAACTGTTGCACTATATGGAGATGCCTCAGTACCACTTGCATTTAGATGACCTTCTACTGTATACTGGTTTGCAATTAAATCAGTAAGCACTACAAAATCACCAATTGAAACACCACCTGTTGTAGTACCATCAAGGGTAATAGTATCATCTGATGCAGCTGTTATCCAAGAGATAACAGATGCAGTTCCACCATCACCTGCGTCATTTACGACAATAACTGATCCATCTATTGTATCAGTTCCGTCAGCCACTTTAATTATATAGTTTGATGTGTTAATAACACCAACTACAAACTTAAATACTGCACCACTACCAGTTGCTGCAGGTAATGTAAATGTACAAGCAGCGTTACCACCTACTTCTGCCATACTTAATATTTTACCAGCATGTGCGGCTACTGTAATAGCACCAGTTGCGGTTAGTGAAGTCACACCAGCATTGAAACCAGTTTCAGTTGTTAATAATCCACTAACAGAAGCAGTACCATTTATATCAATAGCAGTTGCAGTTAAGTCGATTTCATCTGTTGCACCAAGTCCTAAAACTGTTGCACTAATACCTTGAACAAACTGACTTGCATCATTAAACATTAATTTACGTGTAGCATTTAATGTAAGACCTGTATCAGCAACGTGTGTTAACGTTACATCTTGGTCTGCACCTAAGTTAATAACCGCTAGATCTGCTAAAAATAAATCACTAAATTCTAATGCAGATGTACCAAGTGCTGCACCATCAGATGCATCTGGAACAAAAGCAGTAGTTGCAGTTATTGTTGCTGCTGATAATGTAGTGGCACCAACGATTGAACCTGAAACATCTAAGTTACCATTTACATCTATTAAAGTTGCGTTAATTTCTACTTCATCAGTTGCGTTGATATCTAATGTAGTTGCATTTGGAGCACCAATATTTTGACTTGCATCATTAAATTGTATTGTTCTTGTACTGTTTAAAAGAAGACCTGTGTCTGCAACGTGAGTAAATGTTACATCTTTATCTGCACCAAAGCCTAATACTGCGGCATCAGATATAAGTGTGACATCATCACCTACGTGTAAGTCAGCGGCAATACCTGCACCACCAGCTGCTGTAAATGATCCTGAAGTAGCACTTGTACTTGCAGTTGTTCCTGAAACAGCAGAGTCTGCTGCGAAAATAATTGTACCAGTACCGTTTGGATCAATTGTTATACTTCCGTTTGTGTTTTCACTGATAAGACTGTTTGCACTTATCGCTAAATTTTGTCCTGAACCTGCTCCAGTTACTGCATATAATTCAACAAAGTTATCATTTACTTTATCAAATGCGGTACGAAGCGGATCACCGGTTCCATCATTTGCTGATGATCCGATGTTAATTGTTTGTATTGCCATTAGTATTTCTCCTTGAAATAATGTTATTCTGTATACGTTTATTTATACCTATATTTAACTAAGCCGTTTGCTAAATAGTAATATAATGATATTAAATACCTATATAAAAGAAAATACTCACAATCGTACTAGAAATAGTTTAACGGAAAAAGTTAAAACTAAACAAAAAGTATATGTATTACAATGCGATAATTGTAATTCTGTATATGAAAAAGATAGTAAAAATTTTAAAAAGTCTACGATTAATATATGTAAAGACTGTAATCATCACAAGTATGCACAGATAGAAAGCACGAAGTCAAAAAGACTAAATCGTTATGATGCTAGTAGTGGAAAAATTTTAGGTACATTCAAACTTTAATTACGAAAATGCCCCTAAATCAACAGTCACGAGCGATCCGATTGGTTCCATTTGGTCATATATTTCACCTAAACTAACAAGGAAAGCATCTGATCCGCCTGCAACAAAAGGAGTTTCTGCACTGCCAGATTGACTTTGTTGTTTTGCTAAATCAAAGTTTCCTTGACTAGCAGGTGCTACAGTAAAAGTACTACTGTTAAATCCGCCGAATACTGATGCTAATACAAATGCTTTAATAGATTGTTGCGAAGCAACTTTAGTAGCAGAGTCTGAGCTCATATCATCTTCGTCGAGAAACGCAGTTCCACTTAATCCAGTGTTTAACACCGGACTAGTTAGTGTAGGAGTTGTTAAAGTTTTGTTTGTTAATGTTTTTGTAGTGCCTGAGAATAATGTGTCTAATTGAGCAAGTGTTGCTCTGCCTTCTGTTCCACCATCTGAAATAAGTAGTTGATCTGATGTAGCAAGAGTAGCCGATGTTAAATTAGTAGCATTATCTATATTTACAATCGCTTCAACAAAGCCAAACTCTATTGCACTTGCACCAGAGTTAACTTTTAATACTTGTCCAGCACTACCGATGCTTAAAGCGACTCCAATACCACCGTGAGTTAATCCTACAGTTTCTCCTGATTGGAATTCTGCTAAACCAGTAGCAACGTTACTTGCATTAAAGACTGTTCTTATTGGGGTTTTATCTGCCATATCTATATTTATCCGTTAAAATTGAAATAATGTTATCTCAGAGTTTGCAAAAGCATTACCGTTTGCTAGTGTAAACGTTTTAGTGCCTATAAACACAGGTTTATTTTCAACTGTTCCATTGAATTCAAATGTTGCATTTGCCGTACTTAATCCTCCGGCTGCTGAAAAGAAATCTACTAATACGATTGCTTGATTTACACCACCAGAATCTGATGTAATAGCAAGTTTGTTAGCACCACTTTTAGATCCTATAGGTAATACAACTCCAGCCGCAGAGATTGAGATTGTTCCAGTACCATCAGCAGATATAGTTGAACCTGCAAGATCAATAGTGTCACCTGATAGAAAGATGTCTCTCCATCTTTTGCTACTACTACCTATGTCAAATGCTTCATTCTGTGTAGGTATTATACTTTCTCCAACAGCGGAAAAGTCTGCAGATCCGCCGCCACCTCCTGATGCAGTTAGTTGTCCACTAGATACTGAAATACCCGAGCCTGCAATCGCAGATAAGAAGTCTGTTATTGATTCTTGCTTAGAACTATTACTGTCATTTGCATCAATAAATGCAATACTATCATTAGATGTGTCAATTACACCTGCACTTAAATCTTTTAATGCTGGTGCACCGCCTCCTCCACTTACAGTTGCAAATGATAAATTACCACTTCCGTCCGTTTTTAAAACTTGATCAGCAGAACCATCCGAAGTTGGAACTTTAAATGCAGTTCCGCCTGATGTTATGATTAAGTTTGTACCGTTTGAACTTATGGATTCATTTGCATCTACGAATTGTAGTGTTGGAATATTACCACCAGTATCTGTTAATAATAGTCCTTTATCATGTACATGTGTAAGTTTAACTTCAGAATCTACACCAAAGTTTACAATAGATCCTAAAGTTCCTAATGTTAAATCGTCGCCTACAGATAAGTCTCCGGTGATAGATACATCATTGGGTAATCCGATAGTAACTGTGTTATTAGTAACGGCAACAGTAGTTTCGTTAGATATAGCAGTGAACGTTAATGTGTCTGTTCCTATTGTAACCGTATCTGTTGCACTACCATCACTAATAGATAATCCACTTGCACTTAGTATTGTAATAGTTTTTGTTGCACCATTACCAGTAGCAGTAACGCCAGGGCCAACAAAATTTAAAACTGTTGCCGCAGTTGATAAAGCAGAACCTTCATCTTGTACTGTAATATTGCTTGTAATATTACCGCCAGTACTGATAACAATACCACCAGAGGTTTCCCCGTCACTAATTCTAAGTGTTTGGTCTGCATTATTATACCACAGACGACCTTCTTCACCCAAACGGGTTGCACCGTCGCCGAACTTTCTTAGTTGTGTTCTAAAATCTTGGGTAAATGCGCCACTGTTAATAGCCATTATTCTTCGCCGATATTACTACTCGTAACAAGTTTAGAGATAATTGGAGAAACTTTTCCGAGAGTTGCTTTTTGCAATTCAAGTGCTTGTTGTTGTGGTGCTACCATAACTGGATTTTGTTGATTTTTATCTTCATCGTCAGTATCCGAAGACTGATTATCTAATGCATCAATCACATCAGCCAATGCTCTCATAAATTCTGATGCTCTCATTATCTAACTCCTACTTCAATTATGTTTAAACTGTTATTTGTTTTGTTTTGTTGCATTTACTATACCTTTAACATACATTCAATAAGTTTCTCATCTGAGTTAGAACTACTTTCTAACGCAAGTCCAACTAAAGGACCATTTGCAGTATTACTAGCAACGCCGCCGTTATCTGCAAATACTGGTTGACCTTTTGTTATGGCACCTGTTACTTTTACTGGAACTCGTCCTACAAATGCTAATTCTTGTCCATTTTCTAATGCACTATTCATTAAAAATCCAGGTAACGTAGATATAACACCTGCAATGTATGCTGAACTTGCACTAGCGGCTGTTATTTCTTCATCACCACCTACTACCATTACTGTACCAGGTGAATAAGTTTGATCGCCGATATATTTCTCAGCCAAGTCACCATATACTGCTGCGGAAGCAGTACCAGTTAATCCACTCGAAGCAACTATTGTTTGTGAGAAAGTACAAGCACCTGCGGCTGCTATAGTTATTGCATCACCGTCTGTCGCAGTACCAATAGTTCCACCGTCTCTAATAGTAAAGTCGCCTGCTATTGTAACTGATCCAACAGAATTCAAAGTCATCTTTGGAGTTGCACTTGCAGCTGCAGTTTCACTAACACCAGTTGTAAATATTAATTTAGTTGGGTTTGCAGTAGCAGAGAATGTATCCTCTGCGATTGCGTGGATACCTGCCGCAACTGCGGCACCATCTGTACCATCAGAGTCACCAGCTGCAAATTCTATAGATGCAATCACTTCATTAGCAATAATAGCGTCTTCTTCAGATTTTAATTGCAAAACAATAGGAAGATTGTCACCAGCAGTAACATGAGTTAATGTTAAACCTACATCAGCAACATGGGTCAATGTAATTTCATCATTTGTACCAAAGGATATAATTGCGCCATCATGTTGTAATTCTAAATCTTGTGTTAGTGTTACATCTCCATCTGCACCGATTGCGATTGCATCTGGGTCTGAAGCAGAACCTATAGTTCCAGCATCTTTAATTAAGATGTCGTCTACAAATGTTACAATTCCTGTTGATGCAATAGTAATTGCTGACGTTGATGATGCAACACCAATAGTTGCTGCATCTTTTAGAACTAAGTCATCTACTAAAGTAACAATACCTGTTGATGCAATAGTAATTGCTGATGTTGAACTAGTAACCCCTATAGTTGCCGCATCTTTTAAAATTAAGTCATCTACTAAAGTAACAATACCTGTTGATGCAATACTAATTGCTGAAGTTGATGATGTAACACCAATTGTTGCAGCATCTTTTAAAATTAAATCGTCAACTAATGTTACAATACCACTAGATGCTATTGTTATTGCAGTAGTTGCAGAAGCAGCACCTATAGTACCGCCATCTTTGATTAGAATATCATCTACAAATGTTACAATACCACCAGATGATATTGCGATTGCACCAGTAGCACTTGCAGAGCCTATAGTTCCAGCATCTTTAATTATGAGGTCATCAACAAGAGTTACTATACCAGCAGATGAAATTGTTATTGCAGTAGTTGCAGAAGCGACACCTATAGTACCACCATCTTTTATTAGTAAATCATCTACTAGGGTAACAATACCACCAGAGGAAATTCCTATAGCACCAGTAGCACTTGCAGAACCAATAGTTCCTCCGTCTTTAATTATGAGGTCATCAACAAGAGTTACAATACCAGCAGAAGAAATTGTTATTGCAGTTGCGGCAGAAGCCACACCAATAGTACCACCATCTTTAATTAGAATATCATCTTTAAATGTTACAATACCAGCAGATGAAATTGTAATTGCATCATTAGTGGATGCAACACCAATCGTACCACCGTCTTTAATCATAATATCGTCAGCAACCGTAAGTAAACCAGCACTGCTAAGTGTCATTTTTGCAGTTGCACTTGCTGCCGCTGTTTCTGAAACACCAGTTGTGAATACTAACTTAGTTGCGTTTGCTGATGCAGAGAATGTTCCTTCTGCAATAGCATGTATGCCAGCTGCGACTGTTGCCCCATCTGTTCCGTCTGAATCGCCAGCGGCAAATTCTAATGACGCAATAATTTCGTTTGCAACAATTACATCTTCTTCAGACTTTAATTGTAATACAATAGGTTTGTTATCAGCAGTTGCAACATGGCTTAAGGTTAAACCAGTATCAGCAACATGGGTTAATATAACATCTTGGTCATTACCAAAAGTAACTGTACCGCCGTCTGCTAAGAATAAATCTGACCATTCTAAACTAGCACTACCAAGTGCTTGCCCATCTGCACTACTAGGTGTATTTGCACTTGCAGTTGCAAAAGATAATACTCCACTACCATTTGTTGCTAAAACTTGGTTAGCACTTCCGTCTGATGCAGGAACAGTAAATGCAGTACCACCAGAGGTAAGTATTAAATTACTACCATCGGATGAAACACTTTCATTAGCATCAGTTAGTTGCAGTGTTGGTCCACCACCACTATCTGTTAATAATAAGCCTACATTATGTACATGTGTAAGTACAATTTCATTATCGGCACCAAATTTAATAATAGATCCATCTGTTCCTAATTCTAAATCGTGATTCAATATAAGTGTACCAGCATCAGCACCACTGAATGTTGCCATTGTTATATCTGCGTTATTATCTGTTCCTTTGATTATAACATCTGAATCATTAGCAGCCGCATCTATTGTAATATTACCACTACTTGTTGTTATGTTAACTGCCGCATCACCAGCAGTTAGATCATCAGCTGCACTAGATACTGTATCAAATGATAATACTGCACTTCCGTTTGTTTTTAAGAATTGTCCAGTACTACCATCAGCAGTTGGCAAACTAAATGCAACACTGTTTGATGTTAATATTAATTTACTACCATCAGAAGATACTGATTCAGCAGCATTATGTAATTGTAGTGTTGGACTTCCGCCAGTATCTGTTAATAATAATCCTGTGTTATGCACATGAGTAAGTGCTATTTCTGAATTAGCACCAAACGATAATATTGCACTATCTGATATAAGTCTAAGATCGTCACCAAGACCTAAGTCACCGGCTATACCTGCTCCACCTGCTACAGTTAACGCACCTGAAGTACTACCAGTTGAAGCAGTAGTTGCACTAATAGCAACTACTCCACCAGATGATATTGCGATTGCATTTGTATCACTAGCAGAACCTATAGTTCCAGCGTTTGGTATTATAAGATTGCCACTTAGTGTGAGTGCTTGTGATGAGTTAAATGTTGCCGCAGTTGATCCACCAGTTGCAATAGTGATTACATCTGAACCAGAGAACGTAATACTTGTATTTGCATCTGTATCACCAGTAAGAGAATCTAATGAAATACTACCAACATTTGTTAGGTTTGCGTCACTCATATCAAAATCGCCAGTGACATCTAAGTCACCACTTACTGTTAAGTTTCCTGCAAATGTTGCGTTAGCACCACTGCCTGTAAGCATAGTGGTTGTACCTGATTTTATTATTAAATTACCACTTGTGTTAGTAGCACTACCAAATGTTGTACCACCATCTTTAAAGAATATATCTCCCCCATCTGCATCTAATATAATATCAGTAGTAGCATCTATTGTTATAGTTGATCCAGAATCAATTTCTGTAATTATAGGAGTTGTTAAGGTTTTATTAGTTAGTGTTTGTGTGGCAGCGTTTTGTGTAATTTGAAATCCGCCAGCAGTGGTACCGTCATGTACTCTAAGAGTATCTAAATCTGTATCAACACTAATTTCCCCTACCGATCCGGTAAAAGCATTATTCTGAGATGTTGTTCCTCGTCTATGTTGTAAAATAGTTGGCATTAGTGCTCTCCGTTATATTATGCATATCCATATAATTTTATTAAAAATTTACCAGCAGTATATGTTGCATTAGTAGAACCGCCACTAGCAACAAGATACAAGTACCCATTAGCAGGAGGAATAGTTGTTAACCCTGCAGAGTGTACTATACTAACTAAGTCTATTGTATTTCCAATATCTGAAGTAAGTATTGCACTATCTGCTTTTATAGTGCCGTTTGATGCTAGGGTATTTAATTTAGTACTTAGATGTTTGCCTACCCAGTCACCGTCTGTATTTAATAATGCTGTTTCTGTTAAGGCAGTTATAAGTGATTCTTCTGTTCCTGTCGCTTCTGTAGCAGAATAAAGGTCAATGTCTGATTCGCCGCCTGCAGGTGTTTCTAAACACTGCATATACCCGCTTAATATTGTTCCGTTAATAGCTGTAGTAATCTGTCCATAATGGCTATTTGCAGTTCCTGCTTTACCGATGATGTCACCGTCAGCGTCACCAGAATTTAATCCTGTTAAGTCTAAGATAATAGTTGTTTCTATAATATTTCCAAGAGTAATTACTGAGTGTTTTACTATAGCCGTTGCAACTGATGTAATTCCTGTTCCAGCAGTTATTATAGCATTGCTAAGAGAAATTCCTCCAGTTGCAGATATAGTATATGCGCCGTCGATGCGTTTAGTTATAGCCATTAAGTTTATTCCAAAATATACTGTTTTACATATTTATCAATGTATTAAGATTATCTTTAGACATGATTTCTAAGTTTGGTAGTTCTAGCCAACTGTCTGGAGTATAATTATTTAATGGATTTACATGGAAGAATTTTTGTTTATCGTAAGTTTTTATTATTTGGTGTACTTGGTCCACCCAGTTTATAAATTCAGTTGCTTTTGCAGTCTTCTCTAAGTAATTACTTGTTCCTGCATATAAGTTATTAATAGTATAACTGTCACTAATTAAGTCAAATCCTATCATAAGACAAGAATTATTAGTTTCTTTTGCAGAGATTGCTAAGGCATTAGGGCCACTGCTAAATGCTTGATATATTGGATCAAGTGCTTTTGCACCACTTCCTATTATAATATGTTTTTCTCTGGTGTAATGATTATTATTCTTACTATATCCAGATTTTTGGATTTCTTCAGCCATATTTTTATCAGTACTAACTAGAACATCAAGTGCTATCTCTTCGTAGATCCTATTACATCCATAAAGTTTGCCTATAGACTTTAATTTATGAAGACTAAAGTCTTTTCTTGTCTTTCCGTTTCCTAATATAAAAGAAAATTCTGTCATATTTAATAATACTTTACATAGATAATTTTGTCAACAAAAAAGGGAGGAAAAATCCTCCCCTCAATGTTTGTTCTCTAATCTTATGAGAAAGTGATGTTACTCATTGCAACTTCACCAACATAGTCACCTGCATTACCAAGAGATGCTGCTGTGTTTGATAACTCAACATATCCATATCTTGTCATGAAAGAAACTACTGGCTCAAAAGTATCAGGATCTAATACAGTTCCTGAACTCATTAGTGGAATATAAGGACAATAAAATGCTGCTGCATCTGTCTCTGATGAACCTTTGTATCCAACTAGTACTGCTGTAGAATCAGCGGCATATGAATCTACGTATATCTTCATTGCGCCGTTCAAAGTTCCAACAAACTTAGTGTTTGTAGGTGCTTCAAAAGTACCTTCTGTTGTTCTTGCGAACGCAGAAGTTGATGCACTTTGTAGTACTGTTAATGCTTCAGGAGAAACAACTGACCAGTTACCTGCGCCTCTTCTTGTTCTCTGTGCAATCTTATTAGCAGTTCTGTTTATAAGAACTGATAAAGCGGCATGCTCGTCACCAACGTATGTTGCTGTACCAGATACTGTTGCTTGGTTAAATGTCTCTTCAGTAGCGGCTAGTGATCTTAATGATCCTATTACTTCCTGATCGATTTCTGCAGTAATCTCTTGAGCAAGTGCTGCCATGATTTCTGCTTCAACATCAATACCGTGCATTGATTGTGCATCTTGTGCTGCCTCGAAAGTCCATCTTGCTTGTAACTTTCTTGTTTTTGCTTCTACAGGTTGCTTTAAGATTTGGATACTAATTTTGTTTCCACCAGTTCCCTCTTTAGCCGCAGAAGTTGCGCCTTTTCCAGTTGTTAAACTACCTGAATATGCAGTAGCAATCTTGAATGGTGATAATGCTTCATCACCTGCAATAACATCTGTATCAAATGGTGCACTTGCAGTTGAATCTGCAGCTTCTGCATATCTAACTCTTAGTGTATGGATCTGAGATACAGGTCCTTGCATTGGTTGAACACCAACGATTTCGTTAGCGATTACTGTTGGCATAACTCGTCTTATAACAGGTAAAATTACTCTGTTTAGTGTTGCCATGTTACCTGATGTAGTAGAACCAGCTGTTGCTGCCTCTGAAAGGTATCTTTTTGTGTTCTCTAGAACAACTGCCATTGAGCTTCTTCTGTTGCCTTCTAAACCTTCTAGAAGAGCATCTTTTGTTGAGCCCCAACGACCTTCTAATAGTACGTCTGACATTTTGTGTCTCCTTTTAGTACTCTATTTTAAGCCTGCCAACTTGCGTAATTCAACAACATTATCGTCGATTATCACAGGTTGAGTTTTTACTTCTTTGTTACCAGTTACTGCCTTACGGCTCTCTGTTACTAATTTCTTTTCTGATTTTATAGCAGAGTTACCGTCTAGAACAACTGGAAGGTAGCGATCATATGCAGTTTTAAGTTTACTGGTCTGAACACTTTCTAGAAGGTCACGCATTACTGCGCCTTTATCCTTATTAAGTGGTTTCAATAATTCGTTCATACTTTCTTTGCGTTGTGCATTTTCGTTAATCTGAATTATTTCTTTTTCTTTAGTCTCAATAAGTTGAGATTTTGTTGCAACCGCTTCGTTTGCTTCGTTTAATGATTTTTCGTTTCCTTCAACGATCTTCTTGAGGTCTTTAATCTCTTGATTCTCATTTAAGTAACTTGCACTAAATTCAGTTGCGAATGCTTCAAAAATTTTGCGTCCAAATGTATTTTCTTTGGCTGCATCGATGTCTTCTTTTAGTTGAGTGATTTCAGCATTTAGATTGTTTGCTACTGATTCCTTAACTAAGTTTGCTGATTTCTCAATAAACTTTGTTTTAAGAGTCTTAAACTGTCCACGTGCTTCTTTAACTAGCCTTACTTTAGTTTCAACAACATCTTGACGATCCTTTTGAAAATCAGTAATTTCTTCTGCTAATTGTGCGTGTATGAACTGTTCTAGTTTACTAACATGCTCGTTTTGAGCCTTTCTATCAACATTGAGTTCATTAATCTCTTCTGCTAATTGCTTAACTAAAAATTTATCAAAAGTTGAAGTTGTCTCTTGCATTTTACCAACAAATTTTGCTCTGTCTTCTGCAAGGTTCTTCTTCTCTTCTGCAAACTCTTTTAGTTCAGTTGTTAGATTCTCAGTAACCATCCTATCCAATGCTTCGACCATAACAGATTTGTCATGCTCGTATCTGTTCGCGAATTCTTCACGAAGTTCAACTTTGACTTGCTCGCGAGTCTCAGTTAACTTTGCTTCCCAAGCCTCAGCGATTTGAGTCTTAGTATCTTCGTTAATGAGATCACTATCCAATAATGGTTTGATTGCATCTAGCATTTTGGTCTCCTAGATCTTTAAGTCCCTGATGAGACGCATTACTTCGTCTTTCAGGTGTTTTTGTACTTTTCCTTTTCCGCCTTCGCGGGCCATTTCAAGTACATTGTGCCCTCCACGCATATTTAGTAAGCCTTCGTATATGGCTGTTGGATATGCATTCGGTGCACTTGGTTGTGCCACTATATCTACAGTGACAATTTCGAAACCAGACACGTTACCACTGCCAGGCGCGACTTCTCCGCTCCCTCTTGAACTAACTCCTAGTTTTACTCCATTATCCAACATGGTTCTTACTAGAACACCCATTGGAGTTGGTAATATTTTTAATTTTCCGAAGCCATTTGGCCCATCCATCCACATACTTTCAATCATATGTGATACTCGATCTAAATTAATTTTTAAATCATCTGGATGGTCTACTTCGCCTAAAACAGAATTACCTTTGCTGATCTGCTCATTCAGTGTTTTAACTGCAATAGAAATTTGATCAACAGGGTAAACTCGTTCATTGGCGTTTTTGACTCCGCCTTGAATGCAAATACCTTTCATAAAGAGATCTTTACCTTCGTTAGTGGTTTCTAAAACGATTTTTGCATTATCGAAAGTAAGATGTTCTCTAAGATAGTTCATATAACTAACCTACCTTAAACTTTTTTCTGATTAGGTACTGTAGTACTGCCCATGTCTTGTGCTTTTGGTGCTGCTCTACCTGTTTCTGCACTGCCTGTTGACATTGATGCTTTAGCAGTTGTTTTCATATCTTTGTTAGGCTCTTTCATTGAAGCATTTGTATCACTACCGTCTGTACTAGACATATTTACTGCTTTCATTTCAGCGCCTTCAGCAATTGACTCTTCCATGTCGTCGTCCATATCCATGTCGTCGTCCATATCCATGTCGCCTTCTGGCTCCATATCCATATCTGCATCCATATCCATATCTGCATCCATTTCATCGTCTTCGCCGCTCATAATTTTTTCAAATTCTGCTTTTAATTCGTCCATTTCGTTTTCTACTGAAATTAGACGCTCTTCCATCTCATCTTCATCTGCTTCTTCTGATACTGCTAAACCTTCTTGGTCTGCATCGATATCACTGATAAAGTCTTGAGTTTGTTCGTCACTTATTTCATCAATATCTGACTCTTCCATTGCTTCATCAGTTTCTTCAACTGCTTCATCAACTGCTTCGTCGTCTATTAAGTTTTCGTATATTCCTCTTGACTTATCCACAACAATATCGTGGAAAAGTGCTTTTGCTTTATCTGTCTCTTCTGAGATGATAAGTTCTATTAATTCATTAAATTTTTCTGACATAATTCAAGGCTCCTTTAAGGCATGTTTGCATATGCCCTATTGAGGCATTATTATGTATTTAACTGCTAAGTTTATTTTTATAATTTAAGTAGGTTTTTTGAACCAAAAAGATAATTTTGGTTATTATACCACAGGTTCCGCAGCTGGTGCACCGTATTGTGATTTGATATTTTTAAGATCACTTTGATATTCGTTGATTTTTATATCATTAAGTTTACGCAATTTAGAAATTTGCTCAAGAGTAAGTCTAGTTTTTCTAGTATCTGACTTTTGGGCAATACTATTGTCATCTGCTAAATCCTGTAAGGGATTAATTTCTTTAGTTTCAACGATTAAATCTTTAATTAACACGATAGTCTCCTTACTACTATTTATTACGCAGAAGGTTCTTCTGCGCCGATAGAAGGCGGAGTACCTGGAATTGGACTTGCAGTTCCAGCGGCATCTAATTGATCAGCACCGCCTTCTTCACCACCACCACCTGGTATTTCGATACCTTCTTCTGGCGGAGGAGTAAATGCGTCTAAGTCAGTTTCTATTTTTCCTGGTGTTATACCAACACTTCTCATATTTGGTATACTTGCTTCTTGGTCCTCTAAGTTTTCTTCTTTCCATAGTTTAGTATTTTGACTCATCTCTTCTTCACTAAGTCCTAAGAATCTACCCATTAAGAAACGTTTACTCATATAAGGATATTGTTCTAACTGTGTAAACGTGTTAATTCTATTACCATCCATTTCAGTTTCTCTATACTTACTAAAATTCTGTGGCTCATTAAATCTTAATTCAAAACTACTATTGTCTAGTTCAAAGCCTCTCCATTTGAGGAACATTTTAAATTCTTTATCAAAAGTTTCGCAAACAAGACGTTGTAGTCTTTTACAATATTCATTAAATCTATATTCTTGTATAAGTGCAGTACCAACTCTGCCATCAGTAAATGGTGCAGCACTCTCGTCAGGTCCTGTAGGCAAGTAACTACTTGGAATACGCAGTCCTCTATATAATTTATTTGTAAAGAATCTTAAATCATCAATTTCACCTAAGTTAGTTCCACCTGGCAATGTCTCAACTTTACTTCCTCTGCCTTCAGCAGTCTGTGGGAAGAAATAATCTTCATTTGTGCTTAATGGATTGTATGTTGTATCCATTATGCTGGCTCCACCGCCTGTTTGACTAGGAATACGTCTTTGATGTATTTCATTCTTAACTCTTTCAACAAAAGCCATAGCCATATGTGCTGGCATGTTACCTACATCAACGTAGAACACTCTACGTTCTGGTGCTCTTTGTATACGATAGATAATAATAGCATCTTCAAGTAATTCTTTTTGCTTGAAAACTTTAAATATGTTCTCAAGTATACTATTTCCAAAGGGCCAGTTAGTATCTAATCCTTCTGTTAAACTACAATGCACAACATGATTAGCATCGACACCAGTCTCATTGAGACTTCTGTCAAATCTTCCTACACTAGAACTTTGACTAGTGTAAATGTTGCTAGGTTGAATAAAACCACTTTGTTTATAATCTCCACCACCTCTGCCACGGTCGTCAGAATAGTTTAATTGTGTAGCCGTTAAGTTTTGAAAGTTTGGATTAAGATTTTTAATAACATACTGCTCGGGCTTTTTGCCTTCACTTTCATTAACAATAACTTTGTTAACGTTGGTCATTTCTACCCAACTCCATTGAAAAGTCTCTGGATCACGAATAAACACTTGATCTCCGTACTTTAAAACATTTCTAAAGATTTTAAATGCTCGTTTATTAAATTCATTTAAGTTATTCCAGTTAAGTAACTGTTTCTTAACTGTATCAATTTCACTATCACTTGGCGTCTCATGCCAATATATGTCAAATACTGTTCCGTTCTCACCATTGAGTTGTGTGCAGAATTCAGCAAGTATGTCTAGTGCCGCATTAACTTCACTATCAACATCCATGTTCTCATATTGACTGTATCGTTCAACTCTGTTAGCATGTCCAACATACACTTCTGGCAAAGTACTTGCATAGTTACTATATTTTAATTCGCTATTACTGCTATCTGCTGGCCCTGCATTTGTTAAAGGACTAAGATTAACAGTTTTGAAGTATTTTTTCCACGACATATTTTATTCCTATGTATATTCTATAGTTGGTATTACTGTTATTATAACACCAGTACTGTATTTAACCTAATTTAAATATTGTAACTTAGGTTATTCAGTGCATCAGAGTTATCTCTGCTTGTACTTCTCACTACATCAGTAAGTTGCATAACTAACCCAGGTAGTTGTTTCATAGCATTCATAGCGTCTGGGTCCATTCTTTGTTCTGCATTCATTGATGCCATTTTATCTGCTACACCTTTTAATGTGCCTACAATACTCTGAGAATTTTCGTTGTTGACTACGTTCATATCTGTGCCTGCAGTAATAAGTTCGCCTCTTCCACCAGGACGACTTTCGCCAACCACTGAAGTTTGTCCTAATCCAATCGGCCCACCATAAAAATTACTACCGACACTAGG
>ENA-ORXF01000200-ORXF01000200.1-marine-metagenome-genome-assembly--contig:-NODE-200-length-46100-cov-26.687548_pt1 | contig 46100 bp, 53 predicted proteins | sample MGYA00237864_ERZ511476 | MGnify/ENA primary metagenome ERZ511476 (study PRJEB26306, sample SAMN06343908) | marine metagenome | isolation source: coastal waters | place: Atlantic Ocean: West Antarctic...
TCGTTTATCAATCTACCACCCTCAATATAAAGTCCATTTACAAAATCCCTTTTGTTTAAGTTTTTACTATGCATAACGTTTTGTTTTTTAATTAAAAGACAAATATACTAAAAAAAATTTTTTTTATTCAGACACATGGAACTGGAGGGTAATACATACATATACGTTTACTATTACAAAAAAAGAAATCAATTGTTTTAAAAAAGTTGTTTGAGTTTATAAAAAATTCCTTCCGATTGTTTCGGCTTTTGCTACACGCCAAGCACGACACCAGCACCGCACCGCACCAGCACCGCACCGCCTCCGCCGTTCCGCGCTCCGCCTCGCAACGCCTCGCGCCTTTCCTCCTACGCGCTCCGCTCCGCATATCCTGGAGAGAGTAACCAGGCAACACCAGGAGAAGAAGAAGAAGAAGAAGAAGAAGAAAAAACGCTTAGACGTTTAGAGTCTTCGCGTTATACCCCCACGCTCGCCAATAATAGCAAACATTTCTTATTTATAATCATTACAAACTACACATATAACTTACACGTTATCAGCACGTTACACGCTTATAATCTTTGTACATAGTATAATAATTAAAATAATGTTTGTGTATGTCAATATATGAACTATCTTTGAACAAAATACAAACATTAATTAAACTTTATTATTATGAGCAATTTAAAACTAAACATTAGAAAGGAAGTATTAATAACTTTAAAAGGTATTAAAATTGACACGCAAGAAATTAAAAACTCTATTTCTTTTGGATGTCAAAGTGAAGAAAACGAATTAAAAGATTTTAACGCTGAAAACTTACAAGCTAATGATGTTTATTTATTAGTTGAGACTTTAGAAGAAGAAGTAAAAAGTTTAAAAATGCTTTTAAACTTATTAAAATAATATAAACCAGGGCGCAGAAATGCGCCCATAATTTAAAACCATGAAAAAATCATTTAAAATATTCAGTAAAATATTAGCGGTATCATTTACATTATTAATTTTAATTTCTTTGTTGTCTTGTGGATCTACGCGATGCACAACAAAAGCGGGAAATTACAACACAGTAAACAGATAAAATTTTAACCTATAAAAATAAAAATATGTTACGCACAAATTCAAAAAAATATCTTGCAAACATTCAAAATTATTTGATTGATGCAATTAACACAGAAGACCACACAACAGAAGCGACAACACACGCGGAAAAAATCGCTTTTGTTATGTCTTGTTATAATTCAGAATTTAATCACAAATATAACCAGGCACGACACCCAAACGAGCAAACGCGCTTCTCTCATTGGCTTGCAGGTTTGCCAAGTGTTTTAAATATTCCTTTTTATAACGATGATATTGTAAAACTTGCAAAGCAACTCCAGGAAGTAGACACCTATCCAAACGAGAAGAACTCAACTAAAAATATCATTGATAACTATTTTAATTTTATGGCTTACCACATTTTAAAACTAAATTCTAAACTTAATAAATAGATATAAACCAGGGAGCGGAAACGCTCCCACAAATTTAATTTTATGACCAAATTTGAAACACTTACAGAAGACCAAAGAAGCGCAATTTTAAAGGCTAAAAATTTAGTAACTATTGAAAATTTAACGTCTTTAGACTATGGCGAAGATTTAGAAATTACTGATAAAGTCACTTTATCGCATTATTGCGAAGATGATATTATAGTTTTAAACCTATCCGAAGAATGGGACGAAGTATTTCAAATACTTTATAGCACAGAAACCGAAGAAATAATTTTCGAATCAATATAATTATAAACCAGGGAGCGGAAACGCTCCCAAAATACCGCAAAAAAAATGGAAATCACAATAACACGCACAAAGCAAAAGAAAAACCCAAGCACAAAAACAACCTATTTGCCTGGGGACACAACAACCGAACAAATTACAGAGCGAGAATATAGGCTTTTAACTAATGAAGACACTATAAAAGCCTTCAGAAGATGCGGAGGTAAAGAACACGCGGAACGCTCTTACACTTGTAGAGGCTACAACATTGTAAAACTTACAAGCACATCACCAAGCGGAGAAACAAAAATAACAAGAGAATTTAAATTTCAATAGATATGAAAAAAACAATAAAAATAATACTATTCGTAATTATAGCAATGCCAATACTCCAGTCTTGTGGTAGCTCACGCGGTTGCAAGAAAATGAGAAAGTACAGAAAACACTCGTACACAAAAATTATAATAGAAACTAATCAAGCAGAAATATACCAGGTATGAAAACACAATTAACGGAATTAAAAAAGTTTATACATCAATACGAAAACGCGCAAACCGATTATAAATTTCAAGAAGCGGAAAAATATTTGTGCAAAATTCATGACCAATACGGAACAATAGACATACCAACAATTAGAAATTTAATAAAATAGATATGATAGCATACACTATAAAAGAAATAAAAAACGCAGATCTAAAAACAATCAATAAAATTATAATGGATACAAGTTGGTGCAAACCTTTTTTAATGCGCGAATGTTTTGATAGGGCGCTTGTGTTAGGATACAAGGGAAAATTTCCAATAACTAAATCGGATATAGATTAAAGAAAGTTTAAAAAACTTGCACAGAATGTTTATAATAACTATATTGCAGAATATAAATTTAATTAAATATAAAAGTTATGAGTAAAAACAAGACCACAACTGTAATGAATGTAATAAGCGAAGAAATTTATACTTATTACAATTCAGCAGATTTAAGACATAATTTAGTTTCAGCGATTATAACTTCAAGCGAAGACAAAAGAAAGTTATTAGATTGGGATTATAGAAGTAAAATAATATTAACGGCAGAAATAGAAATGATACCAGGAAGTAAAGGAGACCAAAAAGCATACTCTCCAATTTTTGATATGATTGCATATAACTAAAACCAGGGAGTAGAAATACTCCCATAAATTTTAAACTATGAGCATAAAAGACGAACAAATTAAATACCTACAATACAGTGTAGAAGCCTTGCAGAAAGAATTGCGATTAAAGGAAGATCGTAATTACCTCGAGTTAAAAGAAAATTTAGAATATTATTATGAAATTGATCTTGATAATTGTCTTATGACAAATATTGATTGGATAGAACAAATAGCTTTATTAATGACTAAGAAAGATTATGACAAAGAAATATTGAGCGAATTAAACCTTTATATAAAAACAAGAGAGCAATTATGAGAGTAATAGAAACCAAAGTATACGAGATTAGCGAACACCCAACGAAAGATTTATGTTTTCAATGGATAAGAGAAAATTTACACGATTTAAACGATATTTCACTTTATGAATTAACTGATAGTATTAAAAAGTTAACCCAGGAAATAGGCGGAAGAAACGATTATTCAATTAGTCAAAACCCTTGTAGGGGAGAATTTATAAAGTTTTATGACTATGACCAGGAATTATTGGATAACCTGGAGGCTGATGAATGCCCATTGACTGGCACGTATTGGGATATAGAATTAATTAAGGGATTGCAAGAAAATGATCTTAAACAAGTATTGTACTATTTACACGAGGATACAGAATATATATATTCTGATAATGGTTTAATAGAATTATGCGAATCAAACCAATATGAATTTAACGAACAAGGAAAATTAATATAAATTAAAATCAAATAAAATTATGAAAATAGTAAAGATCAAAAAGCACGATGACTATGTGAGATTTAGTTTCACAATAGACACAGAGAACGGAAAAGGTTTAGAATTTAAAACGCAAGTTTGTGGAGGAATTACAAAAAACAGAATAGGTAAAATTTCATTTATGAATATTGAAGACATGGATTTTGAAACCGAGTTTAAAGTTTTTGGAGAATACACAGACTATCGTAAGTTTCAAGAATTTTATAAAAACTTGTATGGAATTAACAAACACACCGAATTGATTCAAAAGATTGAAGATACTTGCCAGGAGATAATTTTAGAGAAATATCCTAAAAGTTTAAAGAATTTAAGTATTGAGGATAAAAAAGAAATGTTGATTGAATTAATTGGCTATGATAAAAAATTGAATACCTGGGAGGAAAAAATATTGACAAGCCAGGATAAAAAAAATCATCATTTAACATACATTAAAATGGGAGAGGAGATAAAAGTATATTTTACTTCAAGTTATTGGGTAAAAGAAATATTCAGAACCATACCAGGTTTTGAAACGCTTATACGAACATTTACGTTTAACGATAAAAAAATTCAAGGAGTAGAGATACACGATGTTTTAAATTTAATTGAAAGAACTAAAGAATATTAATATGGACTGGATTAAAATAGAAGAAAAGTTGCCAAAACAAGATGAAGAAGTATTGGTTTGGGCAAATAAAGTAGAAAGTGAAATTTTTTACGAAGTTAGCGAGCCATCGTGTGTAAAAGTGAGGTTTAATAAATTAGAATATAGTAGTGTTGTTGACTGTGATTATTACGAAGTGTTTGCGAGCGGTATTACACATTGGCAACCATTACCAAAATCACCTAAATAGCTTTATTTTTTATATACATGAAAGATCACATTAAAGAACAAATATGAAAACAAAAGGGACATACTCAATAGTTGAAGATAACTATGAATTAGATATAAATTACGAATTTTATTGGAATGACGGAGATAATGAGTACCCTCCTGAAGCTGATTTAGAAATAGAAAATGTAGAATTAAACGGAGTAGATATAACAGACTTTTTTTGGGATTGGGTAAACGATGATCTAAATACCAGGGTATGGGAACACGCTCAAGAAAATAAACACAATTAATAATAACGCAAAAGAATATGAAAGTAAAGGAATTAATTATAGAATTGCAAAAAATAGAAAACCAAGATAAGTACATACACTTATTAGGAAATAGATGCAACGCAGAAGACGAAGATCTTGACATTATTTTTGATAATGTAGAAATTTGGGACGATGGAGATGAAAGTATTACTTTGTTCCTGGGTGTTGAAGCTAAAGATAAAATTGAGGAGCAAGAATACACAAATATAATTGGAGGAGTAGATTTTACAGATTCTTTAAAACAATTAAGTTTAATAACATTAAAACACGAAAACAATGGCATACGCGGAAACACAAAAAGATAGAGATTTTAATAAAATTACATCTTTAATGGAAGACTACATGGATTCTCAAAAAATAATTAAATCGATGCGCAAAGACTTAAAAGAAGTCAGAAGCGCGGTCAAGGGTATTCTTGAATGGAGTCAAAGGATAGGTAGTGATGAAATTTACGAATTGAATGAAATAGTAAGATTTATTAATCAAAGCGCAATAAAAAACAAATAGCTATGGGATATAGAAGCCAGGTAATAGTAGGAATACCAAAAGAAGAAAAGGAAAACTTATTTAAAATAAAAAATGGAGATAAACGAAATGTTTTTGAAGACTTATTTTCTTTACAATTAGAAAACTCTCAAGGAATGTTGATCTATGAAAGTAATTTTGACTTAAAATGGTTCGATGGGTATATTGATGTTAAATTAATTACTGATTTTTTAAATGATTTAGAGGAACAAGAAAAGCAAGTTTTTGCCGTAGCAATAGGGGAAGACCAGGTAATACATTCGGAAATAGGAGAGTATTATGAATATGTAGAAATATTTTTGTCAGTAAGTTATTACGAGTAACTTTAGGTTTTATGGCTATTTTATACTATATTTGTGAACTTAGTCTAATTTAAATATAATCAAATCATGCACAAAACTTTAAGAGAATTATTTCTTTCATTCGATCCTAATTACAACAAAGACGATGAAGAAAACCAGGAAGCAATCAACGAATTAGAAGTTATCGAAGATGACGAGTATCCTTTAGGTATTTAGTTATGAGTAAATATGAAAAAAACTTAAAACTTATAGCCTGGTCATTCGTGGGTGTAATTTCTATACTTTTTGGACTTCAGATTTACAGATTTATAACCTGGATACTAACATTTTAATATAATCAAATGGCAATAAATAGACAACATTGGACTGAAACAAGTACAGACGATATAACAATTGTTTCCGTTGATACCCCATCTTATTATGATGGGGAAAATAATTATACTGCTATCGAAGTAGTAAATAATTTTAATTTAACATACAACTTAGGAACTGCTTGTACTTATATATTAAGAGCATATAAGAAACACGATCTACCTAACGAGGATATTCAAAAAGCGATAGATCATTTGCAATTTGAATTAAACAAACTAAAAAAGTAAGATGAAGAAAGAAATATTTGATGATTACGCTACTGCGGTAGCCAAAAGGTTTCATTTAACTTTAGATGAAATGTTTACTTCCTCCAGGAGACAAGACCTGGTTGATGCAAGGCAGATGTTGTACTACTTATGTATGGAAAGACCAATTAGAATATCTTATATTCAAAGGTTTTTAGAGACTTATAACTTTAAAGTTACTCACTCCACCATTATTCATGGATACAATAAAGCTAAAGAATCTATGAAAAATGATACAGATGTTACAAATTTAATAAACGATATATTAAGGTCAACCAATGTATAGCTTAATAGAAATATTAAACCAGGCTATTAACCAAAACAATTCAGTGGTAAACATTCAACCAATTGGCTATAATGTTATAAATATGGGTGTTAAAATTCAACAATTTAATGAACGAATTGAAATACTAAATACCACAAAAGGAGGATCTTATTACAAAGAATGTAATGATGATGAATACTCTTACTTTATAGAAAATGGTTGGAAAATAGGTTGTGTAAAATTAAGCATACAAAATTGTTTATATAAATTAAAACTCATAGAGAATAAAATTAAAACTGAAGTGAATACTCGAAAAAACGATAAGCATATTAAGAACTTAAAAAATAAAAGAGAATTAGCTTTATGTAAACACGCAGAACTAAAACTTAAATTAAAATCAATCTTAAATTAAATAAAATGAGCAAAACAGAAAACAATTACTTTAAAGATTTGGTTGCAACAGATGTAACTAAACACGTTAAAAAGAAAGGTAACTTTAATTATTTATCCTGGGCAATAGCTTGGAATTATTTAAAACAAGAAGACGAGAACGCGCAACGAATTGTTTATGAAGCTCCAGAGACTGGGTTGAATTGGTTTTCAGATGGAATGACTGGGTATGTAAAAGTAGGTATCGTAGTAAAAGATATAGAGCATATTGATTATCTTCCAATTAAAGATTTTAGACATAAATCTTTAACAGTAGATAAAATAACATCTATGGACGTAAATACTGCAATACAAAGATCTACGGCAAAAGCTATTGCAATGCATGGTTTAGGATTAAACCTATACGCCAATGAAGATACTTTAATCATTCCAGAGTTTGAGGAAACAAAAAAGACAGTAACAACTACAAAGGAAAAAACACAAACATTAATAACTCTTGATATTGGAGATATGAATTGGTCAAAAGTTTTGACTTATGTTGCTAAAAATAAAACTTTAGGGTTAGAGGAGATTACTGAAAGATTAAAAGCTAAATATAGTATCAAAGCAACAGTAAAAAAAGAATTAGCTAAATCCTTAAAAGATGAGTAAAACAGATATATTGACTAAATCGGATATACTTAAAACCCTGGAGGACGATGCTAAATACTATGGAGATTTTGGTAAGCAATATTTATCAAACTCTGATATAGGTAAGTTATTAAAAAACCCAACACAATTTCGTGTAAACAATGAGTTTACAAAACCAATGTTGGAGGGTAGATATTTCCACACAAAAATATTAGAGCCTCATAAAGTAAAAGATTTCCAGGAGGTAGATGCATCAACAAGATCCACTGCTAAATACAAAGAAGCATTGGCCAACTCAAACGAAGAGATGTTGTTACTATCAAAAGAAAGAGAACACCTGGATTTTTTATGTACAAAAATGACTTCTAATATGGAGATGTTTGATTTAATATATGAAGATGGTAATGAGTTTGAGATTCCAGAGATTCAAAAAATAATGAATTTAGATTGGAAGGGTAAAGCTGATATTTTAAACCATAAAAGTAATTTTATCATTGATATAAAAACCAGTTCTGATATCGATAAGTTTATGTATAGCGCAAAAACTTACAACTATGATAGCCAGGCGTATATATACCAAAGATTATTTGGTAAGCCTCTAATTTTTTTAGTAATAGATAAGCGCACAGCAAGACTCGGTATATTTGAATGTTCTCCTTCATTTTTAAGTGGAGGTCAAGAAAAAGTGGAAGAGGCGGTTGAAGTTTATCATAAATATTTTAGCAATGAAGCAACTGAAGATATTAATTCATACATACATAGGCAAACTTTATAAAAATAAAAACAAAATGCATATGGAAGTTCCAACCATTTGCATAAGTAGAGCAGAGAAAGACCATATTATTCTGTCTACCATAGAACATTTGGAGCAAACAATTAAAATTAAACAAAATGAGTGAAGTAAAAGACAAAATTTATGTAGGAAGTGGAAAAGAAAAATTTGATGGAGACCAGGTCGCAGTATCTGTATGTTTATCAGATCTTCCAAAAGATTGGATTTTTGAGTATAACAATAAGAAGTATGTTAAACTTATAGTTCAGAAAAAAAGAGAAGTAGACCAATATGGTAAGACACACTATGTAGCCATTGATACATTCAAACCAGAACAAAAGGCAGAAACACCAATTGCAACACCTCAAGCAACTGAAGATCCTGATCTTCCATTTTAAACACATAACACAAAAAACCCTGGGGAGTTAGCGCTCCCCTTTTTTTACCTTTACAAATGACGAATGACAGAAATAAGGCTATATTTATAAACTTATAGAAATTATTAAAAAAAATATATTCTTTATACATACTTTTATTATATATTATTGACATTATTGACATAATAATATATAAATAACTAATAAAGAGATAGTTAAGTAAAATTAAATCAACATTAAATCAACATATAATGGACATTACCATATTCAAAGATATAAAACAAACCTCTCAACCTTTCTATAGAAATATAAATTTAGTTTTAAAACGTATCCAAGATGGCGCTTCAAAAGATATTGTCAAAAAAATACGTGCCGAAAAAGACAAGAGCAATAGAAATATATTAAAACAAAAACTACCAGCAATTTGTTTTAGCGGAACATTTACAAAAAGAAATGATAAGGCTATAAAAGAGCATAGTGGTTTAATCTGTTTAGATTTTGATGGATACAAAAATGATAAAGAGTTACTCCAGGAAAAAGAAAGACTATCTAAGAACAAATATATTTATGCAGTTTTTATTTCGCCAAGTGGAAACGGATTAAAAGCATTAGTAAAAATACCTCCAATAGCGGAGAATCATAAAAACTACTTTCTAAGCCTACAAAAATACTTAAATAGCGATTACTTCGACAAGACTTCTAAAAACATCTCACGAGTTTGCTATGAGTCTTACGATCCATTAATTCACATCAATGCTCAATCAAGTTTGTGGGATAAAATTGAGGAGCAAGAATACACAGAGGTTAATAAGCATGTAGACATTCCTACCATACCAGTAACGGATGAAAATAAAATAGTAGAAATTCTAATAAAGTGGTGGACTAAAAAATACCCTATGAATGAGGGAGAGAGAAATAATAACACTTATGTTTTGGCTTCTGCTCTTAATGACTTTGGAGTATATCAATCTTTAGCTGAGTCTGTTTTAAGCAATTACGAAACTAAAAGTTTTACAAAATCAGAAATTAAAAGAACAATAGATAGTGCATACGCACAGAAACATAACTTTGGCACAAAGTATTATGAAGACGAGGATAAGGTAAACAACCTTAGAATGAAATTAAAACGTGGAGTACCAAAAAAAGATATTAGATCTCAACTCCAGGAGTCAGACATTGAGGTCGCAACCATAGATAATGTATTGGCGCGTTTAGATGAAGAAAATGCAAACAATCAGTTTTGGACAAAAAACGATAAAGGTGTTATAAAAATAGTACATATACTTTTTAAACAATTCCTGGAGGAGAACGGATTCTATAAATTCAATCCAGAGGGTAGTAAGAATTATGTTTTTGTAAAGGTTACAAATAACTTAATTGACCATACTTCTGAAAAAGAAATTAAAGATTTTATTTTAAATTATCTTTTAGAGGTAGATGATTTAAGTGTTTATAATTATTTTGCAGAGCATACGCGGTACTTTAGGGAAGAGTTTTTAACCCTATTGTCTTCTATCGCAGTTTATTTTATAGAGGATACAAAAGATAGCGCATACTTATACTATAAAAATTGCGCAGTTAAAGTAACAAATGACCAGGTAACACGAATAGACTACTTAGATCTTGGTGGATACGTTTGGAAAGACCATGTAATTGATAGAACTTTTAATGAATGTGATGGTAACAGTTGTGATTACCAACAATTTGTTTCAAATATATGTGGTAAAGATGATCAAAGAGTGAACTCTATGAGATCTACAATTGGTTACTTACTACACGCCTGGAAAAACCTATCCTATTGCCCAGCAGTTATCTTGAATGATGAGGTAATATCAGACAACCCTGAAGGCGGTACTGGTAAAGGAATTTTTATGAATGCGCTTAGTCATATGAAAAAGTTAGTGTTTATAGATGGTAAATCTTTTAATTTTGAGAAAAGTTTCGCTTACCAAACTGTAAGTGTTGATACTCAAATACTATGTTTTGATGATGTTAAAAAACACTTTGATTTTGAAAGATTGTTTAGTGTAGTTACTGAAGGACTTACTTTAGAAAAGAAAAATAAAGATGCTATTAAGATTCCATTTAGCAAATCTCCTAAAGTTACCATAACTACAAATTATGCAATAAAAGGAAAAGGATCTTCTTTTGAAAGAAGAAAATGGGAGTTGGAATTAGCGCAACATTACACTAAAGACTTTACTCCGCTTATGGAGTTTGGCAAATTAATGTTTGGAGAATGGGGTGATGATGAATGGTGTGAGTTCGATAACTATATGATTGAATGCGTACAAACTTATATGAATCATGGCTTAATAAAATCTAAGTTTGTAAACTTAAAGACCAGGCAATTATCTGCTGAAACTTGCCATGAATTTTTAGAATGGAGTGGAGAAATAGGTGGAGGTAAGCAACACGAAAAATTAAGACAAGCTGGAAGAATTTATAAAAGTGATTTGTATTTAGATTTTGTTGAAGATAATCCTGATTTTGCTCCAAAGTCTAAATTTACAGTCTCCAGGACTAAATTTTACAAGTGGTTAACTGCATACTCAGTATATAAATATAATTGTAAGCCAGAGGAGGATAGAGATTCACAAGGTAGATGGCTTAGATTTAGAAGTAAGCACGAGTTAGAAGAAAATGGTGTAATAGATTTTTAATATGGAGTTTAGACCTTACCAATCAGAAGTAATTAATAAGGCGTTACCTTTATTAGAGACACACAAATTTGTGTATCTTGCAATGGAGGTGCGTACTGGTAAAACTCTCACGAGCTTGGGTGTAAGTGAGCTTTTGCCAGTATCAAACCTTTTATTTATTACAAAAAAGAAAGCTATAAGTAGTATAGAAAATGATTATAAGCTATTAAATCCTTCCTATAATATTACTGTTATTAATTATGAGTCGTTACATAAGATAGATCAAAAAGGATGGGATATGATCATTCTTGATGAAGCTCATTGTATGGGAGCATTTCCAAAACCAAGTAAAAGAGCCAAGCAAGTAAAAATTCTTATAGCTAAAAACAAATGCTATGTAATACTATTATCAGGAACACCAACACCTGAGTCTTACAGTCAAATGTATCATCAGGTATACGCAATACCTCAAAACCCTTTTAACGCATATAAAAGTTTCTATAAATTCTGTGAAGACTATGTAAGAATAAAAATCAGACCAATAGGAGGGTTTAGTGTTAGAGATTATAGTGATGGTTCAGAAGAAATCATACGGAAAATGCAACCCCATACATTATCCTATACTCAAAAAGAAGCTGGTTTCAAAGTAGAGACTAAAGAACACGTATTAGAAGTAGAAATGAATCCTATCACATATCAATTAGCTGACAAATTAAAAAAAGATTTAGTGGTAGAGGGAAATGATGACGTAATACTGGCCGATACGGCAGTAAAACTAATGATGAAGCTACACCAAATGTATTCTGGAACAGTAAAGTTTGAATCTGGTAAGTCTATGATATTAGATCTAAGTAAAGCTGAGTTTATAAATGATAATTTTGGAGATGTAAAAGTTGGAATATTCTATAAATTTAAGCAAGAGCTTAATGCATTAAAAGAAGTTTATGGAGATCAATTGTGTACGGAGCTGGAAGAATTTAATACCACAAAAAAAAGTATAGCTCTACAGATAGTAAGTGGTCGTGAAGGTATCAGTTTAAAAAATGCTAAAGCTCTGGTCTATTACAATATAGATTTTTCGGCCACCAGTTACTGGCAATCCAGGGATCGAATGACAACTAAAGAACGATTAAAAAGTGACGTATACTGGATATTCGCTAAAGGTGGTATTGAAAAAGATATTTACAAAGCTGTTACTAAAAAAAAAGATTATACATTAAGACATTTTAAAAGAGATAACAAATGAGGTTTGTGAAATTTTTTTTAATTTGGTACAGTCAACAAATGGCGATACCTTTTTGGATAATTGGACATGTACATTTACATTTTGCCACCTGGCATAATCTATACGAATACTCTTTATCTATTTTTTTACACGTTATTGTAGGTGTGGGTTTTTGGATTGATTGGAAAAAAAACGGAAAAAAATGACAGAAGAAACATTGGGAGAATATTGTCAAACAATTTGGATATTTGGAGAGCCGTATGATATGTGGATTCCAATGATGAATCCAGTATATTTAACAGAAAACAACTTATGGGATGACAGAGCAACAGATACAAAACAAAAGGATTAAAGAGTTAGAGTCTGAAGGATACTATGTAATAAAATTAATTAAAACAAACAAAAATGGTATTCCAGATTTAATAGCAATCCCTCCAAACTGTGGAGTATTGTTTTCTGAAATTAAAAAACCAAAAGGTGTAGTATCAGAACTACAAAAGTATCGATTAAAAGAGTTAAAAAAGCATGGCCTAAAAACCGAAGTATATAAAGGATAAAAAAATGATTATATCACCAAGACAAAAAACAATTAAAGCAATTATATTAAATGTAAACGAGGAATTAAATATTGATTTAATGGCTAATAGTAAATCACGATTACAAGTGTATGTTTTTGCAAGATCTGTTGTTTACGAATTATTAAGGAAACATTTACGAATGACTCTTATTGATATTTCAAAAGTTTTTAACAATAATCACGCTACTGTAATACATAGCTTAAAGCAACTTCCATATACTATTAAATATGATTCTGAGGCAAAAAACTCATACAATAACATTGTATTTAAGTGGCTTGGAAATGTTGAAAACTTTGTGCCAGTAAATGATTCAGAGCTAAAAAAAAGAATTACGTTCTTACTAAATCAAAATAAAATCTTAACTTTGGAAGTAGAGGCTTTAAATAACAACTTAAAACACTACACTGGTAAGTACGAAAAATTTTATAATTTAGTCGCATATGCTGAACATAGATTAGGTGATAAGTTTTCAGTTTTTGAACGAAAAGTAAATACTTTTCTTAATGGATTATAATATAAAAAAACAATGACAAAACCTGTTTCTGCTGATGACCTTCAGGCTATTAATCATATAAACTATGTTTCTAATAGTATGCATGAACTCACTGATGAGCTTTATGAAGACTTAATGGATAGAGACCATGAACAAACTAAATTAAAAGCTAAAAATATTATCAATATAATGAATGAATTAATAAAATCTTTATCTGATGAAATCTAAACCAGACGATAAACCTTCTATAATTATAGAAATATTAAGATTAAAGAAACTACCTCAATCCGCCAAAATACTTTTAAAAATAAAAAAACTACAACAAATGTTATGAATAAATTAATAGCCATAGAACTACAAGATTTTTGTAATACAATTGCTGAACGATACTCTAATATAACAAGAGTTGGAAACGTAAACAACGAAACATTTACAGTTGAAGAAATTATACCAACTTCAGACCATACGGCTTGCGTAAACTTCGTGAAAACTGGCGGCAAAGTTGCTGTTGCTTTTTTCTATTACATTAATAAAGGAAGGTCAAAGGGTTGGAAATACTTTTTCCCAACCGACTCTCATGTTAATGGATTCCAGGCGTTTTTATACTACAAACTGGAAGCAGAGCGTAAAAATTATTCTAAAAACTTTTAATCTACAAATTTATCGTCATCATCTTCTTGAAATTCATTATTGTCAAGCTCTTTTTTTTCAGCGGCATCTTGTTTAAGCTCATACCTATACTCCTCTGGATCATCCACCTTTAAAAATTCCATATATTTTTTACGTTCCTTTTTTGCTTTTGCTTCTCTTCGCTCAATAACCCCATCTTCAAACATATCCTTCATAACAATTCTTCTAATATCCTTGTAAAATGGAATAAGTCCCATGTTTCCTAAAGACTCTAAAGTCATTCTATTTATAAGTTCGTCCATGTTTTTATCACGACTCTCCTTGGTTCTATTGTTTTGAGATCTATATAATAAAGCTACACTACGCTCAACAGTATTTAATATCGGCCCCATTGGCCCAGCAAATATTTTTGCAAAAGTGGCAGTAAAACCTTTCTTAGCAATATCATCTTCATTAAACTGAGAGAAACTTATTGAATGTTTAAAAGGATTATATTCTCCTTCTCTAAAGTCACCCAGCATTAATTCATTAAATTTCTCTATACCATATGATGGTATAAGGTTAGGAACATTACCTATACTTCTACGCGTCATTAATTGCAACATAGTCCCAACAGTCTGACGCATAATGATGTCTTCAATATCAGACTCGTCTTCTTCAATCTCTGCGTTGCTGAAAAGTTCATCAAAGCCTTGTGAGAGAACACCATACAAAATAGGATACATAGTCATCCTTGCTGTTGCGGCAAGCAAAACTGCGGATGCTTGAGTCCTGGACATATCACCGCTTTTATATAACGCTCCAATAGCATTACGAACAGTACCATATTCAAACAAACTAAAACTTGCCATGAATTTATTCACAGTTCGATACATATTAGATATATTACCAGAAGATTCACCAACTGATCTACTTTGATTTTTAATAACTCCTTTAAATGGATTATTTGAACTACTAATCATAGTACCCATTTGATCAGCCTTGCGAGTAGATCTCTCTACCGCTTTCTTATATTCTTTCTTAATACTACCATCTTCATTCTGAATCTTAGAAGTTCCTTCTCCAATAGCCTCCATATCTTTTTTAGAAAGATCTATACCTGTCTCATTTTTAAATGTTTGAGAAAAAGTACCATACCACATTGGTATTGATAATGCTTTATCTGGAGCTTGTATCATTCCTGAAGCCAAAGTATCTATAGCGCCAACAGTTTGTTTTGGCCCTAACTTTAAAAGCTGTCCAATAACATTCATAAAAGCACTCCTTGCTCTTTGTGATTTTGGAGATGTCTGAGCAAAATTACTCATATCTGTCATACGAGAAGATATACTCTTAGGATCAAAAAGTTTTGTTGTTTCTGTAGAACCTAATGCGTTTAATATATCTGCTCCTTTTTTTCTTCCTAAAAAAGAAAGAGTAGCGTATTTAGTAAAACCTCGAGCTGCTGCGGCAGGATTAGCGGTTATATAAGTCATGTTTGAAATAAGCTCCGCCTTCATCCTTGGTAAAGATGCTAATATAGCTTGATAAGCAGTTCTCTTAACTTTATTCGCAACCTCTTCCGCAATAGTAACATCTCTCATTGTTTCAGTAAAAGTTACTTTTAATATCTCAGTAAGAGACTTTTGTAGAGCTTTAGCAGCCTTAACTGAAGGAACAGTTCCTTCTGACGCCATGTTCTTTAAAACCTTGTTAGCAGTCTTCTGAACCTCACGAACCGTAGGTGTCATGTAGTAATCTAAATTAGTTTCTTGAACACCTCTTTGTGCTGAAAGAGAAGGATCAAAACTTACTGGCCTAACACCTTTTTGTCTCTCTACCATTGTACCACCTTTAGTAGAAGCGTTTGCAAACGTATCTGCTTTTGCTTTTACATCTACTTCAGCATCTTTTGATGTGCTAAGAACAATTCTGTGAGAATATCCATTTAATAAATCAATTCTGTTAGATCGCAATACTGCGGATGTAAACTTAGCTTTTGATGCTAAACTTGCATTAATATCGTCATAAATTTTTAAAGCTTTTTTCTCACCAGTAGTTAAACTTTTTTCTAATTTATCTAAACTAATTTCTCCATCTACAGTAAACTCTTCAGCAATTTTATTAAGAATTTTAAAGTCATTCTCATAGCCTTCTGTATCTTTAAAAAACTTTAAAGTAGCGTCTATCATTTTCTTGGCCGAAGGAGCTACTGGGTTTTCTTTTCCGTTTTTGTCAATATTTAATATATGCTCCCTGGCTAATTGAAGTAATCTAATTTTATACTTTTTAGCTACAATTTTATTTGCAGTTGTACCAACTCTTAGCTTACGTCTTAAAATATTCTTACCATCATATTCTAATATTCTTTCAGCAGCTTCTATTTTTCCAAAATCTTTTTTAGTATCAACAGTAAATCGCTCATAAACTTGAGCCAGCTTACCGAAAGTATTTTCGTATATAGTCTTACTGTTAAAGTTTCCAAATGCATTATCAATATATGCAGCAGGCCCAGATCTCACTTTGTCTAATAAAATATTTTTTCCAGAAGGAGTATTGCTTTTAATTGCAGTTTTAATAGATGAGGTTATGTTCCTAAGGTTTAACATAATACCTTTCAAGGTTACCTTTGATATCGGTACAGATACTTTTTTAGCAGCTTTATTACTAATAACTTCAGTCAATAAATTCATAGCAGTAGGAGTTACAATACCCTGTGCTAAATTTTGCTTCACACCTCTTAATTGCTCTAACTGAGAGTAATCAAAAGTCCCATCTTCTTTTTCAATTATTAAACTTTCAATGTCTTCTTTTGTAAAATCATTAATTTGATCAGCTACTAATTTAGATTCTTTATCTGTAATAGCTTCTAAGTTAGCTTTTGTTGTTTGGATCTCTGTTATAGCCTCTACAAGATCATATTCTTTAGCTTCTTTCTCTTGTTTAGGAGCTACCTCTACTACTTCTGTTTGCTCAAGACTGTTTAATATATCTAAACCTGTTTGAGTATCTGCTCCTATTGTCTTTATATTCAACGCTCCTCTCTTTGGCTTTACACCATAAGTGTTCATCAAAGACTCAAAAGCATCTAATTTATTTAAAGGAATAGAACTAAGATCAGTCTTACCTAATTCCTGTAAAACCTCTACAAGAGCAATGTTTTCAGAACCAATTAATCCCTTTTTTATATTCTTATCAATTTGAGACTGTTTCTTTTTGGCATTAAATAAACGCTCTGAAATAGAAGCATCAACAAGTACTTTTGTTAGATAAGTGTTTAGCCTCTCTACTTGTTTAGCATCTGTTAACTTAGTTCTTAATGTCTTCGCTAATAAAAGCTTCGCTTGTCTATTTGATATTTTACCTTTGGCTTTTATATCTTTAATATAAGCAGCAACTTTATTAGCAGCTTTTCTATAAGCATTTTCAGATTGCTTCGCTGCTTTAGCCTCTAATTTTATTTGAGATTTTAAAGCCGATGACTCATCAACTTCAATCTTAGATTGTGTTTGTCCTGTAATTTTTTTAGGAGAAGGCCCTCTTTTTTTACCAAACTTCCCTGGTTCAGCAGCTGCTTTCTGGTTTGATTCTTTGTTTCTTTGCTTAGTAGCAACTAAAGGTTCTCTGTTAGGATCAATAGATAGTACTTTATTTATATTTCTTTTTGTTGGTTTTAAGCCAGTTAGATTTTCAAATTTAATTTCTAAATCTACCAACCCAAGAGGTTTTCCAGTCTGTACATCTAACTTACCAGTAGGATTTGCAGTAATAAAATCAATAACTTCCTGAATAAGTTCCTTGGAATTTTCCTGAGTATATCCATCAAGTTCCATTATCTGAACATCTAATTCAGATTTAGGACTTTGACCATATTTGTTTTTTTTCTTAAACCAAAAACGTCTCATTTGAGGATTAATATTAGTTCTATCTCCAAAACGAGCGTAATCTTCTTCGGTTATTTTTCCTATAATTCCTTTTATATCTAAAGGATCAGCTAAAGATTCTTGTTCTGACTTACTAAGTTCTTTTGATCTTTTTTTCTCTGCATCAATAGTCTCAGCAATTTCTTTTATGTTGTTAGAATTTTCTGCAATCTCAGCAGTGTATTGTTCTGGTGTTAAATTAGTAGACTCATCTAAATTTAAAGGAGCGCCATCATTAACATCTATAATGTTTTCAAGGATATACTCTTGAACAGCTGGTTTAATTGGCCCATCTAAAGGTCTACCTGTTTTTCTTTCTACAGCACTAATTGTTCCATCAGAAGACACTTCAATATCTACCGAACGACTTCCAGGAACTCTATATCTTCCTGGTTGTTTTTGACGTTTAGTCGTAAACTCTTCTACTTTCTCTTCTTGCTCCTTAATAGGGGAGTCCTCGGTTTGGCTTTCTTGATCAACTTCGGTAGTCTCTTGGTTGACGTTGCTTTCTCCCACTCCTTGGCCATCGCTGGTTTGTTCTTGTACATCCAGGCTCTCTGTTTCTGACTTTTGAACGGCATCTTCTTTGGTTTTAGTTGTTTCTGTTTCTATACCTAACTTCTGTTTCTGGTCAGTTGTTAAGCCTGCTATCTTTTTGGGATTATTTATTTCAATACCACTTCTCTCTGAAATCTCAATAACCTCACCCTCAATTAATCTATCTGTTAGTAACTGCTCTGCGGTTAATCCATTTTCAACAACTTTATTATTGTCAGCAAGACTTATATCTCTTCCTTTGCCTAAACTATTTCCATCTGCATCAAAATTTTCAACTTCTGCTTTTTTAAGTGAACCATCTAAATTTGTACGCACTGTTGTTACCACTCTACCACCATCCTCATCAGTTACAGTAAATGTTTCTTCCTTTAAAATAACTTGGTCATCTCGGAACTTTTTAGTTTCTTCTTCTGCGGCTATTGCGTTTTCAGCTTGCTGATCAGAGTTTTTAAGCTGCTCCATTATGGTTTTCTGCATATCAGAAATCTGCCCCTCGGTTGGTGACTCTATTCCATCTTGTTCTAATTGAGTTCTTGCTTCGGCTTTTGAAACAGATAAAGTTTCAAAAAAAGATTTTCCATCCCTAAATATTTTTACTTTCTCTGTCATAGCAGTAGATTCTCCTACAAGAAAGTTTATTTCTTGATCTATTGCAATTCTTCTTTGTCTTGTAGCCTCAGACCTTGCATCAGGCAATTTGCTTTTTTCTATTTCTAATTTAACAATAGCATCTCGCTGTGGCCCTTGAGGAATACCTAAAGCTTCTAAATCTGCATCAAATTGACTCGTAGCTTTTAAGTCAGTTATGACCTTCTTCATATCAGGATCATTCTTAATATCAATACTCATCTCTCCAATCTGAGCAGGAGTAGCCGTACCTATCGTTGCTAAAATATAATTTTTAGTAACAAGATCGCCATTTAAACTGTATCGAGGAGTTGTATAAACACCTCTTGCTATAGATATTGGAGCATTACCTGCTCCTGCAAAACCTTCAAGACCTATTTCAGCCACGTCCATTTTCTGACCAGCAGCAAGTCTTGCTACCGCTTCACCTGTACTACCTCCAACAATCTCAACACCTAAACCAGCTGATATCTCAATACCTTTGTTTACCATAGCTCTGGTTACAGTTCCTTTACCTCCAGTAGCTAATAATTTTTGTGTTCCTCTCGCTAAAGCTGTACGTGTAACTCCAATAGCTTTACCAGCTACACCAGCAGTCAAGGCGTCAATCATACCTATAGCAAGACCTCTTGTTGCTGCTCTATTTCTAATACTTTGAAGAGCTTCAGGATCATTTAAAACTTGTCGTATTCCTTCTTGATCAAATTTACCTCCTTTTTTTTCAACCTCTTCTTTCATAAACTCAGTATAAGACATACCAAATTCCAAAGCAGACGAAGCGCCACCCATAGCTCCTGCAAAACCACCTGCTCCTGCTCCAAATAAAGCTAAAGGCCCACCTGCTGCTGTTAGTGCAGCACCTGTACCTGCTCCTACTGCTGCTCCTGCTCCTGCCGCTGCGGCAGATGCTGGATTAATCATTGAAGCAAGTGAGTCAACAAGTAATTCTGGAGCTATAGAAAGGTTTGATCCAAAGCCAAGAATAAAACCAAGAACCCCACCACCATTTGATTCATAAATTTTTTGAAAACTTTTCATTTCATCTGAAACAGCAACGTTTTCAGATTGTTTAACAGCAGCTATATAATCTGCTAAATCTTCTTCTGAGATATTTTTTCCTTTTGCAAACAAAGCAATAGAATCGTCTACAGACTGACCTTTTGTATAGCCGTTACCGATAGCTCTATATATATCACCCCAGAAATCAGCACTTAAAACTCCTAAAACTGGAACATCATCAAACGCCCAATCAGAAGCTTTTCCTAACCAACTTTCTTCAAGCCAAGTTGTACCTTCTTCTAATTCTTCTTCTTCGTCAACTACATTACCTTGTTCGTCAAATTGAAAAATATCAGTACCACCTTCCATCATTTCTGAAATTCTTTCAGCAGCAGTTGAATTAGGATCTTCTACTCCAGGAAGATTATCTTCAGTGGTTTCAATGTCTTCCTCTACAATAGTTTCATTTGGGTTTTCAACTATTATGTCTGAAGAATCCGAAGATCCAACTGTCTCCACTGTAGGAGTTGAAGTATTTGATTCCGTATTTTCCGTTGGAGAAATAATAGGAGAATCTCCAGTTTCGATTTTTTTTTTTCGTGTAAAATTAACACCTTTTTTAAAGTCTTCGATTGAATCAAAAGAACCATCTTTTAAAAGACCAAATATAATTTCTGGATCAGCACCATCAGTAAAGTCTATAAATTCTTGTAAAGAATCGAACGCACCTTCTTGAAGTAAATCGTATTCAAATAAATCTTCTATTTCAAACATATCTTATGGTGTTGTTTTTTTATCTGTCCACATTTTCATAATCCTGGCATTATAAAGAGCCATGCTTTCGCCTGTTTTTTGAGGATTTTTAGCCTGTATCAAGTTTACTGAAGGTCTTCCTCCAGTAGCTCTTTTTTTATCTGTACTTTCTCTTTCCTTATTAACAGCTTGAATACCATTATTTATTGCTTCAGTAATGAGCGCTGCCATTTTTTGTTTAGACAAGCTTTGGTCAAGTAAAATAGGAGTTGACGTTCCTGCTATATTAATCATTACCACTTCTTCTCCAAGATCTCTGTTTGCATATTCTGCTGTTTTAAAATCACTCGATAATTTACCAGTAGGATCTTTTGCGTCAAGGTCTGCTATGTATTCATTTAAAATTTTGTCAGCTTCAGCGTCACTAAATAATTTTGTCTTAGCGTTACCAAGGTTAGATCTTTTAATATTCTTCTTAACTCCTGATTTTAATGATTTCTGTATTATTTCATTAATAGACTCTTCAGCAGCATCATCACCACTTAACCAATCTACAAGTCCTCCTGTAGAGCCATCAAAAGCATCATCTAATAAAGTTAAAACAGTGTCACCACCTGCATTTACTTTTTGATTTTCTGTAATTAAATCATAAGCCGCTCTTGGAGTCCCTCCAGCAAGTCTACCTTTTCGTTTCTTTCTACCACTTAAATCATAATTAACTTCTTTCAGACCTTCTTCAATTTGAGACCTGTTAGCTGATTCACCTGTCAAACTCTTATATAGACCTGTTATTTCATTTAATAGGTCAACATCATTATAAGCTTCGTTTATATCTGTGGTAGTAAGATCGTCAAGTTTTCCAGTAGTAGATCTACGAGGTACTGATATAGGATCTTCCCCATCCTTGTAAAATATAATATTATCATCATTCATATCAAAATCAACAATATCTGAAGCGTTAGTATCTGATTTATTGTTATTTATATCAGTTATTAAACTTCTAATAATATTTTCTGCATTTGCCGTATCAGCTGTAAGAGCATCCGCAAGTTGCGCAGCATAACCACCAATTTTTGTATCAATTTTCTTTGAACCTACATTAGCTGCATTTGGTTGAACTCCACCAAGTCCTTTAGCTTTTGTGGTTTTCTGACCAAACTGAGTAAGAATTTCGTCTCTTACATACTGTTCAGTAGCTTTTTTTTGCTCTGCAAGTAATTTTACACTTGGAGGTTGAGTAGAATAATCTGCTTCAATCCATTTAGACAAATCCGTACCACCTTTATCAACAAACTCTTGTTCAGTTTGAGCAATTATATATCTATCATCACCAAAACTCCTGTTTATTAAAACATTAGCGTAAGATAACTCATCATAAAGTATAGTTCCTGATACGCTTTTAACTAATGTATTAAAATTAGTTTGACCATCCTTACCTTTTAAAGCATCTTCCATTTGTCTTGCGCCCTCTGTAGTGACAACAACGTTACCACCTTTATCAACAGTATAACCACTAATAGTAGATGTAATAAAAGCGCCAACATTCTTTTTTTCATTAGCGACTAAACTACTTAAATCATACTTAGCGTTATCATCTTGGTATAACAATAAATTATTCATATTGTTCATGCTACCGTATTGATCTCTTTGTGTTTCCCAATCAGGCATACTACCATCTTCATTCATTCTAACCAAATAACCATTACCTGTTGGAGCAGTCCAAGGAACTACGTCATTTAAGTTATTAAAACCAAGTACAGATTCCTTTATAGCGGTCTCCATACCTGAAGCTATTTTTTTTCCGTTTGGCCCAAGTTTTTGTCTTGCTTCCGAATCTACATATTTTGTATTCCAATCTTTAGCTGCTATACCCCAATTAGCAATAGAATCTTTAGCTGTTTGAAGTGTAGCCATAAAATCAGCAGGTTTAATTAAACCAGCTTTCATTAATTTAGATTGTTTTAAAAGAGTTTCTTTTAAACCTTGAGCTGACAATAAAACTGTCTGTCCTAATGTTTGATTTTCAAATGAATCTGCTTGGTTTAACTGGTTAATTACCTCATCTTCTGCGCTTTGTATATCAGCCTTTCTTTTTTCTCTTCCAACCGCTACTGCTTGAGCGCCTCCAGCAATTTTCTGAGCCTCTTTATTAAAATCTATTTGAGAACCTTCACGACCAGCATAATTTTGATAATCGGATACTGACTCTGTTCTTGTAAATTCGTTTGCCATTTTTTATATTTTATTGACCAGCTTGATTAGATAAATAAAGCGCTTCTGCGGCTGCTTGATCTTCTGGAGTAGCATTATTTCCAAACAATGGAGCTAACTGAGCAACATTACCCATTGTACTTACCACCCCACTTATACCCTGACTAAATTGTTGTGCTTTTGCCGCGTAAGCATCTTTTGCTTTTAGCTCATTATCTTTAGCTTGACCTAAGTCCATCTTTTTTAAATCTTGATTTATAGCGTCTTTGGCATCAGCTTTCATTTTAGCATTTGTCTCTAAGTCTTTTTGCAAGGCTAATCGAGTAGCATTTGCGGTAGCATCAGAGCTTTGTTGAACTAAACCAACCCCAGCAGCTAAATTACGAGAATCACCTTCTTGTAAAGCCTGAATGTTTTGAGTCTGAGCCTGTAAGTTATTTTGGAACGCAGCATCATAAGCTTCAGTTGAAACATTTAAACCAGCATAAAAGTTCTTTTCTGCTTTCTTTTTAGCTGATGCCATATTTCTTTTAGCCTCTGCCTCTGCTTTTTCCGCTAATCTTCCTTGCTTTGCTGATTGACTAAACGAATTTATCGCTCCTCCTGCTGAAGCCGCTACTCCTACTACTGCTGCTGTTGTTACTGCCATTTTATAATTTTTTAATCATTTCAATAGAATAGGTAGAAGCTTCTTCATAGCCTATTTTTTTATACACATTAATTAAAGGTTTGTTTTTTATTAACGCATACACATATTTTTTATTTAATGCTTTAGCTTGATTAGTTATTGTTTCAACCAATAACGATAAAGCATCTTTTCTTTTTTGACGATCTTTATAATGTATATTAGATATTATCCAATCACACCATACTGCCGTTGAGTTAGTGGTGTACATAAAACCTGCACAAATAGGAATGTCTTTATCGTAAACTATGTAGCCTCCAGTTCCGTTTTCAGGAAGAAAATCTTTTGTAGGCGCAGTCCATCTCCAATCATTCCACCAGCCAACAAGTATGTTGTCGTAATCACTTACTTCTAATGGTCTTATATTTAATTTCATTTACAACAAAGATAACAATTTTTTACGGATAACTTTTGTAACCTTTATTACTTCACGCCAGGAAAACTTTTCATTACACTGCTTCCTACAGAAAACAATTCAACTGGATTAGTAGAATCATTTTGTAAAGTAAATTGTAAATAGTAACCCCTTGCTCCATGAGACTCAGCAACTGAATCTTTTATAGCCATAATAAACTGACCAACGGTAGGGACTGTCCCACCCACTCCAGTAGTGTCTATAGTAATGCTTGTAGATGTTTTACCTGTTATCTGACCTGCCAGTACTGGAGGAGCTGTCGCTGCACCAGCCGTTAAAGTAGCTGCATACGCTGTGTCTCCTATATTTGTAATAGATCCAATAGAGCTTAAAAAAGTAATTATAGTTGCATTGTTTGGCCCAGTAACCCCTGTACAAACTCCAAGACCATTTGCGGAACGCATTTGCCAATTTACTGTATTAGCATTTGTTCTAATAAAAGAATACCATTCACCTTCCTTTTCTTGAAAATAAGTTTCTAACATAGATCCTGGATTCCCATCAGTTAAATCTGTCAACAAAGAAGTACATTCCCAACGAGCCTCATTTGTATCTACAACTGTAGTAGTAGACTCATAAGATATAGTCTTAAACAACTTAATACTTAGCGTTGGTTCTGGATTAAAAACACTTGTTATTGATGATGCTGTAAAAGTTCCATAATAATTATTCCTTAAAGGATTAGTGTTATGCCTCCATAAATTACCTCCCTTAAAACTGTAAAAAAAACTATTCATTCCTATCATAAACTCAGGGAAAAAAGAGTAAAAAGAAGGCCACCCACCTTGACCACCATATTTTGGAAGTGATGAAGAATCTTTATTGTATGTTAATGTATAATTTGGCATATAGTTTTATTTTTTAAGTTGGATTACAATTCCCTGAAGATACAACAACTCCGTTTCTAATTCCTAAAGCAGTTGTTCCAGATGGCCCAGGATTTCCTATTATAACGTATTGAAGTGTATTGGTGTCATTTAAGTATGCTGAACCATCAGCTGCTGTAAAAACAAAATTACCTATCTCTGGCAACGCATTAGTTCTAATGGTATAAGGCACAGAATTTCCAGTTGCATTTCTAACAAAATAGTAAGTTGTATTTGGAGTAAAACAACCAACTCCTCCCTGAAGAGGTGAACCTGTAAAAGTTGGTAAAGACACAGGACAATCTACCTCCCAATTAAATGCAGTTCCACATAGTGGTGCAAATATTTTTAAGTTTAAAACCGTTGGCGTTACTGATGTCTTAGGAACAACCATTGTAAAAACAGGAGAAGTTATAGAACTTGAATCTGATGAAAAACCTATAGCTGAAGAAGCAACTGTTACATTTTGAGTTGTTCCTTGATCCACGTATGCACCAGACACTAAAGAAAAATTAGATGGAGAAGTACCTTGAGTTGGACAAGATCCAGCACTATCGTAAGGACTGTTACTTAATAAATCTGCATTTTGATTACCTACATATGTAGGAAGTGATGTCCCCTGGTTTCCAATTCCAGCATAGTCAACTTGAGTATTAGATCCATCAACTAACAATACTCCATTGTGGTTATCTGCTGCTGTTAATCTATTATATCCAACACCATTTAATGAAGCAATAATACCATCTGGTATTGATCCACCCATAAAACATCTTATAACCACAGCTCCCAAATCATTTGCTAAATCAATATTAGCATCAAAAACTCCATTTTGATTAGCGATAGACGCAGAAAGTCCTGTTCCACAAGGAACTAAACAAGCGCTACATGGTTGAGCATTAAGTAATATTCCGTTTAACTGCTGTCTAACTATCAGGCCTTGACCATAATAACCATCAGCAGCTAAAGTACTTAATGAAGAATCCGTATATAAAGATGTTGCTGACGAAAAATTTACGCCATCGAAACAGTATGTTCCTAATGTTGCCATATTTTATTTATTTAAGGGCAAGTTACTAATTCTATTACTAACCCATTTGATGTAACTCTAATATATTTATCTGATTCTGATTTATAATAACCTGCTGTTAATGGTACTGCTTGACTACTATAACAAGTAGAAGAAGAATAAACAAAATCATTTATAGCAGGATATGTTCCTGATCCAGTATGATAGTATGTTTGAGACAGCGGTTGATTACACACATCCGAAACTTCTTGATTTGTACTTGCTGTAAAAGCAACACAATTAACAACACACTCACAACAGGCATCATCAGCAGAAGCTGCATCGTAACAAAATTGTTGACATGATGTTGTTCTGTAGTCATATATCAAATATAAATATTGATTAGCAACAGGAATAGACAAGGAGCTTAGTGTAGCCTCGTACAATCCTTCTGACGCCTCAACAACACTTCCGTTTGGTATAGTCGCAGACGCAGCTAATAAGGATGCTATATCTGGCTGGTTGTTTTGGTATAAAGTATTACTTGATAAGTATTTAAAATTATCGTCAGGAAAACCCCAGTCATAATCATCAAAATTTATTTTATTAGATCTTATAGTTAAATCAACCCCATCATTTGGAAACACCCCTAAAGACCTTATTCCAACTTGAGGATCATAGGTAGATGCAATTAAATGAGAATTACCAAACTGACACAAGTCACTATCAATTGGACTTATAGTTGTTGTGTTCTCCCAAAAATATTCTGCATGAATATATTTATTAGCATCAACACTTGAGTTCATAACCACCTTCACAACAGTAATATTTACTTGTTCAGGACAATTATAATCTATAGAAAAACTTGAATCTAAACCAACAGAATTAACTGTTACAACTGCATTACTTGGAGTGTTTAAAGATTTGCTCCAAGTGTAAGATCCTGAACCAGTTAAAGTTCCACTTGTAGATGTTGTTCCGTTCCATAATACAGAAATTGTAATACTTCCTGAAGTTATATTGTAGCCAATTAGCACATCTCCGATTACATTTCCAAAATTTACTGTAGAAGAAAACGGTGTACCAACTGGTAGACCACTTCTATTTATAGATGTACCACATGGAATTACTTGAGCAGGAATAGGTACTGATTTTTGATTCATTCCTAAAACAAACTCATCCATATAAGGATCAAATGCTCCTAATTTTTGATTGTTTAAATTATCGTTAAACTCATCTCTAAAAAAAGATCGCATTCCAGAATCGGAAATAACAGTCAAACTCTCTCCTTGACCTCCTTGTGAGTTTCCTGACAACATTAATACAGCTCCTCTTTTTGAATCTGTAAAGTAAGTATCAAACCCATGAGTTGAAAAACTTTCAGGATTAAAACTAATACCATACTCCTCAATACGAGCAATTTGAGTTCCTAATATCTGAGGAACTGAAGTAACAACACCACCACCTGTTGAGTCAGTTAATTGGTTTTTACTTGCTAAAACATAAGAAATTTTATCCTCTTGCAAAACTAATATATCAGTTTTACGCGCGTGCATTTTTTGAATAGGCCCATAAGAAGTTTCTAAATCTTTAAAATTTACTAAACCTAAATTAAATTCATTTAAATTATTTGTACCAGAGTTACTACTGTACACTCCGCTATAAGTCATACCTTCAAACCTATCAGCTTCCTTATAGTCTTGATTAGATACAGCTAAAGTTCTTTCTCCTAATTGAAAACTTTTAGCGGCTAATCTATCTTTTATTTTATAACTTTCAACACCATTACCAAATGTGTAAACATCAGAAAAATTTAATTCAACAACCGCATCTTGTGAAGAAGTTTGATTTTGATCAAAATCTCCTGTTCCTGATAAATGATTATAATTAGCGTCAATATCATACATTTCACTTGCATCAAAATACAAATCTGGATTTGCATCTAAAGGCTCTGACTCAAAAATCATTAAAGTATTAGCTCTAAAAACAACAATGTCAGCAGATATACTTGATTGTCTATCAGAAGTAAAAGTTCTGTTAGCTCCAGGAACACCACTATTTATACCAAAGTATAACGGAGAGGTTTCGTCACCTGGAATATCTTGAACAAAACCAAGCTTTATTTTAAATCTTGTACATGGAAGATTGCCAGCAAACCCATATTCATTACCAGAAACAAATGGAGGAAATCCACTGTCAGGAACTGAAACATTTACATAAGCTCCATCATAAGTAGCAGCAACCTCATCAACACCAAAACCATTTACATTCCCTGGTGAAGCCAACAGAACATTTACATTGTCTCCATCATACCATCTTTTCATGTCTGGGTAATCTCTACTTGCAACAAATTGCTGTTCCCACTCCCAAGTATATTCTTTCGCTCCACCTGGAAAACCTGTAGCAGAACGTTGCGCTATAAATTTTAATTTTATAACAGAACCACCTGGGACGCTATAGTTTGTTGTACCAGTAGCAGCTCCTAATGAATCATATTGTGTTGTAAAACAAGGATAACCTACCTGTCTTTTTGAAGTGCAACCATCAGCCTTGTCCGATGCTTTCTGATCTCCATAATCTATAACCGAATCATTAGGAATCGTAACATTAAAATTTTGATTTTTAACATTCATGTATAAACCTGGCAATTGACTTATTTCTTCAAATCCAATTTCTCCAGCTTCTTGTAAAAAATCTGTAGACTCTGCTGTTACATCTAAAACAGTAACTTTTTCTACTCTTGGCAAAGCCCCATCTACATCTCCTTTTACTATTAGCGTTTGTCCTTTTTCAACCTTATTAGCATTATCGCCTTCTAATTTAAAAAAGATCATATTGTCACTTGGTCTTACATAATAGAAATTTGTAAATATAGTTTCATAAGTGCCTAAACTTGGTTTAACAACAAACTTGTATTTTTTGGCCCAGTAAGGAGCAATACTGTTTACTTGAACTAAAATTTTATTTACACTAATTGAATTTGCTGGTTCAATATATATTGTATTATACTCCGAAACCAATACAGTAGAGGCACGAGCGTATTCATCCATATAAACAATTCCTGTTTCATAATCCCTATTACTATGTAAACTTGTAGTGTCATTATCTGAAGTGAATGTAATGTTTCCAGAAATAAATCTAAAAAACTCAAACATATTTGTTGTTATTGGAGCTGCTGGATCTGTAACATCTATAGCTTGATAATTCATTGCAATTACCTGTAACTCAAATGTATCAGATCCTGGGACTACCGCAGTTAATGCAAACCCTTGCTGTGCAGTTGCATCAGTTATACTACTATTAAATTTTGTAAATGTACAGGTGTTAGCTGGAACAGATAAATAATTATTAAATAAATCTGTTAAAGAATTTCCTGTATCCGCTAATAGCAAAGTCTTAAACCTTCCATCTGATAATATACCTGTTCCTATTGCATCTTTAAACTGAGCTGAACTTACAAAATCATAAACAGAAGAATAATCTTCATTTAATGTAATAGATATTGTTAACGAAAAACTTGCGTTTTTAAACTCTTCATTAGCAATGTAACAATCAGTAGTTGTTGTGCCAGTTAATTTAGCGTGTTCAAAACGAAAAGAAAAACCTATTACAGATCCTTGTTTTAACTTAGAAGAAATTTCCGATAAGTTAATAGTGATTTTACTATTATCTATATTTTCAGTTGTCCCAGAAAGAGTATAAGCGCTACCATTCCCTGGCTCTGGAATTTTTAAAGTTATAAAATCTACGTTTTTTGAAATGTAAGAGGTTGTATAGTTTAAAGCAATGTTTGATCCATCAGCACTCCCTCTTCTAAAGTTATATCCATCTATAAAATTACCATAAAATAACCTATTACTCATTATTGTTTGAGCTTTTGCTACCCTTGGAACATTATCATATTGTCTTAATAACTCATCTCCACCTATTGTGGTATAAATTTTACTATTTGTAAAAGAATAAGTTTTAGACGTATTGTCTGCCCATCCATAATCTTGTTTCTTAAATCTCTCTATTACAAAAATAGAATTTGAAGTTGTTTCTTTATATAGTAAATCGATTTCTAAAACACGTTTACTACCAGTATTAAAAGTTACAATTGCTCCGTTGTATCTATTGACCATTCCACCGTTTAAAAAGTTTCTTGTATCAAAAGTAAATGTGCTTGCTGCAAAAGCTGGTTTTGTAAATAAAGAAGTAGCGCTATATTCGTTGTCTTGATACCTGTATCTATATGCAAAACAAACAAATCTTTCTTTTAAGTAATTTTCATTACCAGGTAAGTTTACAAGTTGAACTAATGGTGCAGGTAAGTTTACATTTGATCCAACTACATCTTCAAACCCAGGCGGCTTAACTATTACAGATATATCTTCTTCAACAATCTGATCTGTATTACCAATTGGGTTAGGATAATTTCTCCCTATATTTATCATTCGAGGAGGATTTAAATCATCTGTAAAAAACAATAATTTTCCATCCACTAAATCAACCGCTGTTATTAAGTATTTAGGATCAAAATTTAATACCGTAGTAGAAACAACATGATATTGAACAACTTGATTCTCAGTATTATAAGAAACTATTAAATCAATTCCTCCAGTTTTACCAGGGAAATCTTTATCATGTATAAACCAATAGATGTTCTCTCTCATTCCATCCTCATAAGCTCCTATACATACTGCTGTTGAAGATATAGTCGTACCTTCAAACTTAATTGTTGTAAGTTTTTGATTACCTCTGGAGTTTTCCACAGCTCCTATTTCAGTAGTTTCTGTAGCTCCTAAACGAACATTCATTGCGTTAATATATTCTCCAGGAGGAAGAAGCCTTTCATCGATAGACTTATTCATTCTACCTGCCGTAAAATTTGTTGTAACTATTGGCATATTATTTTATCCATTTATTCTGACCTCTCATGTTCATTAACAATCGACCAGGGTGTATATTACTTAATCTAATTTTTGAATTTCTTAACAAAGAAGACTTATCTTTTCTTGCTCTATTAATTACATACTCTGAAACACCTACTCTTCCATTTAATATAGAGTATCTAATATAAGCGTATATATATTCTTCAAATAATTTGTTTACATGAACATCTGTATCAACTCCATTTTCCATTCCATCTGAAACATATTCTAAAACAATAGAAGAAGAAGCGATTATGTTGCTAAAGTTAATTACACCTGCTTGCTTATTAATTGTAAATGTAGGATTAGAATTTGCAGTCTCTGTGTTTAATCCAAAGCGTGCGCCTACAGCGTAATTAAAACACCATACACCATCTATACACCATCCTTCAGAATTATTGTAAGGACTACTCGAGTTTAAATATATGCTCGGAGCTGTAGCTGACATTTGATTTAAATTTAATTCTGACTCTTGAGGACTTAACGCATTACCATCTTGATCAAATAATACATTTGACTGATTGTCTTGTAAATATGCAGAAGACCAATTTGTTTGAATGTTTTCTGACAATGGATGTAATACTCCATTTACAAATTGAGAAATACGCACCCAATTCACATAGTCTGGAGGTAATACAAAACGCAATTGATCTGTAATGTCTAACTGAAGAATTTTAATCTCCTTCATCGCGTCATAATTTAATTCTTGTATCCCTCTTTTAGCGTGAAATAAAATTTGATACCTTTCGATATTATTTATTAACTCGTGATTACCTTGATACATTAACATAAAATTATTAACTATATCAGATAAAGAAAGAAATTGATACGATCCATGATTTAAATCAGTTGGATTGTTTCCTGAGTTTTGATAATATGCGTAATCATTTATATATGCCATAATTATTGTTGTTGTTGATTATCCATTATTTCTGCATTTTGACCAAACTCAATTACATCTTTTTCTCTAATTTCAAGGCCAACATATTGGCAAATCTTAGCTATTAGAATAGGCTCGTCTGACAACGGTAATTCAAAGTCTTGATAATCGGCGCTTGTAGGATCAAATAAAGGCTCTCCAGCTAATAGTGTAGCGTAAGTCCAGTTTGGCGGTAAAGGGTATCTAACGTACTGAGATGTTAATTGACCTATTTTATTTATAGTAATTGGAAATGCTTCCGCTACAAGAGCATTTTGTGTGTAAGCTGGGTAGCCAATGTTTGGTTTTGTTAAAACAGAATTGTTCAGCATAGTAATTTTACTTTGTGCTACTCTTTCTGCTTCAACAATATCATTGACTGAATATATATTGTAAGTTTTTCCTACAGCATTCCAAACTGATGCACCTACTGTTGCAAAGACTAAAAGATTTGTTGCGCTAACTACTTGTGAAACTACTGTGTTATAAACCACCCCTCCTGTAATAGTTGAAACTATATCTCCAACAGCTACTCCTGCTGCAATAAAGTCCGCAGAAGTGTCGTTTACCGCTATAGAACCACCATTGGTCGAAGTTGTTACTCCTGCCGCCAATTCTTTAGCAAACACCATCATCTTATTAATTAAATAATAATCAGCTGGTAGTGTATATAAATTAGACTGTATATCCCCTAATTGAGATGTTGCAGAATTTAATAAAGGAATATTTACATAAAAAGTATCTATTACCTCAACTAATCCTTTAGCTATGTCGGCATAACCTGTTCCAGATTGTCTTTGGTTTTCTTTTAATATTTGATTATTATATTGATAAAAATAATCCTCAAACATATCCATTTGAGCTTGTTGCGCATACAAATTAAAGTCAGCTGGAGATATGTAACCGTAATTATTTTTATTCGCTATAGCTAATACAGTGTTTCGTACTTCGTTTATTGGCATAATTAATTCTTTTTACAAAGATAGCAAAAAAAAAGAGGCCCTATTTTTTTTAGAACCTCTCTTTAATTGTTTAATTAATGCTGTTATGCATTAACGATACTTGTTACAGCTTTTGGAAGACTTACCTCAAAATAAGGATTCTGCCAAGATGTAGCTAATGCTACTTCCATATTATCTAATATAGATGTGTAAACATCATGAGCTACTTGAGCCGCTGTTGTTACTGTAGTAACAGTTCCATCAACATAAGAAATTGTAACTGTTACTTCTGTAGCTGTTGCCGTAGCAACCGCTTTAACTCCGTCAAGACTAATCAATTGACCAGTAATAGGAGCGTTCGTGATTTTAAGAAATTTTGCCATTTTATAAAAAGTTTTTAATGGGTTAATAAAGTACAAATATAGCAAAAAAAAAGCCACCCTTTTAAGGTAGCTTATTTTCGGTATGCTCTGTTTCGTTCCGCAACGACCAAGTTTAAAAAACTAACAGTTACATCCTAATATTTCTGAATTGTTAATTTTACTTTTTATTACTTAATTTGTTTTTTAAAAGTTTAAAAACCTCAAGTCCTTCATCGGATTGTAAAAAAGAACCAACAATATAATTTGGATCTTCACCATAAGGAACTGTTAGCATTTTCTTTTTGTTGTTAGGTAAATTATAATAAACATCCTTGTTGTTATTTCTAAATGTTATAAAACCTGCCATCATAAATTGATGAATTGTATCCATTAACTCTAACATTGGATCATTTATGGTATCCATAAAATCTTCTGGTCTTGATTTAGCATATAAAAGAATATCTCTTTTTAATTCTGGTATTGTCATGTTATCTACACCATTACCCATTAAAACTCTACATACTGAAGTTAATTTATTTACATCAGTAGTTATTTTTTTAGCTTCTATTTGAGCATTTAACTCTGCCTCAACATACTCTAATTCTTCAGCTGCATCTTTAGCATTATTTATTTCCTCAAATACCATGTCTTTACTTGGATGATAATATAAGAATTGTTGTAATACTTGATTTTGTTTTTCAACTATTAACATTCCATCTTCAAAAACAATTGGTTCTAAGATTGCATTACCATCTTGTTCGTCTTCAAACGGACTTTTTTGATTTCTTGCATAACGAAGAGGTCTATTAATACCTTGGTCTTCGTCAAAATGTAATAAAGGTGATCTCGATGAATGCCTTGAAGCAAGCATATATGAGAGTGGGAATTGTTGGCCTGTAAGTTTATAGGCTTTAGTTTCGTACTTTTCTTTTTGTTTTGCCATTATAATATGATTTAATTTGATTAAAAAAAATAAAAAGGGAGAAATTAATCTCCCTAATTATTACTACTTATTTACTATGCATCTTGGAATAAGAAGAAGTTGTTTGCACCTAAAGTACATACAGCTCTCTCACTCAAGAAGTTTACTTCCATCGCATCTAAATCAGAAGTTTTTGCACCACCAGCAGAACCAGTAATCCAAGTTTTGTATCTTCTGTCTTCAGTTTCTGAAGCTCTATATCTAACGTGTAAGAAAGGTCTTTTAGCGTTCTTACCTAAGATTTGATCATATACAGTTGTTGAACCAGCTGGAACTAAAAGTCCGTTGATTGCACCTGCATTTACACCACCTCTCATAGTAGGATCGTTTAAGTATTTCCAGTCAGACTTGTAAAAATCATAACCTCTACGGAATCCTGTGAAACCTAAGTTAAGAGCCATGTCTTTATCATTGTCAAATAAACCATAAGAAGTACCACCTGCTCCATAAGAGTTTTGTGCTGCTAACATATCGTCAATGTCAAATGAGAATTGTCTGTTTACAAAAATTACATTTTCTTCAATAGAACCTTGCTTATCAAGTCTTTGAATAACATTGTCAAATTGAGCTAAAGCAACTGGGTTTCCACCACCGAATACATTACCTCTATTTCCTACTACATAGAAAATACCATCAGATCCTGAAAGATTAGCTGCACCTGCACCTACTCCTACACCTTGTAAGAAATCGGCTGCACCAGAAGCTGCGTCTGCTGGAACTGCTTCCACCATTGCTGTTTCTAAATAATCTTCAAAACGTAATCGTGTATCATGCTCAGATTTCAAATACCATAAGTATCCGCTTGCACCATTTTCAGATGTAACTTCAATCCAACCAATTTGAGCCATGTCAGAACCAGAAACAGAATATTTGTCTTTGATAATAATTGGCTTGTTGTCAAAAATAAAGTCATCAGACTCGTTAGAACCAACCATTCCGTTAGTACCTTTTGCAAATTCAGAACCATAGATAAAAATATCACATCCTGATGCTGCTGCCATTGCTTGACCGCCTGCTTCATAATAAGCTACAGTAAATGTTCCTGGAGCTGCTGAAGTTGGAGCTACTTTGATAATTGCTTTATTTTGTAATGTTGATCCAGGTGTATTGTCTGAAATCATTACAGTTTGTCCAACTCTAAGTGTAGCTAAAATACCTGAATTAGCATTTAACTGTGGATTAAAGTTAGTAGGATTGTTAGCTCCAGCTCCTGGTGCTGCTCCTACTCCTGGAACTGTCCAAACACCATCTACTGCACCTGCTGCTGAAGCAGAAGTACATCCTTGATATTTTGTGTGTAATCTACCTTGTTCTGCCCATTTAATTAAATCTGAGTTAGAAGGCATTTCAGCTCCTACCATTCTCAAGAATGATGCTACTGATCTGTTTCCATAACGCTCAAATTCCTTTTCGTAAGTATCTGGAAGATACTGATTTAAGAAATCAAAGTTGTTTATGTAGTTTGTTGATAACGGAGTTTGCTGCGCACTTGGCTGCAAGTCAAATCCTGGTGTTACATTTACTGCCATTTTTTAATTGTTTTTAATTGTTTTTAATTGTTTAACTTTTTTTAACACTTCTAATTTTGAGTCCTCTTCCATGTTCATTTCTATTATCACTACTCACAGGACGTATTTTCATTCCATCTTTTGAAACGGTTTGAGATTGTTGCCTCATATCCATGTTTATGTTTTTAGATTTTCTTGAAACATTATCCACAGCATTGGCTACGCCTTGATCATAAAAATATTGAGCAAACTTATCAGGATTCATCGCTACCGACAAAGCTTTATGATAACCTACTGCGTCTTTAATTAATCCACTTTCGTCTAAATATTTGCCAATAAAATTACCAACATTAGATTGAACATTTCTTAATTCTTCCGCAGTACCAGGTTTATAAGTTAAATTATTATCAGACACATTGAAATCAAAACCTTTAAAATCATTGTTAAACACATCATTTGTTTTGTCTGTAAAAAAATCAGCTTTCTTCCTGTTTACTTCCTCTAAACTTTTAGATTCCTCTATTGAACTTCTGTAAGCATTAAGATTTTTTTCCTGTTCTTCAGATAATCCACCCCCACTTGACTCAAGAGGAATGTTGTATTTATCTTTTTGTTCATTCAAAAATTTCTTTGCTTTCGCAAGTTCACGTTTTTTAGCTAATTTTACTTTCTTGATTTCTCTTGGTTCGTCTAAATCCTCATCGAAACTAAACTTGTCCTCAATAATATCTTGAATGTCTATTTCGTCTAAACCTTCTTCAGTTGACGAATAATAATTAGCCAGTACAACATCGTCTTCCATTTCCTCAAAGTTTTTTTGTAAATTATAAAAATCTTCAATTCCACGTCCAGTTTCTTGTTTGTACTTAAAATACGCTGATACATCCTCTGGTAAATCAACATTTGCCTCTTTTTCCGCAAATAATTCATCAACAGAATTAATATCCTTGTCGTATCTATTTTTTATATATGAAAGAACGTCTTGATCATTTAATTCAACCAAGGGTGTTTCAATTTCCTGTTCTTTAACAGGATTGTTATTTTCTTTAGGCTCTTCTGTTTTATTATCTTCAGATAAATTAACTTTATCTATTGAAGGTTCATTTGTATCTGAGTCTTGATATTTTTCTTCATGCGCTTTTAGTAAATCGTTTTCTACTTCAACACGAGACTTTTCCTCTTTTGTTACTTCTCTTACTTTAATTTCCATTTGATTTGATTTTTTACAAAGTTAATATTAATTTTAATTAAATTTTAGGCTATTTATCTTGGATTAAATTCTGAAAAATCAAACCCATCTAAGCTATCTTCATTAGATTCAAAATTAATAGAAGGTAGATTACGTTTTCTTTGTTCAATCATTCTTGATTGATTAGAAGATTGATTATTTAATCTATCAGATTTATTTGTTTCTCTACTTTTCTCTCTTTCGTCTAATTGACTTTGCTCTACACCCTTTAATTGCATTTGATAATTAAACTCAACCTCCATTAACTTGGATTTTAATTGAACTTCCATTTGCATTTTTTGAATCGCCATCTGACCTTCAGCAGTCATTGTTTCCATTTTTGCAGCTGACTGAGCTTGAGCTATTTGCATTTGCTGTTGAGCCGCTGCTTCTTGAGCTTGCATTTGTTGTTGCGCCTGCATCTCTTGTTGTTGCATTTGCATTTGCTGTTCTCTTTCTTCTTTTTGTTTACGTTTTAATTTTAATAACTGATTAGCCATTTTTAGATTATGAATCTCTCTAATATCAATAGCGTCTTCTAAACTTATATTTTTTTGAGATAAAGCCATTTGAATGTTTTGCTCTAACATAGCTTTTTCCTCTTCATCTGGAGACATTTCAATAAATATTCCAAAATCATATAAATACAAGTTTTTTATATCTTCAATAATTTGAAGATTATATTTACCAATTTGCATTGCAAACTCATCTTTAAAATCAGCATACTCTAATATATCAGCCATTCTAATAGATAAGCATTCAGCTAAACTTCTTGTCATATATAAACTTGCTTGTAATATATGTCTTGTAGCTGTATTTGAATTTAATGCAGCTAATTTATTAACACCAACTAAAGAATTAGGATCAGGACTTGATCCATCACGAGCTTCGTTTAGTCCTGTTACAGATCTAATCATATCTAAATAATGATTATAATTGCCTATAAGCATTTGCATTTTACCTGCTCCACTTGAAGCTGTTAATTGAGTAATTGGAACTTTTGCATTATTATATTCACCATCCTGAGTATAACTTCTACCAATAACACTACCTGTTTGAAAGTATAATCGTAAAGCATCCTCTGGATTGTATGCAGCTCCAGTACCTAAATCTACCTCATTTAATCCATCAGCATCAATAAAAACACCATCAGGAACTACACGAGAAACAACTTGTTGAATTTTTAAATGCGTCATTTGAATTAAATCCGCAAACGGAATCATTCTACGAACTAAAGATTCAACAGCTCCTTTGTACATTCTTGGCGCGCAAGCTATATAATTAGGTCTTGCATATTGATTTGCTGATTTTGGTCTAACCATATTTTCACTCAATTTCCATTGAAGCATAATATTAGTACCCATAACCATTACACCATCATACCAAACATCAATTCTTTTAGTAACTTTTTCAAAGCCACCTTCATCCATCATTTCTTGAGGAGGATTAAATTCATCTGTTTTTTCTACAGTTTTAAATGTTCCATCAGCCATTCTTTTCTTCTTGTAAACAAAAGAATTTGTAGATTTATAATTAAAATACAACAAGGTAGCTGTGTCTCTATGAAACATACTATTGTTGTAAGCTTGTGCGTCATTATAATACTGATACCATGATTGACTATATTTAGATATTTCATCTAAATCTCCAAGAGATAAGTCTGGATCTATTTTAATTAACTCTCCAATTGGAACAGTTTTAATTTCTCCCCAATAAAAATTATCTTTAAAATAAGGATCTTCAGTATAACTATAAACCACATTAGCTGGATCAACATAATCAATTTGAACACCAGAACCTGGTAAAAACATATGTTTACATATACCAATACCTAAAACAGTTTGATCATAATCACATCTTTTTCTAATATCTTGGTAATGATTTTCATCTAACAAAGTATTAATACCAACCTCTTGAGCAATCTCAACAGCTGGTTTAAACTTCATTTGCATATACAATTCTAACTCCTCATCGCTTCCTGGTAGATCTTCTTCTGCTACCGAAAAAACAGGGATTCCAAATTGTTTCTCTAACTCTTTTAAAACAGGTGCGGCCACCATATCAGCTTGAACCATGTCTTGAAAAATATTTCTTTTTTCTGCTGACATTGCATCTTGCGCATACGTTTTAACTTTAAATAATCGATCAGACATACCATTAACAACTATATCCACAAATTTTGGAATAATTGGAACTGGAGTCCAGTCTAAATTCAAGTGACTTAAATCACCATCTACTGATATTTCATTTTTATATTTAGCAATAGACTGTTCACCTCTTGCGTATAATCTTAACCTATTAAAATCTGCCCATTGATTATAAAACCTACATGAACCACTATCTCTCCTAAACCACTCGTACTGAATTGCTTGACCTACTTGAAGTCCAAATTCCATTGTTTTTTTAACGGAGTCTGAAGCAAATTGATCAGGAAAAGCAGCAGAGTTAACTTGTATGTTTACATCTTTCATTTATTAAGTAATTGACTAACCGAGGCTGTGTTATTATATCTTGCAAAGTTAATGCTTATTTTCGATTTTTCTTTAGTAGGAGTGTACAGGTGTTTTTGATTAGCCATTATTGCTAAACCAGAACTAATAGAAGCATCAAACTTAGTTCTATTGCTTATATCAAATTTCGCCCAATCCTCTAAGGTTCTATGAAAATTCATTACACCCATATCATCTTTATCTCTATACGATCCTTCCATATCTAATCCCACATACTTTTCTATATACGATTCTATAGCAGAAGCGTGTGATTGTTTTACATCTTCGCTGGAGTTAGGAATACCGCCTAATTCTTTTTCAGTTTTTGATAATTTATTAAAAACCTTATCAGGCCTATTAACACTAAACCCACGATAACCTCTATTTTTTAAATGATACAATAATCGAGGTTTATTGTTTTCACATAATATTGGCATACCATAAAATACTATCGCCATTAAAACATCTTCAAAAAACAGTTCAGCAGTTTGAGGACGAGCTATGTATTCTAAGAAAAATTCATTACTTGGAGCATTATCCATATTAAACTTTGTTAATCCATGTAAAGAACCGTTAGATCCTTTACCGACAACTACCCCTGATATATCATAAGAATCACATCCAAATGTACCCACATGTTCATTCCCTGGATATTTTTTACCATTCTTATTTATAACATTGTTTTGCAACGCTTTTTCTGGTAACCAAGTTACAAAAAATCTACCTCTTTTATTAGGCGTCCAAATTACCCTACTATCTTTAATTCCGTTCTCCCAAGAAAAAGATCCCTGTGTTACATATCGGTCAGTAATTAAAGAATCATTGTAATCAATTTGTTGATATATCTTAGTAAGATTAAATATAGACTGCTTGCTTTCATCTCTAAAAGCATGAGACTCTGATCGAGGAAATTGTCTGTAAAATTCATTTAAAGCATCAGGATCTTGTTTTAAAGAATCTACTTCATTTTCCCAATAATCAACAGCACCTTGAAATATAAATTCATTGTCTATTCCTAAAATTGGTTTTTCAGGAGATCTAAAAACTGGCATCCCATATCTATCAATAAAACCCTCCATGTTCCATTCCATAGGGATAAAAAGTGAATATAACCCACTTTTTGTTTGACCATTTGAATTTCTTTTAGTGCAGTCTGAATCATTGTATAATTTTTTAAAATTAGAACCACCTTTATCTAAGGCATTTGAAGTTGAACCCATCATACATTTACCTATAACCTTGCTACCTAAACGCAAACAGGTTTTTGTAACCCTCCAGTTATTTAAAATATTATCAGGACGCTCCCATTTACCACTCTCATCATGCAAAAGTAATTGTAATTTTTCTCCATCATAACTGTTGTCTCCAGTATTTTTCCAGTCAATAGTTGTATCTAAACCTTCAAGTTCTTGATCTTCAGTTAAATACATATTTTTTTTAGTGATCTTAGAAGCAGGAACTCTATATGCTAATTCTGTTTTAGGTTTATCCATACCATCTTGTATGGGTTTAAAAAAGAAAGGGTAGTTATTAGATATAGGAACTATTTTATCTGTAAACATTTTTTTAGCATCCGAACCAGTTTTAGATAAAACACCTATACGAGCATCTTTAGTAATAGTCCCAGTGTTAACACCTTCACACGATGCCATAAATGAAAACCCAGAACGTCTAATTTTTAAATAGTCCATTCCAAAACTTCGTTTATCCGCTTTACAAGCTTCCCAAAAAATATAAAAAATTCTATTTGCTTCTCTAAAATCTGGTAATCCAATATCTATTTTAGTCCATTGCAAATACATATAATGTGTACCTGTGATATAAGTTGGAACACCTTTGTTTAAAAACCAACATCCTTGTTCTCTATAATTAAACTGAGTTTCTATGTAATCAACCCATTCGTTTTTAAAACTTGCAGGGGTGTCATGCCATTGAAATATAGATTTAATTTTTTTTAATTGTTTAGGAATTTCTGTTGCTTCCCAATATTGCTCTTCTTTTTTTTCTGATCTTTTAATAAAGCTTTTAGGAGCTTTAGGTAATGCTATATTTAATCCACTTATATTTATTATATTTTCAATTTGACCTGTTTTTGAAATTACAACAAAATTATATTTCTCATTATATCCATAAGTCCATGATTTAGCTTTGTTTTTTATAGACAAAACATTTTTTGGAACTATGTTAACAAGCTCATTATATATTTTATTTTGAATTTCTTTCTGCAAATCCTTTTGGTGTATTACTTATTTTAGTGTCAACTCCTTCCAACAAGTCTTTTTCTTCTTGTATTCTTTTTAGTATTTCAAATGCGTCAAATATTGCTAACTTTTTTGTAGCAGCAGCATTTTTTAATTTATCCGCAGCCAGATCATCTTCGCTATCGTATTTAATAATGTCTGCTTTTGCAACTTTAATTAATTGATGAACAGCTAATTCACCAGCTTTTATAATCTCTTTTTTTATGTTTTTTATATCCATCTTGATTTCGATTATATTTAAGTTTTAATTTATCTACTTTATCTTCCCAATCAGAATTTTTTTTATTAATTTCTTTCTTATTCATAATCAGAAACTTTATAAAACATTACAAAAGCTTTCCTTCCTTCTTTCCAAGATACGTTAGGATATTTACTGTGAAAATAACTTGAGGGATAAGAAACTAATCTATTTTCTTCGTAACCAACTACAGTGCTTAACCTCCATTTTTCTAAAGTATTTGCATCTACTTTTATCATTTTATCATACTCTTCATCTGTAATATCTTTAGGTATTTCTCTTCCATATATATCATGCTCCCATAATGCAGTACCATGAAGTTCTTCTTTTTCTCTTGGAGATAAATAAAGAACCAATGCTCTGTCAGGTTTTTCTCCATTAATATTTAAGTCAGAATGAATACGCCAAGAAACATCTAATTTATCTGTAGCAATTCTAAAAAAACTTAAAATATTTTTAATTTCCTTGCCTTCAATAATAGATATTTTTTGTGTTATATATTTATCAAACTCTTCATTTGATTCTTGAATATGGAAATCTTTATCTCCAGCTTTTATTTTTTTAAACTCATTTTCGTCTAAATATTTATTAGCTATTTCAAAAAGATTTTTTTGTACAAAATCATCTACAATATATATCATAATGAAAAGGTTATATTGTTAGTAAACATCCTATACAACCGCTCTCCATCTACATTAAATTCATATTCACTTTCTGGTTGATAAGAAATCTCATCACCAACATTTAAACCCATACTTAAAAGTTGATTATTTATATACTTAATAGTACCAAACAAGGGTTCTTCTGTAATAGATTTTTTAATAAAAGAATTTTTTGCAGGAGATGGTTTGATGAAACAATATTTATTGTACCCTCTCCATTCTCCATTTTGTTTGTATAAAAAAAACTGATCAGGATCTACAAAAAATAAATTATCTTTAAAATAACTTTTGCCGCTTTTTCTACGGCCCTGCATATCATTATAAAACTTAAATACATTATGATGAACTAAAAGGGTGTCACCCTCTTTTACAGGCCCTGAATAATCTATAGGGGTTGATACTACAATTGCGTAACGATTTGACGCACTATGGTCTTCTTCTGAAGTACTTATGATAAAATTAGTTTCACCGTAAGTTTTTGTGTTATCGTATCTCTTATTATTATAAGGTTTTACAATAAACGAATAAGGAGATTTCATTAAAAATTTATATTATATTCTAAAGATATAGGTAAGGTACATTTAAATTCTTTCCAAAGCAAGACTTCATCCTTTTTCATAATCCAAATTTTGTAAGACTCTGAAGCAACATCATGCTGAATAAGATGTATTCCATAACTGCCGCCTAAAACATCCTGACCTACTATATAATGCATAGCGCCAGACTTATAGTCTGCTCCGATTGAAATTTTTCTTATGTCCATTTAATTAAAATGATGTTCCCACTGTAAGAACTCTATAAGATATGTTTAAATATAATAATCCATTTCCTTGAGTTGGGTTAGCTGAATTTGCTTGCAAAGTAAATGGAACTCCTGAAGGAATATCTATTTGACTTCCACTTGCAACATTTAGCGCTAATTTTTTAACAGAATCTGTTGCACTATTTAAAGTACCAGTTAATATAGCGTATTGATTTGAAGAGCCTGCTAATAATAACAAATTATTCCCAGACGCAAAATCATAAACAGCATTCCCTGCATCGAAAGAAGTCATTACACTCATAATATCTAAAACTTTTCCAGCTCCAGGATTAGGAATTAATGTAACTGGTGATGTGAAAATAGTTGATAATTGAGAACTTGTTACAGCTACTTTAGCAACAAAAGTGTCAATTCCAAATAAAGATTGTAACGCACTTATTGTACAAGTCTTAGTCATTAAGTTATTTTCCGCGTCAGTTATAATTAAATAATCTGCTGCATCAAGATTGCTAATGTTAGGATACGCTGATATGTTGCTAATTTTTGCCATGTTGTTTTATTCTACTGCCTCTAAAGGCTTTTCTTCTTCGTCTTTAACCTCACCTGTTTGTAAGTTAATAACTGCATTTTTACCAAATTCCTCCATTAAAGATTTCTCTTGTTCTGCGAATTTTTCTTTGATACCAGCTATACCAGATATAAGATCTGCTTTTTTAATTTCTAAATCTGCAATTTCAAATTTTGAATCATTAAATTGTTTTTGTAAACCTTGTAATAATTCTAACTGTTCTTTACTTAATTGTTGTGACATTTGATTATATTTTATTTATTAAACTTAACACAAATATAAGAATATTTTTTTTATGATTCTAATAGTTTTAATCTTGCCTCTAAAGATTCTATTTTAGCTACAGCTTCTTGCAATGCACTTGTTAATAAAGGAACTATTTTAGATTGATCAATTGATTGATATTCAGGATCTCCTTTATAATCTACTCCATCTTTTTCTCCTGTAATAGCTTCTGGAATAATATCAGAAACCTCATGAGCTATAAATCCATCAACTGTAATAGTTGCGTCTCTACTAACATCTTGATCAATAAAATTAAATTTTGAAGGTTTTAATTTTTTTAACCTATCTATTGAGCCAGTCATAGGTATAATATTCTCCTTTAACCTATAATCAGAACTTGTATTAAAAGATGTACTTGAACTTCCGCTTTGAGTTATAGTACCCACAGTAGATCCAGAACTACTGTAAAACCTCATGAATGTAGATCCTACATTTGGATTTTTAATAGATATACCAGCGTTTCCATATCTTGGCCCATTAACATATATACCATGCGCGCCATAAGGAGAGCCTGATGTGGAGTTATATATTTGCATGCCTATTCCACCTGAGCTGGTTGTAGGGCCTTGTATTTGCAATGCTCCACTATTAAACGTAGTGCCACTATAATTTATACCTAAAACATTATTAGATGAACTCCAATATAAAGTATCAGATGATTGCGTTCGAGTTCCTGTAAAAAAGGCTACTCTACCACTTGTTCCTGATCCTGTTATAGCTCCAGCATTTGATAAAAACTGTGTTGGTGTTTGCTCTCTCAATAGTCTTGGAACAGTGCTACTTGCAGAATCTGTATAAACAGGAATAAATGTAGCGTTACTTGAAGTTGGACCATTTATAATGCTATAAATATTTTCTAACTTTATATCTCCAAATATATTTTCTTCTATATTTATTAAAGTAAGAGTTCCTCCAACTGCCATATCCGTACTTCCTCCATTCGCATAAATATAATTCCATTGATCACCATCATCATCAAAAACTATTTTACTACCCTCATCTAAATTTATTGGCCCAGAATTAAATGTATTCCCAAAATTGCTCATAGTTCCATTTGAGCTTATTGAAAGTCGGTTTGTACTGCCATCTTTTACTCGGAAATTATCTCCAAAATATATTATAGTATCAGATCCAGAAGTAAGAGCTGAGTTTGAAACCTCAACATCATTACCAGAAGTTAAAGATATTAAAGTTCTGGCATTACCACTTGTGTCTGTTCCCAAATAATCACCATTGTTTGGTATTTGAAAAAGAGTGGATGTTAGTTTGTTTGTTGAAGTGTCAAAAAGAAGTTGTGCATCAGAACTAAGGATGTTAGTTCCACTCCAGATAGTTACTCTACCACCAGCACCAGAACCTGATAATGATGATGAATTAGCATCTACATAAGCTTTATTAGCTGCATCTGTAGTTGCTGTTGGTGTTGCAACATTAGTAATTTTTTGAGCATTCATACTGACAGAACCATCTGGATTGCCAAAGTCATTTAGTCTCATGTTACCAGTTCTTATTTTACTAACCGCACCATAAGTAATACCTGGGTTGCTATCTGCACATAAAAAATAAGTACCATAAGAAGTACCTGTATTAAGGCTACTAATTGTGGTGGCTGGGTGTACAAGGTTATTACTTGCAGCTGTATAGTTTACACCAACTGTAGCGTTTGCAGTTGTACCACCTGTTACGGTTATACCATTTGCTGAAGCTAAAGTTAATATACCAACTGACTTTGC
>ENA-ORXF01000202-ORXF01000202.1-marine-metagenome-genome-assembly--contig:-NODE-202-length-46001-cov-4.800192_pt1 | contig 46001 bp, 58 predicted proteins | sample MGYA00237864_ERZ511476 | MGnify/ENA primary metagenome ERZ511476 (study PRJEB26306, sample SAMN06343908) | marine metagenome | isolation source: coastal waters | place: Atlantic Ocean: West Antarctic...
ACAACGATAGTACAAGAAGTGTAAAGGTAGAAAGAATAGACGCTAATCAAGCCGAGCTAATGGGGCAAACCGCTCTATATGCACCAACACAACTAAGGCCAGTTTACGTTAGAAGGACAGAAGCAACACTTCAATTTTTTCCAGCAACAGCTTCGCCTGCTTATGCCACCTCAACTGTTAATTGCAATTTTATTGCTAAACCAGCACAAGTTGTCTGGGGATACACCGTTGTTAATACTCAAGCGTTATATGATGCAACTTTGTCTACTAACTTTGCACTACACGCTTCGGAAGAAACTGATCTAGTTTATAAAGTATTAGAATTAGCTGGTGTTGTTTTAAACAAACCAGGCTTAGTTCAAATAGCAACAAATGAAGAGACAGCATTAATAGCAAAAAAACAATAATAAATGGCATTAATAACGCAAACAGGACAACAGTACTACTCAACAGCGTCTCCAAAACCATTTGGTGATTACCAGTTTATATCACTTGAACACGTTATAAATCAATTTATAATTGCTTACGTTGGTGAGAATAAGATAATATCAAAGATAAAGATATATTTTCAAGTAGTAAATATGTATATAATCATATATTAGAGACAAATAACAATAAGTCTCAATATCTTCATAATTCATCAAAGTTATTTGATTCTGATATATCTTCATCAAAGTCATTTGATAAATTAATATCAGAATTAAAAAAATTGAAGAAGCAAAACGAAGGAGAAGGCGAAGAAGAAGGCGTAGGCGAAGGAGAAGGCGAAGAAGAAGGCGTAGGCGAAGAAGAAGGCGAAGAAGAAGGCGTAGGCGAAGAAGAAGGCGAAGTTCCTAATCTTAAAAAAGGTATAAATTATATTATTGATTTTTTTAAAGATAAAGAAAATGAAGAACATGATGATGAATTAAAAAAATTAAATCAAGTAAATAATGATGGTGGTGAAAAAATTTTACTTAGAATTTATAAGTATAAGATATTTAAGGAAAATAAGGTATATAACGAGGATTGGATAGAAAAAAAGAGGGAATGGGGAGCTAGATTTCCAAATTATGAAGGACATATGGGTGAGCAGGGTATGAAGATGCCCCTTTCTGATGATACATTTGGTCCGAATAAATTTGATATTACTGAAATTGATGTAACATATAGATACCTACCAGTAATAATAATAGAAAAAAATATTGCTATTGTTGGAGGAAAAAAACATTCTAAAAAAGAAATTCTTGGAAAATCAAGATGTATATATAAAATAAAAGGAGATCGTAAAGAATATGTAAAGCATAAAGGTAAGTTAATTACTATCAAAGATTACAAAGCCATTATAAAAGCTAAATCCAATAAACCTACTAAACAAAAGAAAATGAAGGTTCTTAAAAAAAAATCAAAAAAGTAAAAAGAGAGTACATAATTTTATTTTTCTATGATTTTTATAAACTTTTATATATTCAAGAGATTTTATTAATTATGTACTCAAAATATATTATATAAAAGATATATTATTAAAATTATAAATGGGAAATTTTAAACTATACGAAACACTTGGTGTTGAGAAGAATGCATCTGATAATGATATCAAAAAGTCATATCATAAATTGGCTATGAAATATCACCCTGATAAAAATAAAGGTAACGAAGAATCGGAAAAAAAATTTAAAGAAATTTCAAATGCATATAATATATTGAATAATGAACAAGAAAGACAAAAATACGATATGTGTGGTGATGAAAATTATAATAATAATGGTAATGATGGACCAATGAGAAATCCAAATGATATATTCGAAGCTATTTTTAGAAATCAGGGTAGAGGAGGATTTGAAGAAGATTTTTTTGGTAATTTTGGCGGATTTGGTAGAGGCGGTCAGAGGAAACCAACAAAAGCTGGTTCTATTGAAAAAACATTTAATTTAACATTAGAAGATGTATATGATGGTATTAAAAAAGAATTAAATATAACAATTCAAAAATATTGTACTGATTGTAATACAGTTTGCCCAGATTGTGATGGCAAGGGCATTATTCATCGGATACAAAACATGGGTATAATTCAAACAGCATTTCAAACAATATGTGGGAGGTGCGAGGGTGATGGAAGTATAATTAAAGGGAAACAAAATTGTAAACTCTGTAATGGGAAAGGAACATATAATAAAGAAAAGCGCGCAACATTAATTATACCAAAAGGGGTAGATGAACATTACAAAACAGCATTTCCAGAACTAGGAGAACAACCAAAAAAAAAAGATATAAAACCTGGAGATTTAGTAATAGGTATCAAAATAGAGAATCATAAACATTTTGAAAGAAATGGAGACGATTTATACTATAAAATAAGTTTGCCTTTTATTAAATCAATAATAGGTGAAGATATTACTATTCCATATTTTAAAGAAAAAATAGAAATTAATACTAGTATATTTGGTGTTGTTCATAATCATAAGAAATATTTAATAGAAGGTAAGGGTATGCCGAAATTAAATAGTAAAAACAAGGGGAATATGTATATAGAATTTATAATTGATTATCCTAAAATTAAAAACCAAAGCAAAGTTAGTGATTTAGAAAAAGCATTAAATGACGTATTTATATAGTAACACTATTTTTTTTATGTTCAATTGCGTATAAAATATTATATATAGGAGACAACTCAGTAGAATTATCGAAACCATATTTTCTAATGAACTTAGATAATCGTTTTGTATACTTATCATTTAATATTTTTTTGTTATCAGATTCAGCTACAATATACATATAATTAACATCTGTTATTATTTTTTTATTAATATATAATTTTTTTTCACCATTATCATACATTAAAAACTCAGTATCCAATTTATCTAAATTAAAATAAGTGAAAGCATTTGAAAACCTAGATTTATTTATATTTTTTGAATCAGTTTCAGAAACATAATCAGAGAATGTAAATGGTTTTACATTTTCAGATTTACCAAAAATCACATTTGTATTTTCGTTAATAAAATCATATTCTAAACATATACTGAAATTATTAAGAATATCTCGCGATAAACTCTTTTCTATAATATATATTCTATATACATATGGTTTTTCATAATCTTTATTGATCTCAATCGTATCTTCTATTTCTCTACATCTTTTAATATTGCTTGCATCTCTGTATACTAAATCTCTGTATAAAATATAAATAATTATAACAACAATAAATATAAATAATAAATTAATAAAGTGTTGATAATATGTTAAATTAGTTGTATTATTTTTAACTAATGATAATGTATAAAATACGTATTGTGCATTTGCTTCGATATTTATTAAAATTTTTCTAAGTGCGTCAAATACTAAATTGACTAAATTATTATTACTCATTATAATCTACTTTTATAATGATATTTTATCTTTATTTTTATTTGCAAATAGAATATTATTTATTATTGTAGTATTATAAGAAATATTATTAGAATATTCTTTTGTAAACTCAACTAATTTATTAGCAGTATATGTTTTAATTATATTACCATTTTTATCACTACATAAATATTTATATTTATTACTATTAATTGCAACCATATTGATACTTGAATTAGGTATATTAGACATTGTACTTAAATCAAAGTAATTAAATTTTTTATACGAATCTTTTGTTTTATTATATATTTTAGCATTTTTATATAATTCAGAACCTTTTATTAGATTAATTTTAGCCATTTTATCAGATTGATATTTTGATATACCCGATAATTCTATTAATTCGTTATAAATATTTCTAATATAACCTTTTATATTAGAAATATCATCAATGTTTTCATAAATTAAATTTTCATATTTATTAAAAATATCATTTGCACTAATTACTTTATCATTATCATATAATTTTAAAAAATCTAATATATTACTTTTTGTACTATCATTATGATTAAAAATTTTCATTAATTCTGAATCTAAATTGTTATTATCAATAATATCAAGTTTCTCTATCAAGACATATATATTATCTTTTTTATTGATATATTTTATCATATGTTGTTTTTCATCTGAGTTGGTATTACCTTTATTATTTTCATCTATCGAAGCTTGCATTTCAATAACTGTCTTCAATATTTCATCATATTTTGGACCCATTATATTGAAAATATTATTATCCTTACCTCTATCAGTTCCATATTCAAATCTTGTATTTTTAGCTTTAAAATTATACGTTATTTTAATTAAAAAATTATGCGATGATAATGCTATTTTATCACTATTTATAATTATAATACTATATATATAAGGTGTTTTGCTAACACTATTTTCATCAATTATTTTCATAATATTATTACAATTAGAAATACGTTTAGCATTTTTGTAGACAGAATCCCAATATAATACAATAGATAGTATACAAACAATAAATACAAATGTAATATTAAAGAATATATCATAATAAGCTATTTTTGATTTGTAAATATCGTATAGTTGATATTGTGTTGCATAATAATAAAATTGTATTATATTTTTTTCTTTAATATACGTATAAATAAATACTAATCCGATTATTATAGTTGTTGTGAATATTAGATACTTTAAATAATCTACCATACTCCCAGAACTTTCTTCTTGCGTGGGTTTTTCAGCGTGTAGTTTTACATCTCTTTTTCCTGAGAAATATTCCATAGATAATATTATACTCTACTTTTAATAAGATATAAGATATAAATGTTATATTTCATTATATCATATTTTTAGCTTTTTTTTCATTATTGAACGTGATAATATTTTTCCTGTAAGTGTAGAATTTTCACTAATAATACCTGATATTTCTTCTTCTTCCATATCAGGTATTATAATTTTATATGATTTATATAAAGTTGCTTCATCACTATGTTTATAACTTTTATAAGCACCAATATAATAATTATCTTTTAATTTATAATATTTTTCAATTTCATTATAATAATCATTATCGATGTGTTGTTTATCTGTTGAAAATCCTTCAACTATTTCAGTGTCTGTAAAATTTTCAATTACGCCTTTTCTATATTTTTGTAAACTTTCTTGCAATATTGTTGTTAATTCGTTACCATATTTATTGAATAAGTTTTTAAACGAAGTTTTATTCAAAATTGCATTAAAAACAGGTGTTAATTCTTTCCACGGAGATAATTCTTTTAAAAATAAAGGAAACCCCCCTAATATCATCCAAATAATCAATAAAAATAATATTACAATAGTTATTATAAAAAATAATCCCGCCCAAACTATCATCATGGAACCAGATGTAATAATATCATAAATATGTGAAGGAGCACCTAACACGGGAGAATCATAACTTATTGTAGAATGCAATGTAGTTTCTATATTAATTCCGAGCCAACCAAGTAGTTTATAAAATAACCAAAATAAACCGAACAAAATTTTTGATATTAGAATATAAAGGCAAAAAATCCAAAAATATACTAAAATATTAACAGGATTTAGTTTAGCTGCCATATTTTATACACCTCTTTATTTAATTGAAGCATAATTATTGTGTATCAATTAAATACTTATTTGTTTTAATTAATTCTAAATGCTTTTTTTCTAAATTATTGAGATATATATTATATTCTTTTTTAATATCATTGACTAAATTATTTAAGTTATCTTTGTATTCTATATATTTAGCTATAATACCTGAAAATATTTGTTCAACATTATCATCAAATTCGTTATTATAACTTTTTTTCTTAAATAATGATATGATTTCAGATTCAATATGTGTAATATCTTTTATTTTAGTAAAATCATTATGAAAATTATAATTTATTATTTCTTCAAAAATATTATTAATAATATCAATAAATGACATTAATTAATATGCGATAAATGACATATAATTATAAGAATATCATTCATTTTTTATATTAATAAGAACAAAAGTTAATTATAGTTATATAAAAATTGATTATAGTGATAATAATAAGTATTTTAATATTATGTCTGTGAAAAAAAAAACATGCATTAACTGTCCTAAAATGTTTTATACGGGAAAGGAGCAATCTCCCTTACATTTTGGATTATCAGCCGAAGGCTATGATACCAATTCATCAATGGAAGGATATGATAAAAATACATGGGTTGTAGAAATAAAAAATAATAAAAAAGTATGGATTAGAAAAGATAGTATTGTTAGGATTACAAAAGAAGAACCTCTTATTAATGATGTAGATGAAACACCATCTAATAATGAAATAAAAGAAAAAAATGTAAATAGTCCCACAGACTACAATATCTATATCAAATATAGATTATTTATATTAAAAAGTCAGTCAAACAATAAAACAAATAAAAGCAATTTTGATTTAGTAAGATCAGAATGGCAAGATTTGAAAAAAGATAGTAAAAAACAAAAAGATGTTATGGTTGATGCTAAAAAATGGTTTGAAGAAACAAAAGATTCTCTTCCTAAAAAAAATAGACAAAAGCAAGTAAAAATTGATTGATAATATTTAAATATTAGACACATAATAATAATTATATTAATGAATATTTTATCTTTAAACAAAAATAAAAATATTATTCTTATTGATTGTAGCTATTATATATTTCATAGATATTTTGCAACATATAGATGGTTTAGTTTTCAAAAAATAGAAGTTGATATTGAAAATATCGTAGATAATGAAGTATTTATAAATGCATTTTATAAGCATATTAATAATGATATTAAAAAAATCTGTAAATTTTGGAAAACAACAAAAGATAATATAGTTTTATGCAATGATTGTGTTAGAAGTGATATTTGGAGAAATGATTTATATGATAAATATAAATCTACTCGTACACAGAAAAATAACTTTAATAAAAAAATATTTACTATATTTGCCGAATATATTAAAAAATTAAATATTAAAAATATATCATCATACCGTATGGAAGGGGATGATGTTGTTTATATTACGCAAAAATATATTAAAAATGAGACTAATGAAAACATCATTATTATCACTAATGATAATGATTTCTTACAATTGGTAGATTCAAAAGTTCTTATTTATAATATGCAGTATAAAGAATTGAAAACACGTGGTTATGATGATCCGAAAATTGATTTACAGTTTAAAGCTATATATGGTGATAGAAGTGATAATATTCCTAAAATTTCAAGTAGTATAAACAAAGATAAAGCTGTAATGCTTGCTAAAATGTCGAATGAAGAAAGAGTGGTATTTTTAGAAGAAAACAATATAATTGATAAATATAATTTTAATATGTCGCTTGTATCATTTGAAAAAATACCGACTGAATATATTGATAAATTTTTTAAAAATATTACTATTAAGCTAGAATAAAATTATCTATTTCAAATAAAAATTGACATTTATAATTAAATATATAATATAATGATGGATAACTTTTGTAATACACTAGTTCCCAAAGACACTACTCCTGAAATTGAAATTGCAAAACTTGCATTATGCAACTGTTGTTATGCGCATAAAAATAATAAACCTATTGTGTTAGGTGTATGGAATGAACTTCCATTATATCACGCTTCTGTTGAGATAAGTAATAAAGACAGTAATTATATTAGAATGTGTGAATGTGATTGTCGCTTCAAAGCCAGGTTTATATGTCGCAAATTTTGTATTAACTAAATGTGTTTTTAATATTTTTCCACATCAGTTTCTAATCTTTTTTTATTATTACATGATTCACAATACAAACCATATTCATCATCTTTAATCCAAGCAAAATCAGTCTTACACCCCCTGCAAATTAAACTCATATATATATTATCATTATCATATATACCAAATATTTTTCTTGTTTTCTCTCTTTTAATATCATTTTCATAATATTCATATACTTCTGTTTCATATATTTCAAAACTATAATTTTTTTTAAACCAGTTTGTTATAAGGTAATTAGCAAGTTTTCTATTATTTACATCTTCCTCATCGTCTATAATAAACTTATCATATGTTTTTTCATAAGATTTAATAGCCTTATAGATACCAAACTCTGTAACAATGTTTTTATAAGTTTTAACAGAATTATTAACTTTATCATAAATAATATTCTTTAAAATAAAATCATATTTAGCTTTATTTTTAATATTTTTAACAATAATATATTCAATAATAGATTTAGTTTCTTTATGTAATGACATATTGGTAAAAAAAATATAATTATTAATCATTTTTTATAAATTATATAATATTACTATAATTAAAACAAAAAAAGAATATAAAAATGTTATATTCAGAATAAAAATTGATTGTAATATTATTAAATTTATATTACCCTGAAATATAGGGGGGAAAAAAATAATATTTATTACAAAAAGGACAAAAAGTATAATATATACAGAAGACAAATGTGTCAAGAATCTTGATTAAATATAATTAAGATGAATCGCTGATATATTGTATTTCCATAGTAGTTTTAAATATAAATTGGTTTTCCAGGGATACAATGTTATTGTTGAAATTTTTTTTTATTTTCATAAAACTAAAAAAAATAGATAAAATAAAACATCCTTTATATATTCTATAATAATTCTTTTTTAACTTTTATAAAGTGATAATCATCTTTAATATTGAAATAATTTAAAATAATTAAATATGCTAAATCCTGATATGTTGATTTTGCTGGTTTTTTCCAATCAATATAATAGTCTTCGTTATATTTACTTTTGTATAGGGCAAGAGCAATCATAAAATTATATTCACATACAATATTAACATTAGAATACTTATTATCTTCTTCTTCAATAAAAATTAATCTATAAATAATATCTTTTAAGTTGTAATTGCTATCGGGAGTTATAAATTCTTTGTCGTTTTTTATATATTTGATTATATCCGACATGTTATCACCTGAAATACCATTCATTTTTATTAAAGCTTTCTTTGTATATTCCATTGTAATATATATATAGTATATTATGATATAGTTAATCAATTTTTATTATCAAATATATCAGTTCTATAATTACCAAAAGTATATTTCAATTTAAAGTAATTATTCATTAGAAAAGTTGCTAAAATCTTGCTATTGAAGATTTCTTCATCACAATCATTTTTATCTGCTCTAATTTCAATTGCATTAAAATTACTACCATATTCATTGATAATATCAATATAACTGTTGCTATTATCAATCTGTTCGTTAATAAGATTTTTTAATATAATATTGTATTTATCTTCATCTTTAATATCCTTAATTATAATAATTTTTTTAATAATTTTTACTTCATTCATTAAAGCATATTGAAAAGATAATTTTACCTGTTCTAATGACATATTGGTAATAAAAAATATAATATACAATCAATTTTTTTAATTATATTTTAACAGATTAGACAATATAATCCAACCAAGTATCTATTCTATATGTGTTTTTTTATATAAAGTATTGATTTATATAGTCAAATAAATATGAATTTGAAAAAAATAAATATATTAGTGACTGGTGGTTGTGGATTTATAGGTTCTAATTTTTGTAATTATATTTATAATAAAGTCAATAAATTAATTATTATTGATAAGATAACTTATGCTGGTAACAAAAACAATATTAAAAATATTCTAGATAAAGATAATGTAATTTTTATAAATGAAGATATTATTAATCATAATTTTGAAGATACATATAATAAATATAAAATAAATTATATTGTTCATTTGGCTGGTGAAACACATGTTGATAAATCATATAATTGTTTAGTGAATTTTATTGATAATAATATTACAGCAACTCATATATTGTTGGAATCATTGAAAATAAACAAGATACCAATAATATTTTTTTCAACAGATGAAATATATGGTGAATCAAATAATACTAAATTTATAGAAACTGATAATTATAATCCAACAAATCCTTACGCTGCTACAAAGGCAGCAGCAGAATTATTAATAAATTCTTATATTAAATCTTATAATATTAATATAATTATCGTTAGATGCAATAATATATATGGGTCAAATCAACATAATGAAAAAGTAATACCCAGCTTTATTGATTATGCTGTGGATAATAAACCATTATATATACATGGTGATGGTTATAAAATACGTGATTTTGTATATATTGACGATATTATTGAAGCAATTATAGTTTTAATGGATAATGGTGTTAATCAAGAAATATATAATATTGGTTACGAAAATCCAAGTACAATATTAGATTTGGCTGAATTAATATTAAAAGAATGTGGTAGCAATTCAAAAATAGAATATATCAAAGATAGACCATTTAATGATAATAGATATAATATAAATAGTGATAAATTAATTAAATTGGGATGGAAACCAATTCATATAACAAAAGATAGTTTTATAATAAACATAAAAAAATTGATAAAGAATAAATATGATAATAATTAAAAATGTTGTAAATTTGAATAAATATGAGTTAAATAAATGTAATAATTTAATAACACATAATTTCACATATAATCGCATCAATACATATGATACTATCTTATTATATAAATTTAATAATAATATAATAGGATTTTTGGGTATTAGTAAAGATAATTATTTAAATCAATTATGTGTTGACATAAATCATAGAAATAAAGGATATGCAAAAAAATTAATAAAAATGGCAATAGATATATTAAAAGGCACTATTTATCTCTTTGTTGATAAAAATAAAGAGAATACTGATTTTTTGGTAATATTTTATGAGAAACAAGGATTTATTATAGAGTATGATAATGAAGATGAATATAAAATGTTTAAATGATAATATAAGAAGATAAAAAATGAATAATGCTTGTTTCTCATATGTGAATAATGTCCCACAACACATGAGTTTTGTCTCACCATTATCACAACAACACCCAGAACTACCAACGCGAATAGAGAATAAGCCAAAAGTACCAATCGCAGAGATAATTAAACAAAAAACAGAATGGGTGTCAACAGAATTAAATGTAATTAGAGCAATATATCATTATATAAATACTAAATATTGGATATTATCAATAACAGTAATAATACTGTCTTCTATATTAACAGTTGTGGAATCTATTAAATTAATATTTATAGATACAAGTACTAAATACTTAGAATCAGATACTACTGAAAATGATTCTAATAGCAATAGAATATTGTATAGTATTGGTAAAAATACTTTAAATTGGAATCTAGCTTGTGATATATTATCTTTATTAACTGGTGCAGCAATAACTCTAATTATGAGTGTAATAAGATATAATAAGTATCAAATAAATTTAGAATTTATTAGCAATAGATTAATGCAATTAACTACATATAGATCTAATATTATTTTAATGCAATATAAAGTTGATAATGCTAAATATAATGTGGAAGAAATAAAAGCTGAGTTTTTAAAAATGGAAGAGAACATATATAATAAAGATATTGAATTAGATAAAATAATATCTGATAATAAAGAAACTGGATTCCGAAGAGATGTAGAAAATTTACATCATAAAGGTCATTATCGTTATTGTTTATTACATATATTTATGAAATATCTATGTTGTAGAATTAGAATTAGTAAGTTTGAAAAAAAGGTTAATGAACCAATCCAATCAGTATAGACAAATAAAATAAAGATGAAAATTAGTGATTATGTGTAAAAATTGATATATTAAATTATATTTAAATATTAATAATGGAATTTATTAATGTTTACATAGACGGATCTTGTATTAACAACGGGAAAGAAAACGCCGAAGCAGGTTATGGTGTATATTTTAAAGAAGATGATGAAAGAAATGAATATAATAGAGTAGTTGGTAAACAAACAAATAATACAGGTGAATTAACAGCATTTATAAGAGCATTAGAAATTTTAAAAGATGATAATATTAGAATTAATATTTATACGGATTCGGAATATGTAATTAAATGTGCAGGATATTATACTGCGAGACTTGCAAAAAATGACTGGAAAACACAAACCGATAAAATTCCTCCAAATTTAAAGTTATTAAAAGAAATTTATGAACTTGTGAATAAAGAAAATAAAGAAAATATTAAATTACATCATATCAAAGCTCATACTAATTTTGAAGACGAACATTCTAATGGGAATTATAATGCTGATAGGTTAGCTAATTTGGCAATAGGTGTTGATGTTAAAGATAAAGTTGTAAATAAAAAGAATTATATAACAATTGCTTATAATTATAAAGATGACGTTAAAAAATTAGGCGCCAAATGGGATAAAGATGAAAGAAAATGGTATTATGATGATGATATTAGTGAAGAAAATAAAATGGCAATTGGAGTTATCGAGTTATCCTGTATTGAGAATAAAGATTTACCACCAATTATTGAAGAATCTGAAAAAGTATATATCAAAATCCCTTTTAAAAATAAAGATCAAGTTAAAAAGATGGGTGCAAGATGGGATCCTGGTCTAAAATCATGGTATTACTTTTCAAATAATACAAATAAGGATAAAATTATGAAATTAGGAAACAGTATTTAATTCCAATATTCTATTAATATAATTTAAATTAATAAGAGGTAATATGGGACAACATTCCCATAAATGAGTTTTAAGGAATGTTTGTATTTTATATTTTTTAGGATACATATGGAATAATCCCATATATATATCATCCATATATTTTTTATATTTAGGTTTTAAAAGGTGTGAACTTTCTTTTGGCAATACAATAAGTAATTGCATATTAGGTGATACAAAATTATTATTTTTATTAATAATAGGTTCTTCGTATGCAATAGAATGGTTAGTTAAATCTTTTAAAGTAGGTGGATAGTTGTATGGATAGAACCATTCGCAATCTATGTCAGAGCCTTTATAATAAGAATATACCCAATAAATACCTTTTATATAATTATTACAAGAATTAAACATATCTGTTGAATCTAATGTAATATTGGTATTGAATATTTGCTTATAATATTCTTTTTGCCAATTTCCCGGATTATTATAAATATAATATGATAAGTTATCTTTATTTTTTAACGCATAACAATCACTTGGTAATTTAGCATCACCCATTATTTTTTTATTGATGTATTTTTCACAAACATAATGTATATCCTTATCTTCTGTTGTAGATAAGTATTTAAATATAGACTTTAATGTATTATAATTTATTTTCCCGTTACATATCAACAACCCGTGTTGCTGAATTGATATTTTTGTAGCAGATATTAACTTATCAATTCCATCTGTTTTGAGTTCTATCGTCAATAAATGTGGAATGAAATCATTACCTAGAATTGAAGTCATTGTACAATAAGTTTCAATAATATCAATATCATTATAGCTTTCATATGATATTTCCATATTCCATTTTTCTTTAACTTCGCATAAAATAGCATTTTTAAGATTATCTATATTTAAATAATTGAATATGATATCACCACTATCTCTATCCTTTGTTTCTCTCATTAAAAATATTTTCTTTTTATGTGAAATTAATGACAATATAATTAAATCAGCATCTAGACCATTTATAATAATATTATTGTAATCATTTTCTACTTTTAATTTTTTAAATATTTTATGTTCTCCTTCACCGGTTTCATTACTTCCGCTATATATAATATCAATTGAAAATGTAGAATATCTAATTTTTTTACTGATAAAAACATTTAAATTATTCATGAATTGTGTACCTGGTGTAATTGCATTTGTATCCCATTGGGGTTTTTTGGTAATATGCACATCATCAATAACGTTTCTATATATAGATAAGTAACGACGCTTTCTTTGTTGAGACATTTTAGCTGCTGGTGCAACCCCATCGGCACATATTATATATTTCTTCGCTTTATAAATATCTATATAATGTAAAATTTTATTCCAAACACCTTCAATAATTTTATCTTCGACATCAACAATATCCTTTTCATATATTAATTCCTGTGCCACATTATGAATAATACCATTAAAATCTATACAATATATATCGGTATTTTCTGGTTTTTTATTACTAACAACATTATTATACTTTTGTGATAATTTGTAAAAATAATAAGGAATCCCCATTTAATATTTAAGCTAATAAATATTTATATGATAATCATTTTTTTATTTTTCTTGATATCTAATTAGAGAATATAATGTATAAAAATCGTAGCCCACAAATAAGTTTAAACGCTTTATTTTTTGGTTCTGAACAATCTAAGTATGCTGGTATTGCATTATTTGGTACTATATTTGTACTATGTTTAGCTATATTATTTTCCAGTAGCAAAATACCGATTGATCAAAGGCTTGCATTTGTTATATTTATAATAATTGTATCTATACCATCTATATTAATGTCTTTATTTGAATTAACTTGTATAGTAACCGGTGGTAATATGAATACTAGATGGTGGTGTTGGTTACTTGCATGGGTTATATCCGTTATTATAATATTATACTGTTTAATGATTATTTTTTCATTATTAATGTCAATGTCTAGCTTTGAAATAGCTAACCAAAGAGCTGATAATAATACAGAAAATAATAAAATTGATTCTAAAACAGCAGATGAATATGCTAAAAATGTAATTAAACAATATGAAGACGAGAAAGCCCAAGAAAGTAGTAATAACAATGTTGTTAAAACTACTGTTGATGACGATGTATATTATGAAAGTGATGAAGAGCCACATTTTCAACAACATGAAGAACACTATGAAGAAGAACAAGTAGAATATCAGCACCATGCACCACAAGTTGTAGAAAAATCACTATCTGGATTTGACAATTACGATAACACAAGTTCTTATTCACCCATTCAATAATTAGTTTTTTTTAAAAAATATTTAAGAAATCGTTTAATATATTATTATAATGTTGAGTAATGAAAAAAAAAGAAGATGATACAAGTAAAAAGAATATTTATTTTAGGCCTCAAACTTGTAGAAATTGTGGTTTAAATGGTCATTTATATAAAGATTGTCCTCATCCTATTATGAGTTTTGGAATTATTTGTTATAAAATAATTGACGGTAAAATTAAATATGTTATGATACAGCGGAAAGATAGTTTATCATTTATGGAGTTTGTTAGAGGTAAATATAACGCAAAAGATCAAAAATATTTAAAACAACTTGTCGAGTATATGACCGAAACTGAAAAACACATGATTATGAATAATAGTTTTGATCAGATATGGAATTATACATGGTGTCAATCACAGCATACTAATTTTAAACAAACTAAGGAATATTTGGATTCAAAAGCCAAATATGAACATAATATAAATAATAATAATTTAAACAATATATTAGCTGTTAAAAATATTAAAAGTAATTATACAGAGCAAGAATGGGGATTTCCCAAGGGTAGAAAAAAAATAAAAGAGTATGATATTGATTGTGCGGTTAGAGAATTTTGCGAGGAAACACAATTATATAAAGATGATATTTCAATTAATATCGATGTTATACCTTTTCAAGAAATATTTTTTGGCACAAATAACGTATTGTATAAACACGTATATTATATAGCAAAAATTATTAAAGATGATGCAGAGTTACTTATTAATAAGACATGTATGGAACAAATTAGAGAGGTTAGAGCTTTAAAATGGTTTTCTTATGGTGAAGTTCTAAACCATATTAAAACTCACAATATTGAAAGAATTAAAATATTTAAAAAGGCACATATTATTATAAGTAATTTATTATAATATATCTTTATTTTTAATAGGATAATGTTAAAAGGCAAAACAGCCAATAAAATTGTTTGTCCGGAAGGAACAGAAATTAATCCAATATCTGGGAGATGTGTTAAAATATGCGAAAAAGGAAAGATTAGAGATACTAAAACTGGAAAATGTGTTAAAGATAAAGATATAGAATGCCCGGAGGGAACAGAAATTAATCCTATATCTGGGAGATGTGTTAAAATATGTGTTAAAGGGAATGTTAGAGATGTTAAAACTGGGAAATGTGTTAAAGATACTAAGATAGAAAAATTAGAACCCAAAATAACATCAAAACTATCTAAATCTTCTAGTCCTACATCATTTTCTTTATATTACCCTGATTTAAAAGAAGAAGATTTTCCTAACAAAATTTCTAGAAATATGAATTTTGCAATTCATAAAATACCTAAATTTCCTATTATTGAAAATATTGAAGATTTCAATAATGTTGCTGATAAATTATGTGGTTCATTTGAAACTTCTTTATATCAACATTTTGTTAGTCAATATATATCTTACAAGACACCCTATAATAGCATACTATTGTATCATGGTGTTGGTGTAGGTAAAACGTGCTCGGCAATAACAATGTCAGAATCTCTATTAATAGCACATGATAACAAAGAGCCTATGATTTGGGTTATTATGCCACAATCATTGAAGCAAAGTTTTAAATCCCAAATTTTTGATATAGATACTCATACATTTGAAAATGTTATGAATCAATGTACAGGAGATACTTATGTAAAACTATTAAATATCTATAAATCATCATTTAATAATAAGAAGTTACTTAATACAGAATTGAAAAAAATATTAAAGAATAGATATAGATTATTTACTTATGACGGATTTTCCAAATATATTATAGATAATTATAAGGACAAAAAAGTTGAAAATAAAGTTATTATTATAGATGAAGCACATAACATAAGAAGTACAAATAAAAAAGATAAGGATTCTTATATTGCATTAACAAAAATATTAAGTTCGGGGGTAAATAACAAGTTGGTTTTATTATCAGCTACCCCCATGTATAATGAACCAAGAGATATACTTGACTTATTTAAATTGATGTTGTTAAATGATAAACGTGAAAATATACTTGCAAAATATGCAAAAATTTTTGGTAATAAAAAATTAAATATTGATGATACTGTTGTAGAATTGATAAAAAAGCTATCTTCAACATATATATCATATCTAAGAGGTAAAAACCCATTTACTTTTGCATTAAAATTAAATCCTGAGAATAGTGGAATTAGTGTATTAAAGAAAACTCCTATTAAAGACCCATCGAATAAAGCTATACCAACGAATGAATTAAAATGGATAGATAATATTGATAATGGTATCGTAACTTCAAAACTTAGTTTATCACAAAAATCTAAAATAGAAAAATTAGGATATAATAAAGAAAAAATAGACGATAGTGAAAGCGATGATATATCAGATGATAATGAATCAGTTGAAAATAAAAATCAAAATATGAAATTATTACAACCGATGAATATAGTATATGGTGATGAAATAGGAAATAAAGGGTTCTTCACTTTTTTTACAAAAACGAGAGATAGCGATCCGTTACTGGTTAAATATAATAAAAAATATGATAATGCCTTAATGCCTGATGAAAGTAAATTAGGTAAATATTCTGGAAAGTTTATGAATATATGCAATATTATAAAAAAATCAAAAGGAGTAATAGTTATATATTCTAGATTTTTATATTCTGGTGTATTACCGTTTGCTATTTGTTTGGAACATATGGGTTTTACAAGAGAGGGTACAAATAATATACTAAATAATGCTGAAATAATTAAAGACAAACCAGTATATGATAATATTAAATCGCCAAAATATTGTATATTAACAAGTGATAATAAGGAGATTATGGGTTCTACACAAATAGATACTTTAATTAGTAAAATAAATAAGCCAGAAAATATCAATGGAGAATTAGTTAAAGTGATATTAATAACACCAGTGGCAAGTGAAGGACTTAGTTTTTTTAATGCTCGCGAAATACATTTAATCGAACCATGGTATCATTTTAATAGACCTGAACAAATTATTGGCAGAGGCATAAGAAATTGCAGGCATCAAAATTTACCACTTGAAGATAGAAATACTACTGTTTACTTACATGCTAGTATAAATGATAACGAAAATAAAGAAACTATTGATATTCATGCTCTTAGAATATCAACTCGTAAATATATTGATAGCATTAAGGTAGATAAAATTATAAGAGATAATTCCATAGATTGTATATTAATGAAAAATATAAATTATTTTCCCAAATCTATATTTAATATTGGAAAAGTAAAACTCAATACTTCACAAAATAAAATATATGAATATGAATTTGGAGATAATGATAAAATTGAGCCAGCATGTTATGATAAAAAAGATGATTTGGACACTGATGGATATAATAGCGAAGCTTATAAACATCTATTGAAACGAACGCAAAATTCTTTGAAAGGATTATTATCAGAATATATTAAGAACGGTGTTTTTTATATTGTTTATGATGATATTAAAAAAAAACTAGACATTGATGATGATTTATTGATATATACTATTAGAAAATCTATATATCCATTTGTAATTATTAATGATTATTATATTATTATACATAAAGATGGTATTAAAATAATTAAAAATGTTAGTAAAAAAATAAATAAATTGAGTATAATATTTACTAATGAAGATAAAATAGTAAAGGTGGTTAGTGATATTAAATCGGTAAATATTGAAAATGTAATTAAGAATATTGATATTGATACCAAAAATAAAAATAGTACTACTATATCAATGTATTTAAATCTAGATAATAACCAATTTATAGATTTAATACAATTGATATTAACAAATAAAAGCAATGATGATAGAATAATATTCTTAGAGAAGTGTTTGTACGACCAAGGAGTATTAATAAAAAAAGAGGAAATACCTTCTTATAAAAAGAATGAAAATAAATATATAGGATATATAAATATATACGATACAACCAATAAAGATAATAATATTGATAAACTGGATATTAATCTTCATGTTAAGGATACAGATGTATTTAATATGGATATTAGTAAACGCGAAAGGGATGAATTTGCTAAAATGAGAAATGTACCTTATAATTTACCACAAGATATGTCATTGGAAGAAATGCCTTGGGGGTTTTTAGAACCTTTTAAAAACAAGGATACATTTATAAATAAGCTTAAAATTTTCTCAACAGACCCTGTAATTGGAAAGGGTAAGAAAACAGGGCGCGTATGCGAAACATATTATGATACAGACCATAGTAAATTCTTAAATCAAATAAATAAAACAATTGATGATAATTACAAATTCAAAAATAAAAAACAATATTGTAATCATATTGCAAATAAATTATTAGAAAAGAATAAATTATTATTATTACCATTATATAAACCTAGATAGTTAAAACGATTATTTCTTTATAAGTATCTTTATTATATGATACAATAGCATCATTATACTCTATTGATTTACTAAATAAGAAAGATATAAATAATGCGGTGGCTTTATTCCATCTATTATTAACAATACCTGACATAACTTCTGAACTTTTTGTTACACCAAAAACCTTATTAAATTCTTTTTTTGAAACAAAATCAATTATTTTTTCTTTAATATTATCTTTAAAATCATCAAAAGTATTAGATTCTTTCAAAATTACATCTAATGGTTTTAATATAATTTTTTTTTGTATTTTTTTAGGTTTTATTGTAATATTTTCTACTTGAACTTTTTCTTGAATAACGGGTTCAATATAATTTATATTTTGTGTAAACTTATTATATATACTAATATTATCTGGTTTCCATATTGTACTATTATTGTTAGAGTGATTTATTTTGTCATATAATATTTTAATCATAATTATTATATATACTAATAATACTTTCTATATCATTTTTTATGTTATTAGATAATTTTCGTATTTTAATTCATTATCATAAAGATTGTAAATTAATGTATTTTGTTTACTAAACTTTTTCTTTAATAAATAAAATTTCATACTAGATGAGAATTTTTGTTTAATATTATTTCCCAATTCTGTCTGTTGTATTATATTAACATCGTCTTTTTTTGCATATTCTTTATTGGTTTTATCAATTGTATTATTTAACAAATTTTTCATCAATTCATATTTACTTATTTCATTTTGTGATTTTATACAAAATGAAATATAATTATTCATTTTCACCAAGTTATCTTTCGTTAACCAGTTTAAGTTTAAAAAAATACCATTATTATTTTTTGTATAATTAACATTACAATTTTTTATTATTTTAAATAACTCATTTATTTCATTATGTGTTAACTTTGTGACATTTCCTTTTATTAATCTACATAATTCATTTTTATTCATTTTTACATTATAATAATTTTATATATTTATATATTAAATATCTTCAAAATCATCTAAATCTTCTTCTAAATCTTCTTCTAAATCTTCTTCTAAATCGTCTAATTCATCATCATCATCATCATCATCTTCTTCTTCTTCTTCTTCTTCATCGTCTTTTAATGATATAGAATCTATTTTAATTTTTTTAATATCATCATCATCATCATCATCTTCTTCTTCTTCATCTTCTTTGTTTAAAAGTTCTATGAAATCTTCTTGTAAATCATCATCTTGATCTTCAATATCGGATTGATTGTCTTCTTCAATATCTTCTGCAATTTCAATGATATCTTCTTTATCTTTTATAATTTTACCGACAATAGATATCATTTTATCATATAGGGTAAATTTTTTACCACACACGCGAACATTTACATTGTCTCCAATATTGACATCATCAATATTTATCTCAGATTGTATTCCAGATGTAATACGTGGAATAATAACTTCAAGTATAGACATATCTTCAAATGTACCAATTGCTCTGAGACCTAAATTATTTTTAGCTTTAATAATACATTTAATGATTGAGTCTTGTGTTGGGTTACATATTTCTGCGATACAACTTAAATCATATGCTATATTTCCATTTAAATGCGACTCTTTAAAATACCCGGCAGTTCGTTTGATAATTTTGATACTGTCCTTTTTAATGAATCCATGTTTACTACAATTATTTTCAAGAGTTGATTTTATTTTCAATAATATTGTTTTGTCAAAATTTTTATTAAATTCGTTTGGTGTTAAAATTACAGTAGTATTAAACTTAATTGGCATAAACATTGTTGACATTACTATTGTAATATAATCTATAAGAATATATCATTTTTTTTATTTATATATAAAAATTGATATATAAATCTATAATGTCTTTATTTATTAGAGACACAATATGGAAATTTCCAAAGATCATTCTATATTTTCTATAATTGATAAACACTATTCCTTAATTGAAGAAGATTGTGAAACATATGTTAAATTTAATAATGCATTAAATTGGAGTGATAGTGTATATGAAAATTTTATAAATGTTATGAAATCTTTAAATTATGGCGAAGAAATAGATAAACAAAAGCTAGAAATATACTGCGATGAAACATTATTAAAAATTTCTGGAAATACTAACATTATAAAATATTGTCATAATTCCAAGTATAATAGTAATAATTTTGAGTGGTATAAAAACAAAGTAATATCAAAAGATATTGTTGATGATTTATTAGACTCTAAATTAAATTTTTATTCTATCAAAAGAAATTTATATTCGGAAGCGAGTATTCCTGTAAATTGGAATGATATCAGAAAATTTTATAAAATAACGAAAAAAATAAAATACACCGACCCGAAAACAAATATAAAATTTATAATTAGTATAACAAAAGGAAATGGCTTAGAATATGACGAAGTAAATGATTCCGACATGTATTATAATTTAAATTATTCGGGCATATTATCATCAACACAGAAATACGAGTTTTATGTTGATATAACAAAAACAGATAAAGATTATATATTACCGGCATTAATCAAAATGGAGCAAGCATTATATTTATCAACATATGTTATATCTAAAACTCAACAACAGGATATTATAAAAAAATACTATGAACTTGTTAAAAATGATATTATAATTAAATCTTATAACAATAAAAATCCCAATAAACCACCATTGATGACACCTAAACCTGTTACATTAGAAAAAATAAATGTTCTCAATCCTGATGAATATGGTATTGTTAGTATATTATCAGAATATACTGTTACTGAAAAAGCAGATGGGGAAAGATTACTAATGTATATTGATAATATAGGAAAGGTATATCTAATTAATAATACATATAGAGTAACAGATACGGGAATTACAGCTATTAAAGAGTTAAATAATACTTTAATTGATGGCGAATATATTTCGTGTAATAATAGAATTGATAATTCATCGAAAGGTCTATTTGCTGCTTTTGATATTTATTATTATGGTGGTGAAAAAATTACATCTTTACCATTGATTGATAATGATAATAAAGTTAAATCAAGATATATGTATTTATTACAAACTGCTACTGGTATGAAAAAAACTGAATATTCTATTGACTATATTGTGAAGGAACATCTATATAATAAGGATATTTTAATGGATTGTGATGAAATATTATCAGGAAAAAAACAATATCCTTATGATATAGATGGTTTAATATTTACTCCTGCTAAATTAGCATTATATTCATATTATGCAAATAAAGCGATGCCTATAACTGATAATGTTAAATGGGATAGAGTATTTAAATGGAAACCTCCTGAACAGAATACTATTGATTTCTTAGCAAAACAAGCTAGAACTACAACTATTGATGGTATAAAATATAAAGAGTTTTTGTTATATGTAGGATATAATGCTTCTCAATGGGAACCTTATACAATAGACGAGGCTTTAAAGATAGCATATAATAAAGAATATAGATTGATGGTGCAAGATAAAAAGAAAACATATATGCCTAAATTGTTCCAACCAAATATATATTATGAGAAAGGTATTGAAAAAATACTAGTAAAATTAGATTCCAATGGAAAAGTTAGATGTAAAAATGGTGATATAATTGAGAGTGATGTAATTATAGAATGTATTTATAATATGGATAGAAATATTCCAGCTAATATGAGATGGAGTCCAATGAGATTACGAGAAGATAAAATACGGATTTATAAAATGGGTGAATTATCAAAAACAGCAAATGATATGAGTGTAGCCATTAATATATGGCGTTCTATTCATAATCCTGTAACGGAAAGTATTATTAGAGGAAATAAACAGGTTGTAAATATGGATGTTAACGATAGTGAAAGTGAGAGATTGTTAGAAGCTGATGATATATATTATTCTAGAAATGTACCAAGAGATGCAATGTTCTCTTATAATATGCTTCAATTTCATAATTTAGGTATTAAGAGAATGCTTTATAAGAAACCTAATAGTAAAAATAATTTAATTGAGTTAGCATGTGGAGAAGGTGGTGATATGTCAAGATGGATTGATAATGAATATAAATTTATTCTTGGTATTGATTTGGTAAAGAATAATATATATGGTCCTCGTACAGGTGCATACAGCAGAATGTTAGAAAATAGGAAACGGTTTTTCAGAAATCATAATGTTAAAGATAAAATATCATTTCCCAATATGGTATTTGTAGCAGGAGATTGTGGAAAAAATATTACAGATGGTGAATGTTCATTATCAATTGATGATCAAGAAAGTTTTAATGTATTACAAAATGTTTTAAATAAAAAACGCAATGATATGCAAAAACATTACTCTAATATCATTGGTCAAGGTGCCAATGGGTTTGATGCTTGCTCGTGTATGTTTAGTATTCATTATTTCTTTAAAAGCGAAGATACATTAGATACATATTTGACTAATGTGAGCTCTTTATTGAAAAATAATGGAACATTCTTATGCACTTTTATGGACGGTAAAAGAATAGAAGATGAAATTAATAGTAATGATGGAGATATGATTGAGGGAGTTAAAAATACTGAAATTGATATTAAAAATAAGGTACCTATTTGGGCGATTATTAGAAGATATAATAAGGATACAATAGATAGATATAATAAAAAGATTGATGTGTTTATCGAGTCGACAAGCAAATTTATACCAGAATATTTAGTATCATATGAATTATTAGTTGAAAAATGTAAAAGTCATAAATTAGAATTGGTAGAAAGCGAATTATTCTCAGAATACTTCAATAAAATTAAATCAGAAATCCCTGATGACGATAGTGAGAAGGAGGCAATTCATAAAATTGTGATGGAATTAGATAAAGACCCAGTACAGAAGAAATTTAGTTTCTTTAATAGATGGTGTATATTTAAAAAGGTTTAATTAAATAGATTCGTATATAAGAGTATATTTATTTTTTTATTTATAATTAAGATGATTTTATTTTATAGCCCCCAATGTAATCATTGTAACATGTTAATAGATAATATAAAAAGATATGATAAAGATAAGAAAATTAAGCTTGTTTGTATAAATGATTTAATTTCAGAAAATATAGAAATTGAAAAAAAAATACATTCCGTACCTGCATTTATGTTATTACCTTCAAAGGATATGTTGTATGGGAAGGAAGTATTTGATCATTTGATAATGCCAGGTAGAGGAATATTGTGTGGGGAGCAGAGTACTCGTATTGAAAGACCTACTAAGAATAACCAAGATATCGACGATATAAATGCTACAAAACCAATGGATATTAAAGAAAATCCTGATGAACCATCTGCATTTGTATTAAGTGGTTTTAATTTTTCAGATAAGTTTTCGTCTATTAATGAAGAAAACAAAACTGAATGTGACGACAAAGGATATAATTGGGATTATATTACTAACGATAAGAACATATCTGATGAAGTCGGTAGTATGGCAATATCTGAAAGTGAAGGTAGTGGAAAGAAAATGCCTTCATTAGATGAACTTAAAAAAATGAGAGATGATATTAAATATAACTAATGAAAACATATAAGGAATATCACCAATGTTTTTATATAATATAGGAAAATGTCAAATCAATATGTCTTTAATCAATATTATATAGACCTCATTAAAAGACTTAAAAAAAATGCAAAGATAATAAAAGAAGATGATAAAGATAATACAAATTATGAATTAGCAAAGACTATTACAAAATCGATTAAAGAGAATTATGTCACCCTTAATAAATCATCTGATGAGTATATTGTATATGTTAATAAATTACCAGAAGAAGTATGGAAAACTTATATTGAGGTAGAAGACGATAAAATAGGAGAGTGGTTTGATATGGATGAAGTCAAAGATGTTGAATTATATCAAAGCATATCTATATCAAATATTCGTACAATAATTAAGGACGATTACTTATGTCATCATTTTATAAGTGTGTTTTATTTATTTAAAAATGAATTAAATGAAGAACAAGTCAAGAAATACGTTTCTATATTGCAAGAATCGTTCAAAGAAGAATTATACGAGGGTATTGAAAATGAACAACATAAAACTCTTTTATTGAGATTAAATGAGTTAAAGAATAAGAATATCAAAACTAAAAGTGGTATAAATATGGCTGGAATGGAAGATACTATGCTTGGTAAATTAGCAAAAGAAATCTTGGAGGATGTTGATGTTGATAAATTGCAAAAATCGATGGGAGATAAAGGTGATTTACTACAAGCTATTGGAGACCCTGATAGTGGTTTTAGTGATCTTATTTCAAATGTAAGTAGAAAAATGGCTACAAAGATATCTAGTGGTGAATTAAAACAAGAAAATCTATTACAAGACGCCATGAAATTTGCTTCTACAATGCCTGGATTATTTGGTGGAAATCCAGGCAATGGTAATCCGGGAAATAAAGGAAATAATAATAATCAGCAAAAAGATATGATGAATATGATGAACATGATGAATAATATGATGAATAATAAGGAAGGTATGGGTGCATTTAATGATATGATGGGTGGGGGAGATAAAGGGAAAAAAGCTGGTAGCAAAGCTGCATTCAATAAAAATGCGTATAAAAAAGCGATGGCTACAAATAAACTAAAAGCTAAATTGGCTAAACGCAGAGAAGACAATCAAGAAGTTTCTGATGAATAAAAATAATGTAAATATTTAGAGTAATAAACAAAATGTTTTGGCTAGACAATATATCTGAATTAATGAACCCTATAATTATACCAGATATAAACATGACAATTGAAGAAAAAATTAATGCTATTATAAGAGCAATTATATTTATTGGGTTAATATGTACCTTGGTATTTAATGATACACGATATATATTATTTATTATCATTATAATGATAATTTCAATATTAATTATTAATTATCAGTATGATAAAAATAAAAAAATAGAAAAGTATTTAGATTTAAATGATTTAGATATAGTAGACAATAAAAAATGTATTAAACCGACAGGAAATAATCCTTTTATGAATCCTAACATATTAACTATTAAAAAAGGAAATAAAGAATATGCAGCATGTTCTATACATAATAAAAATATTAATAAAAATATAAATAAATACTTTTATGAAAAAATATTCAGAAGCGCAGATGATATTTATGATAAATCAACATTAGATAGACAATTTTATACTGTTCCATCAACTACCATACCTAATAATAGAGAGAAACTTGGTGATTGGCTTTATAATAGAGGACCATCGTGTAAAGAAGGTGATGGTTCAAAATGTTATAATAATTTATATAATGATATCAAAAATAGTGTACAAATTTAATCTTTAAATAAATCTTTGGAATATTTTTCATAAAACCCTTTTTTTTCTAAGAATTCTATTTTATCGAATTTAATATTGTAATTATTTTTTTTAAGCAATTTCAATACAGCATTTGTTAATATTTTATAGTAGCTCTTTATGTTCGTTAGTTAATTCCTTCATACTTTTGATATAAATTCATATTTAATATAATCAACTGTTATATAAATAAATAATATTTTTAATATTTAAATGAAAGAAAAAACCAGTATAACTTATTCTCAACAGGTAAATGATGATAATACTAATGAAAGCAAAATAGAATATAATAAATATTCAAAAATGCCCGATGATATAGAAAAATTAATAACATATAAAAAATTTGTTAAAAACGACTTAAATGGGGTGAAAATAACAAACCATGAGACATTCAATCAATTATATAAAAACGATAATGATATTAATGAAATCATAGGTCATAGTAATAATAAAAACGATTGGGATGTTCACGAATATACTAATTATAATTTAGATAAAAAGTATAAAAAAGAATATGATAATATTAAACTGGATATTAATTATGATATGTTTAAACAAGATATTAATTATGATATGTTGGAAAAATATAAAACAAAATATTTAACTAATAAATAAAATTTTTTTATATATTATTTAAGAATAGATAGATAATGAGTAATAATACTTTTGATGGCTCAACTAATATATGTAATGATAGTTGTTGGAAAGTCGCCAAGGAATTACATAACAAAAAAATAGAGGGCTATAATATATATCCAAATAATCCCGTTGATTGTACTAGTCCACATGTAAGAATGAGTGATATGTATTTAAATCACACCAATTTAAGAGGACGCCCTGGTTATGGTTTAGCAGATGATTGTTTAATTGATAATTATTCATCTCTAAGAAATGACCCTTCTATGATGACACATGATAAATGTAAAATACAATTATTTAGTCGTATATTTACATCGGGTCCTAATCTTAGATGTGGAAAAACACATATAGGTAAAGAATTGGAGTTAATAGAAGGTGAAGATACTAATACTGTTAAATGTAGAAAACAAATTATGGAAGAAGAAATGAATAATATGATGCCTTTACTTGATTGTGTAAAAGATGTACAAAATCATGAAAATATCGTACCTATATGGGTTAATGGAGGTGAGGATACTCGCTCTTATATAAATCGGGCCGAATTCAATAAAAACTGCAATTTGGGAGGTAGAAATAACAATATTTCAACATAATTAAAAAAATCTTATATTATAGCAGATATGAGTTTTAATAGAACAACATACGATAATTGTTCATATAAACAGGAATTACAAGGTAACGTGAGCACCTTACAATATTTACTATCTCCTTACAGATATGAACACACAAATAAATGCAGACATCAATTGGGATTTATTGGAGGCACCGCTGTATCTCATATACAGGGCAATTTAGTAGATCTCGACAGTGAATTACGAGGACAAACAAGAATAGTATCTAAATGCAATACAAACCAATATTTACCAACAGATGACGGTATTATTAAAAATGATAAAACAAAACCAATAGATACAACAATGCTTCATTTACCGGCATGCCAATCCATAATGTATCGCGAAGTACCTATGCCTCCTAAAATAAATCATAATAAATGCTAATTTTTTTTTAACATAATTTTCCAAAGTAATTAAATATGAGATAATATAATAAATATATCGGTCCTAACATAAATGCAAAAAATGCAAATACTATTCTGATAAATATATTATTAACTATTCCACCCCATTTGCATGAAAATGATAAATAGGCTGCTCCAACTGATATTAGCAATGTTATTATATAAAGTACGGCGATAAATATATTATCTATAATGGTCCATCTGTATAAGTATTCTGGATTATATCCATTTAAATATAAATAAACTGTTTCTATTGAATTATATTTTGAGTTTTCATCTTGATTATTGAACTTTTCAACTAACAACAACATATCTATTTATTTGATATATAAAATAATATATGATTTTATTAGATATGGATAAATATATAGATACACGATTAAATTATGATAGTTGTAGCTATAAAGAAAAATTAAGAAGAGCTGTTGGTCCTGGGTTATACCAATTAGAATCACCTTACAATGATTGTAATGATTGTTCACAAGATATACCAGGTGATCCATCATTAAGATATCAAAACTATGGTCAAAACACTTGCTCTATGAAAAAAGCAGTTGATGATTCAAGTGAATTACGCGGTCTTAATTATAAAAATACCAAATGTAATGCTAACGAATATATACCTGGTAAATATGAAAAATCTGGTTGTTTTATAAGAGGAAATACCGATCCTCGAGCATGTACTGCTCCTCGTGAAGATACTCGTTTATCTAATCCGCCATGTACTTTAAAAGAAACTGGTATAAATAGATGGGAATGGTTATGTTTTGATCCACAAGAAAGAGCAATAGAAGGTTTTGATAGAATACCTGTCAATTATAGAATGGTAGCTAAGGATAATCATATACCTTGTATTGAAGAACCATATGACCAATCTATGTTCCAACCAAATAATGGCGGCGACATGAATAAATTAGATGATTGGAAGATGTGTAATAAAGATAATAAATTATATACACCTGGATATCCCTATGGTTCTATGTATACAGGTGTTTCTTGCAAAAACTAATATAAATGTTGTATATATTAATGTATTTTTTATCCTTTATTGATTAGAGGTCAATAATGGAATTATCCACCGATATACCATCAATGAAAAATATTTATGATTCTACATATTGGAATCAAGTTAAACAAGATGAACAAAAAAGAAGTGATAATATGTATAATAGAGCGAAAACTCCATTTGATACTGGTATTGTAACAATGCCCGCTACTTCGGATATGTTTAAAAAAATGAATTATACTCTTCCTGATAATAGTAATAATCAACAATATATACAATCTTTATCTGGTAATAAAATTGACAGAGAATCATTTACACACAGCAATATGACACCTTTTTTACGTAAAAATGTCACGCAAAATACTAATTTAGAGTCCATGTCTCCATTTCTCGATAATAGATCAGGGGGTAATCAATTCTGGCAAAGCAAAAAAGAAGTCCCATGTATGTTTAAACCACATGCTAATAGTGGTGGAAATATATGTGGTATGAAAAATAATGATGATTTTTTAAAATCTCGTTTAGATTTCAAGGAAAAGGCTAACAATTTTTTTCCAATAGAACAAATTAAAGTAGGTCCGGGGTTAAATCAAGGTTACGATTCGAAGGGTGTTGGGGGATTTCATCAAACAGATACTAATACATTAGCGCGACCTAAAAATTTAGATGAATTAAGAAGTAAAATTAATCAAAAAGAAACTACATTCAAAATACCTGTTAAAGGACATATTAAAGGTCCTGATCAACGAGGTGTGCAAATGCCACTTGATAAAAATCGCCCTGACACTGTATATGAACAAAATGAAGACATGTGGTTGAAAACAACAGGTGCTGTAAACAAGGATTCTTTACGTCCTGCACAAAATATTCGCCCAACTACACGCCAAGAATCTCATATTGATTATCAAGGAGGTATATCGTTAAATGATGCTAATGCGGGTTTAAGCGATGATTATGGCAAAGGTAATGTAATAACTTATAATAATGAGCGTGCGAGTACAGAAACTAATACGGTTATTTCAAATGTAACCAGTATTGTAAAAGCAATTGTATCACCTGTTGTTGATGCATTAAAATATACTATGAAGGAATATAATGTAGAATCTGAAAGAGGTGTTGGTAATCCAAGTATACAAATACCAGAAAAAGCTACAATATATGATCCCGATAATCATATTATGAAAACCACTGTTAAAGAAACAACTGTTCATGATAGTGAAATGACCAATTTGTCTGGTAATAAAGAAACTTACTCTACTATAACAGATCAAGTTAAAACAACTGTAAAAGAAACATTAATACACGATAGTGGGTATACTAATATAAGATCTACCGATGGTGGTTATACTATTTCCGACGATGATGCAAAAAGAACCATTCGTGAAACTATTAAACCAATTGATACTGTACGCAATATAGGCGGTGTTACATATAGTGTTTCTGTGTATGATCCTGAAATTGTTGCTAAAACTACTGTAAAGGAAACAACACTGATTGGCAAATCACCATATGGATTTATAGGAGGTATGTTAGATGGTTTATTAGGAGGATATATTAATAAAGAAATTGAACTTAAAAATACACAAAAACAATTTTTATCAGATACGAATGAATATGGTATTGCTGGTGCAATTAATGAACATCGTCAAAGAGATAGAGCAGCAGAAGAGAACGCAGAAATTGATGATACACGCGAGCTAATTATGATTGCAGCTGGTCACACTCCAAATCCAGGTAATATGAATATCAATAAAGATTCTTCTGATCTAGAAATGACTACAAGAAAACCATTTGAAAACTCTGCTGCTGCACGTAATAACGGTAATGTTGGTATGATATATCAATCGTCACCAAGTATTGATGAATGTGGTATTACAAAGATGCCTAAAAAAACTAATGCTTATTCAAATAGATTAGACAGTAGTTTACTTGAATCTATAAATGATAATGATTTAATGAAAAATCAACGTATTAATCCTATTAAATCAGGATGTAAATTTTAATAAAATTATATAAGGATTTATTATATTATATAATATGTAATGGGAGCGGGTTCCTATTACGCGCTTTCGTAGCTTAATTGGTTAAAGCGTTGGTCTTATGAGCCAAAGATTGGGAGTTCGATTCTCCCCGAAAGCACTAATTATTTTTATTAATTTTATAAAAAATGATATTAATTAAAATATTTATATTTTAATATACTATGGATAAATCTAATAAAGTTAATTCTATTGTTAATTTATTGAATACTAATTTTTGTGATTTTTTAAAAAAACATAATGATAATTATAGTGATACTTTAAAAATTAATATATTAAAATTACATTCTGACGATACTATTAATATGATGCATTCTGATCTCACAGAAGCTGGTACTCCAAATATAAAAAAAAAATCACCTAAACAAAGTAAATCATCTTCATCAAATATACAAAAAATATCACCTAAACCAGCTAAAACTACAAAAAATACTATTAAATATTATCATGAAATAATGATTCAACATTCCAGATTTGAAAATGGTTATGAATTTGATTTAGGATTTAGAAATGAACATAGAATTAAAATATTACAAGAATTATCTGTTAGAGAAGATACACTTCTTTATATAGGCGAGGTTCTTAGGTCTACTTCTATTAATGATAGACGTGTTATTGTTAAAATTCAACCACGATATGACAAAGAAATATTGGAAAATATTATTGGTGAAAAAATTACTCTTAAAGCAAACTTACATGTCCCTTACCAAGTTGCTACTGAAAAATATATTATGGAAAAATTGAAAAAAGAATGCCCTAATGCCCTTGTTTCTAAAATACATTTATATACTAGTTTAAAAATTCCAAACCAATTAGAAAAATATGTACTAATTTCAACAGAACTTTATAGGGATCTTACTATTTTAAAAGGAACACATATTGATATTATTAAAAAATCTACATTATTAGCATTAAATGCATTGAAAATATTTCATAAATGTGGTTTCTTACATATGGATATTAAACATGAAAATATGATGTTCTCTACAAAAAAGATGGATGAAGTTAAATTAATTGATTTTGGTTCTACTGAACTGGTATTTGATAGAAATGGAAATCGTAAAATACTTGAAGCATCAAATGGTGTAGAAGGTACACCAATGTATATGTCTGTTGGACAACATGAAAAAAATATTAAAGATTATATGGATGACATTCAAGCTTTTGCATGGATGTTATTAGATTTATTAAGCGATCGTTTAATAATGGTTGGTATGTATTGGTCTGGTTCTAATTATACAGAAATTTGTATGAAAAAGAAAGACTTTATTGAAAATGCAAAACATGGATTTTCAAATAAAGAATATAACGATTTATTTATAGGAGGTAATATTACAGAAAATAACCTTAAAGTTATTGGAGAATTAGCTATGTATACTTATAAAAGAGCTGATATGTCTGTTAATGATAAATATTATACTGATAAATATCATCCTAAATACAACTATTATTACTCGGAATTTAATGATAAATATTATAAAGATATTGAAATAATTATTAATAAATTAAAATAGAATGAAAAATTAATATATAAAAATCATATTATATATTATATAAAATGGATAAAAATACTATTATATTTTTGAAGTATATGTATTATAGTGTATATATTTGTATATGGTATAATTATTTTAAAAATATTGATAAAATTATATATGTTGATAACTTTTATTTATTTTTTTATAACCAAACTCTTAATTATTTATAATGTTCTGAATATTATAGAATTATGAGTTTTTTGTTTAGAGAGCAAAAGAGAAGAAAGAGATAGAATTCGCGATGAAAACAAAAAAAATACGGAGAGGATGAGAGAATTCGATGAGATAAGGAAAGAGAGTGCGAGAGAGACAGAAAAAGAGATTTTAGAAATAAATAATAAATTAGTACCAAATATAAAAAAAAATAAAAACTTTTATTTCCAAATATTGATATTGATTTTTTAGTAAAATTATATATAAATTTCCCAGAGGGGTGGGGTGACCATCCTCAAACTGATAGAACTAATTATAATTTTTATAGTGTTGATATTGAAGGATTGAATTATAATCAATTTATATCATATGAATTATCTTCAAATTCTTATTTAAGTAAATTATCTAATTTTAATTTTAAAGAATTATTCAAAAGTACTCCAAAAAGCGATTTAATTCATAGTTATTTTGAAGAATTGAATAAAATAAATCCAGTAATATTTATGAATAATGTTAATATCAAATGGAAAATGTTACAATTGGCAAAAAAAGATACAAGTATTCAAATACCAACACCATCTCCTAAAAAATCGCCTACTTCACCAAAACAATTTCCTAAAAAACCATCTGGTAGTCATGGCTATATTCATAATATAAAGCGATATTCACCCAAACCATCTCCTAAAATTTCATCTACTAAACCAAAAACCAAAACCAAAATTCACCCCCCCACCTGAATATAAACCATCAAAAAGTTGGTTTTAATTTGTCTAATTCTATTTTTAAATACTTAAATTTTAAATAATTGTTATACATCATATATCGTAATAAAGTATTTAAGAATATAAATGATTATATATAATAAAAATGTTTTGATATGTGTTGATTGGTACACTATTCTGTTTTACTTCGTGTTTTACACAAATTAGTACTCTACCTGTTTTGAAATTTCGCTCTTAAAAAAAATGTATGTAAAATGCAGAAAAAAGATATTGATAAAAATGATTTTAATTATATTGATAATTATAAATCAGGTTCTATTTATATTACTAAACTAAATAGCTTTTATGGTAAAAATAATTATATGGAAGTTGCTGATATTAATAATGATAATATTATTGATTATCCTGAATTTGAAAGACTAGCTAATATTAATAAGTTTGGTCAAGAAAATGGTGGTAATCTATTTGTGAGAAATGCTATTAATTGAGGCTTCTTGATTAGCGGTCTATTTTGGCTGATGGTAAAGTATCCTTTTTGGTAGGTAATAAGGGATTTGATCCTTTAAATTGTGCAGTAGATATTAGTACTTTGATGAAATACAGAGAAGCTGAAATTAAACATGGGTGTCTTGCTATGCTCACAAGTGTTGGTTGTCCTTTGTCCGAAATCTTTCATCCTTATCTTTCAAATTTTGCGAATAAAATGGATATGTTATCATTAAACGGGAAAGGTCCCATCTATTTTGAATGGAGGTCTTGATAAAATCAATCCATTATTCTTCGTGACAATTATTGTATTTTCAGCAACTGTTGAATCTATTAAGTTAAATAATAATTATTTTGATGATAAAATTCCAGGTGATTTAGGTTTTGACCCCCTTAAACTCTATATTAATAAGGACCCTAAAACTAAACGTGATCTTGAACTCAAAGAAATTAATAATGGTCGTCTTGCAATGGTTGCTATTACATATTATGCATTATGTGAATTCACAAATAATACCCCAATTATCAATAATACGCCATTTTTATTTAAAAGTTTTCTCTGATTATTATAAAGATGGAAAATAAAGTTAGCTATTATAAGGTTATTGAAGGTTTGAATTTTGATGCTGGTTTATTAGAATCGACAAGTGAATTAGTTAAAGGACAAGGTGATGGTCGTATTTCCATAGAAGATTCAAATAAATTATTGATGAAAATATTTGATGGACGTAAGATAACACAAGTTGAATGTCGAACCATTTTATATATACTCAAAAACTATAAATTAACAGAAGAAGCTTCTCAAAATTTCTTAGATAAGTTAATTAAATTTGAATAAAAAATGATTAGCCATTTATTTTTATAATTAACAATATGAAACAAAACAATATTTCTAACATTACAGTTAATATTAATTATGATAAATTGCATATAAAAAACACAAAAACACAAAACATAAAACTTATAAATATGAAGATTTTACCTAAACAATCTCAGGTAAGCGCATTGGCAGCTATATATAAATATCTTAATTAGAAATTGCGCATATACGCGAGGAGTTCGTTTTTTTCATTTATTTTTTGACGAGTATTAATAATAAATTCTTTTAAGTTTGATCTTGGTAGTATATGAGGTATATCTGAAAAGAATTCATTAGAAAGAGACAACAATTCATTATTATTATCATTATCATCAATAATTTTTGAAATATTGTTAAGGTGAACTTGACCTTTTTCAATTTGGTTTGCGGATAAAACACCGAGCGGGAAAATGTTATAAGAATACATCCTTATATTATTAGTTATATATTATACATAACTATCATTTTTAATTTAGAATAGAACATTTTTATTTTACAATTAACCTGTCAAATTATCTTTAAATTGATATAAGTAATAATAGATATATATTTATAAAATGTATGATGATGCTATATTCTTGACAAAAATCCATATCAAAGAGGTAAATAATACTATTGGAAGAAGAGAGTTCTATATAAATAAAGACCCTTTTTATAGTATATCTTATTTAAATTGTACTGCTTATTATTTTATTGAATATTTGGGTAAAAAAATAGATTTGTATAATATAACAAATAGTTTTAAGATGACATATGATAATACCATACTAGATTATATAAAACCCGCGTCAGATTTTAATCTATTAGATCCAGATGAATTTTTAGATTGCTGTTGTTATACAAATATTCAACCATTATTTAAAGAAGGAATTAACAATGAATAATTTTTATAGTAAATATGGTATTTATATATCGTGTCTCCTTACATGTATAATAACACCTTTATTATAATTAAAAAAATGATATAAGTTTTTTATATTATATTATTATAAAATGAATAGTACATCTGTTAATTATCAAGACTGGGATCCTGTTCTATTTACAAAAAAATCACATGAAACAATTAAAAGAGAAAATACACCAAAACCTGTTGGTAATAAAGAATTTATTAGATTAATGGAAGATGATATCCCTAAGCTTAATAAAATGACTCGTGAATATTCTCTCGCTATCACTAATGGTCGTTCTGTTCTTGGTATTACACAAAAAGTGTTAGCGCAAAGACTATCAGTAAAAGATAATATTGTTAAGGAATATGAAAACTGTCAAGTAGCAAACTTTAATATGGGATTCTATAAAAAGATTTTGAGAGCTCTTAAAATTGACCCAAAAACTGTTATTACCAAATGTGGCTAATACTCTTTATAATTATTCTAATATAATACATGATATCAGTGATTCCACATTGTGGTTTCTTGACAGATTGCCTTCTGTATAATTATGCACTATTTCTCCTTTTTGCTCTAATATATAGAAAGTATTTGATACTTATAGTCCAATACAAGATTTTACTCCTTACGTTCTTTAATTATAAACAGTAGCATTTAGAAATTTTTTTATTGAAAACATATATAGAGAAGGATATTTATTTAATTATGAAAGTGGTGACGATTTTTTTATAAAAGAAAATCAAATTATATATATAGATGTAGATGCAGGCATGAATGCGAGAGGTGATTCTTTTTGGAGATATATAGGTATGACAGAAAATAGAAATGTTATTCGTGGTAGTCACATATCGAAAGGTTATGAATTGAGTATAAGTTTAAAAGATCTATTAAATAGAATAAGGGATATTGAGAAGAAAACTAAGAGATCAAGATCGATATCAAGATCGAAAACGAAGAGATCTAAAATTATTAAGGAAGATAGTACATAATTTTATTTTTCTATGACTTTTATAAACTTTAAGAATATCATGAGTTTTAAAGAATTATGTACTCACTTTTTTAAAGAAAAAAAATTAACTAAAAGATTTCACACTACCAGCTTCAGCGCGTCTTTCGCGACACGCGTCGTTCTTCTCTTTCTTTGCCTCAGCAAGCTTTGGATTAGCCTTCGCTTTTTGTTCTGCTTTTCTTTTCTTTTTTTCACTATCTGTCATCTGTTGAATAGCCCCTCCGTTATTATCAACTTTACCACCTTTTGTATTTTTTTTGCTCATATTATTATCTATATTATTAAATATATTTTAAATTCTTATATAAAATATTATTAAAAATATAAATAAAAGAAAGATATAGCAAAAATATTTTCTATTAAACTTTCTTCTAATAATTCAAAACAATTCTTCATTATATTAATATTTATTATTTACAACGATGTTAATCATTTTTTTAAATAATATTTAAGAATATTTTATATATATATATAAATGACATATTTTTTAAAAATTATTAAGATTATTAAAAATAAAATATACGATAAACCACCGATGTTGGGTAGATTGAATATTAAAAATTGTAATAACGAAAAAACAGCAATTAAAGCAAAAGTATATGATAATAAATAAAAATATATAATATAAAAATAATTTACATTTAAATATATAATGGGTCTAAAATATTTTTTAATGACAAATCAAAAAGGAGATTACGGATGTTTTTTATTCAATGATTATAATTTATATAAAAAATGTTGGATAGAATATAATAATATGGGTTGGGTAGATGAAGAAGAATATTTAAAAAAAATCACCTAAATATTAATCAATATATACTTTAGAAAGGATGGATTTAAATAATTGTTTTAAATATTATGACGAATTGTATGAAGATTTACAAAATATAATTTTAAGTAAAGTAAGAAATCCTCAAAATAAAAATTTATTAGAAGATATAACAAATTATAAAATATCAAAAATACGTATATTTGAAAATTATGAAAAAAATGATTATGATTATAATATAGATAATGAGTTTTATATATATTATGCTATTGAAAATGATTTATTAAGATATTTTAATGATGATGTAGGTACATTATATGCTATAACAGAAACAAATATAGAAAAATTAGAAAGAATTTTATCTATTAAAAATAAAATGAAATTGAATAAATTAATAGTTACAAAATTAATGAATGGAAATAAAATAAGTGCAAATAGTCGTATAAATATTTTATTAGGAGCATTAACATTAGATGAACGAAAAGATTTTATAAATAAATTTCCAATAAGTGAATACACATGAATTTTTTATTTATATATTGGTAGTTTTAATATATTATATATGTCAAAATGCTCTTGAATTATATGTATAATATAGAATAACATATGTGTATATACTAAATAAGACCAATTATAATAAAATATAGTATTTTTATTCATACCATATAATGCAAAACATTGAGATAATATCATAGGATGTGGTATATATCCATATGGAAATTTGCTAATATAATTTTTATTTTTATTAACATATCCTAATTCTATACCAAAATAACATCCATCAACACCCAATAAATATGAACAATAAAATGATAATGAATTTCCAATAATTATAAAGAATATCCCAATTATATTATTATATATATCATTAGTATTTTGGAATGATAATAAATATAAAGAATATAATTGAAACATGGATATAATTTTATAAAAAATAACATCATTTTTAAATTTAATATAATCAACATTATCGCGATAATAATATGTTAATATATATCTAATATAATGAACAAATGATGTACCTATTAAAAAAATTTTATAATCAGTATAATAACTAATTGTAAATAATGTTAAAATATAATATAAATTACTATAATCTTTTTTTTTTATTACTTTATATTTCTTAAATTGCCATGGATATTCTATATACCCTTTTTTAACTAAATAATCAGTTATAAATACTTTAATTAATGGGGTTATGCATATAATTTTATAAATTTCATATTTTTTATATATTATTTTAAATTTAATAGCACTTATAATAATTAAAGGTAATAGATAATAGGTATGTTCAAATAATAATTCATTATATTCATAATTATTTACATAACTACTTTGATATGTTTGTTCTCCGGTTATATAATGTGATAAGTCTTGTATTAAATATCCAATAATAAATATAATAATATTATATAAATATTTCATTTTAATTTTCTCAGAAAATATAATAATATTAGCCAATATATAAGATGTTATACATATTACATTAAATGGTAAATCTTTATAAATTAATGATATACAATAAAATATACCTAGTATTTTTGCTATTATTGTATGACCTGTAATTTTATTAATTATAGATGTTATTTCCAATATTGATATAGGAGTAGTAATTAAATGTATAAATACATTTAAATTATCTCTATGATATTTATTAAAATTATTTGACAAGTTATTAATATTTTTAACATTATAAATAAATGTATTATTATTCATTTTATGTAATTATATAAAAATATAAATGTTTATATATTAAATAATGTATAATAATTTAAATCATATATTTGGTAACAATTATAGTTATAATGATTATTATAATTATTATTAAAAATAGAAAATGATTTATTAAAAAAAAATAAAACTAATAAAACTAATTTGTCGTAACGTAATTCAAATATAAGTACTTTATTACAAAGTCGTCCGAGAATTCATAATGGAAAACGCCGTGGAGGAAAAGGAGAATATACATTTATATCAACTTATAATGTAACATCGAATGGTCTTAGAAAAATAATTGGAGCATATATGATGGAAAACGCAGTGGAGACGGGGCATTTTACGTTAGATTGTAGTCAAGAACCATATAACTTATCAGTAAATCTAGATGAGGGTCTTCAAGGTAAAGGTCATTCAAAAACCCTTTTAAGAACATTTAGACAGTTTTTTATTGATAATAAATTTAAAGAAAGGTATATTTTTAGAGATAAAGGTGGTAACGTTTTTGTTATAAATGAAAATAATTTTGTATTTATAGATACAGATGCAAGCTATAATAAAAGGGGTGATTCTTTTTGGAGGTGCATAGATATCATCCTGATATAATACCTCATTAGTTTTTCTTTTTTAAGCTCAATAATAGCCATTTTCATACAATCACTCTTGCTGAGGTAGGGTTCTTCCATTCGGATTGCTACCGATGTCCACTTCAAGAAGTTGCGAGAGTTGATGGTTGTCATCTTTTCAATTTTGTGTAAACACGAAAGACTTGTTTAAGAGTTTAAGAATTTGAGTGTTTGAACTATGCTAAGCTTGTATCTATCAAGCTTATACAACAGGGTTGGTTTATAATAATAATTTATAACCAATACATCATTTTTTTAATAAAAATAGAACAAATTAAATCTGATATCTATATAATTATTATATCACATTATTATAGAACATAAGTATGGATACATTATTAGAAGGTGGTTCGATAAAAAATGCGTATGAATCAATTGGAAAAAAGTCAATATGTGGTAAAATAAGAGCTATTTATAGAAAAAATAATGGTAAAACTTCGTCAAAGGTTTATATGAAAAATAAAGGTAGATATTGTCAAGTTAAAAACTTTGAAAAGGCTATGATTGCTGATGGCAAATGGAAAGCTACTAAAAAAACTGATACTAAGAAATCACCAAAACCATGTAAATCTAATCAACATAGAAATCCTGCAACAGGTAGATGTGTTAAAAATAAGGTCGTTAAAAGTCCCAAAAAAAGAGGGCGTCCTCGTAAAACTGCTGTAAAACGTTCGGCAAGACATTCCAACAGACAAGGAAGTTACTAGATAATAAAATTTACATTTTAAAGAAAATATAAAACATATATTAGATAGCAATGGATAAATTAAAAAAAATCAAAAAATATAGTAAATTTTTTTTAAAAATGATTTCGCATTCTGTGAAATTAATCCAATGTAATAAAGAAAAATGTAAAAAGGAATTCAATAAACAAGAAAAATATAAAGATGTAATTAATGAAAAAATTTCAAAGCTATCTAAAAAAGAAGAATCAACTGAATTATTTAAGACTTTTTATAAAAAAAGAGAAATAATACGAGAAAGTTATAATACTAATAAAGATGTTAAACAATATTTAGAGAATTTAAAAAAAAATATTGAAAATGATGTAAAAATTACACTTTCTTATAAAAGAGAATTTAAAAAATTTATTAGAAATATGAAAAAAAACCGCATAGAATATTATAAAACTTCTGAAAAAAAACAATATGAACAAGAAAGAAAAAAAATATTAAAAGAAATAACTGATAATAATAAATATATTGAATTAGCTAAATGTAGTTTTGATAATTGTTTAAAATTACATAATGAAGATTTAATGTTAATAAAAAAACTTACAACAAAATTATGTAATGAAAAAATGAAAAAATCTTGCAAAATAGCTACCGTACTTAATAAGTTGGTTTTGAAAAAACTTAATTACGATGATAAAATAAAAGTTTTAAAATTAATTAAAAAAGGTATTATGTAAAATTAGTGAACGTGTAAATTAAAATTTGGTTAGAAATTATCAGCATTATATATCATATACTTTTCTAAATATTATATATTCTTTCTTTTTTGAGTACATAATCTATATAATTTCTTAAAGTTTATAAAGTTTATAAAATCATTAAAAATATAAAATTATGTACTCGTTTTTAATTATCAATAGAATAATTGTATAATCTCTATCGTTTTATTTGTTTTATTATCTATCCAATATTGAATTTGTTGATTTAATATGTTTATTCTTTCTTCCCATTCTGACATTTTTGTTTTCATTATTTGTATTACACCCAGTTTATTAGTTTTCCAACACGATGATATTTTATTACCATCTTGATTCATATAACTATCGGGATTAAATCTTATAAATACAATTGGTCTATGTTGTAAATCTTGTGATAATTCCATTAATCTTTTATTTTCACAACTACAATCATAATCAGTATGTTTATTTTCATCAACTTCAATAATTATAATATAATCACCCATATCTAATAATAAATCGGGTCTTCTTTTAGAACAACCATCCTCTACTTTTTTATCACAAACCCAAGTAAAATCAGGAAATTTTTCTTTAATTTTATCAACTACTTCTTTTTCTTTTGTTTTATAATTTCTTGATACTTTAATTTCAGGACAAATATTAATACAACAAGTTAAACAATATCCATTATATTTTGATATTCCACGCGTATGACACCATGATGATTTACATAAAGAAGCACCACCACATTCTTTACATGTTGATTTAGCTCTATTGTGTTCGCAAATTTGACTACCTCCACATTCTTTACATTTTGATTTAATTCTTCCGTGTTCGCAAATAGAAGCACCACCACATTCTTTACATGTTGATTTTTGTCTTCCGTGTTCGCAAATAGAACAACCACCACATTCTTTACATATTGATTTTATTCTATTGTGTTCGCATTTTTTGGAAGGCATTTAAATAATATTATATTATTAATTCTATCATTTTTTAAATAATTCAATATTCATATACAAATTAAAAAAAATATAAAAATAACACAAATCTATTAAATAATCTATTAAAAATCCTCCATTTACCCAATATATTAATCCCTAATTCAATTTACTTTATCTATTTTAATAATAAGTTGTTTTATAAACTTTTTAAGTTTAATTTCTTTCAAGTTTTGGTGGATTGAAATCCATAATAGATATTTGGGTTTTAAATTTTATATTATTTGAACATGCTTCACAATCTAATTGAAATTGTGTCATATTATCTATATTACCCCATCTATTGATTCTAGGAATTAATTTAGAAAGATTATCAATATATACTTCAAATGCATTAAATTCAATATTTAATTTATGGATTTCAATTTCAATATTTGAAATATGAAATTTAGTTGAGATTAAGTCATCGTATAATATAGTATATTTACTAATATAATCATTTTTCATAGACTGTGAATCCATATTATTCAAACTATTATTTTCACCAAATAAGATTAAACTTTCAAGTGAATTAATTTGAATTTTAATTTCATCAATATTAATTTGTAAATTATTTTCTTGAATCTGATATGTATCATTTAATTGTAATAATTCATAATATGTGATTTTCTTTTTCTCGTATAGTTTGTTCGTGTTGTTAATTTCTTCATTAACCTGAATTGCAGTATGCAATTGATTCGTCATTGTTTGTTGTTATTAAATTAATATGAATTATCATTTTTTACAATTAATAGCACATATTTATCCTATAATTTATTGAGTACATAATTTTATTTTTCTAAGATTTTTATAAACTTTTTGAAATTCAAAGTATATTATAGATTATGTACTCATTTTAAATATCTAAGAATATAAAAAAAACTATCATGAAAATTTTAAACTTATAACAAGTAATATCGATGCTAAATATAAAATGAAATAATTTACCACTTGTTTTTAAAAAATTGATTGTCAAATATAAATAAATATTATACAAATATGAATTACATTCTAATCAAAATCTATATTATCTTGCTTATTATTAATCGTACAAATGCGTTTGATAGCAATATGTTTCCAATTATAAAAAAGCTATTTAATAAAGACATTTGTTATAATAAATGTGATAAGAATTATGTATCGCGATCTACTTCAATTAAATATAGTAAAAACAATTATAAAATGACAAATAATAATGCAAATTTAAATCTTAGAAATACAACAAATGTTAGTAAGGAAACATTGGAATTTACTAAATATCTAAACAATAATATGTTGCTTTCTAAGTAATGTTAAAAATATCTATGTAATTTTCTGTAAATCCCCATCCCCTACTGTTTTGTATAAAATGACTATAATTAAGTATATATTGTTTAAAATATATTAAAATATATTAAAATGTCAGATAATATGTAAATATACATATCTATATAATAGATAGATTTATTATATAATTTTGTTATAAAAATCTGAAACTATGATTAAAATAGCTAATAATGATATAATATTGATAGGTTTGTATAAATAATTCATTTTTTATTTGATTTATATATTATAATAATAAATCTGTAAACACGGTAATTTAACTAAAAGTTTATAAAATTCATATAAAAAAAACAATGTATTAGCTTTTTGCTTTATTTTTAATCGGAATCGGAGCTATCTTCTGATGTAGATGCATCATCAGACGAAGAAGCAGAATTATCAGAACTGTTACTATTATAAGGTTCAAAACCGGATTTCATTGGTTCGGTATTATGTTTTAATATAGAAGGGTCAACAATATTTGATTTAGTTATTTTATAGGGCTTACTATAATCTTCATCTGTCAATATACCTAATAAAGCAAGTGATGAACCATCATCGAATGCTAAATATAATAACGAAAATATAAATACATATATCATACAAAATACAATAAAGTTATTTAATGTAAAAAAATCTTTATTTTCATTAACATCTTCATTTTTATCTTCATTATTTTTATTAATATAATAATATATAGCAAATAATGCAACTGAAACTATTAAAGAATATAACAATATCATTACCTATAAACAAATTGTAAAATTGTTATATAAATAATAACGCAGCTAAAAATAAACCTATTTTTTCTTACTAAAACATTTATTAATATAGTCTATAACAGTTTTTGGTTCGGCATTAAGCTTATCAATATTTTTTTTCTCTTTGATAAGTTCTTTTAATTCTTTGGAAAAATCATTAATTTGTTGTTTATTAAATTGTTTATCAGTGTTTAATTTATTTTGTTCTAATACTTCAATCTGTTGTTCAATTTCAACTAATCTTTGATTAGCAGATAAATCTGAGTTTACATTTAATATGATATCGTTAATAATAGGATATGCAAATTGACTACGGTCATTACTTCTATCAATATAACTGATTAGCCCCGAAACTTTATCCATAAATTGTAATGAACCCAAATCGCTAAATAATCCATTGTCATTACAATATAGACTTTTAAACTCTTCGAAATCTTCCGGGAATCTATCATCACCTTCCAATAATAGATTAAGGAGTTTGACAGAACTCATTGGGTCTTCTGTAATTGGTGTTGCGGACATAAGTAATAATTTAAGAGAATCATTACTAGACGTATTGTATGAATTTTGCACCATATCTTGTAAAACTTTTGGATCAGGTTTTTCTAAACGCGACAAGGTATCGCTATATACCTTATGTATTTCATCTATAATTATCAAAGTTTTTCTAAAAGGGTCTTCTTTACCGTTAATAGAAACCATTTTTTGATAAAACTTGTTTTTGCCTTTGATTAAATTAGTAAATTGTTTATAAGAAATTGGTTGTAACCAATTTTTTCCCAATAAAGCCATTTGTTCAGACCTCTTTTTTGGTAAAGTTTTGCCCATATTGATATATTCACGTATTCTCATATTACATATTTTTTCAAACATATTCTTCCAAATATCCTCTTTCAATGTATGGCGAGTAACCCATAAAATGGTATAATTATTTTCATCAAAACTTTTTGTAGCTGATGCTATTGCAGTACATGTTTTACCAGAACCCACACTATGATATAAGAACATACCCTTGTATGGCGATTCGGGAGTTAAGAAATTTTGTACAAAAGATTGTGTATTGGAAAAATTAACAATTTCATATTCGGAAGTTTTCTTTTCACCTACTTTAACATCTTTGATACATTTATTTTTAATTTCTAATGTGGACCATTTAAATTGTTTAAAATGTTTAGCAACATAATTATGTAAATCGATATGTTTAAGTTTTTCCAAAGGAGGTACTGGTAATATTTTTGGTTTTTTAATACTAGAAATAGCAATATATTTTTCAATAAACATCATTATTTCTTGATAATTTTTCTCATTTATTAAATTTCTACGCTTATAATATTTTAGATTTTCTATAATTTTATTTCCAAATATTTTAAACATATATAATGGTTTTAACCAAATTTTATTTACAGCATTGCAATAACTTTTTCGTTTATCCAAATAATTACATAATATTGGTTTTGGATATTTTTCAAGTAAAGCATTTAATAATTTACCATCAGTAATTCTATTATCAAATATTTTTTTACCCAATATTTTTTTACCTTTTTCTTCTCTATAATTATCTTCAATTTTATCAATATCAAATATAACGGCAGACAGTAAGATGGCATTAGCACTTTCTAATTCTTCAAACGGACCTTTACATTTTTGTTTACAATCTATTTTCTCTTCATTAGTAAATATTTTCCCACGTATATTGCTGACAATTTTTATCAAATCTTTTTTA
>ENA-ORXF01000203-ORXF01000203.1-marine-metagenome-genome-assembly--contig:-NODE-203-length-45992-cov-8.307525_pt1 | contig 45992 bp, 51 predicted proteins | sample MGYA00237864_ERZ511476 | MGnify/ENA primary metagenome ERZ511476 (study PRJEB26306, sample SAMN06343908) | marine metagenome | isolation source: coastal waters | place: Atlantic Ocean: West Antarctic...
ACCACTATAGGAGAAGATAATCACATCTATTCATTCGTATCCATTGGAGATGATCCACAAGATAAAAAATTTGATAATGAAGACACAAAAGTTGAGATAGGCGATCGTAATACAATTAGGGAATATACCACTATAAATAAAGGTACCTCACAGGATGTTGGTATTACTCGTTTGGGAAATGATAATTGGATTATGGCTTATGTGCATATCGCTCATGATTGTCAAATTAGTAATCATACAATATTTGCTAATAATACTACTTTAGGAGGACATGTAACTGTGGGTGATTATGTAATTTTTGGTGGTTTTTCAGGAGCTCATCAATTTTGTAAAATAGGAAGTCATAGTTTTCTAGGAATGTATTCTGGCATTGCCAGAGATTTACCACCCTATGTAGTAGTGATGGGGCAGCCAGCAAAACCCAGAAGTATAAATATAGAAGGATTGAAAAGAAGAGATTTTTCAGAAAAACAAATAAGAAATATAAAAAATGCATACAAATATTTGTATAAATCAGATTTAAGAATAGAGGAGGCAATAGAAAAAATCTCTTCATTGACTGAGGTCTCAGATGAAGTAACGGTTATGATTGATTTTCTTAATCAATCTTCCAGAGGCATTGTTAGGTAAATACTTAATAACAGTGTCTTATTTTGTAATAGTAGCAGGCGAGCCTTCTGGAGATATTTTGGGGTGTGAGCTTATAAACGCACTAAAAAAAGATAATCCTGACCATAGGTTTGAAGGAATTGCTGGTCCACAAATGATTAAATCTGGTTGTATTCCTTGGTTTCATGTTTCAGAACTTTCCGTAATGGGTATCTTTGGTGTATTGAGACATTTACCTAGAATATTAAGAATTAGAAAAAGACTTTTGAAAAGGATGCGGCTACTTCCGAAATCATTATAAGCGCTTATAGCAAGTTAACGGATGGGATAGTACGAACAGCTATATACGTTGCCGAAGAGCTATTAACTCCTAAAAGTAGTTCAGGAGTTTTTGCTGTTCTATCAGTGGGTGGTTATGGTCGCCAACAAATGGCCCCACACTCTGATATCGATATACTATTTTTGGTACCCACTAAAATAGACAATCGTACACATAGTATAATTGAGAATACTTTATATATTCTTTGGGATCTAAAGTTAAAAATTGGACATGCCACAAGAAGTATTAAAGATTGTTTAGAAATCGCAAAAAGTGACTTTACAGTAAAAACAGCATTACTCGAAAGCAGGTTTCTATACGGCGACAACACTTTAGCAGGTAATTTAGATAAAAAATTATGGGGAAATATAAACAAAAATTCTGCATCAGAATTTGTAGAAGCTAAGTTATTGGAGCGTTCTGAGCGCCTTCGAAAAAATGGTGGCCAGCGTTATGTTCTAGAACCGAACATAAAGGAAGGGAAAGGTGGTCTTAGAGATCTACAATCTTTATTTTGGATTGCAAAGTACGTGAGAGGAGTCAAATCAGTTGAGTCTTTGGTTGAGTTGAAGGTCTTTACAAGATCAGAATTTGACGATTTCCAACAAGCAGAAAAGTTTTTATGGGCTATTAGGGTTCACTTACACTTGATTTCTGGAAGGGCCACTGAAAAGCTAACATTTGACCTTCAAGTCGAAATTGCTAAACGAATGCTGTTTTCAGACAGTGACGGCCGCAGAGCAGTAGAACATTTCATGCAAACTTACTTTAGGCACGCGACTAAAGTAGGAGAATTCACCCGAATAATTCTTACTGACCTAGAGGCACAACATGTTAAGTCAAAATCCCTCATAAAAAACTTTACTAAAACTCAAAAACGAAAACCCATTAATCCAATTTTTTGTATTAGGCAAAATAGACTTGATGTAGTGAAGAGTGAATCATTCACAAATAACCCTATAAATATTTTATTGCTATTCGAAGAAGCTCTTAGAACAGGTTACCTTATACATCCAGATACTATGAGATTTATATCATCAAATCTTCCACTCGTATATAAACTTCAAGGTAACAAGAGTGCCGCAAAAGTGTTTATAGACACTTTATTAAAGCATGGAAATCCAGAAAGAGCCCTGCGCAGAATGAATGAGTTGGGCGTATTGGGCGCTTTCATACCATATTTTCAAGATATTATAGCCATGATGCAATTTAATATGTATCACTCTTATACTGTCGACGAGCACACTATACAGGTGATTTCTAACTTATCTCAAATTGAAAGGGGCGAACTTACCGAATCTCTACCGATTGTCTCAAACATTTTAAAAGGAAATATAAATCGGAAAATTTTATATGTTGCCTTACTACTTCATGATATTGGGAAAGGCCGTGACGAAGATCACTCTATCTTAGGGGCCAAAATAACTAGAGAAATAGCTCCAAGCTTAGGCTTTAACGAACAGGACTGCGAAACTATAGAGTGGTTAGTCAGAAATCACCTTTTAATGGCTGATATGGCACAAAAAAGAGATATTGCTGATCCTAGGACGGTTCGTGATTTTGCAAAAACTGTAAAGTCAGTAGTACGTCTTGATTTACTAACAGTAATAACTGTTTGTGATATTAGAGGTGTCGGTGAAAATACCTGGAACAACTGGAAGGCAGTATTGATAAGAGCATTGTATAGACAGACACGGCATGCACTTGAGAATGGTATGGAAGCACTAAATAGAGAGCAACGTGGGACGGATGCCAAAAGAAAACTAAGGGCAGCTCTGCCCAATTGGGATAATGCAGTCCTAAAAAAAGAAACCAATCGCCATTACGAGCCATACTGGCAAGGCTTACATGTCACTGCGCATATCAATTTTGCTGAAATGCTCATCAAAGTAGAAAAAAATGAGATTAAAACTAGTTTAACGCCAGATGAAGATAGAGACGCTACCAGAGCATGTTTTGTGATGAATGATCATCCTGGAATCTTTTCTAGAATTTCAGGGGCCTTAGCTTTAGTGGGGGCTAACGTTGTAGATGCACGGGCTTATACATCAAAAGATGGATTTGGAACAAACGCATTTTGGATTCAAGATGATCTTGGCCATCCATACATGCTAGAAAAATTACCAAAGTTAGAACTGATGATACAGAAAACGTTGCGTGGAGATATTCTGCCACAAAATGAGTTTAGAACTAAGGACAAAATTAAAAAGCGAGAACGAGACTTCGCAGTTCCTACTTCAATAACCTTTAACAATGACGGGTCTGATATTTATACTATAATAGAAGTAGATACGCGTGACCGAAAGGGACTGCTATACGACCTATCTAAAACTCTATCCCTTGCTAATATTTATATAGCTTCGGCAGTTATCTCTACTTATGGTGCTCAAGTCGTAGATACTTTCTACGTAAAGGATATGTTTGGTTTGAAGCTTTATTCGAAATCCAAGCAGAGTAAAATTGAAAATAAGTTAAAAGAAGCAATCCTTAAGGGAATTGAAAGAGCAATAATTTGAGAAAAACCTCCACTCTGTTTAAATCATTTTCTATTGTTGGCGCGTGGACAATTATATCGCGAATTTTTGGTTTTATCCGAGATATATTTATAGCCATTTTTTTGGGTTCAGGACCAGTTGCAGAAGCATTCTTAATTGCGTTTTCTCTACCAAATATGTTTCGATCATTTTTTGCTGAGGGCGCTTTAAACCTTTCATTTGTTCCAATATTTTCAAAAAAGCTTAATAACAAAACAGATGCCAAACTTTTTGCAGAGAATACCTTAAGCTATCTGATGATTATATTAATAATATTCACTATTTTAGCTCAAGTTTTTATGCCGTGGGTTGTATATGCTATGGCCTCAGGTTTTTACGAAGATGAACGATTCAGCCTGACTGTGATGTATGCTAAAATTACGTTCCCATATATTTTCTTTATAAGTATCACTGCGTTGCTATCTGGGGTTATGAATTCACTTGGAAGTTTTGCGGCGGCAGCAGCAGCACCAATTCTACTAAATCTTACTTTTATTCTGTCAATGTTCTTAGCAAACTATTTTGGTCTAGGCATTGGCATCAGTTTAGCTTGGGCAGTTCCATTAGCCGGTATTATCCAGATGGCACTACTATGGATCACAGCTAGTAGAATGGGATTTAAGTTGATTCCAAAGTTTTCTAAATTAACTCCTGATCTACGCCGATTATTTAGAGTAGCTGGCCCGGCTGTTCTTTCAGGTGGGGTCATACAAATAAATTTATTAGTGGGCAGACAGGTTGCAAGTTATTATGAGGGAGGTGTCGCCTGGTTAAGTTACGCTGATAGGATTTACCAACTACCTCTAGGTGTTGTAGGAATAGCCATTGGAGTAGTTCTTTTGCCGAATTTAGCAAGTAAACTAGCCAAAAATGACAATGCTGGTAGCCAAGAATCATTTAATAGGTCTTTTGAGTTTTCTCTAATTATAGCTCTTCCTAGCGCTACAGCGCTAATTATTATGCCTGATGTAATAATTTCGGCTTTATTCGAAAGAGGCGCATTCTCATCTTTAGATACACTAAAAACAGCCGCAGCGCTTACTATTTATGGTATCGGACTACCCGCTTTTATTGGACAGAAAATATATCAACCTATATTTTACGCACGAGAAAATACAAAGACTCCCTTTTACTTTGCTTTAGTCGCTATGGTAGTTAACCTAACACTTGCAGTTAGTCTGGCTCAAAATTTTGGATACCTTGCATCCGCCCTGGGGACTACCATAGCAAGCTGGACTATGTTACTTTTACTTAAAAATAGTTCTAAAAAATATGGTCCTGCCACACAAATTGATCAACGAAATAAAAGAGCTATTCCAAGGATAGCAATAGCTTCATTAATAATGGGGATCTCATTATTAATAACAAATTACCTACTAAATACGACTTTTTTTGACGTAAGAAATAAATATGTAATATTATCAATTATGATGTTTGTAGGTGGATTCTCATATATATTAATAGGCCAATTAATCGGGGCCTTCAGTATTAAAGAGGTTAAAGGTTATTTTAAAAAGTAAGTATTAGCCACATTCTAAAATAATCATTATATTTTTACGAGAGTTGACGTCATTGGACTGCTTGTTTAATCCATAGATAGGCATCGAACCAAATGGAGTTTCAGAATGAATCAAAAGGATTTTAAACCTAGAGTGTTTTCAGGGATTCAACCTTCAGGGGACCTTACCCTAGGAAACTATCTTGGGGCTATTAAGCGTTTTGTTTCTATGCAAGATCAAAAATTTGAAACAATTTTTTGTATGGTAGATCTCCATGCTATAACTGTATGGCAGGACCCTACTGAATTAGCTAACAGTACAAGAGAGTTGTGCGCTGGTTTCATCGCTTCGGGGCTAGACCCTAATAAATCAATTCTGTTCAATCAATCTCAAGTGCCAGAGCATGCTCAACTTGCATGGATATTTAATACCGTTGCTCGAATGGGTTGGTTAAATAGGATGACACAGTTCAAAGATAAAGCCGGGAAGAACCGGGAGAACGTGTCTTTAGCATTATATGCATACCCATCTTTAATGGCAGCTGATATCTTACTATATCATGCTACCCACGTTCCTGTTGGAGACGACCAAAAACAACATCTGGAATTAACTCGTGACATAGCAGCAAAATTTAATCACGATTATAAGGTTGATTTCTTTCCAATAACTGAACCTGTTATAGAAGGCGCAGGAACTAGAGTAATGTCACTACGCGACGGTACAAAAAAAATGTCTAAATCAGATCCATCTGAAATGAGTAGGATCAACCTAAGGGACTCCAGTGAAGAAATAGCATTAAAAATTCAAAAAGCGCGTACGGATTCTGATGGGTTGCCCTCAGAGATTTCTGGGCTAAAAGACCGACCAGAAGCAGAAAATCTAGTAAATATCTATGCGGCGCTTTCAGATGTAACTGTAGAGGCCGCGTTAAGTGATTTAGGTGGAAAAAACTTTGCTACTTTTAAACGTATATTATCCGATCTTGCAGTAGCCCAACTCTCAGGTATCTCTGCTGAAATGACTCGTTTAATGAAGGAGCAGGGTGAGTTAGATAAAATTCTAAGGCAGGGAGCTGACCGCGCCAAAGCTATTGCCAGCCCCATATTAAAAGAAACTTATGACATAGTAGGGATGGTTCGCTAAAATCTCTAACCTACTCAATCGCCTCTTCTAATAGCATTATTGTCATTTTTGTTTATCAGTTAAATTACCAAATCCTAAATTATGTTGAAAATTAGTAAGATAAAGTGTATTGCTGATGAATCAATTTCTTTTGGTTTTAAGTATTTTAGAGGTTAAGTAATGAGAAAATTTCTAGTTGTTCTTGATGACAGCGCCGAATGTTTAAATGCCATGCGTTTTGCCGCTATGCGGGCCGCTAATACCGGTGGGGGAGTTGAGGTGTTAGCTATAATAAGGCCAGAAGAGTTTAATCATTGGATAGGGGTCGGTGATTTGATGCGGGAGGAAGCTCGAGAACAAATCAATACTCATTTCGAAGAGTTTGCAGAGTGGATGAGAGTTCAACAGAATATTGAACCAGAGCTAATTATTAGAGAAGGAGAGCCAATCCCAGAAATTATTTCTCAAGTAACAGAGGATCCTGAAGTTGGTGTACTAGTTCTTGGCGCTGGGACAGGCTCTGATGGCCCTGGACCCTTAGTATCCGCATTAACCCGAATGGCTAGTAGTCTACCTGTACCAGTAACAATTATTTCAGGTGATATGACAGAAGAAAGACTTAAAGCCGTAAGCTAATTTGCGAGTGATAAAGTATTATTGTAAGGTTAATTAATATTTGACTTAGAATCATTCCAAATAGTTGTATTATACCAACAAGATACCCATATATTATAAAGTTACATTACGAAGGGACTATGAAATGTTTATACAAACAGAGGCCACCCCGAACCCGGCAACTTTAAAGTTTTTGCCAGGAAATACCGTTTTAGGATCTGGAACAGCTGACTTTCCAAGTAAAGACACTTCTGAAAAATCTCCTTTAGCATCAAAGATTTTTCAAGTCGAAGGTGTTGCTGCAGTTTTTTTAGGTACTGACTTTATAACCGTAACAAAAAATGAGGAAATTGATTGGGACCACATTAAGTCTTCCATTTTAGGTTCAATAATGGAGCACTATCAATCTGGTGAACCTGCTATGACAGAGGAAGCAATCGGATCTGGTCACGCAACTCACTCAGGTGAGGACTCTGAGATTGTAGTCCAAATTAAAGATTTGTTAGACACCCGAGTGCGCCCAGCTGTAGCGCAAGATGGGGGTGATATTGTATTTCATGGCTTTGAAGCAGGAGTTGTGTATTTGCACATGCAAGGAGCCTGTGCTGGGTGTCCATCCTCAACACTAACTTTAAAGATGGGTATTGAGAATCTACTGAGGCATTACATACCCGAAGTACTAGAGGTAAGGCCCGTTGCAACCTGAACCGACTATTCTAGGTTTTGATACCTCGGCGGCACACTGTGCCGCCGCTTTGCTTAAAGATAGTAAAAATATAAGTACTGTGTTTACCGAAATGCAAAAAGGCCAAGTTGAAAACCTTATTCCAATCTTAGAGACTTTACTTAAGAATGAATCAACTACCTGGGGCAATTTAAACGCTATAGGGGTTGGGATAGGGCCAGGAAACTTTACTGGAATTAGAATCTCCGTATCAGCAGCTCGTGGCCTAGCACTTAGCCTAAAAATACCCGCTATTGGTGTCTCAAACTTTGATATAATGCATTCAGTGAACCAATCTGACTGTAAAGGAAGTGAGATAAAAATAATATCTCTAAAAGGTCCCGGGGAATCAGCTTATATTCAAGTGTATAAAGAGGAAATGGTTTTATATAAATCTACTCAAATTTTCTTAAACAAACCAAATATAGATTCCTTCTCTAAACAAAGCACCATAGTAATAGGGTATGAAGCCAAGCACCTAAGTAAAGAAATTGGCTGTGATTATGTTGAAAGATGTCTTACTAATATCCCGCAAACTATTGTCGAGCTATCAAAACAAAGGCTTTTGGGTGGACTAAAAACTGGTGAACGCCCCTCTCCTTTATATATTAAAAGTGCAGATGCCTCTCCTCAAACCACCCTCTCGCCTAATATTTTAAAATGACACCTGTAGAATTATCAACTCTGCATCATAAATGTTTTTCACGACCCAGGCCTTGGTCATCTGACGAATTCAAGCAACTGTTGGAGAGCTGTTTCTTAGTAGAAAGATCAAATGCATTCTTACTTGGTAGATTTATTTTAGATGACGCAGAAATACTTACATTAGCAGTCTCTCCGAGCGAACGGAGAAAAGGGGTCGCGTCACTTTTAGTGAAAGAGTTTTTTTTAAAGGCTAAAGAACAAGGTATAAGACGCGTTACTCTTGAGGTGGCAGAGGATAACCTTCCTGCTTTGGCACTGTATAATAGCTTTCCTTTTATTAATATTGGGAGGCGAGAGGGATATTATAAGTCTATTAATCAACAAAATAATGTAGCTGCTTTGGTTTTGTCATGTGATTTATCACTAACCAACTAATAGGTAAGAACCTTATTTTGACCAGTTGGTAAGATTTATTATATGAATCCAACGAAATATATTGACGATTCCCATTATAAAGTACCTTAATAGGCCTTCTAATTTAATAGAAATTATTGAATTAACTAAATTAATTAGTTAACATAGACGTTTAAAATTAACTGGGGGTTAAACCATGAATATAAAAAACTTAATAACAAGTGCGGCTACTATTTTATCTGTAAGTGCATTTGGTGCTTTAGCAGAACCTGCCTTAATATACGACTTAGGCGGGAAATTTGATAAATCCTTTAATGAGATGGCTTTCTCTGGAGCGGAACGGTGGAAAGCTGATACTGGTGGAAATTACAGAGAAATAGAGCTGTCTTCCGAAGCTCAACGTGAGCAGGCATTGCGTCGGTTTGCCGAAAACGGCAACAACCCTATCGTAATGGCAGGCTTTGCATTTTCAACCGTACTTGGTGAGGTAGCAAAAGACTATCCAAACACAAGATTTGCGGTAATTGACGGATATGTTCCAGATCAGAGTAATGTACTAAATATTGGATTTACAGAGCACACCGGGTCATACCTAGTAGGTATGATGGCTGCCATGAAGAGTGAAACTGGTACCGTAGGTTTTATTGGAGGAATGGATATTCCTATTATCAGCAGGTTTGGATGTGGATACGTTCAAGGAGTAAAATCAGTTAACCCAGATGCTAAAGTCATTTACAACATGACTGGTACAACACCATCAGCTTGGAACGACCCTGTTAAAGGTGGTGAGCTTACTAAAGCGCAGGTTAGTCAAGGAGCTGACGTTGTCTATCATGCAGCTGGTGGTACAGGTGTAGGTGTCTTACAAGCAGCAGCTGACGCTGGAATTTTAGGAATTGGTGTAGACTCAAATCAAAACTATATGCATCCAGGAAAGGTTCTAACATCAATGGTTAAGCGAGTTGATACAGGTGTCTACGACTCCTTTAAAGCTGGAGCTGATCTCGCTGGTGGGTTCGCGACCCTGTCTTTAGCAAATGGCGGAATAAGCTATGCAATGGATGAACATAATGTAAGCCTTGTTAGCAAAGCGATGGTGGATGCCGTTGAAGAAGCTAAGGCTAAAATTATATCTGGTGAGTTAAAGGTTCATGATTACATGTCAGATAACAGCTGCCCTGCTAAATAAGCGGTTAATTGAATGAACAAGGAAATAAAAGGGGGGCGGCACAACAGTGCTGCCCCTTCTATCGAGCTCATAAATATTTCTAAAGCTTTTGGAGCTGTGCAAGCAAATAGTAACATATCTATGCGAATAACTCAGGGCTCTATCCACGGTATTATAGGAGAAAATGGGGCAGGGAAATCTACTCTGATGTCTATACTATATGGTTTTTATAAAGCAGATAAAGGCGATATCCTCATAGATGGGTCTAAAGTTAATATCACAGATTCAAAGGATGCTATAAATGCTGGAATCGGGATGGTTTTTCAACACTTTAAGTTAGTGGAAAATTTTACTGTTCTAGAAAATGTTATTCTTGGCGTCGAAGGAGGTCCATTACTAGCTCCTTCTATTTCTAAAGCAAGAAAGGACTTAAAGGCATTAGCAAAAGAGTATGAATTAAATGTTGATCCTGATGCAACAATTGATTCTTTAGGCGTTGGACTAAGGCAAAGAGTCGAAATTTTAAAAGCTTTATATAGAAAAGCAAGAATACTTATCCTTGATGAGCCAACCGGGGTTCTTACGCCAGCAGAAGCTGACCACCTTTTTAGAATTTTAAACAATTTAAAAAAGGAAGGTAAAACGATAGTATTTATTACACATAAGCTCAGAGAAGTAATGGAAATTACAGATACTGTAAGCGTAATGAGACAAGGAGAAATGACGGCTACGGTAAAAACAAGTGAAACTAATCCAAGTTCTTTAGCAGAACTAATGGTAGGGAGAAAGGTTCTCCTAAGGGTCAAGAAACAAACGTCGGCACCAGGTAATACAACATTAGAAATAAATAATCTTAATGTAATTGATAATCTGGGAGTTCAGCGACTAAAAGATATCTCATTATCAGTAAGAGCCGGTGAAATTTTGGGAATAGCTGGGGTAGCTGGAAACGGACAATCAGAGTTATTGGAGGTTTTAGGTGGGATAACAGAGGCTTCCGGGTCAATCAAAATGAATGGAAAAGAAATAGCACTAAGGGGCCGCGAAGCCAACGGACAGTCCCGGCGTCTCCAAGGTATTGCCCATGTTCCAGAAGACAGACAGCATTTAGGTCTTATAATGGAATTTCAAGCGTGGGAGAACATAGCGCTAGGGTATCATAATAGTAAAGATTATCAGTACAATCGATTTCTAATGAGTAATGCTAATATAAAAACAGATGCCATTAGAAAAATGGAGCAGTTCGACGTCAGACCAAATAACGCCACACTTAGCACGAAAGGTTTTTCCGGTGGAAATCAACAAAAACTCGTACTTTCACGAGAAATAGAAAGAAACCCTGATTTACTACTAGTAGGTCAACCAACGCGGGGGGTTGATATAGGTGCAATAGAGTTTATCCACCAACAATTAATTCGGTTGAGGGATGCTGGGAAAGCTATTTTATTAGTGAGCGTAGAGTTAGAAGAAATCATGTCACTATCGGATCGTATAATGGTTATGTTCGATGGAAGAATTATGGGTGAGAAAACCCCATTAGAAACCAATGAAAAAGAGTTAGGATTATTGATGGCTGGTATCGACGGAGGTACCAACTAATGGAGGTTTTACCCAAATGGGTTGATACAGTTGTAATTCCCTTAATAGGTGTATTAATTTCTCTTCTATTCTCGGGAGTAATTATACTTCTTATCGGAGAAAACCCGATTGATGCACTAAGTTTAATGATCACGGGAGCTCTTGGGTCAACCTATGGCTGGGGTTATACATTATATTATGCCACAAATTTTATCTTTACTGGTTTAGCAGTTTCAGTAGCCTTCCATGCAAGAATGTTCAACATCGGGGGAGAAGGTCAAGCAGCTATTGGGGGTCTTGGAGTTGCTATAGTCTGTCTTTCGTTTGGTTGGACGCATTGGCTTCCTGCCCTCTTGGCCGCAACTTTAGGCGCAGCTGTTTTTGGAGCTTTATGGGCAGCCATCCCTGCGTATTTACAGGGAAAATATGGAAGCCATATTGTGATTACAACAATAATGTTCAACTTCATCGGAGCCTCTTTGTTAAACTACTTACTGGTTAACGTTATGCGCCCTACCGGATCAATGGATCCAGCAACACAGAAATTTCCTGAAGCCACTAGTCTTCCAACTCTTCATGATATTTTAGAGCCTATAGGGATTTCATTTTCTAAAGCAGGTCCAGCTAATATTAGCTTTTTAATAGCATTAATAGCATGCGTTCTTGTCTGGATATTCATTTGGCACACCCGTTTAGGGTATCAATTAAGGGCTTACGGGCATTCTGAATCGGCAGCAAAGTACGCTGGAATCAAGCCATTCAAGATTATTATGGTATCAATGTTAATCTCAGGTGCCTTGGCGGGAATGATGGCTACAAATAACGTGATGGGAGAAGCCGAACGATTAATAATGAACTCAACTGAGGGTGCTGGATTTATTGGGATTGCTGTAGCCCTTATGGGACGCAGTCATCCTTTAGGGGTGCTTTTAGCAGCACTTCTCTTTGGTTTTCTATACCAAGGTGGTGCCGAGCTTGCCATGTGGACAACAATCCCTCGCGAATTAATAGTAGTTATACAGGCCTTAGTTATACTTTTTACAGGCGCTCTAGAAAATATGGTGAGAGCACCACTTAACTGGCTTTGGTTAAAAAGCCGTCGAGGTGTAAGTTAATGGACTTCATGGTTTTAATTCAAGTCCTAGACTCAGCCCTAAGACTCGCTGTGCCTTTACTATTTTGTAGTCTTGCAGGTCTATTTAGCGAAAGAGCTGGTATATTTGATATTGGATTAGAAGGAAAAATATTAATAGCTGCATTTTTTTCTGCAGCCACTGCCTCTGTATCAGGCTCAGTATGGGTTGGACTGTTTTTTGGAATTTCTGCCTCCATGCTGTTTTCACTTCTGCACGGACTAGCCTCCATAACTTTTAGAGGAAACCAACTCATTTCAGGCGTAGCAATTAACTTCCTTGCCGCCGGGATTACAGTCCTAATTGGCCAAAGTTGGTTTAAGTTAGGTGGTCGGACACCATCTTTATCAGGCAACGCTAGGTTTTCAGAAATAACATTTCCATTTTCAGATAGCGTCTCAAGCGTTCCAATTATTGGACCAATCTATTCAGAACTATTGTCTGGTCACACAGCTTTAGCATATTTCGCCATCCTGATGGTTCCAATTAGCTGGTATATATTATTTAGAACCAGATTTGGACTTCGTCTTCGGGCTGTTGGGGAAAATCCCGCTGCAGTTGATACTGCTGGAATTTCTGTGGTTCAACTACGGTACCTAGCTGTAATAATTTGTGGGCTATTATGTGGATTAGCGGGTGCTTACCTGGCAACCGGCTTAGCTGCAGGGTTTGTTAAGGATATGAGTGCAGGGAGGGGGTTTATTGCCCTTGCTGCCTTAATTTTTGCAAAATGGAGGCCATGGCACGTCCTTTATGCCACACTTTTATTTGGACTGCTTGAAGCTATTTCAAATCGGTTTCAAAATATAGAGATACTTGGAATAATTTTACCGACCCAATTAATGCAAGCCTTACCATATATATTAACTGTCATAATACTTGCCGGATTTGTTGGAAAAGCAACCCCCCCATTAGCCGGAGGTGTTCCATATATTAAGGAATAACCTTAGCTCCGATTTGTAGCATGTTAATGTTAGATAAAGTAAATTCGTGGTTGCGGATAGAACATGAAGAGGTTTAGTAAACATTTATGCAAATTTACCTTCCCATAGCTGAAGTTTCAATAAATGCCTTCCTATTATTAGGGTTAGGCGGATTAGTTGGGATTCTTTCTGGTATGTTTGGTGTGGGTGGGGGGTTCTTAATGACGCCTTTACTATTTTTTATTGGGATTCCTCCTGCAGTTGCAGTTGCTACTGAAGCAAACCAAATTGTGGCTTCCTCCTTTTCAGGGTTTTTGGCCCACTTTCGTCGTAAAAATGTTGATATAAAAATGGGCTTCGTCCTTCTAGTTGGTGGCATAATAGGAGCAGCCATAGGTGTGCAGGTATTCGCTTTATTGCGAGAAATTGGTCAGGTCGATTTACTTGTAAAACTCTGTTATGTTTTATTCCTAGGCATAATTGGTATTTTAATGTTCTTTGAGAGCCTCAGGGCAATCAGGAGATCTAAAAATACATCTTTGAAAAGACCCACTAAAAAGAGACATAACTGGATCCATAACTTACCCTTTAAAGCAAAATTTAGAACTTCCGGTCTATACATTTCTGTAATTCCTCCCGCTTGCATTGGTTTTATAGTGGGAATTCTTTCTGCTATTATGGGTGTTGGTGGAGGCTTTATTATGGTGCCAGCAATGATCTACTTGCTTGGTATGCCGACTAAGGTAGTTGTTGGAACCTCTTTGTTTCAAATAATTTTTGTTACAGCTTTTGCGACGATCATGCACGCAACGACTAACTATACCGTTGATATGGCTTTGGCGGTTTTACTTTTAATTGGTGGAGTCTTAGGCGCTCAAGTTGGAACAAGAATAGGACTGAGGCTAAAAGCAGAACAATTAAGAATATTATTATCTTTAATAGTTATTTTAGTCTGTTTAAAAATTGCTGGAGATCTAGTTTTAGAACCCAAAGAGTTATTTTCATTAGATATGGGTATAAAACATTGATACTTCGGATAATAACACTCCTAGTTTCCCTTATGATTACCAGCAGTGCTATTGCAGAAAGGTTAGTTGCACAGCTATCAAAAGAAGAAGTCGCAATTACTGCTAACTTCGACGGTTCAGAAATATTTATCTATGGCGCCATAAAACACGAAAATTCCAACAAAACTACAGACCCTCTAGAAGTAGTGATCACGGTGTCCGGCCCAGCTGAAAAACTTCACGTTAGGAAGAAATCAAAACATGCTATGATTTGGTTAAACACTGAGACCATTGAAATTGATTCAGCTCCTAGTTTTTATGCCGTTGCGTCAACAGGTATCTTAAAAGAAGTCATAAACAATACAGAAAATCTTAAGTATAAGATCTCTATCCGAGAGGTAATACGATCGATAGGGAACCCCGCAACGATTCAAAATCCCACCGATTTTACTGAAGGGTTGATAAGAATTCGTAATGAGAATAAACTTTATCAGGATTTGGATAACAGTATTTCATTAACAGATGAAACACTGTTTGCAACAACAATTAACTTACCATCAAACCTAGTTGAAGGCGAATACACAATACGTTTTCTCTTAGCTCGTGACGGGAAAGTGATCGATCAGTTATCAACGACTATACCAGTTAATAAAGTCGGATTAGAGCGATGGATCTTTGACCTATCTCGCCAACAACCGTTAATTTATGGACTACTCTCTTTATTCATTGCAATTTTTGCAGGCTGGTTAGCATCAGCTGTGTTCAGGTACATACGGATATAAATTTTAATTTAATAAATCTTCGTATCCTAGCGGCACTGTTGGACGTTCTAAGCGATTTCGCTCCACCCAAATAACTTTATTCTGTGCGCGTGTAATCGCTACATAAGCCAACCTTTTCCACAGCGGTTGTCCAGCTTCCTCACGCCCAGAGCTGGCCGCAGCAAAAATATCTGGTGCAAAGACCTGCACGGTAGGCCACTGTGACCCCTGTGACTTATGAATAGTTATCGCTGCTCCATGAAGAAAGGACGCACCCATCCTAGCTGCAAAAGGGATAAATGGTTCTTCTGCATCATTGGTTTCAATCTTTATGATAGAAGCCGCACTGACCCGTGGATCTTCAGCACCCAATACATGTAGTTTTGAAAATCCAGGTTTTTTACCGAGTCCAAGGTAAATTACTTGAGCCCCTTTAACTAAACCTCTAGCTTCAAGGTCAATTCTTTTTTTTCTATGTTTGATTGGTAGCTCTATACCATCACAAATTAGCGGTTCTCCAGGGATTAATTCTCCTAATGACGCTCCAAATGCCAACCTATATGCCTGAATTAATCGGACTCTAGTCTTATTTCGCCACACTAATACTGGTGACCGTGACATTAAATCTGAATTAACACGGGGTGAGCAAACAACCCGATCATCTCTAATCGATATATCTCTAATTAGATCTTCAAACTGATTAAAAGTTATATTAGGCTCACCTAGAGCGTGGGCCAGGTCTAAGATGGGACTATCTTCACTTTGCCGATGTACTCGAGATAAATAAATTTTTTCACTATCTGCAAGACTATCAAAAATCATTTCACCTGACTGAACTACTGGTGGAAGTTGTGCTGGATCCCCAAACAATACTAATGTACTAAAAATTTCTGACAAATCTTTCAGCTGTTGATCATCAAGCATAGAAGCCTCATCAACAAAAGCTATATCAAGAGGCTCTTCCCTCCTTTTCCATCCCTTTATAAAGTCCGAGCCTTTTAGTCCAATGCTAGCAAGGGCTGCTGGTACTGATTTATTTATTGAATAAAATTCATATGCTTTATCTAAAGTTGCACTACTGAAGCCTTCAATTTCTGGTTTTTTTCCTGTTCCAATAAACCACTCTGCAATTTTTTCGAATTCAGGATCATAAAGAGGCGTGTACAAAACCCTATGAATTGTTGTAGCAGGTACGCCGTTGTTTCGAAGTACACTCGCCGCTTTATTCGTTGGAGCGAGTATAGAAAGGCTCCTTGAGTCTGAGTTAATTGCTCGAGAATAGTCCGATGAAATTACTAATACACCACTATCCTTAACAGATTTTACCAAATCTGTCAGAAGTAGAGTTTTTCCTGATCCTGCTCTTCCAATAACAGAAATTAAAGTATTTTGTTTTTCAAATGTTTCTTTAAGTAATTTTTTTTCTTTTAAATCAACTCCGACTTTAAGCAGTAACTCTGTAATCACTGCGTTAGCCCGAATTTGATCAGAAGAGTACTCTACAAGCTTGATATTATTTCTCATATACGCATCGTAGAATGGTATTCATAAGAACTCTAGACTTTTAGATTAATAAAGATGCATCTAACAAAATATAATTTAATTTTATCCAAATCCCTAACTTTAAATAATAAAAGTCTTAAAGAGTTAGTAGACAAATTCTTATTTTGAAGTACAACAAAACAAAATTTGAACTTATATAGTTAGGAGAGTTTAGTATGACTATTCACATTGGTGCAGCAGTTGATGATATAGCAGAAACTGTTTTACTTCCAGGTGATCCGTATCGCGCAAAATGGGCTGCAGAAACTTTTCTCAAGAACCCCAAGCTGGTAAATGAGGTCCGAGGTATGCTCGGTTACACAGGTACTTGGAGAGGTAATAGAGTAACCATACAAGGATCCGGTATGGGCATGCCATCTCTATCTATTTATGTGAATGAATTGATTAGGGAGTACAGCGCCAAGACACTAATCAGAATTGGTTCAACAGGAGCAATGCAGGAAAATATTGAACTCAGAGATATAATATTAGCGATAACCGCCTCAACAGTATCTAATCCTTCAGCTAGTATCTTCAAAGACTTTAACTTCTCTCCAGTAGCGAACTGGGACCTTCTTAGTAAAGCCTCTAAAGTAGCCGAAACTAAAAAAATTAAAACACATATAGGGGGTATCTATTCCTCAGATACATTTTATGACGAGCGACCTGACTTAACCAAAGAAATGATCCGACATGGTATACTGGCCGTCGAAATGGAAACTGCTGAACTATATACTCTAGCAGCCAGGTACGGATGTAAGGCATTATCTATATTAACCGCCTCAGATCACTTAATAACCAAAAAAGAGCTACCCGCTGCAGAAAGGGAGAAGAGCTTTTCATCAATGGTCGAGATAGCTTTAGAAACAGCATTTGCGCCATAACTAGGACTTAATTCTATAACCCGTCTTAAATATCCATGTAATCATACCAATACAGCAACATGTAAATATAGCGATAGCCATTAAGCTTAAACCAATACCTACATCTGCTGTACCAAAAAAGGACCACCTAAAGCCTGAAATCAAATAAAATATTGGATTGAACATCGAAATTGATTGCCAAATTGGTGGTAGCATAGAAATCGAATAAAAACTTCCTCCAAGGAATACTAATGGTGTAAGGACTAATAAGGGTATCATTTGAACTTGATCGAAGTTCTTAGCCCACACCCCAATGATAAATCCAAACAAGCTGAAACTTACACAAGTAAGCACTAAAAACACTATCATAAAGAATGGATGTAATATTGTTAAATCAACAAACAAATGTGCCGTGATTAACACCACCACCCCAATCATCAAAGACTTTGTTACAGCTGCTCCAACATAACCTAAAATAATTTCAAAAGAATTAATAGGGGCAGATAATATTTCAAAAATTGTTCCAACAAATTTAGGTAGATATATTCCAAAACTAGCAAACGAAGTGCTCTGCGTCATGATGTTTAACATTATAAGTCCTGGGACGATAAAAGCTCCATAGCTCACATCATCTATGGTTCCTATTTTACTCCCAATAGCGGTCCCAAAGACAACAAAATATAACGATGTAGACACTATCGGTGAAATAAAGCTCTGAAAAAAGGTTCGAAAAAACCGTGTCATTTCATAGATATATATAGCTCGAATTCCTGAAAAATTCATTTCTTTTCCTCAAGTAAGTTAGTAAAAATATCTTCTAAGGAGGATTGCCGTGTTGAGACATCTTTGAGTATCAATCCTGCCTTCGAAATATCAGTTAAAAGTTTTGTTATCCCGGTTCGGTTAGCACTTGTATCATAGCTATATAGAAGTGCTGTTCTTTGCTCACTAAGACTAAGTTTGTATGCACTCAAGGATTCAGGAATAGCGGTGATAGGATCATGCAATTCAATTTTTAACTCCTTTTTTCCCATTTTCTTGAGTAGAGTTTTTTTATCACTAAGCAGTAACATTTTTCCGTGATTCATCACCCCCACTCGATCTGCTATCGCCTCAGCTTCGTCTATATAATGGGTGGTAAGAATAACCGTTACCCCGGATGCACGAAGTGAATTAACAAGTGCCCACATATCTTTCCTAAGTTCGACATCAACTCCTGCTGTGGGTTCATCTAAAAAAAGTACTCTAGGTTCATGACTAAGGGCTTTAGCTATCAAAACTCTACGTTTCATACCTCCAGATAGAGTCATGATTGGAGAATCTCGTTTGTCCCACAGGGATAGTTTTTTTAGTACGTCTTTTAAATAATTATCATTTCTTGGTTTTCCAAACAGGCCTCGGGAAAACCTTAAGGTGTTTAGAACCGTCTCAAATGAATCGAGGACTAATTCTTGGGGAACAAGCCCTATTAATCGCCTCGCATCCCGATAATCCTTAATCGCATCAAATCCATCAACAAAAATTTTTCCTGAAGAAGGGTTAACTATTCCACAAATTGTAGAAATCAGTGTTGTCTTCCCAGCTCCATTGGGACCTAATAAAGCTAAGATTTCACCTTCAGAAATTTCCAAAGAAATATCATCCAATGCAGTTAGCTTTGAACTATAAGTTTTCGATAGATTTTTTACTATTACTATAGGGGTCAAAGTTATTTTCTTTCTAATATTTTTATATTATATTTATAAGAATTGTATGCGGAACAACCGATATTTGCACAACCCCAGCTATAGTCATATATTGTTCTGGAAGCGACAATCAGAGCTGTTATTTATAATCTTAGCCTATTCTTAGTTATAAGTTTTCAAACCTCTTCTCAAAAGCCTTATAACGAATATACCTGAAATCTTGGTAGGAAATACACAAGTCAAAAAAGACACCAAATTCCTTTATTAACCTAGTAAAAAAAAATTATTTATCTGTAAAGTTAATAAATAAAAGCAAAGTTACTTAATTTTATGCCTAAACACTGTAACTAAAGGTTAGTGTAATTTTTTTGAAACCTCTAATATGGATTCTTCAAGAAACTTATCTTGATCAACCTCTTTAGAATGGTTTTGTATCACCTCTGATGCAACGGCTATGGCAACTGATATTGCCGTATCCCTAATTTCTAAAATCGCTGCAACCTCTGCTGATTCCAATTGCTCTACTGCCGCCTGCATTCTTCGCTCTATCGATATCTCTAAATCTTTTTGTGCTTGTGCCGCCACAGCTTTGGCTTCTTCCTTGGCATTTTTTATTATTCTTTCAGCTTGCTCAGCGATTTCTTTCTGTTTTCTCTCATAACTAGCTAACAGAGTTTGAGCCTCTTCTCGAAGTTTTTTAGCCTCATCTAATTCTGTGCGTATTCCGTCCGCCCTTTTATCTAAAAGTCCCGCTAAAAGGTTAGGTACTTTAAGATATAGCAGGATACCAACAAATAATGCAAAACTCAGCGAAACTATAAAGTCTGTATTTTTTAATGAGAAAAACGTGTCCCCTGCTGCATAAGAACTTAAAGGATATAATATAAATGCTACTGTAAGGCCAAAGTTTCTCATGATATCACTCCGTTACTTTCTGGCTCACTGATTTCATTATTAACTTTTCATCAATGGGTCCTGGTGAAACTTTTACAACTATATCAATTGCAATTTCGTTAGCAACATCAAGAATACTACTTTTAGCTTTAGCCTTAATATCGTTGAGCTTCTGTTCACTTTCTTTCGCACGATCAGCAATTTGCAAATCTGCGTCTGCAATTTTTCTACCTAATTCTGCTTTCATTTCGAGTTTAGCGTCATTGATTATATTATTAGCTTCGATTCTAGCATCCGCTAAAGCTTTGTTATATGCCTTCTCAGCATCTTCAGCCATTTGCTTCAACTCTTCTGCCCGAGCAAGATCATGTTCAATCGTGTCTTGTCTGTCTGACAGGACCGCACCAATTCGAGGCAAAGCAATTTTCGAAAGAACAAAATATATAGCCACTATTGTAACGAACAACCAAAACATTTGATTTGGAAACGTAGTAAAGTCTAATTGAGGCATGCCTGGTTCGACTGGTACATCACTTGGTGTTTTTGCCATATATTTGTCCCTCAAAAATTTTATCTAGATCAAATAATAAAAATATTAATTTTTACTTTAGACTAAATTTATATCAATCTTTAGACAGCAAACATTAGTAAAAGTGCTACTAGGAATGAAAAAATTCCTAATGCTTCAGCAAATGCAATACCAATGAACATTGTCGCTGTCTGCCCTGCGGCGGCTGATGGGTTTCTAAGTGCACCAGACAAGAAGTTTCCTACCACATGTCCAACACCAATTGCGGCGCCGCCCATACCAGTACAGGCAAGCCCTGCCCCTATGTATGCTCCCATTTGTACGATATCACCTTCCATTTTAATTCTCCTTTTGTTAAAATTAGTTATAATTAATAATTATTTAATGATGTGGATGAAGCGCATCCTTTAAATAGACACAAGTCAAAATAGCGAAAACATATGCTTGAATAAACGCTACCAAAACCTCCAAAGCATAAATTGCTGTAATAGCAATAACTGAGAACGGTGATATGACCGCAATAGCAGCAAACGCAGCAAAAACTTTTATAACGGCATGTCCTGCCATCATGTTACCAGCAAGTCTGATAGAATGACTTAATGGTCTTACAAAATACGAAATTATTTCAATAATAGCGAGTATAGGCCTTAACACCAAAGGTGCTGAACTGATCCAAAAAACGCTCAAAAACCCAAAACCGTGTTTGACAAAACCCAAAATGGTTACAAAAAGAAATACACCCATCGCAAGTACAGCAGTAACTGCAATGTGAGAAGTGGTAGTAAATGCCCCCGGAAGCAAACCTAGGAAGTTCGAAAACACAATAAACATAAACAATGTCATAATTAATGGAAAATACTTTACACCGTCTTTACCACTTACGTCTTCCACCATTTTAAAAATAAATCCGTAAGCAAGTTCGCCAATTGATTGGATGCGGTTAGGAATTAAGGCTCTACGAGAGGTTCCTAAAACTAACAAAAGAAAAATACACAAAACGGTTAACCCCATCCATAAGGTGACATTAGTGACAGTAAATATTCCTACGGGTCCATCACCGAATAGAGGGGTAACCCTAAACTGATCCATAGGGTGAAAAACCAATCCACCCTCTTCCGCTCCACTAGTCTGCTCCGTCAAAATTACTTTCCTTTTTCTTTACACTACTAGTGTGCTTGACTTGTTCTGCCCCAATTTCTCTAGCAGTTTTTAGCATTACGTTTATTCCTGCTGCCATCCCAAGCAATATGAACAGTATCATAAACAGTGGTTTCGAATTAAATAAATAATCTAAACCCCAACCTATTCCAAACCCAATAGCTAACCCAGCCACCAGCTCTATAACCATTCTCCATGCGAAATGAGCCTGGGAGTAATGATCATCCAAAAGAGGCTCATCTACTTTATTCTTCTTCAACGCATTTAATCTTTCAGATAACACTTGTATCTCAGATTTTTTGTCGCTTTCAGTCATAGTAGTACAACTTCTTTCGGTTGACCTTCATTAGATCTGAAAATAGCAAAAGTCAATTATAAATAAGACATCAAGATTTATCCCAAGGCATTGATTATGTTACTTTTTATTTATTTTTTTTCTTAGTGAGACAGCAAGTCGCATTTCAAAAGTAATATTTTTAATTCAACCATGTGGTTGAGCAACAAAGTGATTAAAATGAAATTAGACAAATCCAATCATTTAGATCTAATATTTGCGGCACTATCGGATAAAACTAGACGAAGAATATTAATGCTACTATTAGAAGATGACATGTCTGTTACAGATATAGCAGAGCCTTTTGACACTTCTCTCGCAGCAATCTCTAAACATTTGATAGTACTTGAAAAAGCGGGCCTAATCTCAAGGGAACGAAAAGGACGCATAAGTTGGTGTAAAATTTTACCCGATGCTCTAAGAGATGCCGTCATTTGGATAGAAAGCTTCGGACAAGTACAGCCATTTAATTTAGATGCACTCGAGGAGTTTATTGCTTTAAACTTAAAAGGTGATATTTGATAATCATTAATTATTAAATATCCTGATTAATCTTCAGATAATTTATTCTCTTAATAACAATAATAATGAAACAATTATTAAAAGAAGCCCTATTAATACAAGAGGCGTTGGGGGTGGATTTCCAAGTATTAACTCCCACAATACTACCCAACTTGGGATTAGGTAAGTGTAAGCCATAACTTTTGAAGATGGTAATATCATAGTAGAATGGTGGATCAGCAAATTAGTTACAGCAGATGCAAATATCGCTAAATAGAGTAAGCACACCCAAAATACCCAGGGTAGATCAACCCAAGATATAGAAACTATGTCTCTCCAAAAAAATAAGAACAAAAGCAATGTCCCAGCTAGCAAAGTACCTGCTGTGAACACTAAGGGAGTTTCGCCTCGATTTAGTTTTCTGACTAATGGAGTATAAATTGCATGAAAAATACACGCAAAAAAGAATATTAGCTCACCAGTACCTATATCAAAATTAATAAGTGAACTGAAATCAGCCTTAAATATTGTCCAGATAGCTCCGATTGCGCCAATAAAAAGGGCCAAAGCGATACGAGTATTAATAAATTGCTTCAACAAAAAATAACCAGCTATGGCTGAAAACAACGGTGTTAGAGTAAATACAGCAGAAGTACTGACTGGTGGTGCTGTTTTTAAAGCTTCAAACATCAAGACAAAATAGGTTATAAACACCCCACCTAGAACAAAATATCGCCAAGTAGATTTAAAGGCAGTGCGAGGAATTCCCTCTCTTAAAGCTGCAACAGACGCTATAATACAAAATGCAATCAAAAACCGCACAGCTGTTAACGCACCTGGCGACACCTGATTAGCAATAATAGATCCAAAAGAGAATGAGCCCGCCACTAGCACTGAGAACAAAAGCATCGACAAATGCCCAAAATAGTGGGGCTTAGTTATTATTTTAAAGATGTTTGACCCCCATTTATAACTCAAAAATTAGAAAACTCTTATTTCGCCTAAGTAACCTTACTCTTGATCGGCGTGTTAACGATATAACAATAAGTTATTTACCAATAAAGTGTAAAAAAAAATAAATTAACACTTAAGAAAATTATAACAAAACACCACTGCTTGACACCTTAGTTTTATGAGTTTATTCAGCGTTTAATTCGGAAGTTATACTCTTCCGGTCTTTGCTGTCAGCAGAGATCGTCCTCCACCAGCGTTGTACGCCCGTGGGGGCGTTCGGCGTTACAAAAATCCCTTAGCTCAGGGATTGATATTTTAAGGAGGGGCCACTGATGTTTGAAAATCTTTCAGAACGCCTCACCGGTGTTTTTGGAAAACTCACTAGGCAAGGCACATTATCAGACGATGATGTGAGCACGGCTCTGCGAGAAGTTAGAATTGCCCTACTTGAAGCTGACGTATCTTTGCAGGTAGCAAGGGACTTTGTTGCCGCCGTGTCTGAAAAGGCCAAAGGTCAGAACGTAGTAAAATCGGTTACACCAGGCCAACAAGTTATAAAAATTGTTCATGATGAGTTAAAACATTTCTTAGCAGGTGATAAAAATCAAGAATCAGATAAGTTAAAGATTGATAATCCACCAGCACCAATCTTAATGGTTGGGTTGCAGGGCTCTGGTAAAACAACAACTACTGCTAAGCTTGCAAAAAGACTTTCTGAACGGAATAAAAAACGCGTACTAATGGCTTCATTAGATGTTAATCGCCCAGCGGCAATGGAGCAATTAGCCATTCTTGGCCTGCAAATTGGTGTAGACACCTTACCGATTGTTCCTGGAGAGCGCCCAGTAGATATCGCACGAAGAGCAAAACAGCACGCCACTTTAGGTGGTTATGACGTTTTCATGCTCGACACAGCAGGCAGGCTTCATATTGATGAGGTTTTGATGCACGAAGTCGAAGCCGTTCGTGACATCACTAATCCTCGTGAAATATTACTCGTAGTAGACGGTTTAACAGGCCAGGATGCCGTGAACGTTGCTAAAGAGTTCGACGAGAAGGTTGGTGTATCAGGCGTTGTTCTAACAAGAATGGACGGTGACGGCAGAGGCGGAGCAGCACTATCTATGCGGGCGATTACAGGTAAGCCTATAAAGTTTGTAGGTTTAGGCGAGAAAATGGAAGCCCTAGAAACTTTTGAACCTGAACGAATTGCCGGCAGAATACTTGGAATGGGCGATATTGTTTCTTTGGTAGAGAAAGCTCAAGACACAATAGAAGCTGATCAAGCTGAAAAAATGATGAAGCGTTTTAAAAAGGGTCGATTCAATATGAATGACTTAAAAGCGCAACTCGAACAAATGATGAAAATGGGTGGGATGGAAGGCGTTATGGGTATGATCCCAGGCATGAAAAAAATGGCCTCACAGGCAAAAGGTGCCGGATTTGACGATAAAATGTTAAAGCAACAGATTGCACTAATCCAGTCAATGACAAAACGTGAGAAAGCAAACCCACAGATCCTTCAGGCATCGCGAAAAAAACGCATAGCTATGGGATCCGGCCTAGATGTTCCAGACCTTAACAAGCTTTTAAAAATGCATCGCCAAATGTCTGACATGATGAAAAAGATGGGAAAAGGTGGGATGCTAAAGCAAGCAATGAAAGGTATGTTTGGGAAGGGTGGTCTACCTTCAGATATTCCTAATCTTGATAAAAATAGTCTCGAAGAAGCAACTAAAAAACTTGGTGGTACAAATACTTTCCCAAGCCTTGGTGGTGGATTTGGGCTTCCCCCAGGCTTATCTGGGTTTGGCAAAAAGAATAAATAGGTTTTAAAAATAAAGAGAAGATTATGAATAATAAACAAAAGCAAGCACAAGAATTACTTAAGGAACACCGGGAAAGTATTGATCGTCTCGATGCAGTATTGATTTATACTCTTGGAGAGCGTTTCAAACAAACACAAATGGTGGGAAAACTCAAAGCTGAGTATAATTTACCACCTGCTGACCCTGCACGTGAAGAGATCCAGATAGCTCGTTTGGGAAAATTAGCAGAGGACGCAAATTTAAACCCAGAGTTTGCAGAAAAGTTCTTAAAATTTATAATCACAGAAGTAATTCAAAATCACAATAAACATCAATCTTAATCATTTTAACAAAATAAACCCAAGGAGAAATATATAATGGCAATGAAAATTAGGTTAGCACGTGGCGGCTCAAAGAAACGTCCCTTTTACCGTATAGTGGCAGCTGACAGCCGAATGCCTCGGGATGGGCGCTATATTGAAAGGTTAGGGACATACAACCCACTTCTAGCCAAAGATAGTGAAGAGCGTGTGAAAATGAATATGGAGAGAATTCAATACTGGTTAGGAGAAGGAGCCCAACCGACCGACAGAATTAGCAGAATGCTCGAAGCTGCTGGTATCCTTGAAAAGAAAGTGCGAACCAATTTAAAGAAAGGTGAGCCTGGCCAAAAAGCTAAGGATCGTGTGGAACAAAAGGCTGCTAAGTTAGCAGAAGCAGAAGCAGCACCAGAAGCAACAGCAGAAGTAGTAGCAGAAGCACCTGCAGAAGCAGCAGCAGAAGTAGTAGCAGAAGCACCTGCAGAAGCAGCACCAGAAGCAGCAGCAGAAGTAGTAGCAGAAGTAGCAGCAGAAGCTCCTGCAGAAGTAGTAGCAGAAGCACCTGCAGAAGCAGTAGCAGAAGCACCTGCAGAAGTAGTAGCAGAAGCACCTGCAGAAGCAGCACCAGAAGCAGCAGCAGAAGTAGTAGCAGAAGCACCTGCAGAAGCAGTAGCAGAAGCACCTGCAGAAGCCAAAAAGTAGTTTAGCTTAAATGAAATAAGTCATCGAGGTAAAAAATGTCTGATATCTCTTTTTATCCAAAAGGTGTTCTAAGAAAAACAACCTCGATGACAATACTACAAAGAAACGAACATCTAACATTACAAACTAAAATGAAATGATACGCCGTACAATTATATTATTATTTTGTGCGTTAGCATTTATAGCTGGTATTAAAGTGGAAAGGTCGATGCAACTGAGCCGTTGTACAGAAGCTGGGGGCATTATACAGGATCGTGCCCTATGCATGGAGATAAAAAAGTAATGGACACTAACTGGATTATCGTAGGAGCTATCGCTGGTTCTTTTGGAACAAGGGGAGAGGTCCGATTAAAATCATTTTGTACTAACCCAAAAGACATTGAAACATACTCACCTCTGAATGCAGACAATAAAAAAACATACACGTTGAAAATAAAAAAAGTAACAAAGGACTTATTAGTAGCAAATATTTCAGGTGTAACAAGTAAAGAGGATGCTGACTCTCTTAAGGGTGTTAAACTCTATGCCAATAGGGATAACTTTCCTAACCTGCTAAACGACGAATTTTATTATTCTGACCTTATCGGGCTGACAGTATTAGATCCTAGTAGTCAAAAAATTGGTACCGTATCTGCAATTCTAAACCACGGGGCAAGTGACATCATCGAAATTAGTACATTAAAAAATGACAAATTTCTTTTACCCTTTACCAAAGAAACTGTACCAACTATCGATCTACCAAAAAAGACCATTATAGTAAATTTACCATCAGAAGTTGGGGAATAAAAATACTATGAAATACCCAGGAAAGTCTCACGGTAAATTATCAATTAAACCCTCCTCAATTCCCAGAGAATTGATTAAAGTTAACAATATCAATCAAAATGCCTGGGTTGCTAAAGTAATCACCCTTTTTCCAGAGATTTTCCCTGGTGCATTGAATTCATCTTTGGTTGGAAAAGCTCTTCAAGAGGGCCTTTGGGGTTTAGAGACCGTCGATCTAAGAAAATTCGGGGAAGGCAAACATCGCAATGTTGATGACACTCCGTACGGTGGTGGGCCAGGTATGATATTACGTGCTGACATTATGGAAAAAGCAATAGAAAGCGCAATGTCAGAAGTACCAAAAGATAGGAAAAACTGGCCTCTAGTTTACCTTTCCCCTCGGGGAGCAAGGTTTTCTCAATCGAAGGCTGAAGAGTGGGCCCAGGGTTCAGGAATAACGCTAATCTGTGGTCGTTTTGAGGGTTTAGATCAAAGGGTTATAGATCATTTCAGTATAGAGGAAGTATCACTTGGGGATTTCATACTCACCGGAGGTGAGTTAGCGGCTCAGGCCTTGATTGATTCGACAGTACGGCTTATACCCTCGGTCGTTGGGAATCAGGAATCAATTATAGAAGAAAGTTTTCAAAACGACTTGCTAGAGTATTCTCAATATACTAGACCGTCCATCTGGCAAGGTTATGATATTCCAGAAGTTCTTCTCTCTGGAGATCATGCGAAAATAAAATGCTGGCGGAAAAGACAAGCTGAAAGGCTTACTAAAGAAAAGCGACCTGACCTCTGGCGGGCTTATTGTTTAAAAAATAATAGGGACCCGGGCGAAGACCAAGAGCTCTAAGGTGCATTATAACTTCGTGGACAAACTGCGAGCATTTTTAAAAGGAAGAGTCTAATGGACTTAATACAAAAAATAGACGCAGACCAAATAGCTGCGCTTGAAAATAACCTCCCCGACTTTAAAGCTGGCGACACAATTCGCGTGGGATATAAAGTGACAGAGGGAACTAGGTCTCGTATTCAAAATTATGAAGGTGTATGCATCGCCCGTAATAATGGAAAAGGCATAGCCGGTTCTTTTACAGTAAGAAAGATATCATTTGGAGAGGGAGTAGAACGTGTTTTTCCACTTCACTCAACAAACATCGATAGTCTGACTGTTATAAGAAGGGGACGTGTCAGGAGAGCCAAACTATACTACCTAAGAGCAAGAAGAGGTAAATCGGCACGAATTTCAGAAGATACAAACTATAAACCTGCCAGTAACAGTAAAACTTAGAGGAATTTGATCATGAAAAAAGATACACATCCAGATTATCACATGATTAACGTCAAAATGACAAATGGTGATATAATTAAGATGAAGTCAACTTGGGGAGCTGAGGGAGATCAGCTTTCGTTGGATATTGATCCATCGGCACATCCTGCTTGGACCGGAGGAAACCAAAAGCTTTTAGATACTGGGGGTAGAGTATCTAAATTTAAATCCAAATATGACGGTTTAGGGTTTTAGAGAATCTAAATAAATATAAGAAAAAGTGGAGCCTACAAATGTAGGCTCTTCTTTTATCAGGATCTTTTAAGGTTAAATTAACTTAAAGCATATTAAAACTTTACGAAAATATCTTTTATAGAAGAGAACCAAAATGATTGATTTTTACACTTGGGGAACACCAAACGGTAGAAAAGTTTCTATACTGTTAGAAGAGTTAAAGTTAGATTATCAAGTAGTTCCAATAAATATAAGTAATAAAGAACAATTTACTGAAGAGTTTCTAACATTAAGTCCCAATAATAAAATACCAGCAATTTTTGATCATGACACTGGAATAAGTTTAATGGAATCCGGAGCGATCATGATTTATTTAGCCGAAAAAGCTAATCAACTACTTTCAAAAGACTTAAGAAAACGTATTAAAGTTATTGAGTGGCTAATGTGGCAAAAAGCAGGTTTTGGCCCGATGTTAGGTCAAGCACATCATTTTTTACACTACAATAAAGGTAAAGCGCCCTATGCGGAAGAACGTTACCGATCGGAAGCTAACAGGCTCTATAGTGTATTAAATAAGCAACTTTCCAAATCCCAGTTCGTAGTTGAAGATTATTCAATTGCTGACATTGCAATTTGGCCATGGGTGTCGCGATACGAATGGCAAGAGATTAATTTATCAGAATTTCCTAACGTCAGGTCTTGGTACAAGAGAATTTTGGCTAGAGAACCCGTTCAAAAGGGCTACCACATCCCAACACAGCTTTCTGATATTCCAATCGGTTAAATGATATTAGCTATAGTGATTTTATGATAGACTTAATATCCAGGCTTCCACTACGGTCTAATACTTTTCGTCTAAGTTTTTTCATACCTCCCAACCATTTTTGATAATCAGTCGCCTTTTTTAAAAAATATTTCTCTACTTCTGGATGAGGTAAAATAAGAAATTCCTCCTTTAAAACAGCAGAAATTACTACTTTTGCAACTTCATTTGGAGACATGATCTCCCCTAATTCACCTTCGACCTGACAATCAGTATATCCAAGCATTGGGGTCGAAACGTATTGAGGGCAGACCACTGATACTCTTATTCCGTCATCACTGTGGGCAATGGACAAAGACTCAGCAAACCCTATAGCTGCATGCTTTGAGGTTGAATAGGCTGAGTTTCCAATTTGGCTCAGTAAACCAGCAGCAGAAATAATCTGCAAAAAATACCCTTTTCTACGACTAATCATACTTGGAAGACAGGCCCGGGCGGCATACACATGTGCCATAACGTTGACCTCCCAAGAACTTTGCCAATCTGAGTTTCTTGTAGAGGTTGCATTCCCCAGTTCTTCGAAAAGAACCCCTGCATTAGAACAGAAAATATCTATTTTATAGAACTTTTCGGTTACAACTTTAACAAGGTCAATAATACTTTGTTCTATCCTAACATCACAAAAAACCCCTAAACCACCAACCTCCTTACCCAGCTCAACAGCACTTTCAACGTTTATGTCAGCTATTATTACAGTTGCCCCCTCACTGCTAAACTGCCTCACCAAGGCCTTACCAATTCCACTAGCTCCACCAGTTACGACTATTATTGATTTATTTAGCTTCATAACTTAATTTATTTCAGTTAATGCTACCAGGATACAGATACCTACCACACTACAATCTTAGGGCAAAGAAATAAATGTCAATTTTAAAAGCTAGAAATGTAGCTATTATAGGTGCCAGTGGCGCATTAGGAAAAGCACTAGTAGAGAATTTATCTAAAAATAATGATACCAAAAATATCTTTGCTTTCTCAAGAAAAAAAATTCTATTTAGTTCAGAAAAAGTACAAACGCACTCCATTGATTTTGAAGAGGAAGATAGCATATTTAGAGCGTCAAATTGTATCTCTAAACTAATGCCTCTTGATCTTATAATTGTCGCAACAGGCATATTACACGATATTAACTTATATCCAGAGAAGTCACTCAAAGATCTTTCAACTGAAAAATTTCAAAAACTATTTCTAATTAACACAATTGGTCCAGCTCTTGTTGCTAAACATTTTTTTCCGTTACTACGAAGAGATAAACAGACCATTTCAGCAACGCTTTCTGCGCGAGTAGGTAGCGTCTCTGATAATCAGCTTGGCGGCTGGTACGCATATCGAGCATCTAAAGCCGCTTTAAACATTATTATCAAAAATTCTGCTATTGAAATATCTAGAAGGAATAGTAACTCGATAGTGGTGGGGATGCATCCAGGAACCGTTGCAAGTAATCTATCAAAACCTTTTCAAAAAGGAGTGCCACCGGGAAAGTTGTTCACTCCCGAACTCGCTGCATCTAGGTTACTAAACGTCTTAAGCACACTAAGGGTTGAAGATACTGGGAAGTGTTTTGCTTGGGACGGTAAAGAAATACTTCCGTAGAATAGGTAATAATAAATAGCCTTTCCAGCTCTTTAAGTTAGTATATAAATAAAGAATATTTAACCCTACATTAACTGCTAATTGGAGAAAAAATTATGAATTGTGTGTTTGTTCAAATTCGCTGCAAACCAGGACGAAGTTTAAAAGTGGTCAAAGCAATAACTCTAAAGGAAATTCACTCCGAGCTATACTCGACGAGTGGTGATTTTGATCTTTTTTTAAAACTTTACATTCCAGAAAATGTAGACATTAGCACTTATATTAATGACAACCTATTGAGTATCAAAGGTATAAAAAGAACTCTTACAACTTTGACTTTTAAAGCCTTCTAAAAGTAAATTTATATTATTTACGAATATCTAATAATATGCGAATATGAATGCATTACCCTTTAAATTAAAGTTGTGTGGTTATTATCATGAAAATAGTTTTAAAAGTTGGTGGATCTCGAGCCGATTGGTGGAAAGACCATATGGCAGGATTACTTCCTGAATATGAAGTGTTCCTAGCAGAAGAAGTTGTAGATAAAGACGCAATTGATTTTGCTGTTGTTTGGCTCCCAGAACCAGGTTGGTTAAAGTCATTTCCCAATCTCAGGTGTATTTTTTCAATTGGCTCTGGAATTGATCACATTTTAAGAGATAAAGAGCTTCCTCAGCATTTACCAATAGTACGTCTAACAGGAACAGATTTAAGTACAAGAATGCGAGAATATGTTGTTTTACACGTGTTGCGATTACATAGAAGACTGCCAGAAGTAGAAGAATCTCAAAAAACTGAGGAGTGGAATCAAATCATTGAGCCACCAGCAAATTATAGGACAGTAGGGGTAATGGGGTTAGGAAATCTAGGGGCAGACTGTGCTCAAATCTTGTCAAAAATAGGCTTTAATGTTCTGGGTTGGGCTAAAAGTAAAAAGGTAATCGATGGGGTTGAGAGTTTTGTTGGAAGTGCAGGCTTTGATACGTTCCTAAGTAAATCAGATATTGTTGTATGCATGCTACCATTAACTCCAGAGACCACAGACATAATGAATGCCTCTTTTTTTAAAAAAATGAAAAATGGCGCCAGTATTATTAATGTTGCAAGGGGACCTCACCTAAATGAAAAAGACTTATTAGTAGCAATCAAAAATAAGAAAATTCGCTCGGCCACACTAGACGTTTTTCATAATGAACCCTTGGAAAAAGGGCACCCCTTCTGGAAGCATCCAGATGTCCTGGTAACACCACATATCGCTAGTCTCATAGATCCAGTTGCAGGTGGGAAAGCTATTGCAGATAACATAAAGAACTTTGTTTTGGGAAACACTATTGATGAGTTAATTCCACCTGGAAAAAATTACTAAAATTAATTTCTAGGCTCGAGGAACACTACTTACTCTCTGAGATCTCTCGGTAAAGTCGTGCAAACCTTCAGAAACTGCTCCAGACGACGGGCTATTCTTATCACTTATTCCGTAAGTTTTGTTTGTTTGTTTATCTCGGTAAACGCCACTAGGGCAAGAGTATAGCTTCGGAAATACTAAATTTTGAGCAACATTAATCTTAAAGTGACTACTAAGTTGGTTTATTGTTTCCTCACCAAGATTAGGGTCAACTGTAATAAGATCTGTCTCATTCACATCGATTCTTGGTAAATTGAACGCGTCCTCTAAGGATAGTCCATAATCAATCAAAAATGCTGTTAATTCCATGGTACATGGAACAATATGGTTAGCTCCAGACGCACCCACAGCAAACTTTGCTTCGCCATTTTTGACACAAACTGTAGGACACATGTTCGACGAATTTATTCTTTTTCCACCAGACATTGACGTAGGGTACCCTGGTCTAGGGTCAAAATATGACACCGAATTGTTCATTAATACACCTGTTCTGGGTAGAACAACTTTTGAACCAAAGCGATTAAGCAACGTATATGTTAACGAAACCATATTACCATCAGAGTCGACGGCACTCATGTGAGAGGTGCAACCATAATTGATAGTTCGTCCAAGTTTTTCTTTATGGCTTTTAAAGGCTTTGTTCAACGCTTTAGCGTAAACGATGTAAGTATTAGCTCCAAACGGATCACTATAGTTTAAGTTTTTTTCTACATACTCAAGGGCTTCATTTAAGCGTTGACCCCCACTCGTTACGCCTGGAGTATATAGCTCATGTCCACGATGTTTTCCTATCAGCGGCTCACTTTCTAATGAAACATAATCGTGTAAGTCCTCTAAACTGATACGGCTACCACCCTCATTTAAATCAGCAACCAACTCATTTGCTATACTCCCCCTATAAAATTCATCAGGGCCATTTTCTGCCAGAGATCGTAGAGTTTTTTTTAGGTTTCCAAGATCTAAAGTTTGTTCAGGCTGAGGTGGAAAACCGAAAGGAAGGTAAACATCAGAAGAAGCCTTGAATTTTGAAAGCCCTGCTGCTGTTAACGAAATCTGAAGATTTGTGAACCAGTCAACTGGAAGCCCCTGCTCAGCCAGGTCTATAGCTGACTTCAAAACATTATCGAATCCAAGCTTCCCATATTTTTGTTGAGCATCAGATAGACCAGCTACCGCACCAGGAACTGTTATGGATCTATATCCATCAACATTTTGATTATTAACTACCCCAGGGAACCCCATTATTGATTTAGGCACCTCAGGGTCTAAAGGGTAATCGTCAAATGAAATTTTAGACGGTAAAGTTCCTTGAAAATTAATAGCTGTAGCTCTTTTCTCTTTAGCAAGCCAAATTACCATATAGCCACTACCACCCAAACCACACATCCACGGTTCAACTGCATTTAGAGCAAAAGCACACGAAACAGCTGCGTCGATAGCATTACCACCTCTTGCCAAGGCATCAGCGCCAGCAGCGGAAGCCCTCCAGTTTTGAGAAGCAACTACCCCCCCGTCCGATTCTACAGAATTTTTTCTTATGTCCCACTGTTCTACATTTCTATTCATTCTGAAAATCTCCTTTTAAACTCTCACAAAACATTATCTATTCTTATATAAGAATAAGAAGTGAGATTTATTTCTTTTTATTTTTTTTAAATTATGCGATGGGTAATTTAGGTTATTTACGAAAATTTTAGTTTATTCGTATAACTAATACAATTATAATAATTAAGTAATGCAATCAGGAAGCTTTATGAACCACTCAATTCTAGTTAACACTAACAAATTAAACCTTATGAATTCTACACCTTCAACATTAGCCATGAAGGTGTACAGCGAAATACATCAAGATATTAGAAGTGGAGCGCTTCCACCCGAACAGCATTTGAAGACAGACCTATTAAAAGATAAATATCAAACTGGGACCAGCCCACTGCGTGAGGCGTTAGCAAGATTAGCGTCCGAAAGCTTCGTAACAGCAACTGGAAAGTCGGGGTACAAAGTATCTCCAATCTCTACTTATGATTATGAGCAACTAATTGGTCTTCGCAGGTATCTTGAGATAAAGGCCTTGAAATCCTCAATGACACTAGGTGACATTGACTGGGAAGCAGGGATATTGGCAGCATATCATAGAATGTCAAAGTTAACAAAATTAGAATCAGAGGGTGAGCTCCTGTATAGTGAGAAGAAGGAGGAATTGCATAGGAACTATCATTTTGCACTACTCGCTTCATGTGAATCTTGGTGGGAACTCAAAATTATAAATAATTTAACAAACCATATTGAGCGCTATCGTAGAGTATTAGGTATTACACTTGATGCCTCAAGCTCGGAATATCACAAAGTACAAAACGAGCATCATCTCTTAATGACGGCCGTAATTTCTAAAAATTTTAAAGAGGCCTCATCTATTTTAGACGAACATAGAAAGAGAACATACAAATTAATAAGAGAGAAATTGGAAACTACATAGAAGGTAAACACAAATGAGTTATATATTAAACGAGATGCCGCAACAGGTTAACAAAAAGTTACTTGAAAAGTGTTCCAGAGCCGAAACAGCCACAATAGGTCATATTCGAAATATGGGTTTTGCTGATCGCAGAATACAAAATGTCCTAAATAATAACTTAACCATCTCAGGGACTGCAGTAACATTAGCCATACCTGGACAGGATTCAACGTTGCTACATCACGTCATTCAATTTCTAAGGCCTGGTGATATTTTATGTATAGATAGGTTGGGGGACGATAAACATGCTTGTTTAGGGGGAGGTGTTGCCGCTGCCATAGTAGCATCTGGTTGTATCGGAGTTATCCTTGATGGCCCTTGCACCGACGTACCTGAAATTGAAAAGTACAAGCTCCCTGTTTGGTGCAAAGGAACCTCACCGATAACAACCCGCATATATGATAATGGAGGTTCTTTTAATGTACCTATCTCAGTTGGTGGTGCCGTAATAAATCCAGGAGATGTGGTCCTTGCTGATTTCTCTGGGGTATTGATAATGAGCCCCTCAGATGCTGAGGCAGATGTAGACTGGGCCTTAGCAAAAATGAGTGTTGAGTTTGACGGTCACAAGAAAATGCTGGCTGGTGAAAAGCTAGGTGCCTTATCTGGTGCTTCCCAAAAAGTGGAAAATAAACTTAAATAACTATCTAATTGAGATATCTGGGCCTAAGAGAAGATTTGGGAGCCACAAACTTATTTGTGGGACATAAGTGATTAATAAAAGTGTCAACATTAGTGGTATTAAAAATGGGAGGACAGCCATAGTAACCTTTTCAAAAGGGACATTTCCGACCTCCACCATAATATAAAGACCAATACCCATCGGAGGTGTAGCGATACCAATCAATAACCCCAACTGAATGATAATGCCAAAGTGAACCCTATCAATTCCAAAACTGTCTGTTATCGGGAGTAACATCGGAACAAGCATTAGTTTTGCTGGGACCCCTTCTACAACACAACCAACCAGAATGATAAAAACCAGTAACATAAGAAGAAATACACTTGGCGAGTCTGTAATAGAAAAAACGGCTTCCCCAATTTTTTGTGGAACTTGCTCAATCGCTAACAACCAGCCCATAGCAATAGAGAACCCAATGATTATCATTATAACTGATGTCATCAACATAGTGTCTGTTAACGCATCCCAAAGTTTTCTAAATGTCAAAGTCTTATAAAATAGTCCGAGGATCATAGAGTAAATACACGCAAGCACTCCTGCTTCTGTCGCAGTTACAAAACCACCTAGGATAGATCCCAAAATAATTCCTGGTGCTACCAAAGCTAATATTCCATCAATTCCAGCCTTATGAACTTCAGAACATGTAGCTTTTTCTTGAGTAGGGAAATCATGTTTAATCGCTAATATACGATTAAAAATCATTAGTGATCCACCTACTATTAAGCCAGGCATGAGACCTGCTAAAAACATTCTCTCAACAGATTGTTGTGCCAAAAATGCATATATTACTAGGCCAATTGATGGAGGAATTATGGGTCCGACTACAGCGGAGCAAACGGTTAGAGCTGCCGCAAACTCTGGTTTATAGCCGCGCTCTTTCATTGCTTTAATTTCAATAGCTCCCAAGCCAGCACAGTCAGCAACCGCAGCTCCAGAAACACCCGCAAAAATCATCGATGAAAGAACATTAACTTGTGCTAACCCTGCCCGAAAATGACCAACTAAAGCATTAGCAAAATGAAATATTCGATCAGTCATGCCAACCGTGTTCATTAAGTTTCCAGCCATAATAAAAAATGGAACGGCTGCTAATGAAGGCTTATTCACACCTTCTAATATTTGTTGAGGAATAATATAAAGTGCATCAGAGAAGTCACTTGTTAGAAAAGTCATCAAGACAGCGGCACCAATTGCCATAGAAACTGGGACGTCTAAAAGTATTAACGCAATAAAACCTATAAAAAGAAGTGCAAACATCTTTAATCCTCATCCTCAAAAGTAGAATTAGTTTGATCTTCCATACCAACATAGATTTTTAATATTGTTACTACTGAATTTAATAAAATTAAAAAACAGGATACACCAAGAGGTATCGACAATGTGTACCTCTCTAATTCACCCCAAGGAGTAACAACGCCGTCTATTACCCCTACTTGGCTTGAAAGGATTGTCGGCATCTGGAGTAACATAACTGACATTAAGGCAATAATTAATAAAGGCACCCCAATTTGAGTGATTTTCATCATTGAAGGGCCAATTTTAACTACTAAAAAATTGACAGAAATGTCCTTGCCTCTACGATACACAACATAAAAACCTATGAAAGACATCCAGACAAAGAATTGCATTGTCCATGGCCAAATCCAATAAAAAGAAATATTAATTAGTCTTAGAAGAATTGTAGCGGCCGTACCGACTAACATAAGGCCTAAACATACGTTCGCAAATATCAGAAACATATCTGATATTCTTTTGAGCTGTAAATCTATTGCCTGGACCGCCACTTTTAGCGGACCAGGTTCAAATTCTGAATTCATAAAATCAACTCGTTGACATACCAGCTACCTGGTTGCCTCAACGGTCGCTAAGAACCCTTCTGGAAGTTCACCAGCTGCATCTTTTTTCTTATACCAATCTGCCATAACACTAACAAAAGGTGCTCTATCGATATCAACCATAGTGACTCCCGTAGCTTTCATTCTAATAATCGCCGCATCGGCTGACTTATTCATTACTTCAAAGCTGAATGAACCCGTGTCCACATAAGCCTTGTCAACAGCAGCTTTTAAATTGTCCGGCAAGCTATCGTACGACGCTTTATGCACCATAAACCCAATAGATTGGTAGTACTCATCATGTCTAATAATATGAGGTGCCACTTCGTAAAATCTCATTGATTCCACAAGTGCGATTGGGCTGTTAACCGCACTTACGATACCTTTTTGAATCGACTGATATACATCTGTCCAAGCAAGTGTTTTTACATCCGCACCAATTGTGGTCCAAGTAGCAACCGCATCTTTATTTGGATGCATTCTTAGTGCTAGACCTTTCATGTCTGCAAATTCTCTTACATCTCTGGTTGTTACCATCACTCGATATGGACCCCTGAGGATAGCGGTAGGATCACCAAGAAGCATAACTCCTGCTTCTTGTGCAGCTTTATCATACCAACCCTTAACCATGTCAGTGTTCATAAATCTTACCCAATGATCTCGATCATCAAAAAGGAACGCTGGACTCGTCCAAGTAATATCAGGCACCCACTTCTTCATATATGTGGAACCTTCAGCATACATGTGAACGGTACCAATCTTTAATTGCTCCATCACGGCATTTGTTTTTCCAAGTTGTTCATTAGGAAACATTTTGATTTCCATTTCACCATTAGAGTATTGATCAACTAGGTCACTAAACTTTTGAAATACTACACCTTCAGGACTATCCGGTGGCATTTTATGAGCCATTCGCCACGACACTTCCGCGAACGAACTCGTCAAACTAAATGTTAAGGCTAAACTTAATGTTAAAAAAAATGATAAAATTCTGTGCATTTCAAACCTCCATACGTTAATGCGTTAACTATAAAAAGTTTATATAAATTTTCGTTTATATATAAATCTTCCAATAAATAGCTAATAATATAAATATATAAATAATATATTATCACAAATAACAAGAGAAAACTCTTAAATAAGCATCTGAGTAGTTAAGCTTATATAAATTGTGAGTGTGTAAACGTATTTAAATGGAGTTAATTCAGGCGACAGCTTCAGTATTTTTGTGAACAGAGACTTCCTTAATGGGTAGATGAATAAGTGCTGCAAAAACTGCTAACAGTGCATCGATTAACCAAACAACCGTATAATCTCCTGAAAGATCGAAGAAATAACCGCCAAGATAAGCCCCTGCAAACGCTCCAATTTGATGAGAAAATAATGCTAATCCAAATAAAGTGGCCATGAATTTTGGTCCAAACATTCTACCAACTAAGGCAGCAGTTGGTGGAACAGTAGACAGGTATGTAAAACCTAAAGCAGCAGAAAATGCTATCACTGAAAAGCTATCTTTTGGGCTAAATAAAAATAAAACTATAATCACTGCCCTTGCCCCATAGATATACGCTAGGAAGACTTTCATACTACGTTTGGAAATATACCAACCAGCGAATAAGCTACCCAGTATATTAAAGAAGCCAATTATTGCTAAAGACCAACCTGAAACTGTTGGAGTCAAACCACAAATTGCAATAATTCCCGGCATGTGGGTAATTATAAATGCAACATGAAATCCACAGGTCAAAAAACCCACAATTAGGTAAATATAGCTAGGTGTTTTAAAAGCAATTTTAAGAGTTTCGACTAATGTCAGCGATGATGCAACAGTTTTTATTGCCTTTTTACCGTTAGCCTTTTCGGGCAAAGTACGAAGTATCCAACAAAAAGGAAGAATTAATATAAGTAAAATTGCTAAAGTATTTATACTGGTTTGCCATCCATAATTCACTATTATTAACGCGGCCAGCGGTGCAAAAATAAACTGTCCGACAGAACCCCCTGCATTGATTATCCCGAAAGCATACCCAACTTTTTCAGGTGGAAGTAATTTATTAACCGCGGACATCACAACAGGTAAACCAGCTATACCAGCGCCTCCTGCAGACAGAATGCCAACAGATAAAGCAAGAGTAAGCGGAGTATCTGAAATTGGTATTAAAAATAAACCCAGTGCAGATAAAATAATTCCAATCAAGAGTGTTTTTCCTGATCCAAACTTATCAGAGATTGCCCCTCCAACTGGACCTATTACTCCACTAACCAGCTGTCCCAGTGCAAACGCAAAGCTGATTTGTAAATAATTCAATGTGTCCTTAAAGCTTATCCCTTCAATTGACAGGGGAATTGTTTGTCTTCCACCAAAAACTACTGAATTAATCACTGCAGCCGCAAAAATAACATAAAATAAATTTTTCATTAATTAATACTCATTCTAAAAGGCTGATCTGAAATACTTATTATAATCCAAAGGGAATATTGTCTATTTCAAACTAGTTTAAAATAATCTTAAATTAAATCTCATAATTCTTACAAATTTGTTCGTATTGACCATAGTTCAGGAAAAAACCGATGACCAGTAACCTCTTGCAACCAGCCCACCCCAGCGGAGCCACCAGTTCCAGGTTTATATCCAATTATCTTTTGAACTGTTAGAAAATGTCTCCATCTATAAATAGAAAAATTCTCATCTAGCGATGTTAACTTCTCTCCTAAAGTATAAAGGTCGTTATCTAGAGAAGCGTCTTTATAAATACCCAGCCAAGCCAATTCAACAGAATCGTTCGCTTTATAAGGCTCACTCCAATCTCTATTTAGCATAGCATCATCTATTTTTAAGCCCCTTCTATTCAACAAAGCTATGACGTCATCATATAAGCTCTGCGAATGTAGGGCTTTATCAATTTCCGGCCAAACATGGGAAACGTTCTTGTGTGCTGCAGCTAACCTCTTACTTTTATTTCCTAAAACGAACTCGACATGCCTATACATAAATGAAAGTTGCCCCGAGGCCGTTCCAAGATTGTTGCGAAACTCACTAAAACCCTCGGTAGAAATCGTAGATAATACATTCCAAGTATCTGCAAGATACTTGGTGTAAGCTATTGCCCTTTCTAAAATTTGCATCACATTGCCCAAGTTATCTTCACGGATCTGCATTTGAGCATTTTTAAGTTCAAAGTGAAGACCACGAAAAATCATCTCCTTAATCTGTCCCATTACAATAAAACACATCTCATCATAACCTTCACTTCGCGGATGTTGCAGTGAAAGTAATATGTCAATACTTTGATAGTCTATATAGGGATTGGTTTTGCCCTCGAAATCTACAAGAGGTTTTCCACTAGTTTTTGCAACAACTGACTCACGACTTTGATCAGAACCCATCTCCATAGGTCGTGGCTCTATCGAAGTATCGACGCCAACGGGGTCAACTACATGGGTAACATATGGTGTATATTTTGGCACTTAACTCTTCACTTTCGCTATTAATTTATAAAATTCGTATCCAAGTAATGTATTTCTTTTTGTTAGATCCAATATAACATCAAAATGATTTCGAGACGGCACTTCAAAAGCCTTCACACTAACGCCAAACTCAATCAGTTTTTTAGAAAACACATTACTCTGCCCTTTGAACTCTGCCGTTTCGTTCTCACCCCAAACAATAAGGGTATCAGGGAAATTTTCTAAATCCTTAAGCATTGGACTCATAGAGTTTGCAACAGTTCTATCCATTTTGATAGCATCATTTATGCTAGTCTGAATTATAGGTTCCAACTCATATATTCCTGAAACCAGAATAGTTGAAGCTATCCTCAAAGGACTATTATCTTTAGCCTTCATACCCTCTAGCACGCACATAGAAGCAAGATGTGCTCCTGCTGAACTCCCTGCTAAAACAATTTTATTCGGATCAAAGTTATATTTAGGCCCAATACTTTGCAAATACCGCAAAGCCATAACACATTCGCCTACGATTGCTTGAATAGTAACATTAGGGCAAAGCGTGTAATCTACCGCGGCGAAGGCAATCCCTTCAGATAAAATATCCTTTGCAGCAAAAAGTGACTCTTTCTTAGACAGTTCCTGCCAATAACCACCGTGAATAAAAACTAATAGTGGGACTGGTTTATCTTTGGGGGTGTTTTCAGGTAAAATAAGGTCAACCGAGTTTGATTTCATTGGCCCATAAAAGCACTCAATTATACTATTAGAAGAGGCGACATCATCACTTCTTTTTATATATTCATGGATAAAAGGAAGATAATTTCCTCCAATTACTGAACTGGGAGAGTACTCTTCTTCTAATTGTGCAGCGTTTAAATTTCGCCAATTTACCTCTTCAACCAAACTATGCTCTTCCCTAAAATTCTTTCTGCTATCGTTAAAGTACTATTAAACCTCTAGTTAGGTATTAAGAAGAAACTGAGGAAATTCAAAAACATCTATGCTTATAAATTTACTAAAATTTACGAACTTTAAGTTACCAAAGACCTCACAGAGTAAACTGGATCTTTCCAAATTTCCTTATGTAAAATATCAGACAAAATATCGACAGCTCTCCAAACATTTTCATAAGATGTATATAAGGGGGTAAAGCCAAATCTAATGATGTTAGGTGCCCTAAAGTCTCCTATGACATCTAAAGAAATAAGTGCTTGCATTATTTCCCACCCATTTGGATGCGTAAATGAAACTTGGCTACCTCGTTTATTAGGATCTTTTGGACTGTACAGTTCCAAACCAAAGCCACTACATTTACTCTCGACAAGTTCGATAAATAACTGGGTGAGATTTTGGGATTTTTTTCTTAACTCCAGAAAATTTATTGACTCGAAAATATCTAAACTTTTCTCTAAAGCCAGATAAGATAATATCGCAGGCGAACCACATCGAAACTTTTCAATCGTTTCTGCTGGCTCATAATTAATATCAAAAGAAAAAGGGTTTGCGTGACCTTGCCAGCCTGTAAGTGTATTAGTCGCTTGTTTTAAGTGTCGCTCAGCCACAAACAAATAAGCAGGACCACCATGCCCAGAGTTCAAATATTTATATGTGCAACCTATTGCAAAGTCTGCATTACAAGAATTTAAATCTACTGGAAGAGCACCTAAACTATGCGCTAGGTCCCAAATGATCAAAGCGCCATGCTCATGAGCTTTTCTCGTAATTCGCTCCATATCATGTATTTCACCAGTTTTGTAATTAACATGAGTTAAAGTGACTACCGCAGTCTTGTCATTAATTGTCGCTATTATTTCGTCATCGGTATGCCCAGCCAACACCAAATTAGTTTCAGGAAAAAAATTATTTAACACTCCCTGAACAACATGAATATCAGAAGGAAAGTTTCCCTTCTCAGATAAAACTTCTAACCTCTCTGGTCGCATTTTGAGAGCAGCGACTAGCATTTTAAATAAATTTAAAGACGTAGAATCGACAATAAGAACTTCGCCCTCATTGGCTCCCATCATCGGAGCCAATCGATTACCTAGCGTAAGAGGCATATTATGCCAGCCTTTTCCATTCCAACTTCTTATCAACCCAGTTCTCCAACCATCTCGAATTTCTTTATCAAAATAGTCAGGAACACCTTTTGGCATTGCTCCAAGCGAGTTCCCATCAAGGTATATAAGCCCTTCAGGAAGATCAAATTTTTTTGCTTGATCAGCCAAAGGATCTTGAAAATCAAGCTCTTTAATACTCTGAAAAGATAGGTTTTTAGAACTTAAACTTTCATTAAAATAATATAAATCACTCATCTACATCCCATTTCTATAAAATTATTTTGTTAAGTCTTAATCTGCTAGTTATATTCATTCCATTTAGACTTTTCAAATAGTTTTGAAAGGCATTTACAAAAAAGCCCTTTCAAAAAACCAATAAATTCCTATAGTTGCTATGGTCAAAGAGCAAGGAAAAACTACAACTTTTCTATACTGAATAGAGCGCCCAAATGGCAATGCTAAAAGCATAAATGCCACCGCGATTACAGTCAACTGGCCAAACTCTACTCCAATATTGAAAGCAACTAATGATAAGATAAATTGACCCTGTGCAAGCCCAAGGTCTCCTAAGACTGATGCAAACCCCAATCCATGTAATAGTCCAAATCCAAAGACTACTACAACACGCCACCACCCAAGCTTTGGGCGCAAAATATTTTCGATTGCTACATAAGAAATCGAAATAGCAATAAGCGCCTCAACAAGCCACAACTGCGAAGCAGGAATAGTAATAAAATTTAGTGTGGATAGGCCCAATGTTACAGTATGGGCTAAAGTAAATGCAGTGATTTGTGATAGCAATGGCCTCCAAGCTAACGAAAATAAAAATAACCCAAACACAAATAAAATGTGATCTAAACCTTTGGGAATAATATGTTTAATCCCCTCCACCATAAATCTCCAGAAAACCTGAACTTTAGTTTCATCAACAAATCCAGCCCTAGGAAGAGGAGCGCTCAGCTCTCCACCGTTAAGGAATGCCGCATAAGCATTATCACCAGTACCATGGCGCACTACTAAGCCACCATTTCGAGCAACCCAACCAAATGCAATTGGATCATCATTCATTGGCAAGTCTACTTGAATTGTTAACATTGTATCACGCGGTAGATCCAAGTTTGTTTCAGGAATAACTTCAATATTATTTAATTTGAAAGAACCTCCACCTTCAATTAACAAACCTTGCGCAAGCAAAGGCCACTCTTTACTTACCAAGTTTGCTAATTCTGTATCTGTAAGACTGCGCAATTGATCATAAATAATTGCCTGAGGAGCATCATCAGTGTTAATCACTTCAGTCAAATCAATGCCAGCAAGTAATGTCTCAACTGTAAGGAGCAACTCAATTTTAACTTTTGTCTTTGTCATAGTCACATCTGCAATCGCTGGCCGCAATTCATGAGCGTGAACACCTGTGAATGCTAAAAAACTCACAACAAGACTTGACATCAGTGCCAAACGCCACATCCTCTTAGAAAAAGGTTTAATCATGTCACAACGATCCCTGATACTTATCTTGAGCCTAATATTTACTAACCCAGTTTATGCCCATGAATTTTGGATTTCACCAGTTAAATACGAAATTGGCATTCATGAGCCCATTGAAGCTCACAATCGTGTAGGACAAAATTTTGTTGGTGGGAGTTATTACTTTTTAGAAAAAGACACTAATCGACATGAGGTCATGCAAACAGGTAAAATAATCAAAGTTACCGGACGCAACGGTGATCGGCCTGCATTCCAACTAGAAGGTTTACCCAATGGGTTAGCAATATTAGTGCATGAAACCACTAATAGTACTTTAACGTACAGAGATTATGAAAAGTTTAAAGGCTTTGTAAAACACAAAGCCTTTAAAGGACTTCCTCAAGCCCATATCTCACGTGGCTTACCAAAGATTGATTTTGTTGAAAGCTATAGCCGCTTTGCAAAATCACTTGTCGCAATAGGCGACGGTGTAGGCCAAGATGTTTCGGTTGGGCATGAAATTGAAATAATTGCCCTAATCAATCCTTACACAGATGACGTTAGCAATGGAATGCATGTGCAAGTCTTAATGGAAGGTCGGCCGCGAGCAAATGTACAAGTAGAACTTTTTGAGCGTCCATTTAACTCAGATGGGGAAGTTCAAATAAGTTTGTATACAACAGATATCAATGGCATCGCTATATTTCCAGTTACAGGTGGTCATGAATATATGTTAGATAACGTCGCTTTAATTCCAATTGAACCTAAAGTTGAAGGCGATCCTGTTTGGCAAAGTATATGGGCAAATTTAACATTTTATATTCCAAATAAGTAGATATTTTAAATATAGTCATTTTTTTCAACACTCCAACAATAATATCTTTTCTACGTTTTTTAAGTGCTAATTCCTCATAAGAAGTTTTACCTTCTTCAATTAATACTCTTTCTTTTTTTCTTCTTAAGCTTAGTCCTTGGTGCTGCTGGAAGCCTTAAAAATATTGCTATATCTATATATAAAGAAGGTATTTTTAGACTATATGTAATACTACATACATCACGCAAAAGTGGAGGATTTTCATGCAGGTCAGATGGCCTGATAATCACACTAAGCTTTTCGGCCAACAAATTCGTCAGAGACACCAGTCTCTAGTTGCACCCAGGTTTTTCAGAACTTACCGAAAAGCCTCATGTCCTCGATGTAGGGCTTGGCATTCAAGATCGACAAGGGTTTGGGGGTTAAACTCGGATTGTTGCAGTATGACACGTGCAGGATCGAAGGGAGGATCGAGATAGGAAAATGCACCCTCCCCCAATGAATCCACCCTCCGGTACTAAAGGCCCGAGGTGCGAGGCGCAGGGCGCTTGATTCGGGGTCTGTGTGGTCAGCCTTGCGCGTTTCAACTGTTTGGATTGGGCTCGGTAACCCCTATCAAAAAACTCACCCAATCAAAAGATAAGCTTTTTGTACTTAGATAAATTTAATTAAAGGGGATAAAATAGAAGAAAATTTAAGCATAGAATTAATTTATCTAATTAAATCAAGCCACTACAGGTGTGTAGTGGC
>ENA-ORXF01000204-ORXF01000204.1-marine-metagenome-genome-assembly--contig:-NODE-204-length-45984-cov-4.623020_pt1 | contig 45984 bp, 50 predicted proteins | sample MGYA00237864_ERZ511476 | MGnify/ENA primary metagenome ERZ511476 (study PRJEB26306, sample SAMN06343908) | marine metagenome | isolation source: coastal waters | place: Atlantic Ocean: West Antarctic...
TACACTCTTTCCCTACACGACGCTCTTCCGATCTTAAACATATTTTTTTTACTTAATATTTTAGAGTTTATTGATGCCAGTGTATTTTTTTCTGCAAGTTCAACCCATTTCTGCCTCTTACCTCTAACGTTATTTCTTATTAAAACTTTCGAGGAATTTTTCTTAGACAAAATAAATTCTAATATCTTTTTATCACTAGTATTTTTATTAATGATTATTTCTTTCGGTATTTGTTTAGACAAATAGTATTGCCCAATAAATATACTTAGAAGAGAGCTTTCGTTTATATTTTCATCAATTTCTGGAAAAAAAGTTTCACTACCAAAATTAACTCCATTTCTTATATTAAAGACTTGTATACAAGCTGTCTCAGATACGATAAAAACTGAAATTATATCTACATCACCGCTATCTCCGCTTATAGAACTTTGCTCACAAGTATGCCTAAGCGACTCAATTTGATCTCTGAAATTTGCTGCAGCCTCATATTTGAGGTCAACTGATGCTCTCTCCATCTTTAGTATTAGCGACTCAATAATTTCATTATTTTTTCCGTCAAGAAATTTCATTGACATATTGATGTCTGTTATATAATCGTCCTTATCTATTAGTCCAACGCATGGGGCAGAACATCTCTCAATTTGATATTGCAAACAAGGCCTAGTTCTGTTGTTAAAAAAAGAATCACTACACTGCCTAACTTTGAAAAGTTTTTGTAATGTATTTAACGCATCTCTTACAGAATAAACATTGGAATAAGGCCCAAAAAGCTTTCCATCTTTTTTCCTTTTCCCTCTATAAAAACTTAGTCTAGGGAAATCATGTTGAGTGTCTACATATATATAAGGGTAAGATTTATCGTCTCGTAATAAAATATTAAACCTAGGTCTGTGTTTTTTAATTTGAATATTTTCAAAGAGTAAAGCATCAGCCTCAGAATTAGTAATAGTTAAATCTATTGTAGATATCAGGCTAATCATTCTTTTAATTCTTGTAGAATGATTAGAATTTCTGAAATATGACGACACTCTTTTTTTAAGATTCTTAGCCTTACCAATATAAAGAATTTTTTTATCAGAATCATACATTTTATAAACACCAGGATTTGATGTCATATCTTTTAGACTATGCTTAATATCTTTAATGTCTATCAATTTTAATACCTAAGTAATACAGATCCCCATGTAAAACCACTTCCAAAGGCTTCTAATAATATTACTTGATCGCTCTTGATTCTTCCATCTTTTACTGCCTCATTCAACGCCAAAGGAATCGAGGCGGCTGAAGTATTGGCGTGTTTGTCTACAGTAACTACAACCTGATCTAAACTCATAGATAATTTTTTTGCTGCAGCTTTTATTATTCTTAGATTTGCTTGATGAGGAACCAACCAATCTATATCACTTTTTGTCATATTGTTAATACTAAGAGTCTCATCCACTAGTTTACTTAGTGTGTTTACTGCAACCTTAAACACTTCATTACCCTTCATTTTTATATGATTATTCTCTACAGATAACAAATCATTATATTTACCATCAGCGTGTATATGTGTCGATATAATTCCCGGCTCTGATTGAGCAGATAATATTACTGCTCCAGCGCCATCACCAAATAGCACGCATGTAGACCTATCATTCCAGTCTAATAAATTTGAGTACTTTTCAGCGCCAATAACTAAAATATTTTTATTTAAACCAGCTTTTATGTAATTATCAGCAATACTTACGGCGTAAACAAATCCCGTGCATGCGGCTTGGATATCAAAAGCAGGAGCCTTAATTTTCAACTTATTTTGCACTATACATGCCGTGCTAGGGAATATTTGATCTGGGGTTGTAGTAGCTACAATAATTAAATCAATATCTTCAGGTTGAATATTTGCGCTGCTTAAAGCATCAATTGAGGCTTGCACAGCCATTGAGGATGTAGTTTCGTTTTCTTCCGCTTTATGTCGTTGCTTAATCCCTGTTCTTTCAACAATCCATTCATCGGTTGTATCTACTGTTGACTCTAAATCTTTATTTGTAACAATTTTTTTAGGTAAATAGCCACCAGTACCAATAATTTTTGAAAACATAGTATTTAGCCCAAGATCTCTCTTAATTTAGTATCTATACATTTAGGAACATCTTTCTTAACCTCTTTTAAAGCTATCTGCAAAGAATTATTAAAAGCGAAAGAATCTGCCCCACCATGACTTTTGATGATTATACCTTTAAGCCCAAGAAGACTCGCCCCATTATATCTTCTAGGGTCAACAACTTTCTTAAATGAATTTAAAACTTTTGCAGCTGAAAGGCCTGCCATTTTTGTAAAAATACTTTTTTTAAATTCACTTTTTAATTTAGATGATATGAATTTTGCTATACCTTCGCTTGTCTTTAAAGCAATATTACCAACAAAACCATCACAGACTATTACGTCAATATCACCACAAAATATATCGTCACCCTCTACAAAACCAACGTAGTTCAGTTTACTGTTTACCAATAAGTCATTAGCTTCTTTTACCTGGGGATTACCTTTAATTGATTCTTCGCCAACATTTAGTAGACCCACAGTTGGATTAGAGTTTTCATCTAATACCATTGCTAAAACAGAACCCATGACTGCGAACTGATAAAGATGCTCCGCCTTACAACCAATATTTGCACCTAAATCTAATACATGCGTATGTCCGTTTAAAGATGGAAGCATACTCTCAATGGCAGGCCTATCTATTCCGTCCAGCGTACCTAAAATAAAGCGAGAAATAGCCATAAGAGCTCCAGTATTACCTGCGCTTACACAAGCCTGTGCTTTGTTATCTTTTACAGACTGGATTGCTAAGCTCATTGAAGATTTTTTTTTATGTCTTAACGCATGCGAAGGAGAATCTTCGCTTAAAACTTTTTCGTCAGTGTGGATAATCTCAATATTTTTCAATAACTGACTATCAAAAATATCTAAAAAATTTGATATTATTTTCTTATCACCGTACAGATCAATTTTTACATCTCTGTTAACTAAAAGAAATTCTTTTACTGAAGGCATTATAATTTTTGGGCCACCATCACCACCCATTGCATCTACAGCGATTCTAGTTTCTTTAGTCATATTTATATAAAAATATTACTTAAATTTAATTATCTTCGTTGTTAGAACTATCTTCAGATTTAGGTATAATCACTTGGCTGCCTTTGTAGAAACCATTTTTAGAAACATGATGTCTCATATGAGTTTCTCCAGAAGTAGGGTCTTGAGAAAGTTTAGGTAAGTCAAGATTGTCATGAGATCTTCTCATGCCTCTTTTTGATTGGGTTTTCTTGCTTTTTTGAACAGCCATAATAAGATCCTTTAATTTAAATTAACCTTGGTTTTATCATAAAATTTTGAAGATTATACAGGAAAAAGACATGAAAAAGAAAAAAATAATTCTTGGGAGCAGTTCTAAGTTTAGAAAATCGCTAATGAGTGAATTAAATATAGATTTTGACTGTATTTCTCCTGATATCGACGAAACAAGGCTTTCTAAAGAAAAAGCCGAAAATATGGTTATAAGGCTTGCGATAGATAAAGCAAAGAAAATATGTGGCTTAACTGATAATAGCTTAATAATTAGTTCTGATGCTTGCGCTTCATGTGAGGGAAGAATACTCGGCAAACCATTATATAAAAATATCGCTATCGAATATCTTGAGTATATTTCTGAAAAAACTATTATTTTCCATACGGGCTTATGTGTTATGGATTCTAACAACATGGCGTATAAGACTGATATTGCAAAATATACGATAAAAATAAAAAAACTTAGCAAGAAAGATATTCTCCAATACGTTGATACCCACGAACCTTATAATTCTTCAGCAGCATTTAGGTATGAGGTTGCTAAAGATTTACTTGTAGAAGAATTCATTGATTTAGAAAATGATATATCTGGGCTAATTGGACTACCTCTTAAAAAGCTCAAAGTTATTCTAAATTATTACGGAGTATAAGAATAACTCTCTATTATTGATGGGATTTTAAAAACTTCTCAAGATCCTGGGTCAAATTGCACTCCACTGTTTTAATTGTATTTTGATCTGGCAAATAAAACCCAATTGACGAAGAGTGTAAGAATATTCGGTTTAATCCATTTTTTTTATATATTTTATTAATATCCCAGTTTCCATACCTGTCATCACCTATCACAGGATGGTCTAGCATTGCGCAATGCTTTCTTATCTGATGGTATCTTCCAGTAATAATATTAACTTCCAGAAGTGTTGAGTTTTTATATAATTTAATTATATTGAATTTTGAAATAGCCTTACTAGTTTTATTGTTTCTAACCAAATCCACAGCATTATCTTTAACAGCCGGGTCCCACAGACCATCAACTAAACACATATATTTCTTTTCTAGCTTATTGTTATCAATCTGACTCGTAAAATACTTAAGCGCTCTGAAGTTCTTCGTAATAATGATGCACCCACTAGTATCTTTGTCTAACCTATGGATTAAGTCGACTCTCTCGCAATCACTTCTCACTAACCTCATTATATCTATTAACCCGTACCCAATATTTGTTCCTGAATGAACAGCAAATGACGAAGGCTTATTAAAGACAATAATATCCTCGTCTTCATATACTATATTTTCAAGAGTTTTATCAATCATCTCTTGAGATATTGTCGGCTTTAACTGCTCGGATGTTGTATATGGAGGAATTCTAACAATATCCTTCACATTGAGTTTTGTGCTGGCTTTTGCCCTAGAGCTGTTAACCCTAACCTGCCCGGTTCTAATTAACTTATAAACATGGCTTCGCGGAGTATTTTTTATATACGACATTAAGAAATTGTCTAATCTTTGGCCGTTGTTAGCTAAGCCAATAGTTTCTTTTGTCGCTTTATTTTTAACTATCATTAGGTATAAGCCTTTTAGTATTTGAGAGAATTTGCCGAATTATCATAAGACTGTTATATTAGCAGGAAGAGGATGATATAGAAATCAAGAATATAACCTCAAATGAATTATGAAATTTCGCAAATAACGGAATTTCTTTAATGAAACTAATAGTCAATCATAAAGTGTGATGAGAAGATAAGTGGAAAAATTACTTAGCAATTACTTAAATATAATATATATAATAAAGCTTTTAGAGCCTCTAAAGCTCAAAGCTACTTCTCTTACTCATTATTGCTTAATAAATAGGAAAAATAATGAAAAGAATTTTAATAAATGGCACTCAACAAGAAGAGTTGAGAGTAGCTTCGGTCAATGGTCAAAAATTATACGATTTAGATATAGAGCACAAATCTCGTAGTCAAGACAAAGGTAATATCTATAAAGCAGTAGTTACAAGAGTTGAGCCAAGCTTAGAGGCTGCTTTTGTAAATTTTGGTGCTGAACGCCATGGCTTTCTCCCTCTAAAAGAAATTTCTAAAGAATATCTTAAAAATGAAACTTTTGACAAAAAAAGTGGCATTAAAGAAATGCTTAAGGAAGGACAAGAGCTAATTGTTCAAATAGAAAGAATTGAAAGAGGAAACAAAGGAGCCGCTCTAACTACTTTTATTAGTTTAGCAGGAAAGTATTTAGTTTTAATGCCAAACAACCCAAAAGCTGGCGGAGTCTCTAGAAGAATTGAAGGCACAGACAGAAAAGAGGTTAAGGATAACCTTGATAATCTAAAAGATATTAAAGATGGTGGAAATATCATTAGAACAGCTGGTGTTGGAAAAACATTAGAAGAACTTCAATGGGATCAAGATTATTTAGTCACTCTTTGGGAAAATATAGTGCAGTCTTCAAAAGAGAAAAGTGCGCCCTTCTTAATATATAGAGAAAGCAATATCATAATAAGAACTCTGAGGGATCACATGGATGAATCAGTAGATGAAATCCTGGTGGATAATCAAGATGTCCATGATATGGCAAAAGAGTTTTTAGAGTTCTCAATGCCGCTTCAAACGAATAAATTAAAATTGTATAGCGATAACACTCCGTTATTTAATAAATACCAAATTGAGAATCAAATTGAAACTGCTTTTAGTAGAGAAATATCATTACCGTCTGGTGGATCTATAGTCATTGATCACACAGAAGCTCTTATATCGATAGATATAAATTCTGCAAGGTCAACCAAAGGAAGCGATATTGAAGAAACTGCACTCAATACTAATCTTGAAGCTGCTGAAGAAATAGCTAGGCAATTAAGGATAAGAGATTTAGGTGGGCTGCTAGTAATAGATTTTATTGATATGCTAGCTATAAAAAATCAAAAAGCTGTTGAAGAAAAAATAAAAGAAGCGGTGAAGGTTGATAGAGCTAAAGTCCAATTTGGAAAAATTTCTAGATTTGGATTATTAGAAATGTCTAGACAACGACTAAGGCCTTCTTTAAGAGATTCTTCTGAAGAGATATGTCATTTTTGCGACGGCATAGGAAGAGTAAGAAATATAAAATCTATGTCTCTAGCAATTTTAAGGTTAATAGAAGAAGAGTCATTAAAAGTAAACACAAGTAAAGTTATAGCAGAGCTGCCAATACAGATTGCCTCATACCTAATGAATGAAAAAAGAAATGAAGTTAATAACATTAATACAAATAATAAAGTTAGTATAATCATCATACCTAGCGCGGAATTAGAAAGCCCTAAGTATAAATTAACAAGGTACAGAAGTGATAATGACGAAACTGCAAGCAAATCTAGCTATGAACTAATAGAGAAAAAAACAACTCCTGCGTATGATTTTGAAGAAAAAGATAAAGTGCAGCCAGTAGAGCCAACAGTTAAAGGAATTAGACCTAAAAAACCAATTCCCATAAAAAAAACAAATTCGATTATTAAGATTGTACTGTCTATAAAAAATATTTTTTTTGGAAACACTGGATCTGCGACTAGCGAGAAAGCGAAAACAAAGAATTTCAATCCTAATTACAAAGGCAGGAAGTTTAATAAAAATTATAAACCTAGAAATAAATACGCTAGATCAAAAAATTATAATAATAAAAAGGATAGCGTAGCTAAAGATAACGTAGCGAAGTAGTTGAAAATAACTCAGTTAAGCAAGCTTATTTGGAAGTCTCTTTTATAAGGGCTTCCACTGCATTTTTAAAGATAGTATTTTGATTTTTGTAACAATAGTATTCTAGCCATATTTGGGCTCTGTCATAACCTATGTTCTTGAGATGTATCTTCTCTATAAGAAAATTATGCGACGATATGAATCCTGCCATCCAGCTACTATATACAATCTTTTCATCTGGTAAAGAATTAATATAAGTACTGCATTTCGTTAAACCTATACCTCTAATCTCGCCATCAGAAAAAACAAGATTTGAATTAAAGATAAATAAAGACGCTATTATTAATTTTTTCATTATTTTAATTGGTGCGCCCGGAGAGATTCGAACTCCCGACCCCTTGGTTCGTAGCCAAGTACTCTATCCAGCTGAGCTACGGGCGCAAATTATCCACAACAACTTTTGTTGTATTTTGTTAACCTCCAGTAATTATATGGCCAAGGAACAATAAATCCTACTATTAAAACTGGAGCTACTGATGAAATAGAAATCATAAGACTTCCTTCAAGTATAATATCAGTAATATTCATTGCAAACTCCATCGCGACCATGCTGATTATACTCATACCAGTTGCCATTTTTATAGCGTCTTTAAAATTCATACTTCTCATCAGCAATAATGTTTCGAATAAAATGCTCGTTAAAATACCATTAATAATAGCTATTGGCATAATTATTAAAATAGATTTAATCTCTGTAAAAATTTGAAAATACAATATTGTTCCAAAGTCTCCTATAGAACACCCTATAAGACATATAAAAGTATTAAAAGCAGAGCTAGTCCATTTATCTTTTTGGCACCAAAATTTCATTTCATTATCCAGGTGGCCAGTTAAATTCTCTTCCGCCAAGAATATGAATGTGTAAATGAAAAACTTCTTGCCCAGCATCCTCACCATTATTAATGTTTACTCTAAAAGCATCATCAATATTTAATTTTACGGCTACTTTTTTAACTGTAAGCATAAGATGCGCTAATAAATCTTTATCTTCATCTGTGCAGTCACTTAATTTTGGTATAGGTTTTTTTGGAATTAAAAGTACGTGTATTGGCGCTTGAGGGTTAACATCATTTATTGCTATACAGAAATCATCTTCGTAGATAATTTCCGAAGATATTTCACGGTCAATAATTTTTTGGAATAATGTTTTATTACTCATATTTTTAAGAATAACACTTATGTATTTTTTTTCTAAATTAAGATAGTTGAGCTTTAACATGTAATTTAAACACAATGAAAAAAACTGGTCTTCCACTATTTAAGTGGCGGAGAGAGAGGGATTCGAACCCTCGATACAGTTACCCGTATAACACCTTAGCAGGGTGCCGCTTTCGACCACTCAGCCATCTCTCCTTGACGCTTTACAAATTTACGCTTGGTCAGAACTCTCAGCATCATCTTGTGATTGCTTTGAGTTTTTATCATGTATCCTGTCATAGACTTCTTCTCTATGAACAGAAATTGTCTTTGGTGCATTTACACCTATTCTGACTTGAGAACCTTTTATTCCGAGGACTGTAACAGAAACATCGTCACCAATCCTTAGAGACTCTCCAACTCTGCGTGTTAAAATTAACATCGCTCCTCCTGTTATTACTTATTCAAGTAATTTATTATTATTATAATTGCAGTCTACTACATACTACATATTATGGAATAACTCTACAAGAGTGGCCTATTGATCGAGCCCAAAAGCTTTGTGAAGTACGTTTACAGCGATATCAAGATTCTCTTCATCTGTAACTATTGATATCTTAATCTCTGATGTGGAAATCATACTTATATTTATTTTATTTTCTGCTAACACCGCGAACATTTTACTAGCAATACCTGCATGGGTTCTCATACCAACACCTACCATAGATATTTTAACTATTTTATCACTTCCCTCGACTTTTTTCGCATTAAGTTTTTGTGAACTCTCTTTTAAAGATTTTTTTGCCTCTTTATAATCATTCCTGGGAACAGTAAATGTAAAATTCGCTAAACCATCTTCCCCAACATTCTGTACAATCATATCTACATCAATATTACAATCTGCTATAGGCCCTAGTATTAAAGACGCGATACCAGGCTGATCAGGCACCCCTCTGATAGTCAGTTGAGCCTCATCCTTATTAAAAGCAATGCCTGAAATAATAGCTTTCTCCATTTGCTCGCCATTCTCTGTCTTAACTAATGTTCCTGTGCCGTCCTCAAATGCAGAAAGTACTCTTATTCCCACGTCGTATTTACCTGCAAACTCGACTGCTCTTGGTTGCAAGACTTTCGATCCTTGGCTAGATAGTTCCAACATTTCTTCAGTAGTGATTCTATCAATTTTTTTCGCGCCCGGTGATATTCTTGGGTCAGTAGTATAAACACCATCAACATCTGTATATATTTGACATTCATTTGCATCTAATGCAACAGTGATGGCTACTGCTGATGTGTCAGAGCCCCCTCTTCCTAGAGTAGTGGTATCACCGTCTTTTGTAATACCTTGAAAACCAGCAACCACAACAATCATACCCTTGCGAAGATACTTTTTAATAATAGAATTATTAATAGACAAGATTCTCGCTTTATTAAAAACAGAATCTGTAATAATACCAGCTTGTGGCCCGGTTAAAGAAATAGCATCATATCCTTTCTTTATTAATGTTAATGCCAATAGTGATATTGTAACTTGCTCGCCTGTAGAAACTAGAGTATCAAGTTCTCTCCCCGATACATCAGGATCAATTGATTGCGCTAAATCTAATAGCCTATTAGTTTCACCACTCATGGCAGACACAACCACAACAAGATCATTTCCTTTGTTCTTTTCAGAAATAATTTTATCTGCTACAGATGATATTTTTTCAATAGTTCCTATTGATGTGCCACCATATTTTTGAACAATAATGGACATAACCTAACTTTCCTTACTTTGTATTAATTGCAATATATTATTTTCTATAATAGTAACCATATCGCTAACTTTACCATTATATTCTAACCCTGCTTGAGCAAGATCATCTCTTCCACCACCAGTAGACCCAATATCAGTATTTATCATATTTATAATTTCTTTAGCAGTTATTGCGTTAGAACAATCTTTTGTTACCAGCGAATATATTTCAAGTTTAGAATTATTTTTTTGAATAATCGTCAAAACTAAATGACTTTCTGAAGACTTAATATCTTCTAATATATTTTTTAAGACTTTTCCATCAACATAGTCTTGATTAATAACATGGACATTGTATATACCTTGTAATTTTTTATTATTAATAATATCTAGAATCTTGAGATTATTTATTTCTTTCAGTAACGCTAAATTTTCTTTTTTTAATTTCTTATTATCACTCAAGGCAGCATCAATCTTACTTAATAAATTATTGTCTTGTGTGTTTAATAACTGGCAAATCTCTGACACCAAGTCATCTCTTTTTGATAAATAATCATTTGCTGCCATACCTGTAATAGCCTCTATTCTTCTTGTTCCCGATGAAACACTTGATTCAGATAATATTTTAAATACACCTATATCTCCAGTGTTATTTACATGTGTTCCCCCACATAGCTCTACAGATACTTTATCAAAACTCAATACTCTGACCTCATCATCATATTTTTCACCAAATAGCGCTATTGCTCCGCTTTCTAGGGCCTCTTCTTTGCTCATTAACTTAGTTTCCGCTTTTATATTTTGATCAATAAAGCTATTAACGTCATCCTCTATTTTTCTTAACATTAACTTATCTATAGGTTTATCTGCACTAAAATCAAATCTTAATTTTTCATCTGATACCAATGACCCTTTTTGCATAACATCTTCACCAAGAGTTTTTCTCAATACAGAATGTAATAAGTGTGTAGCAGAATGATTTAATTTAATTCTATCTCTTTTCTCTTTGTCAATCTCAGCTACAACTTCTTCTTGGACGTTTAAGGAGCCATCTATTTGTTTGCCAAGGAGCAAATATGCATCTCCTCTTTTTTTAACATCATAAACTGTAAATTTACCATTATCTGAATAAAGCATTCCAGAATCTCCAATTTGACCACCAGACTCAGCATAAAAAGGGCACGTATCAACAATAATATAACCTTTCTGGTCTTGGCTAATACTTTCTTTATTTTCCCCATCTATAAAGATATCTAATATCTTGCAATTATTTACATAGTCAGAATACCCAGTAAAATGTGTTGCAAGTTTCGTGATGATATCTAGATCTCCAACAGCATTAAATTTGTTTGTTTTTTTACTATTAGCTTTTTGTTGCTGCATTAATTTTTCAAACACAATCATGTCTACTGTAAAATTTTTCTCCAATGCTATTGTAGATGTTAGATCAACTGGAAATCCATACGTGTCATAAAGTGAAAATAATAATTCGCCTGGGATTTTTTTATCACCGCCTTGCAATATAATTTTTTTAATATTTTTATCTAAAATATCCAAACCTATATCTAAAGTCTCTATAAATTTATTAATTTCAGCAGTGAGTACTTTTCTAATAAGATCGTAATTGTTAATCTCTGAATACTGTTTATCCAGAGTATTAATAAAAATAGGTATGACGTCTAAAAACTTACTAGTTTCTAGGTTTATTTTTTGAGAATGTCGAATTGCCCTTCTTATAATTCTTCTCAAGACATAACCATGTCCTTCGTTAGAAGGCTTTACGCCTTCTGTGACCAAAAAAGAAATTGACCTGATATGATCAGCTATAACTTTCATAGAGCTGGTTTCAGCATGGTATTTTTTATCCACATTACTTTTAATGTGTTGCAACATAGGTGCAAACAAATCTGTACCATAGTTACTATGTTCGTTTTGCATAACAGCGCAAATTCTTTCAAGACCCATTCCTGTATCTACAGAGGGCGCAGGAAGATCAATTATTTTGTCTTTTGATAATCTATTATACTGCATGAATACAAGATTCCATATTTCAACATACCTTTCGCCCTCATCTCCTTTTCCTGGAGGCATACCTTTATAATTCTCACCAAAATCGTAAAATATTTCCGTACATGGGCCACATGGCCCTGTGTCACCCATACTCCAAAAATTATCATCCGTACTAATTACAGACAATCTGCTCTCCTTAACACCAATTTTATTTAGCCATATTTCCTTGGCTTCTAAATCAGAATTATGGACAGTTATCCATAGTCTCTCAGGGGATATTTTTAATTCATTTACTAAAAAATCCCAGGCATAATTGATTGCTTCTATTTTAAAATAATCTCCAAAACTAAAGTTTCCAAGCATTTCGAAAAACGTATGGTGCCTATTTGTAAACCCTACATTATCAAGATCATTATGTTTCCCTCCAGCTCTTATACATTTTTGACTTGTTACAGCTGATTTAATTTTTGATTCTTTTATGCCTAGAAAAATATCCTTAAATTGAACCATGCCAGCATTTGTAAACAATAATGACTTATCATCATTTGGTGGCAATATGGGGCTTGAGCCTAGGTAAGTATGACCTTTTGACACAAAGTAATTAATAAATTTACTTCTAATTTCTTCGCTATTATTTTTCATATAATTTCAATGTCTTGTACGTTGCTTATAACTTCCAAAATAATATTATTATCAAATCCTTTAGATCTAAAATGATTTATAAGTTTCATTAATACCTTTTGATCACTAATATCTTTATCTAGTATCTTGTATTTTACTAATTCAGACAGAACATCTCTGTCATCTATAAAATAATGCGCATTATTATTAATTAATTCTGAACTAATACCGTTAGACTCAAGCTCATATATTATTTTTCTCGAGCTGTAACCAGTATTTTGCCTATATCTTATATATTCTTGCGTATATCTTTCGTCTGACTGAAATCCTCCGTCTTGCAGGTCTTTTAGCACTTTATTGATAAGATCTACACCTAGGTTTTTATTTACTAACTTATTATAGATTTGAAATTGAGAATGCTCGCGCATAGCAAGGTATTTTTTAGCTAAATTCAAGCATTTCTCATAATCAGACATTCTTCTATTCTTTTTTACCCTTTTTTGTTTCTTTTTTAACACTGTCAGGCTTAATTTTTTCAACTTTAGTATTATTATCTGGGAGTATTATTTTATATAATTGCTCTTCAATAGTTTTGAGAATCTCTGGGTTTTCCTTAAGATAAGTCATAGAATTATCTTTTCCCTGACCTATCTTATTTCCTTCGTAACTATACCAAGAGCCAGCTTTTTCAATAATGTTATGTTCAACGCCAAGATCTATGATTTCCGCTACCTTACAGATCCCTTCGCCATATCTTATTTCAAATTCAGCAATCTTAAATGGCGGAGCTACTTTATTCTTCACAACTTTTACCCTAGTCTCATTACCCAGTATTTCATCACCTTTTTTTATAGCCCCTATTCTTCTTATATCAAGTCTTACAGACGAATAAAATTTCAAGGCATTTCCACCAGTTGTAGTCTCGGGATTACCAAACATAACGCCTATTTTAAGTCGAATTTGGTTTATAAATATAACCAAAGTATTTGATTTCTTTATAGATCCAGTTAATTTTCTTAGAGCTTGTGACATCAATCTTGCTTGCAAGCCCATGTGGCTTGCTCCCATCTCACCTTCTATTTCAGCCCTTGGAGTTAACGCCGCTACAGAATCTATAACAATAATATCTATAGCATTTGAGCTAATCAGCATATCTGTAATTTCTAGAGCTTGCTCCCCAGTATCTGGTTGCGACAGGAGAAGGTTATCTACATTCACACCTATCTTTTCGGCATACCCTGGATCCAATGCGTGCTCAGCATCAATAAATGCTGCGGTACCACCTAATTTTTGACATTCTGCTATAACTTGTAATGTTAAGGTTGTCTTGCCAGATGACTCAGGACCATATATCTCTACAACTCTGCCTTTTGGTAAGCCACCTATTCCTAATGCTTGGTCCAAAGTAAGAGATCCTGTGGAAATAACTTCTATTTTCTCCCTAGGACCCTCGTCGCCCATTCTCATTACCGCTCCTTTTCCAAACTGTCTTTCAATTTGACCTATAGCTGCTTTTAGGGACTCTACTCTATCATCTGACATAATTGTTTCCTGTATTTTGTTAAAATAAATTATTGCATAATTTTTGTCTTATTGTGTCTTAATATCAGCCACACAATCAAGAATTATTTGGATACCTTTTTCTGCTGCCAAATATCTTATTTCGCTTCTACTGCCTTCAAATAAATATTTTTTCTGTATATTACGCCCAAATATATCAATATAAGAAAAATATACTGTTCCTACAGGTTTTTCATAGCTACCACCTTCAGGCCCAGCAACTCCAGTTATACTTAAGCAAAGATCTGATCTCACCAATTTAAGTGTTGATAATGACATTTCGTTAGCAACAATTGAGCTCACAGCACCGTGCTTCAAAAGGGATTCTTTACTAACACCGAGAGTCTCTTTTAAGCTATTGCTATATGTAACTACGGCGCCCGAAAACCATAGAGAGCTCCCATTAAAATCAGTACATAATTTAGAAACTAAACCACCTGTACAAGACTCACACAATGATATTTTTAGATTTTTTTGAACTAAGGCTTTGCTCAAATCTTTTAATATCTTATCGAAATTAATTAGCATATTATTATAAAAATATTTATTTATTTTCTATATAAACACATTATAGGTTAAAAAAATTTTATATGAAAAGTTTTTGGGATAAAGCGATAGAAAAACACAGAAAAGGTAAAGGCATAAAGCATAAAACTGCTAGAGGCCCTAAAACAAAAGCTTCTGCAATTTATGGTGGTATGGGAGAAAGAGAAATACAGATAAAATTAGAGCTTCTCTTGGATCCTATCATATCAAATCAAAAAGGAGTCCTAGTGCCAGCTAAAAACCTATGTGTATTTAATATGCAAGATCAAGAAAGGTTCATAAAGACAGTTGATAGGATATCCGAAACTAACGTTGAGCTTGCTTATAATTTTTGTTATCACGGAGTAGAGTCACTAAAGTGTCTTGACGAATCACAATGGGACGACTGGATAAATGAGATCATAAAAAAAAATGATGATAGTGGTATTGATGAATCTATAAAGCTAATGAATAATATTACATTATACTCTGATGAATTAGCTGGGTCTTCGTCAAGTATTAATTTTATAGATTTTTCTAAAACCATAGAATCTCTTTTAACAGGTCTCAACGGAAGACCTTTGAAAGTTGAGGTTGCAGAAGAAATATATACTGATACTGAGACAATTTTCTTACCAGAAAGAATATCTACTGAGGATACAAAAGAGAAAAACTTTCTTCTAATAAAGGCTAGCGCGATCCATCTATGGGCACAAACCTACTACGGGACCTGGAGAATTAATAAAGATGATTTTAATGCTTTTGAAGACAAAGAAAAAGCTATTAAAGCTTACCATTTCCTAGAGACAATAAGATTAGATGAGAAGATAAAAAAGGAACTGCCGGGTGCAGGAAGAATACTTGAGGAATTAAACCCTAAAGATAACCTAGGATTAATATCAAAAAACTTTAAAAATGCTATAAAAATTTTATCAAAAGACTTTTCTGACCACAAAGACTCCTTAAGCTTAATAGATTCTATTTTAAATGACTTAGATAAAATACCGTCATCTTCATACGCAGGCAATTTAAGACTTGATAGTGTTGGAGGTATTGCTGATGAGAGAATTAATCAAGATAAAGTTAATTTTGAAAAAGCCCTCGAAGAAATGCATGAGCAATGGAAAAAAGTTGAAAATAATTCTCAGGATAACGATAATAGTGACGATAAAAACCAAGGAAGTGAAAAAACTTTTTCTATAGAAAAAAATAATAACAATGATGAGTACGATATTGCCTTAGAGTACGGAGATAACAGTATAACGCCACCAGAAAATATAAAACAAATTATGGATTCTATAATACAAGACTTTGGAGAAATTCCCGAAGAATATTTGGAGCCAGCTGGGGATGGCGGTTATAATAAAGATGAAGAAAAAAATGAGACGGTTAACGATTATGATAACTCAGACTACAACCATCTATACAATGAATGGGATCATGCAACACAAAAATATAGGAAAAACTGGTGTAAGTTAAATGTAAAGACTATAGAGGGTATAAATAATAACTTCATAAATGAAACTTTAAGTAAGCACAGAGGTTTGCTTAAAAATTTAAATAGAACTTTTGAAGCCCTAAGACAGGATGAAAAAAGACTTAGGAAGCAAAATAATGGCGACGATATAGATATAGACGCGTTTATTGATGCTTACATAGATTTAAAACAAGGTAACGAAGTGGATGAGAAATTATTTACAAAACTTAATAAGGTTGATAGAAATGTGGCTGTTATGTTCATGATAGATATGAGTGGCTCAACATCTGGTTGGGTAAATAAAATGGAAAAAGAATCTTTGGTCCTGCTTTGCGAGTCTCTTGAGATTCTTGGCGACACTTATTCCATATATGGGTTTTCAGGAAAAACTAGAAATAACTGCGAAGTATTTAAAATAAAAGATTTTGATGAAAAATACGATAAGTCTGTGAAAGATAGAATAAGCAACATTGAAGCGATGGATTACACAAGAATGGGTGCAAGCATAAGACATTCAACCATGTTATTAAGCCAGGTAGAAGCAAAAACAAAACTACTTATAACATTATCAGATGGAAAACCAGATGATGTTGACGGTTACAGAGGGACTTATGGTATAGAAGATACTAAAAAAGCTTTAATAGAGGCTAGGTATCTTGGGATACATACTTACTGCATAACAATAGATGACGAGGCAATGGACTATTTACCATATATGTATGGCAAAACAAATTTTGCAGTAATTAATCAAGTAGACAAACTACCAATGAAAGTTTCAGATATATACAGAAAAATAACAGCATAAATATGAAAAAAATAATAGTAATAATAGCATCAGTATTTTTTATAACAGCGTGCCAAAATAATATTTTGAAAAATATTACGAAATCTGATATTGATATCATTACTGAGATACATATCAATAATGCAAAGAGTGAAATAGAAGATTTAATTATTAAACTTTATAAGATAAACCCAGTTTATATAAAAAAGAACGAGAAATTCAATAGTGTTTCAGAGGTAATAATTGATGTATTTAAAGTAATTGATGTTGAAAAAATAGACAGAACAGGACAAGAAAATATTGATTTAATACTAAAAGGTTTTGAAGAAGATTTTAGTGGTGATAGAATATATTTTATTACTAAAGGCTTATACGGGATGATTTACGCATCATATGATTATAAAGAAAAGTTTTATTTAACTGATCAGAAATTAAGCTCAAAAAAAATTATGAATACTGCTATTAATCTTGAAACTCTAGTGTGGAGATTAAGTAATACTAAAGTAAACAATATACTTTTAATAAAAACAAATAATACTGACGGCCTGAAGATGAATTTAAGTTTTGAGCGTCTATTTGGAAAACTAATTAATAACCAAGAAAATATGGCGAGAATAATATCTTCGCAAGAGGGCAGAATGATTCAAAAAGCTGCAAAAAATATAGTCTCTACCATATTTTTACCTATAGGCTTTTAGATGAAAAAAATATTAATTATTTATTATAGTAAGAATGGCGCTATAGAGAAAATGTCTGAGAAAATATCTAGAGGCATTAATTCTGTAGAAAACACAGAAGCGGTAATCAGAACCTTGCCTGATATTAAAGACCATAGTGATGCTATTGCTAATAAGAATAATATTCTATATGCAATTAATGAAGATTTGGAGAATTGTGATGGCCTTATACTTGGTTCACCAACTTACTTTGGTAATATGGCGGCCCCTATGAAATTCTTTTTGGACGGCACTTCTGCTGAGTGGTTTAACAACACACTGTCAGGAAAGCCAGCTGGCGTATTCACTTCTTCATCAAGCATGCATGGCGGTCAAGAAACCACATTAATCACTATGATGATTCCTTTATTGCATCATGGGATGGTAATATCAGGGATTCCATATAGTGAAAAAGAATTGCATGATACGCGTACTGGAGGAAGTCCCTATGGCCCTACTCACTTTTCTGGCGATAAAGACAATAATTTATCAACACATGAGATAAAATTATGTACTTCATTCGGATCGAGGATTGCAAATATAGCAAAAAAATTATGAATAAATTAGCAGCCTATGAGTACATAACATATATATCTTTGGTAATAATGATCCTAGTGATAGCTTCATGGAACGCTTTAATAAATCCATCTGAAAATATACCTCGTATACTGCCAACTATAATATACAACATACCCCTATTGGTTTTAATGCATAAATTAAAGTCAAATGCATTCGGAACCTACATAATGACTTCGTATGTGATGCTATTATATTTTGTAGCAGGAATAGGAAGCATAGCCAGCGAACATACAATTTATTTAGGTATGATTATATCTATTCTTAGTCTTGCAATTTTTATTAGCGCGATACTGTACGTAAGAGAAAAAAATAAAACATTAGTCAAAAAAACTACTTAAGCTTTTAATACTAATTTTTTTGTTAGTAGATAGAGAGTGGTATCCAATCTTATGAATATTTTTTATTAAAGACACGAGGTCTCTATCTTTTCTGTTTAATAAGTAACGACTAACATCTAAAGAAATATTATATTCTTTTTCATAGATAATTTTATTTAAAATTTTTTCTTTTATATGGTCATCAGGATTATTTATTTTATAAACTAGCCCCCAGGATAACCTTGAATGCAAATCTTTTAAATTTATTTTATTTAAAACCAAACTAGAAGATGAAGTATAAATTATCTTTTTAGAATTATCTAAAGCCTTGTTAATCATTTTAAAAAAACTATACTCCCAGTCTTTGATCCCAAATATAAAATCAATATCATCGATACATATCAAATCATAATCACAAAAATTATTAATAATTTCTGGATCAAATAATCTATAATCCTTCATAGGAAGATAAATACATTTTTTCTCAATACTTGAAAAATGATTATTAGCGGAATATAAGAGATGTGACTTCCCTGTGGATTGTTCACCCCATATATAGATTTGATTATTTTTATTAGAAAAAATATTTTTTATATCTTCTGTTATCTGCGTATTTGAATCATTATTGGAATAATAACTTTCAAAAGTCTGCTTTATGTTTTGTTGATAAGGTAGGATTAATTGATTCATATTTGCGATGTGTATTTAATATTTTTATACGAGAAACTTTTTCTATAATTATATATATATTCTACAGCACTAAAGACTGTTGTTAATACTACTGCATTAATTATATCTTGCATATATGTTAAGTTCACAATATTTGCTAGAAAAAGTATACAGAACATTACTAAAGTAAACTGCACAAAAGTATTTACCTTACTTAAAAAAATTGGGTTTACGGCTTGTAGATTTTTGTTATGATTTAACGCTGTTCCTATAATTATAACTATATCTCTCAAGAGAGTTATATAAAAAATATAGTCTGGCAGCACATCGGTATAACACAACATATAAAATGACGTATTAATCATTGTTTTATCTGCTAAAGCATCTAAATATCCTCCTACTAATGACTCACATTTTAAATATCTTGCTAAAACACCATCAATAACATCCGTAGCTCCCATGAATAAAAATATTAATATAGCAATGTGATAAGATTTATTTAATACTAAAACAATAAACACTGGTATTAATAAAATTCTTAATCCGCTTATTATATTTGGTATATAATTCATACATACATCTTAATAAATAAAAATTTAAATTAATACATTCTTGAGAAAAAAATAAATGCTAAATAAAAAAAGTACAAATAATCAAAAGGTTACATACGAAAAAGCAGGCGTTTCTATTGAAAATGCAGATAAATTAATAGAAAGAATCAAACCCATGGCTAAAAAAACATGTGATTCTAACGTAATAGGCAGTATTGGTGGCTTTGGAGCAATGTATGACATATCAAAATTAAAATACAAGCATCCTGTGCTTATATCAGGCACAGACGGCGTAGGTACAAAATTAAAATTAGCTATAAAACTAAAAAAATTAGATTGGATAGGGATAGATTTAGTGGCAATGTGCGTAAATGATATAATTTCCCAAGGAGCTAAGCCACTGTTTTTTTTAGATTATTATGCCACAGGTAAGCTTAATGCAGAAAAATGTTTTGATGTTATTAAAGGAATAGCGAATGGGTGTAAGCAAAGTAGAATGTCTTTAATAGGTGGTGAAACAGCAGAAATGCCAAAGCTTTATAAGAGTGGTGATTTTGATATTGCTGGATTCTGCGTAGGAATAGCAGAAAAGCAAAAATTACTTCCAAAAAAGAATATTAGTAAAAAAGATTGCATTATTGGGATAAAATCAAGTGGACTGCATTCGAACGGCTACTCACTAGTAAATCACATGCTAGATAAAAAAAAGATACGTTTAAATGATAAAATTGGTAGCCAGACTTTAGGATCCCTGCTAATTAAGCCAACAAAAATATATACGGAAATATTAAATATCAATTCTTTTAATAAAATAAAAGCTATAGCGCATATTACTGGGGGCGGGTTGACAGAAAATATCCCACGTATTTTACCTAATAATATAAATGGATTAATAGATTTTAAAAAGATTAATATGCCAAAAGTTTTTTCACATATTCAGGACCGAGGTAATATTGATAATCAAGAGATGTTGAAAGTATTAAATTGCGGAATAGGAATGACTTTAGTAGCAAATAAAAATGATGCCCAATCTATAATAAATGATCTTAAGAAGCTAAAATTAAATTCAAGTATTATTGGAAATATTGTTGATGGCAAAGGGAAATCACGCATAGATTACATTAATATATAATTATGACTACAGTAAGCATACTTTTTTCAGGCAGAGGCTCAAATGCAGAATCAATAATTAAATCTATTTACGATAAAAAATTAAATTTTAACCTAAAAAAGGTTGTGTGCAATAATATTGATGCTGCGGGGATCTCAAGTTTAAAAAAATATAATATTGAGATTTCAGTAATTGATGAAAAATCTTATAAAGATAAAGATGTTTATAATGCGGATCTTGAGAAAATATTAGACCCAGATGATAATGAAATTCTTCTGTTATGTGGTTACATGAGTAAAATACCTGAACACATAATTAATTCATACAGGGGAAATGTTATTAATATTCACCCCTCATTACTTCCTAAGTACAAAGGCCTTAACACCCATAATCAAGTAATTTCAAATAAAGACCAGTATCATGGTTGCTCTACACATTATGTGACAAATAATATTGATTGCGGGCCTGTAATAGCGCAATACACTATTCCTATTGCAAGTAATGAAAATGCTTCACAGATAGCAAAAAAATTATTAGGCTTTGAACATATATTATTTTTTAACACACTTAAAATGCTTGAGAATAATTATATAAAACTAGTTGAAAATAAAATATTTTATAAAGGCGTCCCATTATTGAAACCTATAAATTTTAATTAAAGTTTTTTATGGTCTAAACACGGGAAGTTTTTTCTAAGATTTTTTAAAGAATTCATATCTATAGTTGAAATAATTACACCAGATTTACTTTTTATGATGTCCAAAGTCTCACCCCATGGGTTTACAATCATGGAGTGCCCATAAGTTTCTCTCCCGCTAATATGGTAACCACCTTGCGCACTTGAAGCAAAATATACAAGATTCTCAATAGCTCTAGCTTTAATTAAATGCTCCCAATGAGCTTTTCCTGTGAAAGATGTGAAAGCAGCAGGCATGCAAACAAGGTCTATATTTTCATTAGAAAGTTTTCTAAATAACTCAGGAAATCTTAAGTCATAACATACCGCTAAACCAATTCTACCAAAAGGCGTATCCACGTATGCTACAGAATCACCATTTAGGAAATAATCTGACTCTCTATATTTCTCATTTGTTTCAACTATATCGACATCAAACAAATGAATTTTATTATATGAGGCGACTATATCCCCGAAGTTATTAAATACTATGCAGCAAGAATAAACTTTATCTACATTTTTTGATGCTATAGGGATGGTGCCCGCTACAATCCAAATATTATGTTTCCTTGCTTCATTAGATATATAGTCTTGTATTCTTCCACTTCCTAAATTCTCTTTTATGCCTAGGTACATAGAATCATCTTCAGAAATCATAGCAAAATTTTCAGGGAGCACGACAATATTAGCGCCTAATTTTTTTGATTTTTCTATATATTTACTAACTTCTAGTAAATTTGCTTCTAAATTAGGCCCTGAGGCAATTTGGACACATGATATTTTAAAATTTTTCACTTAAAAAGATCCTCAATGCCATCTAATGCATTATTATTTTTATTAACGACGTTAATCATAGGATTACTCCAAGGACCTGTCACTGTATATTTTACCTTAACAAGGTTATTAATGTCTTTACCAAAAGCCTTTGCCAGCTTTTCTGCTGCAAAAGTTGCTGCTGCAGTAATAGGGCCTCCTAACAAAGCTATTACAGGCAGAGCTTCGCCGAATTCTGGGCTCGCTACGACTCTCATATCATATGTTTCATTAATAATATTAGTTGTACCAACCGCTAAAATTTCTGCTGAAGGGCCTTTAACCAATAAATTTGTTGTAAAAATATCACCGCTATCAATCCTAAAATCACCGCCTAAAGTATTAAAATAAAATCCATTTTTAGTCACATCATCAAAATCTAAAGCTAATCGTTTAGACAAGAGATCTATATTAAATAAACCAAATATTCGTGATGCTCTATTACCAACGTTCTTTAATCTACCATCCTTCATGTTGACAGAAAACTTTCCATAAACTTTATTTAATTCAAAATCTAATAAATGACCTTGCCAGTTAATATTAAAATCACTAGAAACTGATGAATCTCTTAAACTATGTTTATAGTTCCAATAATTCAATAAGTTTTCTACATTAGATGAATTGATATTAATATTAAAAGTGGACATATTATTAAACTCTATTTTACCATTAGCAATAATATTGACTTCATTTGTATTAACAGAGATATCATTAAAAATAAAATATTTTTTAGAATTAAAACCATTTATAGATAAATTTTTAAGCCTTATATCTCTAAAAATAAGCTCATTAAAATCTACATTAATCTTATTAAGATATTGCAAGTAATCAATAGACTTACTATTTTCACTTATAAGCTTCCATTCATTTATATCAAATTTACTTATTTTACCAAGGAGATCTATTCTACTATCTGGAATTTTAATTCTGTCACCAGAAAAATTAATATAGCCATTTAAGGATTTTAAAGATTTTATTTCTGCCCGAATATTGTTATATAAGATACTGATGTTGTGAAATTCTTTATCTGAATAGTCAGCTTTGATAAGAGCACTTGAATTTATATTATTTTCTTTCTTAAAAGGCCGAGGGAAACTTATAGTAGTTCCATTTAAGTTAGATTTGGCTTCAACATGAATTACTTTTGTTTTACTTCTAAAACCAGGCACATTAATTTTATAATCCCAGTTAGAATTACCTAAAATTCTATTTTTAAAAATAGGTATACTAAAAAAATTTTTATTTTTAATTTTCTGCGTCCCAGAGAGAACAAAATCTCCGTTATTTAACGTATCTAAGTTCATAGATATATCGTTACTATTAAAGATCGCTATTAAAGGATTGTTTAGTTCTGTAAAAAACTTTTCATTTTTATAGTATAGATAACCATTTATATTACTAATACCACCTTCAGCATTAAAATTAAAACTTACATTTTCTAATTTTATATCACTCCTGAGTTTAATTTTTTTTCCTTTAAGTGGAATTTTTATCTGAAAATCTGTTTTCGTTACTCCATTTAAATTTGATAAATTTTCTCTATTAATATCTGTAATAGAGCCTGAGTTTGAGTATTCAAATAAATTATCAATGGGGCCTGTCAATTCGCCACTTATATCTATTTCTGCATCTTGTACGTTCTTAATTTCTAATTTAGAATTACTGACTGTAGTATCCAGCACTTTAAAATCTTGAGGGTAAAAATATGCATTTTTTTTATTAAAATATGCGTATCCTGAAATTTTCTCTAATGGAACCCACCCATTTTTATACTCCACATTTAAACCTGTAATTTGAAAAACAGCAAAGGATATTCCTGATAAATCATCAAAGAAAGGATATCTCGATACTTTGCCACTTAAAAGAATATTACTATTACTAGCTTTTCCAGATTTAAAAGCTTTTTTAAACCACAAAGAAGATTTTTTCTTTATTAAAGTTAAAGGCATATAATCAGTAGCGTATTTCATATTCAGTCTATCAATATGTGAAATTAACTTTACACGGTCATTCTTGTAGTCTATAAAACCATTGAAATCTATTTTAATTTCATTATTATCAAAACTTAAATTACTAATATTTATCAAAGGACTTGATAAGTTACTAATCTCAATATTACCGTTAATACTATTAAAAAAAGAATCTTTTCGTAGTATATTACGATATCTTATGGCTGCATTAGTCGATTTAAAATTGATAAAAACTGTATCTAAATTTGTTTTAATAGACCCAGAAAAATTCGATATATAATTTTTTTTATATAATATTGTTGATTTATTAAAGTCACCAGATATATAAAAATTGTCCCCAAAATCTTTTAAATTAACTTTTAGCTCAATATTTCTAGCATTTCCTGAAAAATAAAAATCTGTTTTTTTGAAGAGAGCGAAGTCTTCAGATATCATTTTAGTATCAATATTTAAATCATCACCATATAGCGAAACATTATTTGTAGAAAAGTTATAAATGCCTGCTAAAGAAGATAGATTATAATTATTTGAATTTTGAGTACTAAAAGTAGCTTTAATTAATTCGAAATCTATTTTTTTCTGCAGATTACCTCTAAATAAAGCTTTTATATCAATATTATTAAAAGTACTTCCATTAACTTTAATATGTGATTTTCTACTAGTTACCAAAGAGACTTGGCTTATAAAATTATTATTTTTATAATTACCACTTATGAGAATAGAAAGATTATTGTTTTTTACATCTAAATCATAACCTTCAAAGATATTTTTAAACTCATAATTGAAAGTACCTTCTGAGATAATTTTGTAATCAATACTTTTCAAAGACTTCCCATCAAACATAATATTTTTAAAATCTGCTGATAAAGTTTTATTATTATCAATATTAGCCCTTATTTTAATATTATTTTTTATTGCAATTAATTTTAAATTTTCAAAATTAAATAAATTACGCCCTTTTGCTATTATAATATTTGATTTTGCCAGCTCAAGACTTTCCAGTACTACATAATTTTTTTTATTTTTAAAATTTAGAAGTGAAATAAAGTTTTTATAATTATCTTTATAGGTTGCATTTTCAGCATAAAGTTTTTTTATGACCGGCTTAAATATTAATATAGATTTATAAATATTAAAGTCTATATAAACTAATTCTGGAAAAGAATAAGCTTTGCTTTTTGCAGCAGGATCTTTTTTTATATTTATTTTTATTGAGGGGTACAATCCCTTCCAATTTCCTTGTATATTATTTATATTAATATTAATACCAAGGCTTTTATTTATATACTTCTCTATTAAAACTTCATTATTTTCCGCATAGATTACTAATCCCCTTGCTATCGTAAGAGATATAACTATATAAGCTAATATTACAATAATTATATATTTTAAGATCTTCATTTTATGACCTATGATAAGGATGATTTTTCATTATGCTAATAGCTCTGTATACTTGTTCTATCAGTATAACCTTAGCAAGTTGATGTGGAAATGTTAATTTTGATAATGATAATATACTGCCTGATTTATTTTTTACTTCGTCTGACAAACCATCAGGACCACCTATTATAAAATATATATTTGAGTACTCCTCAATCCAAAATTGCATTTTCTTTGAGAAACTAATGGAGTTATAGTGATTCCCACTTTCGTCTAATGAGATTAATATAGAGCCTGGCTTAATTATTGACAGAGCTTTCCTATATTCCTTTTCGTATAAATTTTTTTGTATTTTTTTAGTTTGAAAAATTATATTTATAATGCTAATTTTATAAAGCTTTTCTATTTGGGATATATATTTGGTAAGCAAGTCTTCTACATTATTATCTTTTTTATTACATATTGTAATAATAAAAATTTCCACTTTAATTACACAGGAGTTGTTTCTGACTTATAAGAATCATCTGATGACCAAAGTTTTTCAAGGCTATAAAATTCTCTTGTTTCGCTAAGCATTAAATTTACAACAATATCAAAAATATCTATAAGAACCCATTCGCTATTAGACTCAACACCTCTTATTAAATCTCCATAACCATTTTTCTTTAAGTTTGATGTGACTTCATTTGAGATTGCTTTTATGTGTGTTGATGAGGTACCTGTACCTATCATTAAAATATCTGTGAAGTTAGATCTTTTGCTAACATCAATAGCTATTATTTCTTGTGTCTTCAAGTTATCAAGGGACTCTAAAACTATATTTTTAATATTATTAATATCAAAATCACTCATATTTTTTCCATGTATAATTTATTTCTTTTAATGTAGGACATAATAGATCCAGGTATCATTCCAGAAGGGGTCTCTCCCCTACCTATCATGCTTCTAATTCTCGTCGAAGAAATACCAATACTAGGCGTCTCATAGAAAAAAATATAACCTTTTTTACTCTCTATAAATTTTCCTTTTTCTTCTGTAATCCTTTCTAAAATACTAGAATCCATATTTTTTGTACTTTTAATATCAAAATCTGGTCGGTTAACGACTATTATATTCACTTCTTCTATTATTTTTTGGTAATTATACCAAGTTTCAATATGTAGAAATACATCTAATCCCATAATTAAGCATATATCTTCATTTTTTAGTGTATTTTTTAAATTTTGTATGGTTTCGTATGTATATGAGACATCTTTTTTCCTTATTTCTATATCATCTGCTATAAAATTATTTGTAGTTGATGCCGCTATAATAGAAACCATATTATGCCTGTGAGAAGCGTCAGAGTGGAATATCTTGCTAACAGGTGATTTATAAGTCGCCATGAGTCTAATAGCTGAGAACTCAAACTGCTCTGACAGCTCTATTAAAGGATTAATATGCCCAAAATGTATTGGGTCAAAACTTCCACCAAAGACTCCTATCATATAAACTTACTAGATAATTTGTTTTTTATTAGTGTACATTATGCTAAAACAAAATAAAATATACAATTCAATCATTTGGAACATACATGTCGGATCATTTAATATTTTTAACTGGAAAATTAGCAAAGATATCTCTAGAAAAAGTCCTGTCTGACATATCTTCACAACATAACTTTACTTATGATGTGATGGATATAGGTGTCAATGTAGCAGCACTAGCAACTATAGATATTATTATGAAGAAGGTTGGTGCTGAAGTTATGCAAAAAGCAACTAAGATCGTCATCCCTGGAAGGTGCAGAGGGGATATAGAAGAGCTTTCTAAATACTTTAAAAAAACATGTGTTAGAGGCCCCGAAGAACTCAAAGACATCCCTAGCTTTCTAGGCCTTCAAGGAAAAGACTTAGATCTAAGTAAGTATGATACTAAAATTATTGGAGAAATTACAGAAGCGCCAAATATGAAGATAGAACAAATAGTTCAGCAAGCAAAGAGGTATAAGGATGATGGTGCTGATATAATTGATATAGGTTGCTTACCAAGCACAAAGTTTCCACATTTAACAGACTCTATAAAAGAACTAAAGAGATTAGGTTACATGGTAAGTGTCGACTCATTAAATACAGATGATCTTATACAGGGTTCCAAAGCTGGAGCAGATTTTTTATTAAGTCTGCAAGAAGAAACTATTTGGGTTATGAATGAAGTAGATTCTATACCCGTAATTATCCCGGACCACCCAAGAGAAGAAAAAAAGTTCTATAAGTTAATAGAGCAACTAATAAAAAATGATAAGCCATTTATAGCAGATTCTATACTTGAACCAATAAATTTTGGATTTACTGACTCCTTGGTCAGGTATCAAAATTTAAGGAAAGAATTTCCAGCAATTGAAATAATGATTGGTATAGGTAACATTACAGAACTAACGCATGCGGACACCGCAGGAATGAATGCTATTTTATTTGGAATAGCATCAGAATTAGATATTAACTACGCCCTGTGTACACAAGTAAGCGAACATTGTAATAAAGCTATTATAGAGGGGAATTTTGCAAGGAGGATAATGCATACTACCAAGCAATACAACATGCCTCCTAAAGATATTTCTAATAAGCTTCTAAACCTTCATGAAAGAAAGCCATTCCCGTATTCTACAGAGGAACTAAAAGAAATGTGGGGTAACGTGAAAGATAAAAATTATCGAATTTATGTTAATAACGAGGGAATACATGTTTTCAATAAGAAGGCATTTTATACGGAGAAAGATGCTACTGAACTATATCAGTATCTTGATATTAAAAACGATGATGGCCATGCATATTACTTGGGTATGGAGTTAGCAAAAGCGCAGATAGCCTTCCAGCTAGGAAAACGGTACGACCAAGATGAAATGTTAAAATGGGGTTGCTCTGTAGATGTATCGGATGAAGACATCATGAGATTTAAGACCGCAGGACACACTATGAGAAAAATGAAAACAAAAAAAGAAGATAGAAAATAATGGGATATGTAAGAGAAACAATAGTTACAACAAAAAACTTAGATGGCACAATAAAAATATCTCCACTTGGTATTTATATAGAAGGTCATATCTTAAAAATAAGACCATTTAAACCATCAGTATCCTTTGATAACATACTAAGAAACAAATCTGGAGTGATAAACTATATCGACGATGTTAGAATATTTGCTTCTTGTATAGTTAAGAAAAATATTAAATTTGATTCAAAGCAAGCTAAAGTTATCGATTGCTCTGTACTTAAAGATGCCGTATCTCATACAGAGTTTGTGATAGAGAAAATTGAGGATGATAATACAAGGCCAACCATAATATGTAAGCCAGTTCATGAAGAAACTCATAGAATGTATTACGGTTTTAATAGAGCAAAATCTGCTGTTATAGAGCTTTGCATACTTGCATCAAGACTTGGTATTATAGAAGATAAGAAAATTTTAGACGAAATAAAATACCTAGAAATTTCTATTGATAAGACTGCAGGAGAAAGAGAAAAGGAAGCGTGGGAATGGTTAATAGATTACATTAAAGAATACAGGAAAAAATAAAATAAAATGCCAAAAATATTAGCAAGTATAAAAAATTTATCAGAAGCAAAAATTTTAATTAATACAGATATTGATATTATAGACTTAAAGGATCCTTTAAAAGGAGCTCTTGGGAGACTGGGAGGAAAAGACATAATAGATATTATAAATTTTATTGATAAAAAAAAATTAACTAGTTCTACGGTTGGGGATCTGCCTAATAATGAAGCTATTATATCACATAATGTAAAAGAGATATCTGCTACTGAAGTTGATTTTATTAAAATTGGAGTTTACGATAACTTTTATATCAATACTCTTTGTAAAATTAAATCATCTAAAAAACTAATAGCAGTTTTTTTTGCTGACGTATTTCTACCAACAGAAAGTGAAATAAAGAATCTCAAGAAATCTGGTTTTTCAGGTGTCATGGTTGACACTTCAAATAAAAAGCTTGGGAATTTATTTTCCCACACTTCTAGTATAGAGATTAGTAATTTTCTTGAGATTGCGAAACAACTAGACTTACTAACAGGTATTGCAGGGTCGATTAATGAAACGCATATTGCTGAAATAGTAAAACTTAATCCAAACTATATGGGTTTTAGAGGTGCGCTATGTTCGGATAAATCAGTACGAAATTCAGAAATTTCACAAAACAGTGTTAATAATATAATTAATTTAGTTAATAAGTTAAAAAAAAATTAATTTTTTCTCCTAAAAACATTGAGATTAAAGTATATAGTGCTGTACAAGAAGGTAAAAAACATAAGAATATATAGTGTCTTATAGCCAAATTTTGATAAAAGAGTAAGTCCGTTTATAGAGAATATATTATAGTTAAGAGAGCCTTTTTTACCGTATGGCAAATACTCGATGATTTCACCATATGGTGATATGACAGCAGATATACCTCCATTTGCTGCTCTTACCGAATATCTTTGGTTCTCAAGAGACCTCATCCTTAACGCATCTAAGTGTTGAACAGGAGCTAAAGAATTACCAAACCAACCATCATTAGTAACATTAATAATAAAATCAACATTGGGATTCTTTATAAGAGAGTCTTTAGAGAAAATACTCTCATAACATATAAGTGAGTGCGCTAAATAATTTTTAATACCAATACTTTTCAAGCTTGTGCCTTTAGAAATATCTATTATATCCATACCAAGAACATTATAAAAAAAAATTAAATAATTCCTAAAAGGCAAGTATTCTCCAAAAGGAACTAAGTGCTGTTTATGATAAATATTTTCTGGATTAGTAATATTAATAAGGGAATTGAAAATAACATTATTCTCTTTATAGAAAGAGCCAGAAATAAGGACGGTAGACACGGGAATGCTCTCTAAAACTTTTGTATAATAAGTATTATTATATGGTAGTGGTAAAGGAGCCTCTGGCCAAAGTATAATATCAGGATTATGGATTAATGAGTGCAAAGTTAAATCATTAAGAGTCTCCATATTCTTTATGATATCTTTTTTTCCATAAGACAACTTATTAGTGATATTAGGCTGCAAAATTGATATATTTATTTTTTCATCATTAATAGAAGTCCATTCTTTTGAATATATATTGACATAAATAGATAAAAAAATTATAGATAATGGTATATAAAATTTTAAATTATTACTTCTTATGATGTTTATTATAATTAGGGACGATAAAAGAATAATTAGTGTTAATCCATGGACTCCAAAAACTGGGAAGAAGTGTGATAAGGGGCTATCTAAAGCTGCCTGACCAAAATTAAACCATGAGAATCCTGTGAATAAAAATGACCTCAATATTTCAAATAAAGTTATCAAAATTGATAATATAATTAAAGCATAGTTTTTATCTAGTTTTAAATTCTGTTTTAAATAAGACATAACAGCCACTGGGATAACTATAAAAGCCGAAAGATATACTATAAAAATAAATATTATTAAGAAAGTTATGAAAAAACTAATATTCGTATAATGATTAATTACATTTTCCAACCAATATGTACCAAAAGAGAAATAACCTAAAGAGAATAAAAAAGATTTCATAATTGAGTCTTTTATAGAATCAAGATCAAGTAATAAAAAAAGAGTCATTATGCTAACAATAGAAGCAATGTTGATACTATAAGGTGAGAAAGAAAGCGTATATAGACTACCAATAATAAAACATAAAATGTATACCATTTTTTTGCCTATTTAATTTTTAATTTCAATCTGAATACTATGTATTCTTCTTTGATCAGAAACTTTTATCTGGAACTTAAATTGATCAATCGTTATTATATCATTTGTTTTTGGCAATGCTTTTACTTTATTGATAAGAAGACCACTTACAGTGTCATATCTATTACTAGTATAACTAGTATTAAAAAAATCATTAAATTCTTCAAGGGTTGTGGACCCATTAATAGAAAATATAGAATTTTTAATTTTTTTAATGTTATTGCTTATCGCAACGTTGTCATGCTCATCGATTATATCACCAACAATCTGTTCTAGCACATCCTCAATAGTTATTAAGCCCGAAACCCCGCCATATTCGTCTACTACAACTGCCAAATGGTTTCTTCCAGATTTAAACTCACTTAGAAGTATATTAAGCTTTTTAGTTTCAGGAATAATTACGCTTGGTCTAATTATTTCATCAATATTAAAAATCTCAGTATCGTTATTGATAAATTTTAAAAGATCTTTTGCTAAAAGTATGCCAACTACCTCATCTTTATTTTCTAGAATGACAGGAAATCTAGAGTGAGAAGACTTAATGATTAAAGGAAGGATCTCTCCTATAGATGAATTTTTTTTAATTATAACCATGTTCGACCTAGGAATCATTATATCTTTAACTCTAGTATCCTGAACTTTAAAAACTCCAAGCAACATAGAAAGTAACTCCATGCTAATATATTTTTTTTCATGGTATCTTCTTAGCTGCGCAATAATCTTAATTCTATCTAATTTATTTTCATAGAAATTTCTTATTAATTTTTTAAATATACTCATAATTCTTATATATCGTATGGGTTAAAAATATTAAATTTTTTTAAAATATCTATTTCTTTTTCTTCCATTTCTATTTGGCTAATTTTAGTATCGTGTGTATAACCCAATATATGTAGAACACTATGAATTGTTAAATGAGCCCATCTATCAATTTTATTTTTTTTATAATCTAAAGAATCATTATTAATTTTCTTTGCGCACATAGCTATATCTCCTAAAATTATCTTGTTATCAAGAATTAATTTTTCAAATGGAAACGCTAATGTATCTGACACTTTATCTTCACTTTTATAAAATTTATTAAATTCTCTCATTTCATTTTCTGTTACAATTTTTATAGTGATTTCTGATTTTTTTTTATACTCTATTGCTTTAATCCACTTCTGAAAAAATATATCTTCTGGGACAAACTCACTATCTATATTATTAATTACTATACTACTAATCATTAGCTTTATTCTCGTATGCTTTAATAATTTTTTTAACAAGCGGATGCCGCATTACGTCTGCATCTGTAAACTTACATACACTAATTCCTGGTATCTTTTCTATTAATGGCAACACATGCAACAATCCTGAAAATGCATTAGGCAAGTCAATTTGTGTAATATCTCCTGTTATCACAGCCTTTGAGTGTTTACCCAGTCTCGTTAAAAACATTTTCATTTGTTCTTTTGTGCTATTCTGAGCTTCATCTAGGATTATAAAAGCATTATCTAGTGTTCTCCCTCTCATATATGCTAGCGGAGCAACCTCTATGATATTTTGATCTATCATTTTATCTAGTAGGCTTGTGTCCATCATAGTATTAAGAGCATCGTACATAGGTCTTAGATATGGATCAATTTTTTGCGAGAGATCTCCAGGAAGAAACCCTAAATTCTCTCCAGCCTCGACTGCCGGTCTTACTAAAATTATTTTTTTTACTAGACCGATTTCATAACAATGCAGTGCCGCTCCTATAGAGAGAAAGGTTTTTCCTGATCCTGCAGAACCTATCGAAAAAACAAGGTCATTTTTCATTATAGACTTGAAAAAAATTTTTTGTGTTTTGCTCGATATTTTAACCTTATAACTTTTAAATTTAAAATACTCATTACCTACTTCGTTTTTGTGTGGATTATTATTTAAAACTCTAGGCTGCTGTAAGTAATCGTGCAGAAAATCTATAGATATATTATTTTTTTCTGTAGTAATATATAGCTCTTTAACTGCCTCCGAAGCTATAGATATATTTTTTTTATCTCCAATAAAGTTAAAAAGATTCCCTCTTTGATTAATTTCAACATTAAACCTCTGCTCTATTTCCTTAATGTTGTTATTCAATGGGCCGCATAGACTCTGTAATCTTGCGTTATCTTCAGGCTCTAATATTAATTGAATTTTATGCATAATGATTAGATTGTTAGGATCTCACCCTTTAACGACTTATTATTAATTTCTGTAATCTGAACATTTATTAGCTCACCGATCAGATTCTTTCCACCATCTACGCTGATCATTTTATTATTTGTTGTTCTCCCTGTAACCATATTTTCATACTTTGAAGAAATACCCTCTACTAATATCTCTACCTTATCACCAACTATTGACTTAGATCTATTTTTTGATAATGTATTAATCGTATCTTGTAAAAAATCTAAGCGCTCTTTTTTTTCTGTGTTAGTTGTATGATCCTCTAACGCTGCTGCTGGAGTTCCTGGTCTTTTGCTATAAATAAAACTGTAAGAATGATCAAATTCAATTTCTTTTATGATATCTATAGTTTTCATAAATTCTTTCTCAGTTTCGCCTGGAAAACCAACTATAAAATCAGATGAAAATGTCATACCTGGTCTTGCTTTTTTCAATTTACGTATAACCGACTTGTACTCAAGGACTGTATACCCTCTTTTCATAGCAGCTAATATCCTATCAGAACCACTTTGAATTGGGAGGTGTAAATGACTGGATAACTGTGGAAGTTTTTCATAGGCAGTAAATATTTGCTCATCAAAATTATTTGGGTGTGAGGTAGTGTATCTAATCCTTTTAATTCCTTTGTTTCTTGATATATAAAATAAAAGTAATCCAAAATTTATAATATTCCCTTCTTTATCATCAAAAAAATATGCGTTTACATTTTGCCCTAGAAGAACAATTTCCTTTGTACCTTTTTCTACTAAACTATCAATTTCTTTAAGAATATCATTTAGAGGTCTACTTACTTCTATACCTCTAGTGTAAGGAACAACGCAGTAAGAGCAATATTTACTACAGCCTTCCATTATGGTGACAAATTCAGAAAACTTAGATTCAGATATTGATGGCAAATTATCAAACTTTTCTATCAATGGAAACTCAACATCAACAACAGTTTTTTTTGATTCTAGTGACTTATTATAGATTTTAGGAAGCCTGTGAATAGTTTGTGGACCAATCACCATATCGACATACGGTGCGCGTGATGATATTGAATCACTTTCCTGAGAAGCTACACATCCTGCAACACCTATAACAAGGTCAGGCTTAATGACTTTTAATTTTCTCCATTTCCCTAATAATGAAAAAACTTTTTCTTGCGCCTTTTCTCGTATTGAACAAGTATTCACAATTAATAAATCTGCTTCTTCCTTAATATCTGTACTCTCAAAATCCATCTCCTCATTAAGTAAATTTTTCATTTGATTGCTATCGTACTCATTCATTTGGCAACCTTGTGTTTCTATGTAATATTTTTTCTTCATATGTTTTAATGGCTATCCAAGCCAGCCCCAATTCTTACTAAGTAAAGAAAAATAGGTAAGTAAACTAAAAAAGCTATTATAATATGATAATCAGTATGTATCATAGATAATAGAGCCATTGGTAGAATCCAAAACATATTTATAATAATCAAAGATTTGACTACAAAAGTTTGCGACTTCTTTTTTTTAGTAATAATATGAAAAGCATGTGTTAGATGAGGCTCTGTTATATTTTTTTTAGTTACAATTCTTACAAATAATGTGTAGGTAGCATCAGATACAAATATTGATAAAAGTATGAGCCATGTGTAAATGCTAATAACTTGTTCAGACCCGCTATAAAATATAAAAAAAGCGAAAATACACCCAGTTGAAATACTGCCTGTGTCACCCATAAAAATTTTCGCTGGATACCAATTTCTAATTAAAAAACCTATATTAACTGCGCCTATACCTAACAAGTACATATAAATATGGCTACTAGGATCATTTAAGTAAGCTATGAGTGATGCAGATAAAGCTACAAATATTGACTGCGATGCAGCGTAGCCATCTATTCCGTCCATAAAATTATATAAGTTCATTAGCCACATTGATAAAACTATAGAAGCTAAAACAATCATATATGATGATTGACCTTTAAAGTCCACACTAAAAGAATGACCGCTAATTTGGAAATAATACACTATTGTTATAGCTGAAAAAGCTTGAATTATCAGCCTTTTATATACATCTATTTTTTTTAAGTCATCTATAACTCCGATTATAAAAACTGGCATTACTGATATTAACAATACTATATGAGAAATATTGTTGGGGGGATAAAAAACCACTAAAGTGAACAAGTATAATACAAATACTAATATTATAGATATCCCGCCTGCAGAAGGCACTGGCAACTTATGCGTACTTCTGGCTTCTGGATGCTCTATAAAATATGGAAACTTTAGAAATAATTTTTCTAATAAGTGAGTCCCGATATAAGAAATTATAATTGTTAAAAAAAATAAAAATAATAGCATTATATTTTTTTATGTTTTATATGATTACTTAGAATGGTATATCGTCCTCAAATTCATCAGTTTTCTTTTTCTCTTGATTATTACTGCTTCCACGATCTTGATTCATATCATTATCAAACTGAGATGAACTCGAGCTAGGTGATGATGATCCAGACCCACCACTTATAAAGTTAAATGATTCTCCTATTATATCTGTAGAGAATCTTTCGATCCCATCCTTTTCATATTTACTAGTCTGCAATCTACCTTCTATATATAGTTGTTGCCCTTTTTTTAAATATTGATCTATAACTTCTGCGCTTCTTCCAAAAAAAACAATCCTATGCCATTCGGTTTTTTCTTTTTTTTCACCAGATCCTTTATCTGTCCAGTTCATTGAAGTAGCTATACTAAGCCTGCAGGATGTAACTCCAGATGGGGACGACCTTAATTCAGGATCAGCACCTAAGTTTCCTAATATTATTACTTTATTTACACCAGCCATATTCCAAAACCCCCGTTATTCATTATTAATTATATATTATCTATATATTGACAATTAACACTATACCTTTTAATTTAGTAGTATACTCTATGCAGTTGATTCCATAATAATATCATATGTAAATGCAGAATATAGTAATTAAGGGTGCTAGAAGCCATAATTTAAAAAATATAGACGTCACAATACCCAGAGACAAGCTTATTGTGATCACAGGCTTATCTGGCTCTGGAAAATCTACATTGGCATTTGATACAATATTTGCTGAAGGGCAAAGGAGATATGTTGAATCACTGTCTTCCTATGCAAGACAGTTTTTAACAAGAATGGAAAGACCTGATGTTGATCATATAGAGGGTTTATCGCCCGCTATTTCCATAGAGCAAAAAACCACATCTCACAATCCAAGATCTACAGTAGGAACAATAACTGAAATACATGATTATTTAAGGCTATTATTTGCAAGAGCTGGGACACCAATATGCCCAACACATAAAAATAGCTTAGAAGGAAAATCTGCATCAGAAATAGTAGACGATTTATATGAAAAATATGAAGAAAATGAAGCAATAATAATACTTACTCCCCTAGTAAATAATAGAAAAGGTGAGCACAAGAATATAATAGAAGATGTAAAAATGAGGGGATTTGCAAGAGTCCGATTAAATAATGAGATATTTAATATAAGCGAACTTCCCAAGATAGATCCAAAAAAAAATAATACGCTAGAATTAGTGATAGACAGACTTAAAATTAATGAGGACTCAAGAATAAGGCTTACAGAGTCTACCGAAACTGCATTAAATTATAAAAATGACTTAGTGGTTATTTTCTCACCAGAAAAAAATACTAACGAAAATTATTCTTCAAAGTTTGCATGTCCTCATTGTGGGTACAGCATAGATGAATTAGAGCCTCGGCTTTTTTCCTTTAACAGCCCAGTTGGGGCATGTAATGAATGTGACGGCTTAGGTATCAATCAATTTTTTGACGAGAATAAAATAATTAACAAAGACCTTAGTCTAGATGATGGAGCTATAAAAGGATGGGACAGAAGAAATGAATTTTATTATCAGATAATAAAATCATTAAGTAAACACTATGATTTTAAAACACAAATTCCTTTTTCAGATTTAAGTAATAAGAATAAAAATATAATTTTGTATGGGACAGAAGATAAAGAGATAGAGTTTATTTATTATAATAATTCAGGTAAGAAGACATCAAAATTTCAAGTTTTTGAAGGTGTGTTAAATAATTTTGAAAGAAGATATAAGAGTACTGAATCAAATTTTGTAAGAGAAGAATTAAATAAGTACACATCAAAGCAAACCTGTAAGAAATGTGAAGGTACAAGACTATCAGAACATGCTAGAAATGTTTTAATAAGTGATTTTAATATATCAACTATATCCTCTATGCCTGTGGAAGATTGTTTACATTTTTTCAACAGCCTTTCACTTAACGGTAAGAAGAAAAAAATTGCAGACAGACTAGTTTCAGAAATTTCATTACGCCTACAGTTTTTAAATAATGTCGGTTTAAATTACTTAAGTCTTGAAAGAAGCGCAGAAACATTATCAGGTGGTGAAAACCAAAGAATTAGATTGGCTAGCCAAATAGGAGCTGGTTTAGTCGGAGTAACATATATTTTAGATGAGCCCTCTATTGGTCTTCATCAGAGAGATAACGATAAGTTAATTGAAACTCTATATAAGTTAAGAGATCTGGGTAATACAGTTATTGTGGTTGAGCACGATGAATGCACTATAAATGCGGCTGATTACGTAATAGACATAGGCCCTGGGGCCGGTATTTATGGAGGAGAAATTATTGCAGAAGGAACGCCTGAGCAAATTTCGAAAAATAAAAATTCCATCACAGGGATGTATCTATCTGGAAAAAGAAAAATTGATATTCCAACTGATAGAATAAAGCCTGGCATAAAAGAAATAAAGATTTTCAATGCCTGCTCAAATAATTTACAAAATTTAAATGCTAATATCCCAATTGGATTAATGACTTGTGTAACAGGTGTATCAGGGTCAGGCAAGTCAACTCTTATAAACGAAACTCTTTATAAATTTCTTAGTAATAAACTAAATAATAATAGTAATGTCTTTGGAAAAGTTGATGAAATTACTGGATGGGAAGAATTTGATAAAATTATAGAAATTAATCAAAGTCCGATAGGTAGAACTCCTAGATCAAATCCAGCTACTTATACAGGATTATTCACCTTAGTAAGAGATTTATTTTCTGCTACGCAAGAAGCAAGATCAAGAGGCTACACCCCAGGAAGATTTAGTTTTAATGTTAAAGGAGGAAGATGTGAGTCATGCCATGGTGACGGGGTAATTAAAGTAGAAATGCATTTTTTACCAGACATATATGTGCAATGCGATATATGTAAGGGAAAAAGATATAATAATTCAACTCTTGAGATTACTTATAAAAATAAAAATATTTCTGAAGTATTGAATATGGCAGTTGACGAGGCGTTCATATTCTTTGATAGCGTTCCTACTATAAAAAGAAAATTACAAACCCTTGTTGAAGTAGGACTCTCTTATATTACTATCGGTCAAAATGCTGTTACGCTATCTGGCGGCGAAGCGCAAAGAGTGAAACTTGCAAAAGAATTATCTAAAAAAGATACCGGGAGAACTATATATATTTTTGATGAACCTACGACAGGTCTTCATCTCCATGATATAGATCAGTTATTAAAAATAATTTATAAATTAAGAAATAAAGGAAACACAATAATTATTATAGAACATAATCTAGATGTCATAAAGACTGCTGACTGGATTTTAGATATGGGGCCTGAAGGAGGCAACAAAGGGGGCACAATAATTGCTGAAGGAACCCCAGAAACAATTGCGGGCAATAAAAAATCATTTACTGGGCAATACTTAAAAGGTATTCTATAATTTTTTAGCTGTCTCTTCTTTTTTATCTACAAGTTGAACTATAGCCATAGGAGCTTTGTCTCCAGCCCTATAACCACATTTTAACACTCTTAGATATCCGCCTGGCCTTTGTCTAAATCTTGGGCCAATATCACTAAATAATTTTGAGACTGCTTCTTTGGATCTAACTCTTGAATATACTATTCTGCGTTTTGCTACTGTATCAACTTTTGAGATCGTGATTAACCTTTCAACATAACCTCTTAGTTCTTTTGCTTTTGGTAGTGTTGTCTTTATTTCTTCATGCTCAATTAATGACGCCATCATATTCTTAAACATTGCAGCTCTATGAGATGATGTTCTATTTAGCTTTCTACCTGATATTTTATGTCTCATTTTATTTTCCTAAAACTTTTTAGCTTGCTTATCTTGCTCATGAAGGTTAACGGGAGGCCAATTATCCAATTTCATTCCTAAAGTTAATCCATATGTTCCCAATATATCTTTTATTTCTGTCAGTGATTTTTTACCTAAATTAGGTGTTTTTAATAATTCATTTTCACTTCTTTGGATTAAATCACCGATATAATATACATTTTCTGCTTTTAAGCAGTTTGCTGATCTAACTGTAAGCTCAAGATCATCCACAGGCCTTAATAAATTAGGGTCAATTTCAGCCTCTTCTGTTTTCTGTACTTTTTCTTCTATAGCTTGCAAGTCAACAAATACTGATACCTGATCATGAAGAATTGTCGCGGATTCACGTATGCAAGCTTCTGGGTCAATAGTTCCATCAGTTTCAATTTCTATAACTAATTTATCTAAGTCTGTTCTTTGCTCTACTCTAGCTGACTCTACTTTATATGATACTTTTTTGATTGGACTATAGCTTGCATCAATTAATAAAGCGCCTACCGTTCTATTCTCATCATTTTTTCTTTGACTAGCCGCAGAATAACCTATTCCTTCAGATACTGTAATCTCCATATTTAATGAAGCGCCTTTTGTTGTAATATTAGCTATAATAAAATCTGGGTTAACTACCTCTATATCATTTTTTAATTCTATGTCTCCAGCTGTAACTGGGCCAACAACGTTTTTTGATAAGGATAATGTTGCGGCGCTATTACCATTCATCTTAAACGCTAGTTCTTTTAAATTTAGCATTATGTCTATGACATCCTCTTGCACACCTTCTATAGTAGTGTATTCATGCTGAACACCTTCTATTGTGACATCTGTCACTGATGACCCTACGATTGAAGATAGCATTATTCTTCTTAAAGCACTCCCTAAAGTATGCCCAAAACCTCTTTCTAAAGGCTCTAGAGTTACTTTAGTACTATTTATAGATACATCTTCTATATTAACCACTCTTGGTTTTAATAAATTATTAAAATTTGACACAATAAAATACCTCTTTTATTTAGAATATAATTCGACAACTAATTGTTCATTTATATCTGAAGGTAGATCCATTCTTTCAGGTATAGATTTAAAAATTCCTTCCATTTTTTTGCTGTCTACAGAAAGCCATGACGCAGCTCCATCATATTGATCATTTAAAGCTAAAGACTCTTGTATACGAACTTGAGCTTTTGATTTCTCTTTAACAGAAATAATATCTTCCGCTGATACTTGGTATGATGCAATATTAACTATTAACCCATTTACCAAAATAGTTTTGTGACTAACAAGTTGTCTTGATTCTGCTCGTGTTGAACCAAAGCCCATACGGTAAACTACGTTGTCTAATCTACATTCTAATAATTTAAGTAAATTTTCCCCAGTAGAACCATTTTGCCTCGCGCCTTTTTTATAATATGATCTAAATTGTTTTTCTAGAACACCATAAATTCTTTTCAGCTTTTGTTTTTCTCTCAACTGCAATCCATAATCAGATAGTCTTGATTTTTTGTCAGCGTGCTGCCCTGGTTGTGTATCCATTTTGCATTTAGATTCTAAAGACCTCCTTTTACTTTTTAATAAAAGATCTGTTCCCTCTCTTCGCATTAACTTACATTTTGGTCCTATATATCTTGCCACTTTTTACACTCTCCTCTTTTTAGGCGGCCTGCAGCCATTATGTGGTATTGGTGTAACGTCGTTTATATCAGTTATCTTATAACCTATATTGTTTAGCGCTCTAACTGCTGACTCTCTTCCAGGGCCAGGGCCCTTTACACGCACAATCAATGTTTTTAAACCGAATTCTTTCCCTGCTGTACCAGCTTTTTCTGCTGCAATCTGAGCAGCAAAAGGCGTGCTTTTTCTTGATCCTCTAAAACCTGACCCTCCAGCGGTTGCCCAGCACAAAGTATTTCCTTGTCTGTCAGTAATTGTCACAAGAGTGTTATTAAAAGTTGAATTTATAACCGCTATACCGTCAGTTACAATCTTTTTAACTTTCTTTTTAGTTGCTTTTTTTACGTTTGATTTTGCCATTAATATTCCTAATTATTTTCTTATAGCTTTTCTTGGACCTTTTCTAGTCCTTGAATTATTTTTAGTTTTCTGGCCTCTTAGTGGAAGCCCTTTCCTATGTCTAATACCTCTATATGTTCCTAGGTCCATTAATCTCTTTATGTTAAGAGTAACTTCTCTTCTAAGATCACCTTCAATATTAAATTTACCAACTTCTGCTCTTAATGTTTCTATCTCTTCTTCAGTTAGTTCTTTTATCTTTGCTGAAGGTGTAATTTTAGAGATTTCACAAATTTTCTTAGCTCTAGTAGCGCCTATACCGTAAATTGACTGCAGTGCGATTACTGTGTGCTTATTATCTGATACGTTTATTCCTGCTATTCTGGCCATTATATTTCCTAAAAAATGTTATGTATTCTAACAATATGGTTGATATCTTCAATCATTATTATCCTTGTCTTTGTTTGTGCCTTGGATTCACACAAATTACTCTTACAACTCGATTTCTTCTAATTACTTTGCAATTTCTGCATATTTTTTTTACTGACGCTCTAACTTTCATCGTTTATAACCCTGTAAATTTGATTTTTTCATTAAACTACCATACTGATAATTCATCATATGGGACTGTAATTGACCTATAAAATCCATTATTACTACTACTATAATTAATAATGAGGTACCACCAAAATAGAACGGAACATTAAGACCTATTATTAAAAATTCTGGGAGTAAGCACACTAATGTTATATATATTGCTCCTACAGCTGTTAATCTTGTTAAAACACTATCAACATACTTTGCTGTTTGTTCTCCGGGCCTAACACCAGGTATAGATGCACCTGATTTTTTTAAATTATCTGAAGTTTCTCTAGAATCATACACTAGTGCAGTATAAAAAAAGCAAAAGAATATTATTGCAGCTGCATAAAATGTCACATATAAAGGCTGCCCTGGAGCAAGGGTAGAAGATATATCTTTTAACCAACCCATGCCTTCAGTTGATCCTGCCCATTGGCCTAATGTAGAGGGGAACAATATTATGCTAGATGCGAATATTGGAGGTATTACTCCAGCCATATTTAATTTTAGAGGTAGATAGCTAGATTGTCCTTGCACCATCTTCCTTCCTTGCTGTCTTCTTGCGTAATTTATTGTAATTTTTCGTTGCCCGCGTTCTACAAATACTACAAATGCTGTGACAGATATCGCTAATACCATTATTAATACTACCAATGCTGAACTTAACTCTCCTGTGCTTGCTAGTTCTAGTGTTCCGCCTACAGCTGTTGGCAGTCCTGACACTATACTCACAAATATAATTATTGAAATACCGTTACCAATCCCTTTCTCAGAAATTTGCTCACCAAGCCACATTAAAAACATTGTTCCGGTAACAAGCGTTACTATTGTTGAAAAAACAAATCCTGAACCACTGTATAGAGATATGCCCTGAGATTGAAGAGCAACTGCCACACCACCAGCTTGCATAGTTGCTAGGAGTAAGGTCCCATATCTAGTGTATTGTGTAATTTTTTTTCTTCCTGTCTCGCCCTCTTTCTTTATCTCTTTTAAAGCAGGCATGGTTGATGACATTAACTGCATTATGATAGAGGCTGAAATGTAAGGCATAATTCCTAATGCTAGAATACTAAATCTCTCTAGCGCTCCACCAGAGAACATATTGAACATATCAATGATTGTGCCACTTTGCTGCTCAAAGAAACTTGCTAATGCAGCAGGGTTAATGCCTGGCACAGGAATGTAAGTGCCAATCCTATAAACTAGAATTGCGCCAAATACAAAAAGTAATCTTTTTCTTAATTCTTCCATAATCTTTATTCTGAAATTTTTCCACCTAGTTCTTCAATAACCTTTCTCGCACCTTTTGAAACTAAAATTCCCTGAAGATTTACCTTTGTTTTAATTTCTCCAGAAAGAAATACTTTTACATCTTTAGCTCTATGAGAGATTATCTTCATTTCTTTTAGAAGCTCTATAGTGATATTTTCATTACCTTTGAACTCTAATTCACCTAGTCTCAATCTCGCTGTATCATTTTTTCTTGATGAAAAACCTACTTTAGGAAGTCTTCTTTGTAATGGCATTTGGCCACCCTCGAATCCAACCTTGTGGTATCCGCCAGCTCTAGCTTTTTGACCTTTATGACCTCTTCCAGCTGTTTTTCCAGTTCCAGAACCAATACCTCTTCCTACTCTCTTGGGATTTTTCTTTTTTACTTCAGGGGCTATTGTATTTAGTTCCATTTTATTTCTCAATTTTTAATAGGTAATTTATTTTATTGATCATTCCTTTATTTTCAGGAGTATCGTTTACTTCTATAGTTCTATGTATTCTTTTTATGCCTAATCCACGCGCACATGCTTGGTGTGCTTTTAGTCTTCCTGCTAAGCTTTTTACTAAAGTTATCTTAATCTTTGACATGTTCAATTCCCAAAATATGTTCTATGGATTTTCCTCTTTTGTTTGATACGTGCTGAGGTGACTCCACAGACCTTAATCCGTTTATAGTAGCCTTCACTACATTTATAGGGTTTGTTGTTCCTATGCATTTTGCTAAAACATTATGAATCCCTAACACTTCAAACACAGCTCTCATTGCGCCACCCGCAATAACTCCGGTTCCTTCTGAGGCAGGCTGCATATAAACTCTGGCTGCTCCATGCCTTCCAACTAAAGGGTAATGCAGAGTTCCGTTATTAATTGGTATTCTTGTCATGTCTCTTCTAGCTTTATCCATTGCTTTCTGTATCGCTATTGGAACTTCTTTAGCTTTCCCGTAACCAAAACCAATTCTTCCGTTACCATCACCAATTACAGTAAGGGCAGTAAACCCAAATATTCTTCCACCTTTTACAACTTTTGCAACACGATTAACCTTTACTAATTTTTCTAAAAGTTCTTCGCTGCCATGAGATTTTCCTATATTTGATGCCATATTTTATTCTCTATTAAAATTTTAAACCGTTTTCTCTTGCAGAATCCGCAAGAGCTTTAACTCTTCCATGATAATTAAAGCCACTTCTGTCGAACGCTACCTCTGTAACATTCTTTTCTATTGCTCTCTCTGCAATAACTTTTCCAATTATCTTAGCTGTTTCAATATTTCCAGTATGGAATTTATCGCTTACAATACTTTTTTCCAAAGTGCTTGCTGCCGCTACTATCTCACCTTTAGGCGAAAAAAGTTGTGCGTAAGTGTGCATTGACGTCTTGTAAATAGTTAGTCGATGTTTTTGACTTGAAACTATTTTACTTCTAATTTTTTTTGCCGCTTTTAATCTTGCTAATTTATTTTTCATTATTATTTCTTTTTAGCCTCTTTTCTAATAACATTTTCATCACTATATTTAACACCTTTACCTTTATAAGGCTCAGGTGGTCTAAAAGCTCTAATTTCAGCTGCTATCTGACCAACTTTTTGTTTCGATATACCTTTTATATGAATTTCTGTAGGTGTTGGCGTTTTAATCTCTATGTCGTCTGTGTACTTGTAAACCACTGGATGAGAAAATCCCAAGCTAAGATGTAATTCTTTATTTTTTACTTCTGCTTTATAACCCACACCAACTAAATTTAATATTTTATCGAACCCTTGAGTGACGCCAATAACATTATTAAAAATTAACGCTCTCATTGTTCCTGCCATCGCGCTATTTTTTGTATTAGTTTCAACATTAATCATTTTATCTTCTTTGTTAATATTAACAGTTGAATGAAGGTCCATTGAAATCTCGCCTTTAGGACCCTTAAAGGATACATGACTATTATTGATGTTAATTTCTACATCATTTGGAATCTCAACTGGTTGCTTTGCTATTCTTGACAATTTAATATCAGGCCCATTAGCCCCGGTCCCTGCAACATGAACATCGGATTTTCTTAAATGTCGGAATGTTTTGAGGATCTTCTCACGGAGTAAATTCTGCAACTTACGGCCTTTTCTGGAGTTATATTTAGCGTTCATTCATTTTACCTATGGTCCCTATGAATGAATGAATAGATTTGAATAGAATTATGCGTTCATTCATTCAGCACCTCCATTACTTTTTTCCTCTGAATGCGTTTCACACCATAGATCGTAAGGTCCTTCTTTCTTCATCAACCTATTAACTTTGCCGGCAGCTAGACCAAGATGTTCAGCTATTTGTTTTTGACTAGGAACTGGTCTATGGT